>Ga0272444_10002822_pt1 | contig 15907 bp, 13 predicted proteins | sample SSMForm13_FD_201033 | JGI IMG/M metagenome (GOLD analysis project Ga0272444, IMG submission 201033) | Marine sediment archaeal communities from Little Sippewissett salt marsh, Falmouth, MA, United States - SSM-Form-13 | ecosystem: Environmental > Aquatic > Marine > Wetlands > Sediment ...
CATCAACAGAACCACTTCAGTGCGATATCCCCGCTTAATATTGATAATCAGGCGATCCACCATGCTGTGCATTAGAAAAAGGCCTCGGCCGCTTTCCCGCAACAGGCTTTCTTCGGTGGGATGAAAGCAGTCGGCCAGACGAACTAAAATGTCTTGTTGCGTCAGTTTGCCCATTTGATCGGAAACCGAAATGCCGATTTTCTCGCTGTCTTTGCCGTAAACCAGAACAACCGCATGTTCTTCGGGCAGATCAAATGGGGTGCCTTTAGGCAAACCATGCGCGTGATAGGCCGCGTTGGAAATCGACTCGTCCAGCATGAGCCGAATCAACATCCTTCGGTGTTCATCGAAATGCTCCTCGATGATGTCGTCCATGATTTGTCCCCGAACCTCGCCGATCTCTTCGCTTTGGCGGAGCAACTTTTGGGACATCCAGGCCTCGGGCTGCATATGGCGTTCGAGGCCGAAGATATCGCCGGATAGGATTTTTTCGATCGTCGTTTTCAGTTCCTCGAAGTTGAAGGGGACCGTTTTGGCGATGATGTTGCCGATATTATGCTCCAGGACGTGATGAATGACGTCTTCGAGCGACCAGGCGGTGATCAGGGCTGTTTTGATTTGAGGATATTTCTGCCGGATCTTGCTCAGTAACTCATACCCTTTCATTCCCGGCATATTGATATCGCTGATGACCAGGTCGTAAGACTGTCGAGTGAGCTGTTCAAGCGCTTCCGGGCCGCTTTGAACCGAGTCGACGATATAGAATTCTTGAAGAAAAGCGTCGAGCAAGGACAGCATCGCGGGGTCGTCATCGACGACCATCAGCCGGCATTCCTCCGGAGAGCGATTCTGAGTCATGAATTTGCCTCGAAAAGTTCAACTTACGGCTTATTTTAGTATAGCGCGGACGCCTGCTGAGTCAACACACGTTCAAAACGTATTCAGGAGTTTCTGACTTGTGGTGTATGCAACAATCAGGAAAAGGGGAAATGAGCATCATGTGTCGCCTTTGGAATTTGAGGATCTCGACGGGGCTGGGGCGCCCTGGCCTGGAGGAGAAAAAGCGGTCCGAACTTGACTCCATCGTAGAGGACAGCTACCATCGCAGTGCCGGTGAGCGGAGTGCTTTCTCGGCCTTGACATCGAGCCATAGAAACTAAGGGGGGCGATCCAAAGGGATGACGGCGGTACCCGTACTTCAAATCATTACTCGGTTAATTGTCGGCGGTGCGCAGGAAACGGTGATGTATGCGGCGGACCTTCTGGACCCCGAGCGGTTTCGAGTAGACGTTCTTTCGGGTCCCCAGACGGGCAGCGAGGGGAGCCTGATCGAAGAGGTTCGCAGTCGCGGGATTCCCTTGACGATCTTGCCGAATCTGGTTCGCCAGGTGCATCCCTATCACGACGCGTTGGCGGTTCATAAAATCAAGCGCTTCATTCGTAGCGGCAACTATTCGATTGTCCACACGAACAGCTCGAAGGCGGGGATTCTGGGCCGGCTGGCGGCGCGCCGAGTCGCAACGCCGGTTATTGTTCATACGGTTCACGGCTGGAGTTTTCACGAGCACATGTCGGCGGCGGTTCGCCGCCTCTATATTGCGATGGAGCGAATGGCGGCGTCTTGCACGGATGCCTTTATTGTCGTCACGGACCAAGACATCGAGAAGGGGCTCCGGGCGGGAATCGGAACGCCCGAGCGCTATCATCTGATTCGAAGCGCGTTGCCGCTGGAGGAGTTCGATCCGGCAGAACACGATGGCGGCGAGGTGCGAGACGCCCTGGGTCTGCCGAGGGAGGTTCCCGTTCTGGGCAATATCGGGCGGTTTTCTCCGCAGAAGAATCCTCTGGATTGGATTCGCATTGCGGCTCGCGTGGCTCGTCAGTTGCCCGAGTGCCGGTTCCTGCTCGTGGGCGACGGTCCTCTCCGCGCCCAGGTCGAGGCCTTATTGAAGCAGGAGGGAATCGCCGAGCGAACGCTGCTCTGCGGCCTCCGACGGGATATTTCCCGCATGCTGTCCGCCATGGATGTTTTTCTTCTGACCTCTCTCTGGGAAGGCCTGCCTCGGGTGATTCCACAGGCCCTGGCCATGGAGGTGCCGGTGGTGGCCAATCGGGCCGACGGCACCGTCGAGGCGATCACTCCCGACCAGACCGGTTTTCTGGCCGATCCCGGCGATCTGGATGCCTTGGCTGCCGGTTGTGTTGAACTGCTTCAACACCCGGAGAAGCGGAGAGCGATGGGTCGCCTCGGTCGCCGCCATGCTTTTGAGAAGTTCGATGTTCGGCAAATGGTTCAACAGACGGCCGATCTTTATGATCGCCTGCTTGCCGAAAAGGATGGTTCCCCTTGAATTCCTGCGGGTTAAGCCGATAATTCGTTTTCTTGGAGAGTTCATTTCCCCCTTTGACTCCGTCCGAATCCAGGATCTCGATGGATGTTTGAACCGGGCCGAGCCGAATGCGTTCAATCCATTGACTTGGAGGGGCCTTTTTGGTACATTCCGCTTCGTTTGGGCACCAATCCGGAGGGAATCGTGTTTCTTTCCGGGTGATGCTGGGATGGCGGAACTGGTAGACGCGCATGGTTGAGGGCCATGTGGGAGTAATCCTGTGGGGGTTCAAGTCCCCCTCCCAGCACTGAAGGATCTTCGAGCACGATCCGAATGATGGGAACGCATCGAAGTGCAACCGCAGTTGTAGGAGAGTCCGAGGCTGGCCCGGGGATGCCCCGTTCCAGGTGACCCGTGGCAGACAACCTGGCCGATTTCCCTGATCAGGCCATCGAAGATTTCGAACCGATCGGACGCTGCTTCGGCCGCGCCTTTTCTGCGTTCTTGCGGGATAATAACCGCGGTTTCGTTTCCCGGAATCGCGTAAAAGCTGTTGAGGTTTCACGAGATGAAGAATGGTTCCGCAGCATCCGAGAGCGCTTTACCCTTAAAGCGCGCGAAGAGAATTACTGCCCTTGGAGAATATTTCTTCGACGAACTGGTTCGTTTGAAAAAGAATGTGCAAAAGCGCGGAGGGCAAGTGATTGACCTCAGCGTCGGCGACCCGGATTTGGGCGCTCCCCTCGAGGCCGTTCGGGAACTGCAAAAGCGAGCTGAGAATCCCGACAATCATCATTACGCTTCCTACAAGGGGCTTCCGGCGTATCGTCAAGCGGTGGCGAACTGGTACCGGGATTTCTTCGCCGTCGATCTGGATCCCGAGACCGAAGTCCTTGCCCTGATCGGTTCAAAAGGCGGCATGACCCATTTGCCGCTGACGCTGGTGAATCCCGGCGACTCGGTGCTCCTTCCCGACCCGGCGTATTCGGCTTACGCCGCGGGTATCGCGGTGGCTGAAGGGGTGGTTCATCCGATGCCGCTACTGGAAAAGAACGGCTATCTGCCCGATCTGACCGAGATTCCCAGCGACGTTGCGCGCTCGGCGAAACTGATGTTCCTCAACTATCCGAATAATCCTACGACGGCGTGCGCTTCGCTGAAGTTTTTCGAGGACGTGGTGGACTTTGCCCGGCAGCATGAAGTCTTCATTGCGCACGACGCGCCCTACAATCTGCTTTGTTTCGACGGCGAGAAACACCCCTCGTTCCTGGAAGCCCGAGGCGCCAAAGACGTCGGCGTCGAGTTCCATTCCTTCTCGAAGCTGTTCAACATGACCGGTTGGCGCATCTCGTTTGTGTCCGGCAATCGGGACTTAATTGATGCGCTTGGAACACTGCGCGGGAATTTCGACATGGGCCCTTTTATACCGATTCAGCAGGCGGCGGCTAAAGTGCTGGGACACGCCCGGTCCTTTATCGACCAAACGGTTCAAGTGTTCCAGCGCCGGCGGGACGTCCTGGTTGAGGGATTGGAGCGGCTTGGGTGGCCGGTGAAACGGCCGCGGGCCACGTTCTACTGCTGGGTTCCCGTGCCTGAAGCGTGCAGCACACGCGACTTCACCTGCCGGCTTCTCAACGAGGCGCATATTCTCGTGGCGCCGGGAACCGGTTTCGGCCCCAGCGGCGAAGGCTACATTCGCTTTGCCCTGACGGTTTCCGAGGAAAAACTTCAGGAAGTCGTGCAGCGGCTTCAGGATGCGGGTTTTGTCTATCCGAAGCAGGGTTGAAACTCGTTAAGAAAACATGCCCCCACCGGCGGGCGGCTTCCTTCCGGCAACGCCGAACAGGCTGAAATTTCCGGACTGAATGGATTTCGCGCTCCGGGGTCTGGTTCCTGAAAGGGAAACGAATTATGGTGGATCCTTATCAAGCCAATCTGGCCGCGAAGGTCAAGTTTACCCAAAAGCGAGTGGTCAAGGGGCGGTTTGTTGTAGTCCTGGAGGGAACGATCGAAAACCGGGGCATCGAGTTGATTCATCCCGGATCCCGCTGTGTCCGCCAGGGAGAGATTTTCGAACTGATCTGTACGGATGAACAAACCGCCCGGCCCGCAGGCCGCGTCGACCGGGCGACTTATCTAGGATTTTGCGAAGTGGTGCAGCCGGGTGTTCTTCGTGTCGGAGACCGGGTGGAGATCCACGGACAGGCGATCGGCCGAGTGGCCGGCTTCGACGAAACGCATTTTCCTAATCACCAAAACGTTGTGATCAAGACCGACTCGGACAAGACGCCTCCATCGGTTTCGTATGGTTTGGAGGACGAGATTGCCTTTGTCCAGGACTCTCAGTCGTAGAGCGAAAGGATCCCGATCAGGAGGACGTGATGAGCGTTGAGGCAAAATTGCAGGAGCTGGGAATTGTGTTGCCGGAAGTGCCGGCCCCGGTGGCGGCCTATGTCCCGGCGGTGTTGGCCGGAGGATTTGTCTATACGGCGGGGCAGATTCCCTTCGTTGAAGGCAAACTGAAGTATTCCGGTGTCCTCGGCAAGGACCTGAGTTTGGAGCAGGGCGTTGAGGCGGCGAAAATTTGCGCTTTGAATGCGATTGCGGCGGTCAAGAGCGTTTTGGGAGATTTGGACCGCGTGGAGCAGGTTGTGAAGCTGACCGGTTGGATCTCTTCAGCGAACGATTTTACCGATCAGGCGAAGGTCATGAACGGCGCATCCGAACTGGTGGGGCGGATTTTCGGCCAAGTCGGCAAGCACGCGCGAGCCGCGGTGGCCTCGAACGTTCTGCCCTTGGGCGCACCAGTCGAAGTCGAAATGATCGTTAAAGTGAAAGACTAAAGAAATCACCGCAGAGGCCGCGGAGGACCGCAGAGAGAAGGATTAGTATTTTTCTCAGCGTTCTCGGCGCTCTCAGCGGTTAAAATTTGAAATCACCGCAGAGGCCGCAGAGGACCGCAGAGAGAGGGATTGAAATTATTTTCTCAGCGGTTAAAAAATGAAATTACCGCAGAGGCCGCGGAGGATCGCAGAGAGAGAGATTGAAATTATTTTCTCAGCGGTTAAAAAATGAAATTACCGCAGAGGCCGCGGAGGATCGCAGAGAGAGAGATTGAAATTATTTTCTCAGCGACTCTCAGCGTTCTCAGCGGTTAAAATTTGAAATCACCGCAGAGGCCGCGGAGGACCGCAGAGAAATAATTAATCCTAAAGTCTTCGTTGAATTCAGCGGTTATATTGGCTGGAGATATAGGCTGTGGAGATATAAAGCGGAGGCTGTGCTATAGTCTTTGTCGATCAACACAAGGGAAAGCAGCTGATGAAGCTGAACCAAATCACCGAAGCGGTCATTGGAGCGGCAATTACTGTGCACCGTGAATTAGGTCCAGGGCTTTTGGAATCGGCGTATGAAGCGTGTCTGGCCTATGAGCTGGAAGACAGAGGCTTCTTCGTTGAGCGACAGAAAGAGATTCCTGTTGTTTATGGTGGAGCGAAGTTAGACTGCGGATTTCGGGCAGATTTGATAGTAGAGAGAGAAGTGATAGTTGAACTCAAAGCTAAAGAGTGCATTCATCCTGTGGATGAAGCGCAACTTATATCATATCTACGATTGCTTGATTTTAAGGTTGGACTATTGATCAATTTCCACGTTGCATTTCTAAGAGATGGAATAAAGCGGTTCGTGAATGAATACATTGATGAAAAGACCATCGATCGCATATAAGCGCAGAGAGAAGGATTAGTATTTTTCTCAGCGTTCTCGGCGCTCTCAGCGGTTAAAAAGTATTGAGTAACCGCAGAGGCCGCGGAGGAGCGCAGAGAGAGGAATTGAAATTATTTTCTCAGCGACTCTCAGCGTTCTCAGCGGTTAAAATTTAAAATCACCGCAGAGGTCGCAGAGGATCGCAGAGAAAAGATCTCATATTTATTTTCGTTGTGTCTTGGCGCCCTAGTGGTTAAAGAATAGGAACTAACCGCAAAGGATTAATAGAAAGCAAGAAGCAGATTATACGGGGAGGATGGCGAATGGATTACAAGTTTGAGATGTATACGAAGCTTCAGAAAGAGAAGCTGCAGATTTATGAGGAGTTTCAAAAAGCGGCCAAGGAGCTGAACCTCAAGGAGGAAGACAAATTACAGCTGGGCTGCACGGGCGCCGTTTCGGGTTGCCCGGCGCTGATCCGCAAGGACGTGGAAGAGGCGATGAATGCCGTCAACCGCACGGTGGTCGGTTGCGCCTCGCTGCAGCATGAGATTCGAAAAATCGTCAAAGACGTCTATGGCGACGAATACGACGCCTGCCCGGTGAATACGTGCGAGGCGTCGCTGTCCGTCGTGTTCGACCAGCTGGTCGCGCCGCCGATGATGACGCGCGGGGACCGGTATCAGGGCCGCTACATGGCTCCGCTGGAGCGGCACGTGCATCATCAAGGCGGCTACGGTGTGCCGTTTCCTCCGAAGTACAAAGACATCGTCTGCGAGCGGGGGGAAACCAGCGGGGAGGCCGGCATGGCCGGCAAGCATCAGCAGAACCTTGCGACGATGTTCGTGCCGCTGGCCGGAGCGAAGTACGACTGTCACGGCATTAAGTACTATCCCACCGCGCAGCTGATGGAAGTGGACCCGGACGCATCGCGCTCGGCGTTTGAAAAAGCGGCCGAGCGCCACGCACTGTATCTGACCGGTATTGCCTCGCTCGGGTATGACACGCCCGGTTACGGCTATGGCGTGAAAGATAGCAGCGGCGCTCCGAAACTCCAGACCCTCCTGGCCGAAATAGCCAAGGATTTTAATGTGCCCTATATCGTCGATAACGCTTGGGGCATTCCTTTTGTGGGGGCCGACCCGCGCAAGATCGGTTGTGACGTGATTGTTTACTCGATGGACAAGGCTTCGGGTTCTCCCACCGCCGGACTGGTGATCGGCAAGGAAGAACCGATGGTGCAGATTCGCCGCGCGCTCGGCGTCCATGGCGCCCGCTACGGCACGACTGCCAGTTACGGCAAAGCGCAGTTCGTGACCGTTGACGCCGGAAAGGAAATGCTGGCCGGGATGATCCAGGCGCTGAAAGTCTGCCGGGACAATCCCGAAGTCATGACCAAGCCGGTCGATGACTGCTACGCGGTTGTCGAGGAAGAGTTCGGCAAGATCGATCCGAAGATCAAACCCTACTTCAAATTCGCCAAGAGCTATAACAGCCAGGCGGTGGAAGTGAACTATCAATCCTCGTGGAACGAGCCGGGCAAGTTGGGAGTTCCGATCTTCACGATCGAGGATATGTACGCCGGGTCCAACATCTTCCAGTCGGGCATGATGCAGATCGGGGTACTGCCTACGATCGCTTACGATGCCAACATTTTCTTTTCACCGGGACTTGGCACGCTGGACGAAAGCGGCATGTTGATTGACGAAAAGATGCGCAAGATTGTGCGCGGCATGGTGATTCTCATCGAAATCACCTGCAAGCACGCGGGGATTCTGTAACAATGAATAACGAGCGGCAGATTCCGAAGGACAGCGTTCTGCACCGCGTCCTGGACGCCGTGGATCTGGAGACGTTTCTGGTTTGCGACAGCGAGACGGAGGGCAAGGGACTGGCCCTCCGTCTCTTGCGTGAATTGGGATTCGCCGATGGCGATATTGTTTCGATTGCCTACAACGGTGTCGGTGTTCGCGTCCGGCTGAGAGGAACCCTCTACAAGCCGGGCGATGAGTATCACTGGGACAAGGACGTTGCCGAGGAGTAAGTGAACGGCTCCTGAAGGATGACACAGGAGAAAACGAAAGCGGCCGGTGCGTCGCATGGATTCAGAAAGATTTGAAGTGGTGCGATGAGTGAGAAAAAAAACCTTCTTCTTGTGCCTTTCGATCCCGTTCACGACGTCGGCATCCGGCTTGTGGGGCAAAGGCTGAAAGCGCGCGGGCACCGCGTGACGGTCTTGCCTCCGGACCTTCCGGCGTCTGAGGTCGTCAAGCGGGCGCAACAGGACCGGTACGATCACATTCTCATCGGCCGGACGATGGGCTATGGCGTGGCGCAGGTTCTTGGCCGGCTGGTCGATCAATTGGAGGCGGCGGGACTGCGGCAAAAGTGCTCGCTGGTCCTCGGCGGCAAGGCGGTTACTCCGGAACTGGCCGCCGAGTTGGGTTTCGACGCCGGGTTTCCTCCGACTTCGAACGTCGAAGCCATCCTCGCCTATGTCGAAGGCAAGCCGCTGGATGACGCCGCTGGCGCACTGAAACGCAAAAAGCGCGACATTACCGAGAAGTACTCCTACGAGTGGCGACACGCGGAAATCGGCCGGCTCCTGGAAACGCTGGCTGAAGAAGCCGTGGCGTGGTCGGAAGGGGTGACTTCGCCCGGAATCGAGCGGGCCGAGTTGCGCCGGGCGATGCTGGAAGATCCGGAGAACAAAGAACGCATCCTGGCCGATTATATCCGCCTCTGTGACGATCTCATCGCCGGGCATTATCGCAGCGGCGCGCCCGTCGGCCGGACCCGGATCATGAGCGACAGCGAAGTGCGCATCCTGGAGCGTCTCAAGGTCGCTCTTCCAACGCGGCGACTTCAACACTCGGACCACCATCCGCTTTGCATCTTTTTTGCCGGCAGCGGCTGTCCGGTCATGGACGTTGCGCACACCATGGTCGCCGACGGCTGGGGCGTCGACGGGATGATTCTCGTCGATCCATCATGGAACGCCCGGGTCGAAGGGATGATGGAGGGATACGTTGCCCAGGAGGAGGACGGCACGGTCGTCACGGGCGACAACGTGGCGCTGATGAAAAAGTACATCAATCCCGACCTGTATTTCCAGGTTCGATTCCATCGCGGCCTGAATACGGCGGAGTATTCGGTTTACGCCGAGCACTACGGCATCGATTTCGGAAAGATCAATCCCTGCTATGGATCGCTTCATGGGGGCACCGATCCCGAGCGGCTTGTGGCCGATGGGCTCTATGGCATGCGCGCGGCCGCGCGCGGCGGATTTCCCTTCGATATGCCGGGTAATGACGAACTGTCCGGGACGCCGCCGGGGCAGACGTTTGCCGGGATGCTGGTCGCGGCCGCCATCGGCCGCCGCCTGGGCGCGCGTCCGGTCCTGAAACCGCTGCTCTGCTATTCGCCTTACGCCATGCTGCACGGGCAAATGGACAGCAACTTTATCGATTACAACTATGGCAAGATTAAGGCGCTTCAATCGATTCTGGACGCGCCGGTGTGGTGCGGCGAGCCGGTGGGATTCAACACGCATGAGGATGATCGCAGCCAGTCGGCAACGACCACCGCGCTGCACGCGTTGCTGGCCGACGCTGTGGGAGCCGAAGCGCTCACGTTCGCTTCCACTGACGAGTCCTACTCGCGCGGGCCGATTGTCATGGCCTCGCGAATCGACACGATCAACTCGATCCGCACGGCGTTTCGATTCCTGGGCGACGCATCGATCACGCCCACGGCCAAGGCCGAGGAGTATCGCGATCGGGTGACGGAAGAAATTCATCAGGCGCTCCAATGCGCGGTGGAAAAGGGCGGATTCGTCAAAGGGCTTTACGAAGGCTGCTTTGGGGACGTTTCGGTCGGGGCCAAGCCGGGACGCTCCGGCAGGAACACCGTGCGGAAGAAGTAACGGGCGCTCCGCTTATCTTGTCAAGGATTCCTCAATAGTTCGGTGATGACCAAGGCAATCGGCGTTGTCGGAACAGCGAAAAACACGGGCAAGACCACGACGCTGGTTGCGCTGGTTCGAGCAATCCACGAACGCGGCGACAAAACGGTTGCCGTGACCAGCATTGGCTACGACGGCGAGCTGGTCGATAGCCTGACCTTTCTTCCCAAACCTCGGATCGAACTGCCCGTGGGCGCCCTCGTCGCGACGGCGGAGCGTTGCCTGGAGAACGCCCGGTTGAAGGGCGACGTTCTCGGGCGAACGGGCATCGAAACGCCCCTGGGTGAGGTACTGCTGCTGCGGGTGACGACGACCGGCCGAATTGTGGTCGCCGGGCCGAATCAGAGGACGGGGTTGGAGACCGTGCGGCGAGCGCTGGCCGAGGCGGGGGCGAATTGGATCCTGGTCGATGGGGCGCTGGGACGCATGGCGCCGATGTCAGCCGTGGATGGAATCGTGATCTCGACCGGCGCGGCGCGCACGACCGATCTGAACCAGCTGGCCGAGGAAACCAAGGCACTCCATGCGGTGCTGAGCCTACCTCAGTTCACGGATATCGGACCGGAATTTCCTTCCCAACCAACGAACATCATGATTTGCGGCAGGGACAATCGATGGATCGACACCGGGATCGCCACGCTGCTCGATCCGGATCAAGCCATCATGGTGCTCGAACAAATGCCTGCCGAGTCACGCGCCATCGTTTTCCCCGGTCTGGTGATGACTCCGGCGCTGCAATTCATGCAACAGCAGTTGCAGGAACATCTCAGCGAGATGCACTTCACCGCGACGAATCCGCTGGTTCTTCTCTTAGGGGGAGAGCCGGCCAATGTTCACTCGACTCTTAAAGCCATTCTCGAACAAGACGCCGGGATCGGTGTTCTCCAGCCCCTGCCGCTATTGGCGGTCACGATCAATCCCTTTTATCCGAGGCGGCATCGAGCCGGCGCTTTCGCTTCGGCCTACATCGACAAAGACGCTTTAAGAGAGAAAATCTCCGCTGCGGTTCCCATTCCGGTCGTGGACGTGGTAACGGATGGAGCGAAGCCTGTCTTATCCGCCATTGAACTCAGCTAGATCCATTCTGTAGACTAATCATTCAAATCGATTGACAGCCTACTTTGCAATTGGCATAATGAGGAGTGTGGTGTGATAAGTGTAAGTGAGGAGTAGGAAGATGAGAACCTTTACGGCAATTGTAGAAAAATGTACAGATACCGGACTCTATATTGGGTATGTCCCTGGATTTCCCGGTGCGCATTCTCAGGCGGAATCTCTGGATGAATTGAATAGGAACTTAAAAGAAGTAATCGAAATGCTTCTTGAAGATGGCGATCCCAGGCTTGAAGGGCAGTTCGTTGGCATTCAATCGGTTCGGGTGTCTTAGCAATGGGGACCATACCCGTTTTGAGCCCCAATCAAGTCGTGACAATCCTGAAACGTCTTGATTTTATGGAGGTCAGGCAAAAGGGTGCTCATAAACAGTTCCGTCATGCTGATGGACGCTGTACAACAGTGCCCTTCCACAAGGGGAGGGATATATCACCTATCCTGCTTCGTAAGATTGCCAAGGATATCGGTATAACAGTTGACGAACTATTGGAAAAGAATGCTTAGAGTGCTTCCCGAAAGAATTGTCCAGATGAAACACTAAAAGGGGCAATAAACCTCTCTCCCTCTTACGAAGGGGGAGCGAGAGGGGGGTGCTTTTAGAGGCTTAAGCAGAGCCGCTGGAGAAAAACATACCCCACGCCGCCTCCCCCGCCTTGGCGCGTCTGCGACCTTGGAAAGGGCAGGAGAGGAAAACGGACATAACTTTCGAGAGATGCTCTAATCCCCTTTTTGGAGAATTACAGTTTTAAAACTCCGCGATTCTGTCGATCTCTACCTCGAATAAAACGCGGCCCCTCAAGTGTTTTTTACCTGAGAGGCCGCTGATGGAATGCCTATCCCTTGACTCTGCGCGCTATTCGACAATGAAGTGGTTGTCGGGATCGCCCGGCGACGTTGGAAAGTGCCAAGTGGCCATCGCCGATCCGTCGTTGTTGACTCCTGTAACCCCCCAGGAATAGATCTCGTTTTTCTGAAGGGCCGGGCCGTCGTACTGAACCTGCGTTTGAGTAACTCCCTCTTTTTTCCAAATGCCTTCACAACGGTTGCTGAGGGTGATGTAGTATTGCATCGCCGGTACTTCCGCGGGAACCGACCATTCAAACGTGGGTGGATTAACCGCGCGCTCGTAATTCACGGGCGTTATGAACGTGATGGGATAGATATCCTGCTGGATGACTTCCAGGTTTTTCTCCACGTCCGTGGTTTCCACGACGATGGTGTTGTCGTCCAGCGAAGTGTAGGCCTTGTCGTTGTTGCCCGTCGCGTTTGTGATGAGATAGTAAGTGTCGGGTGGAATGTCCGGAAACTCGTACGCCAAGACGTTGCCCTGGACGGAAGCATACACGCCCAGCTGAATTAGTGAATTGCAGGGCGAAAGATTCTTCGACCACAGCTCGACGGTGCCCGTCACCAGGGGGATGCCGTCTTTGGCGGTGACGGTCCCGAAGACTCGTGCCCCGGTTCGCTCGGGCAGGTCCGCGTTCTGCGGGGTGGTTTCGCCGGTTTTGACAATTACACCAGACACGCAAGCGGTTTGGATCTTGAGGGGATCTGCCATCGGATGAAAGATATCCTGGAAGTAGGGATTGGGTTTAAACGAAACGTCGTACGTTCCCGCGGCAATGTAGGGAGTAATGTACGAACCGTCAAAACTCGTGATCATCGCGGTTGTGGTATCCGTGGCTCCCGGAACGTACACGTAAACAAAAACCTCGCCCATGCCGGCGGCTCGAAGCCCCCCTTGAGCGGCATCGTAGACCTGGACCTGGCCGGCGATGTTCCCGCCCTCGATGAAACTAACGATGACCGGGTCGGCGTTAGTCAGGCCGGGGGCACTTGCCGTCACCGTGACGTCTTCAGCGACCGTGTCTTCGATCTGAACGACAAGACCGCCCGGTTTATCGAGTGTGGTCGTCCAATTCTGGCCGGACATGGCCGACGGCAACGTCGCTGAACCGTTTACGGAAACTGTTACTTGACGCTCCTGGTCGCCGCCTTCGACGCCGGGATTAACGATATGGCCTTCCGAGTCGAGCTGATCGACTCGAACGGTGAGCATATTCCCGACGAACTCCTCCTGTTGGCAGAAGACGATTTGCAGTTGGCTCGCATCGCCGGACGGTATTTGGGTCTGCGTTGGCGTCGGCGTGTCTCCGCCAATGGTTTCGGTCGGCGTGGGCGTGGCCGTCGGCTGGCCGGTGTCCGTCGGCGTCGGCGTCGAAGTCGGCTCGCCCGGCGTTGGAGTAATGGTCGGTGTTGGAGTACTCGTGGGAACGGGGCCACCGGAAGGATTGATCAAGAGGCTGCCGTCTTGCGTGGTATGCGCCAGCGTCGCGCCTCCCGGTCCCTGCAGGTCGGAATACCCGGGAACGAAGCCGAATGCCACCTCGACGTCTTCCGGATGAGGCGCCGGCACCAATGCGGTGACGAGTACGTGCAATGAAAAGAGATCTCCCGGCCCGCTCTCGGACAGAGGCGTGTCGCTCTCAATGATGACGTAGCGATAGAAATTAACATAATCCGGACTGGTGGCATCACTGATCAGAGTGAAACTGCCGGTGAGAGCCGTGAGATTGGGATCTCCAACTACGATGGAATAGGAACTGTTTTCCGGATTTAAGGGAAACCACAGCTCGGCCCGGGTCAAGCCGTTGACTTCATTAAGACGAACGGGCACATTCACTTCTCCCATAACGCCGCCAGGGCCCGTCAGTTCCACGACGAAACGCTCGGGAAGGCTGACCGTGAGATCTCCAACCTGGCCGGACGTGTGCCAGCAACGAAACAGATCGAGCAAGTCGTCATCCGTGAATCCAGCCGTCTGCTGGCCGCTCCACTGAGAAGAGCCTTCAAATAAATCCGAACCATCGATGCACCCATCCTGGTTGAGGTCCATCGAGGGATCGTACTCGCCCGCTTGGGCGCCAAAGACTCCGAGCATGAGAATGCAGATCCAGAGAGTAGCCTTTAGTGAATATCTCATGGAAACCCCTCCTATCGCAGAAGATGCCATTGGTATGAACCATTGGACCATAGTGATTTTACGCCGGATTCGCAACCCTTTTTTTCGGCCAGGGATTCGGGAAGCCGGGACGAGGCGGGTTGTGCTATAATCGCCGTCGGCGCTTGCCAAGCGTCACCAAATCAGGTTAGGAGAGAGTGCCGATGTTAGTCGTCATGCAATCCGACGCGACTCCGGAGCAAATCGAGCGGGTGTCTCAGGTCATTCGGGATTTGGGTTTCACGCCGGAGCCGATTCCGGGCAAGACCCGCACGGCCATCTGCGTGCTGAACAACCCGGGGGCGGTGGACCCGAACCACTTTGTCGGTTTGCCGGGGGTTAAGGAAGCGATCCGGGTTTCGAAGCCGTACAAGCTGGTGAGCCGGGAAACGCATCGGGACGGTACGGTCATCCGCGTGGGGCAGGCCGTCATCGGCGGCGGGGAATTGGCCGTGATCGCCGGGCCGTGCGCCGTGGAGAGCGAGCAGCAAGCGCTGACCATCGCGCGGAAGGTCAAGGCGTCGGGAGCGAGTCTCTTTCGCGGCGGGGCGTTCAAACCCCGCACTTCGCCCTACAGTTTTCAGGGGCTTGGCGAGAAGGGGCTCGATATCCTGGTTCGCGTGCGGGAGGAAACGGGGCTGCCGATTGTCACGGAAGCGATCGACCACGAGGTTTGCGATCTTGTGGAAGAAAAGGCGGACGTGATTCAGATCGGCGCGCGGAATATGCAGAACTATACGCTTTTGCGTCGGGCCGGGCGGGCCGCGAAGCCGGTGCTGCTCAAACGCGGCATGTCGGCGACGATTGAAGAGTGGCTCATGGCCGCGGAGTACATTCTGAACGAAGGCAACCGGCAGGTGATTCTTTGCGAGCGGGGCGTTCGCACCTTCGCCGTACACATGCGCAACACGCTTGATTTGGGGTCCATTCCGGTCGTGAAGAAGCTGAGCCATCTTCCGGTTTTGGTCGATCCCAGTCACGCGGCGGGTATTCGCGAGTTTGTCGCGCCCCTGGCGAAGGGCGCGGCAAGCGTCGGCGCGGATGGCCTCATGATCGAAGTCCATCATGAACCGGAAAAAGCGCTGTCGGACGGCCCGCAATCGCTGCTGCCGGAAGAGTTCGACCGATTGATGAAAGAAATCAAACGGTGAGTATAAAAATTATCAGGTGGATTGAAATGCACGTTCCAGGCGCTCAGAAATAACGAGAGTCAATCCATCTTGACAGGATAATGGGGGGCAAGATTTTTGAATTAGATATAATCATGTAAATCTTGTTAATCCTGTCCAAATTTTAAAGCAATCATTGATCTGCCGGGATCGAAACCTTGAGCGAGCGAATTCGAATTCTTCATCTGATCACCGACCTGTATCTTGGCGGCGCCGAGCTGATGCTCTACAAGCTGGTCTCTCGCATGGACCGGAGCGCGTTCGAGATCGAGGTCGGCTCGCTGACCGAGCCGGGCGTTGTGGGCGACAAGATCCGGGCGCTGGACCTTCCCCTTGGGTCGCTCGGAATGCGCCGGGGGCTGCCGAATCCCTTCGGGCTGGCGCGCCTGGTGCGCAAGCTTCGCCGCGATCCGCCGGACCTGATTCAAACCTGGATGTATCACGCGGATCTCGTCGGCGGCTTGGCCGCGTGGCTGGCCGGCGGTCGCGTTCCCGTTGTCTGGGGGATTCGCAACAGCACCCTCGAGCCGGGAAAAAGCAAGCGGAGCACGATCTGGACGGCGCAGCTTTGCGCGCGGCTGTCCCGGCGATTGACGACGGGCATTGTCTGTTGTTCGAAAGCGGC
>Ga0272444_10002823_pt1 | contig 15902 bp, 10 predicted proteins | sample SSMForm13_FD_201033 | JGI IMG/M metagenome (GOLD analysis project Ga0272444, IMG submission 201033) | Marine sediment archaeal communities from Little Sippewissett salt marsh, Falmouth, MA, United States - SSM-Form-13 | ecosystem: Environmental > Aquatic > Marine > Wetlands > Sediment ...
GTCGGGGGTATTCGGGCAGGGCATTCTCGGGCGAGACGTCCTTTGCCCAGCGGGAGACGATTTTCCCTTCGACGCACTTCCACTGGGCGTTAGCGGCAGCGGCAAATGTCGCGATCGACACCAGGGCGATCAGTATGGGAATCTCTATTCGTCGCATGACTGGTTCTCCTGTGCGATTGGCCGATTGTGCGGCTGGCAGGGGCGGAAAGAAAACGCTCGCCCCCCATAGGTATATGGACATTTTGAGGGTCGTTTTGGGTTAACGAAAATCCTCGATTTTGGGTTTTTCTTCGGGGGTGTCTTATCTACGGTCACTTGCCATTGTTGGAAGTCTTGGCTGGCTTGATCTTTGCCGGATCCTCGACCACCCAGACCGCCATGGGACTTTCCTGGCGATGGTCCCATGCGTAGTAGGGGATTGCTTGTACGTTGATGTCGGCTTCCTTTGCGCCGCCGGAGGGGATGGTCCTGGCCTTGGCGGTTATAACCGCCACGCCACCGAGCAGATCCTTGCGGGACTCGATCAGAAAACGAGTCGAGTCCGGCAGGTAGAAGCTATCGAGGCCGTTGGGATTATCGACGCCCTCGAAGCAGTAGACAATCGGTCCTCGCTGGAGCGCGACGCGTCCGGTGTCGTCGGTGACGCTCGGGTGGGCATGCACGCGGCGGACGGGCATGGGCAGGTGCAGTTCGATTGTGTCGCCAGACTTCCACTTGCGATGCAGGCGAGCGTAGCCCTTGACCATCTCGGGCTCGGCGACGGCATCGCCATTTACCTTGATCGTCGGGGCGACCTGGTCGGCAGGGAGGGGCTCGGGTTGGTACAGTGCGTCGGCTGGCGCTTGGCGATGAGTCCATGCCGGGATGCGAAGCATGACGTCGAATTTATCGCAGGCCACGTCTGGGGTCACCGTGATTTTCACGTTGCCTTCCCAGGGGTAACGGGTCTGCTGGGCGAGCTCGACTGTACCGTCGGCGAGCTTGACCTTGCCCGTCCCGGCCGCGTAAAGACTCACGTACACCGCCGTGTCCGATGCGGCGTAAACGTATCCTGGCACTGAAGGTATGAACCGCACGACGTTCGTCGGGCAGCACGCGCAGCCGAAGAACGCTTGCCGGTGATGCTGGCCGTCGCTGGCGAGCGGGTTGACGTAGAAGAACTTCTCGCCGCCGAGGTCCACCCCGGCCAGCATGCCGTTGTAAAGCGTCCGCTCGAACGTGTCGGCGTATTTGGCGTCGGCGTGCAGCAGGTTCATGCGGTGGTTCCACAGGCACATGCCGATCGACGCACATGTCTCTGCGTAGGCGCTGGCATTTGGCAGTTGGTAGTTGGCGCCGAAGGCCTCGCCCTTGCGGGTCGAGCCGATCGCGCCGGTGATGTACATCTTGCGCTGGACAGTGTTTACCCACAGGCGATCCAGGGCTTTCATGTAAGCCTTGTCACCTGTTGCGGCTGCGACGTCCGCCATGCTGGAGTAGAGGTACATTGCCCGCACGGCGTGGCCGGTCGGCTCGGATTGCTCGGTGACCGGCTGGTGGTCCTGGCAGTACGGGCCGTACACCTTCGGTCGCTGCTTGCTGACGCGTCCGCGGATATCGAGGAAGAACTTCGCCAGGTCGAGATACTTCTTCTCGCCGGTGGCTTGGCTGAGCTTTACCAGGCCCAGTTCGATCTCCTCGTGACCTGGCACATCGTGGCGTTTTTCCGGGCTGAAGATTTCGCCGATGCGGTCGGCAAACTTGGTCGCCACGTCAAGCAGCGTTCGCTTGCCGGTCGCACGGTAGTGCGCGACGGCGGCTTCGAACAGGTGCCCCGCGCAGTATAACTCATGCATATCCTTGAGGTTCGTCCACCGCTTGTCGGGTTCCTTGATCGTGAAGAATGTGCTCAGATATCCATTGGCCTGCTGGGCGGCTGCGATCCACGCGATCACCTCGTCAACCTGTTTTTCCAGCTTCGGGTCCGGGTGGGCCTGGAGGCTGTAGCTGGCACCTTCGAGCACCTTGTACACGTCGGAATCGTTGAAGTAGATGCCCTCGAACTTGCCTTCCTGGAGCTTGGCCGCCTTGGCGAAGTTCGAGAACCGCCCGGTCTGGCGGCACCATTTGAAGTTGTGCGGCAGCGAGCGGAGGCGGTTGGTCTCCATGCGTGGGGTCCAGAAATCATCGCGGATTTGCACGTCGGTGAATGGCACGGCCTGGAGCCTGGCGAGGTTTGCGGGGATGGGGGATCCCCCGGCTGCCCATGTGGTCGCCGCGATAACGAGGATCGTCAAGGCCATCAGCGATATGCGAAGTGTCATGGATGCATGTCCTTTTGTTTTGGCGGGTAGCCGAACCATGAGCCAGCCCGCGAGTCAGTCTTTCATGGGCGCCTTTGTGGTGGTCATGGCCGGCCTGGTTGTCGGCGTAGATTTCTTCTTGCCCGTCGTCTTGTCCGACGGAATCTTCACGTCGGCCCATTTGTCCGCGTTGGCCGACCCGCCGCCGGCGATGAGTGTTTTGAGCGCCGCCTCGGCCTCGGCGGGCTTGCAGCCCCAAGGCCCGCCACGTGTCCAGTACGCAATTTTCCCATCAATGTCAATTACCACCGTCCCGGCCTGGAAACCGGTGTAGGCCTTTATGAAGTCGCCTTCGATCGAATCCAGCAGGATCGGGATCGTAAGTTTCATGCCCTTCATGCACTTGTCTGCCGCGATGACGCGCTCAGCCATGGTCTTGGGCTGGGCGATGCTTATGCGACCGGGCCTCCTGGCCGGGGCCTTGGCCCGCGATGTCTCGGCCGAGGGCTTGGCTCGGCTGGGGTGGGCTTCTCGAAGGTAAACCAGGAAGAACTGCGCCTCGCCCTTGTACGCCTTGTACAAGGCTTCCACCGCCGGAACCTGGCGGCGGAAGGGGGGTCATGTATAGCTCGATGAGAATATGACAATCGGTGCCTTGCCCTTGTAGTCAGACAGCTTGACCTTCTCCTGCCCGATCGTGCCGACCTGGTCGCCCTTGTCGTTAGTCTTGAATACCAGCGGGTGCAGCGCAACGTCCGGGGCCACCTGGCCTGGCTTGAGGGTGACCGTTCCGCGACGGGGGCCGCGCCGGACGGGCCTGGGTTTTTCCGCCGCCCACGCCGCCGAGCAGGCCAGTACCACCGTTGCAGCCAGCAGAATCGCCGCCGGTCTGAGGAGTCGTTTTCGTCTCATGGGTTGCATCTCCTGTTTAATCCAACTTGTCCGGGCGTTTGGACGAAGTGCTCAGCAGGCCTCTAACAAGTCATCCGGTCAGTATAATTAACAATTCTCCCCGTGAGCGGGCTTTGCCAAATCATATCATTTGTTGATATCATCTGGCTATCCGGTTGCGAGATTCTTCCGCGAACCGGGAACCTATCTGTGTTTCGTTCGTCTATTCTGGAGACGCGACCAATGTCTGTCGCCGGTGTTGGAATATGCGCCCCGATTGCGAAGGACAACCAAAGGAGCCCCCAACCATGAAACGCATTGCACTGTTGAGCCTGTCGATAGCTATCCTGCTCGGTTCGGCGCTGGTCCCGGTTATCGCCGGGGGGGCCGCCGTCAGCCAGGCGGACCGTCCCAAGGTCGCCAAACTCATGAGAGATGGCAATTGGAAGGAAGCTTACGACATTCTTTCTAAGCTGGCCGTCGATCAGGCGGACGATCCCAAGCTCGTTGGTCAGGACCTCAACAATGCCATCAATTGTCTCCGGCGCCTCAACCGGGTCAGCGAGACCGATGCGTTCCGCGAGAAGGTAATTGCCGCCCACGCGGGCAACTGGCGCCTGCTCCAGACTGCCGCACAGAGCTACCTGAGCGTGCAGCATTACGGCTCGATCGTGGCCGGCGAGTTCCAGCGAGGCCCGCATCGCGGCAGGGCGAAAATGGTCAACTCCTACGAGCGCGACCGCATCCGCGCGCTTCAGCTCATGCAGCAGGCCTTGCCCCTGGTGGCCGAGGAGAACGACAAGCCCGCGGCCGGTCAATTCTACATGTACCTGGCCAATCAACTTATGGGCAATCGCGGTTGGGCTCTGGCGTGGCGTCTCCAGTATCTCAGCGATCTGACGGAACTTCCAGACTACGATGAAGGCTATTACGGTGGCTGGTACTATCGTGGCCGGGGGCAGACCCGCGGCGCGCCGGTGGATGAAAAAGGCAAGCCGGTCTACCACAAGCTTCCGCGAAGCTGGGAATCCGCCAGGACCGACGGCGAAAGATGGCGCTGGGCGCTGCTGATGGTCCAGGAGGCCCAGGCCTCGCGGACCAATGAGTTGCGGTGGCATTTCGCGCAATTCCTGCACAACCAGTTTGGCGTGCAGACGATGGCGCAGTACGGCATGCTTTTGGGCCGTCGCGGCGACGACTCGGATACCGAAAAGGATGAGTCCGGTACGTATGCCCTGCACACGCTCGGTGAGGGCGAGACCATCGCACGCCTGGCCACGGGGATCAAGCGTTTCAAGCTGCCCGATGAGTTCAACTACCTCAAGATCATCCGCGAACTGGTCGCCACCAAGGGTTATGGCGATCAGCCGTCATCGACGCTTGCGCAGATATTCGAGAATCGGCGTCAGTATCCCACGGCTGCGAAAGTCTGGCGGAAAGCCATCAAGGACTTCGGCGAGGGCAACAAGCAGTGGCGGCGGAAACGCCTCAACCAGATCATCGGCAACTGGGGGCAGTTCGAGCCGGTGATGACCGCCCCGTCGGGCAAGGGTGCAACGGTCGATTACCGCTTCCGCAACGGCGCGAAGGTTGATTTTACTGCCCATAAGATCAACGTGCCCAAGCTCCTGGCCGATGTGAAGGACTACATCAAGAGCAAGCCAAAGCGGCTTGACTGGCACAGGATGAACATAGGGGACATCGGCTATCAGTTGGTGATAAAAGACCAGAAGCAGTATGTCGGCGAGAAGGTTGCATCGTGGGGTATGGACCTCGAACCCAGAGCGAACCATTTCGACCGCCGGGTCACGGTAACCACTCCCCTCCAGAAGGCTGGGGCGTACCTGGTAACCGCCAAGATGGCCGATGGCAACGTAAGTCGGATCATCCTGTGGGTCGCGGACACGGCCATCGTCAAAAAGAATCTCGACAAGCAGGCGTGGTTCTTCGTCGCCGACGCCGTCGGTGGCAAGCCGATCGCCAAGGCGAACCTGGAGTTCTTCGGCTACCAGCGGAAGTATGTCCGGGATGACAAGAAACGAGGCCAGGGCCACTACGAGATCAACACCCGCAACTTTGCCGAGTTCACCGACGCCGATGGGCAACTCATCCTCAAGCCAGATCAGATCGACAGGAACTGGCAGTGGCTCATCACCGCTACCACCCCGAGTGGCAGGCTTGCGTACCTGGGCTTCACTCGCGTGTGGTTCAGCAACTACTACGACGCAGCATATAACCGGACCAAGACTTACGTCATCACGGACAGGCCCGTGTACAGGCCCGCCCAGAAGGTGAAGTTTAAGTTCTGGGTCAACCGGGCCCAGTACGACCAAGAGGGTAAGAGCCAGTACGCCGGGCAGTCCTTCCAGGTGCGGATCAACAATCCCAAGGGCGAGAAGGTACTCGAGAAGCAATTCAAGGCCGACGATTTCGGCGGGTTTAACGGCGAGTGGGAGCTTCCCAAGGAAGCGACGCTCGGCGTCTACCGCGTCTTCCTGCCGCACAGTCCCGGCGGAGGCGGTACCTTCCGCGTCGAGGAATACAAGAAGCCCGAGTTCGAGGTGAAGGTCGAGGCGCCCACCGAGCCGGTAATGCTCGGCGAGAAAATCACCGCGACCATCAACGCCAAGTATTACTTCGGCGCGCCGGTCACCAGCGCCAAGGTCAAGTACAAGGTCACGCGCGTCAGCCACTCTGCCGAATGGTACCCCATCTGCCGATGGGACTGGTACTACGGTCCGGGTTACTGGTGGTACGCGTACGACTACCTGTGGTATCCCGGGTGGAGCGAATGGGGCTGTCGCCGGCCCATGCCCTGGGGATGGTGGCAGTGGCATCCGCGGCAGCAGCCAGAGATCGTCGCCGAGGCCGAGGTCGAGGTTGGACCTGACGGCAAGGTCAAGGTGGATATCGACACCGGCCTGGCCAAGGCGATCCATGGCGATAAGGACCACAAGTACGAGATTACCGCCGAGGTGACCGATAAGAGCCGCCGGACGATCGTCGGCACGGGTTCGGTGCTCGTTGCACGCAAGCCGTTCAAGGTCTACACGTGGGTCAATCGCGGGCATTATCGTGTCGGTGATACCGTGGCTGCGAACTTCAAGGCTCAGACGCTTGATCGCAAGCCCGTCCAGGGCAAGGGCGTGGCCCGTCTGCTGAAAATCACCTACAAGGACAACAAGCCCGTCGAGGTCGAGGTTCAGAAGTGGAAGCTCGATACCGATGCCCAGGGCGAGGGACGCCTGCAGATGAAGGCCTCCCAGGCCGGTCAGTATCGGCTGAGCTACAAGGTCACCGATTCCAAAAAGCACACCATCGAGGGCGCGTACGTCTTCGTGGTTCGCGGCGAGGGATTCGACGGTTCGCAGTTCCGCTTCAACGACATTGAGCTGGTCACCGACAAGCGCGAGTATGCCCCGGGCGACAAGGTCAAGCTGATGGTCAACACCGACCGCGCCGGAGCGGCCGTGGTGCTGTTCATCCGTCCTGCCAACGGCGTGTACCTGCCGCCGAAGGTCATCCGCCTCAAGGGCAAGAGCGTGATGGAGGAGATCGAGGTCATCAAGAAGGACATGCCCAACTTCTTTGTCGAGGGGCTCACGGTTCACGGCGCGAATGTCTACAGCGACGTCCGCGAGGTGATCGTTCCGCCGGCCAAGCGGGTGCTGAATGTCGAGGTCAAGCCTTCTGCCAAGAAGTACAAGCCTGGCGAGAAGGCGAAGGTTAAGGTCAAGGTCACCGACCACACCGGCGAGCCGTATGTCGGTTCGCTTGTGGTGGCGATGTACGACAAGTCCGTCGAGTACATCTCCGGCGGATCCAACGTGCCGGACATCAAGGAGTTCTTCTGGAAGTGGCGTCGCAACCATCGTTCGAGCGGGCAGAGCAGCCTGTCCAAGGGCGGCCGAAATCACCAAGCCGGGTGAGATCCCCATGGGCTACCTCGGCGTCTTCGGTGCATCGGTCGCCGATGAGATGGATTCTCAGGGAATCGACACGCTGACACAGTTAGGCTCCGGGGCCGTATGGGGCGACCGGGGCAGGGCAAGACAGAGTATGTACTCCAAGAGCGAGAATTCATTTGGGGGGGGTATGTTTGACGCCGAGGGAGTTGCGATGCCCTCGGCCACTGCGGTGCCTATGGGGCGAATGATGGCCAAGGGCGCCGTGGCCGAGTCCGCCCCCGGCGAGGGTGGCGGAGGCGGCGGGCAGTCCGCGATGGCCCAGCCGACGGTCCGCACGAAGTTCGCCGACACGGCCCTGTGGGTCGGCGAGGTGACGACCAAGGTCGACGGCCTGGGCGAGTTCGGACTTACCATGCCCGAGAACCTGACAACTTGGAAGACCCGCGTCTGGGCGATGGGCGCAGGCACGCGAGTCGGCGAGGGCAGCGTAGAGACCGTCACCACCAAGGACCTGCTCGTCCGCCTCCAGGCGCCGCGGTTCTTCGTGCAGAAGGACGAGGTCGTTCTCTCGGCCAACGTGCACAACTACCTCAAGACCAAGAAGACTGTGAAGGTCGTGCTGGAACTCGATGGCAAGTGCCTGGCGCCGATGAACGGCGTTAATATGACGCAGACTGTCAAGATAGATCCCAAGGGCGAGAATCGCGTCGATTGGCGCGTGAAGGTCGTCACGCCGGGCGAGGCCGTCGTGCGAATGAAGGCCCTGACGGATGAGGAATCCGACGCGATGGAGATGAAGTTCCCCGTCTTCATCCACGGCATGCTGAAGACGGAGAGTTTCTGCGGCGTGATTCGCCCAGACAAGAAGACCGCGACCGTCGCGATTCGCGTCCCGGCTGAGCGATTGACAGAGCAGACCAGGCTGGAGCTTCGCTACTCGCCGACGCTTGCCATGGCGATGATCGACGCGCTGCCGTACATGGTGGACTACCCCTACGGCTGCACCGAGCAGACGCTCAACCGCTTCCTGCCGACGGTCATTACGCAGAAGATCCTGCTGGACATGAACGTCAACCTCAAGGACATCCGCGAAAAGCGGACCAACCTTAACGCCCAGGAAATCGGCGACGACGTCAAACGCGCCAAGCAGTGGGGCGGCGTGGTCAAACCCAAGAAGAACCCCGTCTACGACGAGGAAACCGTCCGCGACATGGTCAAGGCCGGCATCGAGCGGCTGCTGAGCATGAGATGCTCCGATGGCGGCTGGGGATGGTTCAGTGGATGGGGCGAGCGGTCCTACCCGCACACCACAGCCGTGGTTGTCCACGGGCTCCAGATCGCCCGCGCCAACGACGTCGCCATCGTGCCCGGCACGATCGAGGGCGGAATCAAGTGGCTCAAGAGCTACCAGGCCCGCGAGGTCCAGAAGCTCAAGAACGCCCCCATCAAGAAGAAGCCGTATAAGAGCCGCGCCAGTGCCCTGGATGCCTTTGTCTACATGGTCCTGGTCGATGAGAAGTCCGACAACAAGGAAATGCGGGAGTTCCTCTACCGCGACCGCAATCACCTGCCCGTTTACGCCAAGAGCATGTTCGGAATGGCGCTGCACAAAGTCGGCGATGTCAAGAAGCGGGACATGATCATCCAGAATATCGAGCAGTTCCTCGTCCAGGACGAGGAGAACCAGACCGCATGGCTGAACCTGACCGGTGGCCACTGGTGGTATTGGTACGGCAGCGAGTACGAGGCCCAGGCGTACTACCTCAAGCTCCTGGCGGCAGTTCAGCCCAAGAGCGAGAAGGCGTCGCGCCTGGTCAAGTACCTGCTGAACAATCGCAAGCATGCGACGTATTGGAATTCCACCCGCGACACGGCCGTGGTTATCGAGGCCTTTGCCGACTACATCAAAGCAGCCGGCGAGGACAAGCCGGACATGACCGTTCATATCCTCATTGACGGCAAGCAGGTCAAGAAGGTCAAGATCGACGGGTCCAACCTGTTCAGCTTCGATAATAAGCTGGTCCTGACCGGCGACGAGGTGACAACCGGCGAGCACAAGATCGAGGTTCGTAGGACCGGCACCGGGCCGGTGTACTTCAACGCGTACCTGACGAACTTCACGCTCGAAGATCCCATCGAGGCCGCCGGGCTGGAGATCAAGGTCAACCGCAAGTACTACAAGCTCGTGCGGGTGGACAAGAAGATCCACGCAGCCGGGTCTCGCGGGCAGGTCGTTATGCAGAAGGTCGAGAAATACGAGCGACAGGAACTCAAGAATCTCGCGCTCTTGAAGAGCGGCGACCTGGTCGAAATCGAGTTGGAGATCGACAGCAAGAACGACTACGAGTACATCATGTTCGAGGACATGAAGGCTGCCGGTTTCGAGCCGGTCGAGGTCCGCAGCGGCTACAACGGCAACGACATGGGTGCCTACATGGAGCTTCGCGACGAGCGGGTATGCTTCTTCGTCCGTGCCCTTGCCCGGGGCAAGCACAGCGTAAGCTACCGCATGCGGGCGGAGATTCCCGGCAAGTTCAGTGCCCTGCCCACCAAGGCAAGCGCCATGTACGCTCCAGAACTCAAGGCCAACTCCGATGAGATAAAGTTGCGGATAGAGGACTGATTTCGCTTCCCGGCGGCACGGCGCAAAACACACGCCCGGCATATGTGCCGGGCGTGTGGTTTATTAACGGAGAACTCAGGCGCTGATCAGCTTTTGGTTGGGTTGGCCGGGCAGGTGCCGCAGGTTCCTTTGGCCCCGTCCCAGCAATAGGTGCAGAGCTTTTCCTTCGGCAGGCCTATGGCCTCGACGAGGTCGTCGAGTCGCTGGTATCGCAGGCTGGTAAGGTTCAGTCGACAGCGGATACGCTCGATCATCTCGGCGTACTTGTCGCTGTCAGGGTCCGAGTAGGCGGCCAGGTCGACCTCGCCGGTCGGGTCCATTTCGCGAATGGCTCGCCTGGCGGCAAGGTCCATCTCGGACTTCGATCGCGAGAAGTTCAGGAACTTGCAGCCATGCACCAGCGGCGGGCATGCCGGGCGCATGTGGACCTCCTTTGCGCCGTATTCGTAGATCCGCTCGATCGTGTCGCGAAGCTGCGTGCCGCGAACGATAGAGTCTTCGCAGAACAGCAGTCGCTGGCCTCGAATCAGCTCGCGGATGGGAATGAGCTTCATCCGTGCGACGAGCTCGCGCATCCCCTGGTCCTGGGGCATGAAACTCCGAGGCCAGGTCGGAGTGTATTTGACGAACGGTCGGCGGTAGGGGATATGCGCCTGGTGGGCGTAGCCGATGGCATGGGCAATGCCGCTGTCCGGCACGCCGGCGACGATGTCGATGTCCATTTCCTCCCGCCGCGCCAAAGCGGCGCCGCAACGGTTGCGAGACATCTCGACGTTAATTCCTTCATAATTGCTGGCAGGATAGCCGTAATACACCCACATGAACGCACATATCTGCATCTCGTCGCCCGGTGGGGAAAGTTGCTCGAAGCCCTCCGGCGTGATGCGCACGATTTCGCCCGGGCCCAGGTCCCGTTCGATTTCGTAATCGAGGTTTGGAAAGGCGCACGTTTCCAGCGCTGCCGCGCATGCGTCCTTCTTCTTGCCCAGGATTACCGGTGTACGTCCCAGCTTGTCGCGGGCCGCATACAGGCCGTCCTTTGTCAGCAGCAGGATCGAACACGATCCCTCGATTGTATCCTGGACTCGCCGCAGCCCGTCGATGAAGGTCGCTTCCTGGGCTATCAGCGTGGCGACCAGTTCCGTCGGGTTGATGCCCGTGCCGCTCATCTCCGAGAAGTGCACCGTGCCCTCGCGATACGCCTCCGCCACGACGGCATCGACGTTGGTGATCACGCCGACGGTGACGATCGCGAACACGCCGAGGTGCGAGCCGACGATCAGGGGCTGGTCCTCGAAGTCGCTGATGACGCCGATTCCGCTTCGCCCGCGGAGTTTTGGAAGGTCGTCCTCGAATTTCGATCGGAACTGGGAGTTCGTGATGTTATGGATCACCCGGGTAAAGCCGTTGCCCTGACCGTTGCCGTTATGCACCGCGAGCCCGCCGCGCATCGTGCCGAGGTGGCAGTGGTAGTCCGTTCCGTAAAAGAGGTCCTGCATGCAGTCCTCTTTCGAGGACACGCCGAAGAAGCCGCCCATGGCTGTGCCTTTCCTTTTGCTTGTGGCGTCGAACACACGGCCTGGCAAAAACCGAAAAAACTTTTCCGAGTCGCATAGGCCGATGGCAGCATCATATCAGGGGGGTCCGTTCGAACCAAGCGGCGATTCGCGTTTGGTTCAAGCGGGCGTTTCGGCTATATTCAACTTTTGGTGGTCGTCCGGCCACCTGGGCCAAGGCAGTTACCGGCTTGCGGAGATAATCTTGAGCGACGAACTACATCATGAGTGCGGAGTTGCGGCACTTTACTGGCTGAATGAGAAGATGTCACCCGTCGGTCCCGCCAGTCGGGCTGTGCGGGACGGCAACGTCACCCCGGCCATGCCGGGGATGCTCCTGGACCTTCAAAATCGAGGCCAACTGGCGGCAGGGCTGTCGAGTTTTAATGGCGACAGGGCGCAGCTTCTCGACACGTTCAAGGACAACGGTGCTGTCTCAGAGGTGTTCCGGATGTCCCACCCGGCCAAGCACCGCGCGATTATCGATGAGTATGCCGGCTCGGCTGTCATCGGACACACCAGGTACGCCACGTGCGGCCAGGACGATGTTCGCTACGCCCAGCCATTTGAGCGTCACCATGGTCGGCGGTGGAAGTGGTTCAGCTTCGGCTTTAACGGCAACCTGGCCAATTACGCCCACCTCCGGGATAGGCTGCTCAGCAAACGCCACTATCACTTCACACTGGACACCGACACCGAAATCATTATGCATTCGCTGGCATACCGGCTTCGCGGGGATCGCGCGCCGTCGCTGCGCCGCGTGATGTCGTCGATGGCAAGAGACTTCGACGGTGCATACAACATTGCCTACCTCGACGCCATGGGACGAATGTTCATCGCTCGCGATCCGCTCGGGTTCAGGCCGCTGAGCTGGGCGGTGCAGGGCAGGCTCTTCGCTGCCGCCAGCGAATCGGTCGCTCTCAGCAATATGGGCTTCACCGATATCCACGACCTGGCGCCCGGCGAGATGGTGATTATCGAAGATGGCAAGCTGCGGTTCGAACGGTTTGCCCCCCAACGCACGCCATCGCATTGCTTCTTCGAGTGGGTGTACTTCTCCAACGTCGCCAGCGTGGCCGATGGGTGCAGCGTGTACCTTGCTCGCGCACGCGGGGGCCAGTGCCTTGCCGAGGCGGAAACCGAGACCATCGGCGACGACTGCATTGTAGTTCCCGTGCCCGATACCGCCAAGGCCGCCGCCGACGCCTTCGCGTACCGGCTGGGGATTCCGTCACTCGAGGGGCTTATCCGAAACCGCTACGTCGGGCGGACATTCATCCAACCCAAAGACATACGGGGCAATAGTGCCCACAGCAAATACACGCCCCTGCCGGCGGTGCTTGAGGGCAAACGAGTGTTCCTGGTGGATGACTCGATTGTTCGCTCGACGACCATGAAGGGGCTGGTCAAGCAGATCTTCGACCGAGGCCGGGCCAAAGAAGTCCATGTTCGGGTCGCCTGCCCACCGATTATCGCGCCATGCTTCTATGGCATCGATATGTCCACGTTCAAGGAACTGTTCGCCCCGCGATACGCCCCTCCCGGTTACAAGGGCAACCCGACACCTAAGATGCTCGCCAGAATGGCCAGGGCACTCGGCGTGAACAGCCTGCGATACCTGGAAGTCGACGACCTCGGGTCGTGCATTCAGATCGAAGGCCGGAGAATATGCACTGGTTGTGTCACCGGGAAAGAGCCCACGGCGATGGGCAAAGTGCTCATCGAGCAGGCCCGCAACAGCAAGTCCGGTGGCAGCGGTCGGACCTACGAGAAAGCGTCTGCTGCGTCCCCAAAGAAGGCCCGCAAATCCCGTAAAAGCTGATTTCTTGCCTTTGTGAACTCCAAGCTCGCGCGTCGAGGTGCCCGGCCGGGCTATAATGGCACGCCGAGTAAAATAAGGAGCGCCGAAATGGTTTCCCATAGCATGAAATTCGTTGAGCACTACGCCGCGGTGATGAAGTCGCTCATGTCGCACGGACTTCTGTTGGGCAGCTACGACGCCGCCGGCAAGGCCAACATAATGACCATCGGCTGGGGTGCAGTAGGCAGCGTCTGGGGCGAGCCTGTATGGAATGTCCTGGTTCGGCCCAGCCGATACACCTACCGCTGTATCGAGCACAGCGGGTGCTTCACTGTAAACGTGCCGACCGAGGCGCTCGGTATGGCGTGCGTGATCGCGGGCAGCAAGACCGGTGCAGAGGTTGATAAATTCGAGGCCGCCCATGTCACGGTCGAGAAGAGCGAGAACGTCCTCGCCCCCCGCGTGGCTGAGTGCCCGCTGGCCTACGACTGCCAGGTGATCCACTCCAACGACGTGCTTCCCAACAAGATGCCCTCGGACCTTTCGGGTCTGTACGTGGACGACGTGCCGCATCGCGTGTATTATGGCCGGATCGTCGCCGTCCGGGAAGTCGATGGGGCGGCCGAACTCTTGGCCGAGTAAGCCCCGTCCCGGTGGGGTGATGGAACCCGCGGAGCCGTTTCGATGCGACTGCGATACCTGGTAGTGGGAATATCGCTTGCCCTTGGCAGCATGGTCTGTACCGCAAAGGTGCAGCTCAAGGAAGACCCTCCGCCGGTCTCCCCGCCGAAAAGCGGAGATGTTACAGGCACGATCACGCCGGCGGGGAAGATCGCGAAAATCGAGGCCGTCTCGCGACTGACGCTAAAGACCTACAAGCCCGCATCGCTGGACAAGGCCACCGGTCGGTTCCGATTCGCCGACCTTCCCGGCGACGCCGACTACGACGTTCGCGTGACGACCACCGACGGGCGCAGCATCGAGGGCATCGACCTGGCGTGGATCGAGGCCCGAATGCTCCGCCTGGCTGCCCTGCGGCGAAAGCAACTGGACATGCCGCCCGAACGCCACGGAAGCTTCGACTTGGATGACGCCAAGGCCATCCTCAAGTGGGTCGAGGAATGGAAGGACTTCATGGAGATCAAGCGGGTGCTGTACGTAAATGGCATGGGCAAGCGGGCGACCCTGCTCGTCGAGCTCATGCGGACCCGCGAGTTTCACGCAGCCGGGGGGAAGCTGGTCTGGCGAGTCGAACTCTGGTACATGCAGAACGAGTTTGGCGGCTGGGACCGACTGGCAAACTCCGAACGCGTCCTCCACCGCGAGCGGATCACACGCGATCAGTGGCGGAAGATCGACCTGCAATACTTCCCCAAACTAAGCATCCACGTGGACCCTAACGGTGCGAGCAAGCCGCTGCACTTTACGCTGCCGGAAAAAGGCGACTTGTCCCGAGGCCGACTCGCCAACACCAAGGCCGAGTGTAAGACCCTCCCCCACATCTACGGCGTGGACACCAAGCCCAAAGGTGAAGTCAAGGATATGCAAGTCCACACCGAACGCAGCAAAGCGGACTGACCCGGCGAATTCGGCGCTGTCTGGCGTTGGGCTTCGGGTCATCCCAAAGCGTTGCCCCGACGGTGTGCCACCACCCAGGGATTGCTATCCCTGGGCTTCAAATGTCCCCGTTTCCTTGTCCCCGTGTTTTTTTTGAGTGGGACGGTGCAGAAGCCCAATTGCGAGTCTCAGAATTGAGGTTTCACCCTTCACCGGAACCGAAGCCCAGGGATAGCAATCCCTGGGTGCCCGTACTTGACCACCAAACTGAGTCTAAACTGTCCGACCGCCTCTTGCCGATAGACATTGCTGATGAGAACTCGCGCTTCCATAGTATTGATACTGGCGTTCAGGGCCCTGGTCTGCTGCTCCGGTTGCAGTTCGAGCCTTGCCACCGATCCTTCCGCGTACATCAAGCCCACCGTGGCGGTGATGAAGTTCGAGAACCGCGCGCAGTTCCCCATGCGATGGAACCTTGGCGGGGGAATGCGGGACATCCTCGTCGATCGCCTCGTCGCGGCTGGGCGATATCACGTGATTGAGCGCCCGGAACTGGACTCGATCATCCGCGAGTTGAAAATCCAAAACAGCGGCATGACCCGCAAGCACGCCCGGGCCGAGGTTGGTCGGATCAAGAACGTACAGTATCTCATAAAGGCGACGATTACCGATTTCGGTCACGTCTCGACGAACAGCGGCTTCATGAGCGCCAAACCCATGAAAATGTGGGGCGCCAGCCACAAGGCCGTGATGGGCATGACGCTCTACGTCGTGGACGTCGAGAGCGGCGAGATCATCACCAGCGAGAGTATCGAAGAATCGGTTCGCGCGTCGGACCTTTCGGTGAAGGCCCGGTATCGCGACGTGTCGCTGGGCGGCAGCGTTTTCTACCGCACCCCCCTGGGCAGGGCGACAGCCAGGGTGATCGACAAGGCGGTTGGCCGGGTTACCCGCAGCATCGCCGCCCGCCCGTGGCAGCCGCGAATCGCGCTGATCCAGGCCGGTGGGATGGTGGTCATCAACGGCGGGCGAAATCGTCGCGTCCAGAGCGGCGTCAGCTACGAGGTCTACAAGCTCGGCTCGCCGATAGTCGATCCCGACACCGGCGACGTGATAGGTCACCAGCCCGGCCAAGCCATCGGTCGAATCCAGGTCTGCGAGGTCCGCCCCGAGTGCAGCGTAGCCAACATCCTCGCCGGCTCAGGCCAAAACTTCCAGATAGGCCAGCGCTGCCGACTGGTAGCAATTCAGCAGCAGTAGGGGGGGCTTTTCTCCACTCTTGTC
>Ga0272444_10002825_pt1 | contig 15900 bp, 8 predicted proteins | sample SSMForm13_FD_201033 | JGI IMG/M metagenome (GOLD analysis project Ga0272444, IMG submission 201033) | Marine sediment archaeal communities from Little Sippewissett salt marsh, Falmouth, MA, United States - SSM-Form-13 | ecosystem: Environmental > Aquatic > Marine > Wetlands > Sediment ...
CGGCAATCGCAGCGGACGGCACCATCGTGATCGGCGCGGAGATGAGAGAAGGACAAGAGGGCCAAGGGATCGTGTTCGCCATCACGCCGGACGGGGAGATCAAATGGTCACGATGGATCGGTAACGGACTCGTTATACGATCATCGGCGGTGTTTGCCGCTGACGGCACCGTCTATATCGGAACGAAGGCGAGTGATTATGCGGAAGCCAAGATGTACGCCCTCGATCCGGACAATGGGGATACGATCTGGTCTTACACCGTGGCACAGAAAACGGGGACACCGGATGACATCTACGGTCCGGCGGCGGTTGGATCCGACGGCATGATCTATTTCGGCGCGGAGACGAGCCTCTACTACGCCTTAAACCCCGACGGCTCGTTGGCCTGGGATTTCGGGGACAACGACGGCGAATTTTACGGGAATCCCGGCGATTGCTCGGCCGCTCTGGTCGATGATGTTCTCTATTACAGCAGTTTCGACTACGACGGCATATTACTTGCGCTTCGAACCACCAGCGACGGTCTGGCCGATTCGGCCTGGCCGCGCTTCCATCGCGACAACCGTAATTCCGGCGCCCCCTAGGAATTTTGCAAAGGAAAATACAGGGAGAAAGTCGATCCCTCTCCCGGGTGACTCTCCAATTCAACCCGGCCGCCCAAGAATTTTGTATATTCCCGCACCATCGTCAGCCCCAATCCGACGCCGTAAAACTTCCTGGAGGGAGTCATGTCGACCTGGAAAAAAGGCGAAAAGACCTGTTCGCTCAGTTCCTTTGGAATACCGATTCCTGAGTCTTTCACCCGCATCAACATCATCGGGCCGTCCATACCGACGTAAAGCTCAACATATCCGTTGTGCGTGAATTTGATCGCATTATCCAACAAGTTTTTTAAAATGTGTGTGAATTTCTCGCGATCAATCTCGATTTCATTCGGCAAGTCGTCGCCGAACTGCAAGTTGAACTTCAGCGTCTTTGCCTCCGCCCTGGCGGTGAATTTTTCGAACACCGATGAAACCAGGTTACGCAACGCAACTTGTTCGGCATCCGGCTGTCGCACACCATTGGTAATTTCAGACAACTCCAACATTGTCGTAATCGTTTTCAACAAGTTGTTGGCGCTGTGGATGATGATATTCAAGTACTCTTCGGCATCCGCATCGTTGATTTTGGCTTGCTTCATTTTCAACAAAGTCGCCAACCCGACGATGTGGTTGATCGGTGTGCGCACCTCGTGACTCATGTGGGACATAAAATCGTCCTTTAGCCGCTCCACCTCATGTGCCTGATCCAACGCCTTGACCAACTCGGCCTGAGTGGCTTTCAAATCGGACACATCACGTGCCGTCGTCATCACCGCCGGGACTGAGCCGTCGGCAGCTTGTTCCGGTACCAGAAGCCAGTCGATCCACGTGCCGCCCGGCAATTGGAACTCGACGCGTTGCGTTTCTTTTTTCTCGAAAGTCTTTTCCAGAGCCTTTTCCCACAACTCGCACAAGTCGGCCGGGAATCCCAACTCCTGGTGGGTTTTGCCGATGAAATCCGCCGGCGGGATGTTGGTCTGAGCCTCAACGGCCTGGTTTACGTAGAGGTGGCGAAGCTGCCGGTCGAAACGCATAATCACATCCGGCGAGTCTTCGGCTAAGGCCCTGAATTTTTCCTCGCTTTCGCGCAGTGCCTGCTCAACTTTCTTTACTTGAGTCACGTCGCGCACGATGCCGCAAATGCCTCGCACCCGGTTTTGCTCGTCCCGCAACGGCGCCTGCACCACGTGGAACGTCAGCATCGCGTCCCCGACCGGGATCGTATATACCCCCGAAACGACTTCGCCGGCCAATGCTGCCGAATCCACCTCCTGAATCGAACCCATGGCTTCGGGCGCAAAAATATCCTCGGCACGGTAACCGACAATCTCGGCCACCGGTCTGCCCAACAATTTTTCCATCGCCGGGTTCACCAAGGTATATCGGCGTTCGAGATCTTTGCAAAAAATCGAATCGACCGCCGAGCGAATCATCGCCAATAGAATGTCGTACGGTTCGTGCGAAAGCAAAGGCGTCCGGTTACCCTCCGGTTTCTTGTTTCCCTCGTCTATCGTTTGCACGAACACCAGCCGTTTACCGGATTCGCCAGCTGGTGTGCTACGCCAATGTATCGCTTGCTCGCCGCCGTCAGCACGGTGCAATACGCCCACGCCCTCTCCCGGCGTGATGAATTCCTCCAATTGCCGGCCGATTATATCTCCAGCCAGTGACTTTGCCGCTGGGTTGATACGTACAACAACATTGTTTGCGTCAACAACAAAAGCCGCTTCGCTTGCATGTTGGAAAAGCGCTTCGAAAAGCTCCAATTCTTCCGGAACACCTTCACTGCCGTTTATTTCTTCGTTGCCGTCCGGTGGATGCTTCATCGCACTCCTTTTATTTCCATGTATCCTTTTATCTAATTCTGAAAGCTATTCATTGTAGCTTTTTGATTGTATATCATCTGTAGCTGTCATGGCCAGTCTTAACCTTTTCCGGCTACGAAATCAATCGCTTAGCAAATTAAGCACATAAAATCTATACACCTGTTTTTGGTTAATAGAAGAAAATCTCTATATATCGATGGGATATACATAGCCACACGATCTGACGTCCAACGTTGACATCCACAGAAATTCCATTGGACATGACAACCGATTGCACCTACCATAGCCGGGAAACAGCTTGGAGTATGCGTAGTCAGCAATTCACCAATTTTTCCACCAAAGGATTGAATGAGTCATGGAACCAACCTGGGAAATCAGCGAAGGTCTGTTGCAAAACGACGACAAATTCAGGGATCCCTTCTTCAAGCGATTCGCGCTTCGTCACGCCGCGAAGCCGATTCAACTGAATGAGTCGGTCAGTAAAAACTATTTCTTCCCGACATTTTACGGCGACGTCACCTGCGCCATCGCCGTCTTTTTGTGCCCTTACGAAAACGCGAAAAAGATGATGCCCCATCCGGAAATGAAGCCGGTTCGCATGCCCAAAGGACGAGCCGCAGTGCTGGTTTCCGGCTACGAATACAAAAACGTGATGGGCGTCGGGCCGTACAACGAAATCGCTATGACGATCCCGGTGCTGGTTAAACCCTTGATCGATCTGCCCGTGCTGCCCATGTTGATGGATTCCTACCCCGGCTTCGGCGTGCACGTCTTTTCAATGCCGGTGACTTCGTTGGAGAACCAACTACGCGGATTGAAAATCTGGAACCTGCCCAAGGTCGTGCAGCGTATCGATATCGATCATCATGACGGGGTTTGTATCGTTGCGGCTTACGAGGAATCGGGCGAGCAATATTTCGAAATGAAGGTGCCGACGGAAGGAACCCAAACGCACTTCGACACCGGCGCCTGGTTGTACACGGAAATGGACGGCCGGTTGGCGCGCAGTCGCACAAGTTTCAAAGCCGATTTCCAAGTCAACAAGCACATGAAGGCGTTACTCAACCCCGGGATGCAACCGCAACAAGAAGTTTTCAAGCTTGGTGACACCCCCTCGGGGCGCGTGCTGCAAGATCTGGAACTGGAGCCGCAGCCGCTGCAATTCCGCTACGCCAAAGGGATGACGGCCTGTTTTGATCTGGCCGATCCGGGTTACAAATCACCGCTGAAGTTTTAGCGTCCATCCACAGGAGTATGACGATGCTCGGTAAAAACCCCAAGGTCGTGTTTTTCGGCGCCGGTGTGATCGGCGGAACGGTCGGCGCGTGGTTGTCGCGCGAAAACGAGAATACCTTTTTCATCGACCAGGGCGTGGTGAAGGAAGCGCTGGCGCAAAAAGGTTTGACCCTCTACCCCGGCGATCATCCGGAGCAGAAGGAAACCTATCCGATCAAGGTCATCGACGGTTTCAGCGATGTGCCCGATCCCGACATCGTGGTGGTCGCGGTGAAAAACTACAGCCTCGACGCAGTCAGCCGAATAATCCGCGATGAGGTAGGCATCGATCCGATCATCGTCGGCATGCAAAACGGCCTGGTGAATCAGCAGATTCTTGCGAAGTACTTTTCGAAAGTCATCTATTGCGTGGTCAGCTACAACGCCTGGATGGATGAGCCCGGCGTGATCGGATTTCAGAAAAAAGGCCCGCTGCACTTCGGGACGAAAGACAACGAACTGCAAAGCGAGCTCAACGAAGTAGTCGCGCTTTTCAACAAGGGCGTGGAAACCCACGCCACGCAAAAGATCAGCGACGCCGCCCACTGCAAATTGGTGATCAACCTGACCAACTCGGTGACCACGTTGATTGGTCTGGGCTTTCGCGAAATCGAAGACCGCGAAACGTTCCAGAAACTTCTTTCCAATGTGCTTTGGGAAGGCGTGCAGGTGATCAAGGCGGCCGGAACCAAAGAGTCGAAACTGGGCGGTATGCCGTCCTGGCTCTTGCTGTGGCTGGGCGCTCACCTTCCGCGGATCATCACCGGGCCGATGTTCGAGAAAAATGTGAAAAAGATGGTCGTCAGTTCCATGGCGCAGGATGTGCTCCAACGCAAGGCCGGCGAAAGCGAACTGGATACGATCAACGGATACCTGGTGCAGTTGGCGGATAAGCACGGCGTGGCCGCGCCTTACAACCGGGCGATTTACCAACTCTGCAAGGAAAAATTCGCCGACCCGAATTTCCAGCCGATGGACGTGGGCGAGGTCTGGCGGATCGTTAATCAAAAATCCTGAAGACTAGGACAAACCCGCCTACCGGCTGAACGCCTCGGCGATTCGTTCGCGGATGGCGAAATAGGCCGGCTTCGGTGCGAGATCGCGATCGAACAACAAGGGATTGTTGGGTGCGAACAGATTGAACGGAAACAACTCGTCGAGCCAGGTGCGGCTATCGTCGATGCCCCATACGGTTAAGCCGGTGCATGACGCAACGTCGAAACAGGCCGCAGCGAGAAGATCGTAAGCGTCGGCCTGCGCTTCGAACAGCGTCTGCCCATTCAGCATATCGTCCCACAACACGTTTTTAGCTACGTCCAGTTCGGTCAGTTCGATATCCAAACCCAACGCTTCGATCGCCGTGAGAAAACGGTGTAGCCGCTCCGGCAGCGGTTCGCTGACAAACAGATGCCCTTGAATGCCGACCCCGTCGATCGGCACGCCCTGCGCCAGCAGATCTTCAAGCAAGTCCAGCAAAGCGTCGGTCTTCGGCGTGTCGTAGACCAGGAAGTACTCGTTTAAAAACAGCCTCGCGTCCGGGTCGGCCTCGCGCGCCGCCATGAACGCGGCGGCGATGTAATCCGCTCCCATCGCCAGGTAAAAAGGATTCGGGTCAAATTGCGTACCGACGCTGCTCAGCGGTTCGTTGACCACATCCCACGACTCGATGCGCCCCGCGTAGCGCCCGACGACCGTGGCGACATGATCGGCGATGGCCGTCTGCACGAACGCATACGGATCCGGCGACTGGCCGATCAACGTTTCCAAATCGGCCGGGTAACCGTGCCCCGGGTATTTGCCCCACACGAGCGCATGACCGCGTACGCGTAAACCGTTGTCCTCGGCAAAGGCGAGCAAGGCGTCGGCGGTCGTGTAATCGTAGTCGCCGAGGTGGTAACTCAGTTCGCCCCATTTCATCGCATTTTCAGCGGTCAGCGAATTGAAATGCGCCGACACCAGACTCAGGCGCGGATCTTCCGGATCGGAGGGAACAGCTGCCCCGACGAAAATTCCTGCGTCCGCAGCCGTTTCGCCCAAAGTGCAATCGGCGCCCGGCTGCAGGCAGGAATCGTCGTCCGCCGTGTCATCGTCGTCGTCATCGGGGAACGTGTCGTCATCCGCAATCGTGTCGTCGTCCGCTACCGTATCGTCGTCCGACGTGTCGTCGTCGGCGACATCATCGTCGTCGGCCGGTTCCGAGTTTTCTGATGAATCATCGTCTTGATGACAACCTGACAACAACAACGCGGCGATCACCAGCATAAGAATGAAAATTGAAAATAAAACTTGTCGCATGTCGACCATCGGAAGAATGTCCTGCATTTCGATTTGGCTTCCGCCTGTCGTTTTTAGCTCTAACATGAAAAAAGAATCGCTGTCGATTGTGCCTGTTAAAGTTCGAATTAGCCTGAGCGATCCATCGTCGGCTGCGAACGGGGCTGAAACAGTGCGTACAAACCGACGCCGGCCAGCAGGCAAACACCGGCCAAGGGTCCGGCCAGGCGAATGGCCGTCACGCCCCAGGATCCGTCGGATAATGCGACCAACCCGCCGGTCAACGCGATGGCCGCGCCGTTGAGCGTTTTCGTCGTAAAGTTGTAGACACCGAAATACACACTGACCGCCCGCCGCTCGTGTTGGTAGGCGCAGGTGGCGATCGCCTCGCCTTCCAAACCCAACAACACGGCGACCATCGGACCGCCGATGCTGAACAGCACCATCGCCGTGCCGGTCAAAGAACCAATGGACACCCGACCGAGCATCGCCGTCGCGAGGTAGAGCACGCCCAGTGTCATAGACGCGACGACAATCGCCCGTTCCCACCCCCAGCGTCGCGACAATGCCGGGGTGAAAACGAAGCTGGGAATCGCCACGACCAACAAGGGACCCAAGATCAGGGCGACGTCGGCCCGTGATCCCTGCAACAACTCGACAGCGATAAACGGCGCCGCGGCGGAAATGATCGCAAAGGCCATTTGCGACCCAGCGAAGATGCACAATACCGCCAGGTAATGCCGGTCGGAAAACACTACCGCCAGTAATTTGCGGTTGGGCAAGTATGTTTTGTTCTTTTGCACGCCGGTTGTAGTTTTCGGCGCGGCGAAATAGCCGCCGGGCATTAACAGCAACGCCAGTCCGGCCATTGTCAAACCGGCGGCGGCGAAACCGAAGCGGTCAATTAAAAGCGGCGTGACGGTAAAAGCGATAACCGTTGCCAGTAGCGTGCCGACGCCCAGCAGGTTGGACAATTTTCCGCGCAAAGCCTGATCCTGCTCGGCGTAGTCTTCCACCAGGCTCCAAAAAGGAATCGCAAAAAACGTATAGCCGACGAAGTAGATGAACATTCCCGCCACCAGCATGGCCCACCGCGTGGCCGGGCTCATGCTGTGATCGGGCGCGAAGACCATCGTCAGGCCGATGGCGGGTAGAAGAAAAGTGAACCACAACAATGTCCGCCGTTGGTGTCCCTTCGCCACCCAGCGGTCGGCAACCATGCCCGCGAGCGGATCGGTCACCGCGTCGAAAACACGAAAGGCCAGCAACACCAAGCCGACCAACGCCACCGGGAACAGCGACGGACCGTCGAGCCCGGCCGGCGGAGCGTGGACGAAATCGATCACCCATTGAAAGAAAAATCGCACGGTGCCCATCAAGCCTAATTGACCGGCTAAAAAGAATGCGTAGCGCTTGAAGGTCATGGTTTTCTCTGCCGCAAACCTTTTTTCGTAGCGGCTTTGTGTCCTTTGTGCCGTTTGTTTTTACTTGAGGTTGTTCGCTGTTTCTACCGTGCATGCACCAATGCGTCAAACAACGTTCAGCTACTTTCACGCAAGGCGGGTTTACGACTGCGTGTCGGTCAGGCATGATCGACGGTAAATTTCACCGTTCGGGAAGTGCAACCTCGGATGGAAAATTCAAGCGCAGTTCGTAAATTTGGAACCTTTTTAGGTGTTTACACGCCCAGTGTTCTAACGATTCTCGGCGTCATGATGTATCTGCGCTTCGGCTGGGTGTTGGGCAATCTCGGTTTGCCGCTTGCGCTGCTGACCATCCTGGCGGCCAGCGGCATCACCCTCATCACCGGTCTGTCGGCTTCGGCGATCGCCACCAACATGCGCGTGGGCATCGGCGGCGAATACTTCATGATCTCGCGCAGTCTGGGCCTTGAAATCGGCGGCGCCATCGGCATACCGCTCTTTCTCTGCCGCACCTTGAGCCTGACGCTTTACGCCTTCGGCCTCGCCGAATCGATCGCTTTCCTCTGGCCGGCGCAATGGGGCGCCGCACCGGTGGCCGGCATCGCGGCGGTGGTGATCGTGCTGATTACCCTGATCGCGGGTAAAAGCGCCGAAGCAAGTTTAAAGCTTCAGGTGCCGATCATGATCGCCGTCGGCTTGAGCCTGGTGGCGCTGACCGTGGGCGTGTTGTCCGGCCCGTTGGGAACGCCTGAGTTCACGCCCCATTATAATCGCAGCGCACCCGCCGGTTTCTGGTACGTGTTCGCCGTGTTTTTCCCCGCAGTCACCGGTTTCACCGCCGGCATCGGCATGAGCGGCGACCTGCGCGATCCCAAGCGCGCCATTCCGCGGGGCACCATTGCCGCTATCCTGACCGGAGCGGTTGTCTACCTGCTGATACCGGTGTTGTTGTCGTTCACCGGCAGAGTTGACGGCGTGCAGTTGGCCAACCTCGACCCCGAAGCGCCGCCGGTCTGGACGAAAATCGCGTTCCTCGGTTTCTGGTTCGTCTACCCGGGCATGTGGGGCGCTATCCTGTCTTCCGCCTTCGGTAGCGCGTTGGGTGGCCCGCGCGTCTTGCAAGCCCTGGCCAACGACGGCCTGGCTCCCAGCGCGCTGGGCCGCGTCAGCAAAACCGGCCAACCCACCGTCGCCACCTGGGTCACCGGCGCCATTGCCCTCACCGCAGTCGGCCTGGGCAACCTGAATGCCGTCAGCCGCTGGGTGACAATCTTTTTCCTGACACTTTACGTAACAATCAACCTGGTGGCGGCAACCGAAAAAATCGTCGGCAACCCGTCGTACCGCCCGACAATTAAAGTGCCCTGGGTCGTTTCGCTGTTCGGTAGCCTCGGCGCAATCGCGGTGATGTTTTTGATCAGTCCCATCGTCTGCGTCATCGCGATGATTCTGGAGTTGATGCTTTTCCTCTACCTGCGTCGTCGCGGACTCGAAAGCAGCTTCGGTGATGTGCGCGCCGGCTTTTGGACCGCAATGGCGCGTTTCGCATTGCTCAAACTTCGCGGTCACAGTGACCAACCGCGCAATTGGCGACCGCAGATTCTGGCGTTCACCGCCAACCCTGAAAGCCGTGCGGGCATTGTGCGCATGGCCAACTGGTTCAGCCAAAACCGCGGCATCGTCAACGTCATCCGCGTTGCCGAGGGCGACCTGTCCACCGAGGCACAAAACGTGCCGACTATGAAAAAGGAAATTCAGGAAAAACTTTCCGAAGAAGGACAAACGGCCTTTGCCGAAGTGAACATCGTGCCGAATTTCGAGCAAGGGTTGGTCGGCATCGTGCAGGCCACCGGTTTCGCGGGCCTGCAACCCAACACGGTGATGTTCGGCTGGCCCAACAGCAACGAAGCATTGGCGCGCCTCCTGCGTATGGTGCGCACGATCCATCATTTGCAAAAAGCGGTCATCATCACCCGCCTGCCTACCCCCACCGGTCCGCCGGAGAAGAAAAGTATCGATCTTTGGTGGCGCGGTAAAGAACACAACGGCGACCTTATGCTTATACTTGCCCACCTGCTTAACCTCAATCCGGAATGGCGGTTCGCTAAAATCCGTTTACGATCGGTCGTCGAACAAGAAAGCGCCTTCGCCGCCAAGCAGCGCGAACTCGACGAACTGATCTCCGAAGCACGGGTCAAGGCAAGCGCCAGCGTGGTCGTCAAACCGGCCGACAAAACGGTGATGCAGGTCATTCAGGAAAACAGCGGCGAGGCCGACATCGTGTTCCTCGGCATGCAGGTCCCCAAGCCGGGAGAGGAACTGGTCTACGCCAAACGCCTCAACGACTTCGTACACAACCTCGGCGCCGTCGTACTGGTACGCAACGCGGGTAAGTTCGCCGGCGATTTGATCTGATTGCTTCATCATAAAAAAACCTGATTTCCATCCTTACCGGCAAACTCGGAATGAATCATGGACGAAACAAAGAGCGTGATCATCTCCGCCGAGCGGCTTCCACATTGACCCCATCAACAAGCACACTGTAATGTGACGAGCTACTTCATAACCGTACGGAGACGAGATGAAAAAGCCGAGGATCTGCGTCGTCGGCGCATGCAACATCGATCTGTTGAGCTACGTTCCCCGGCTACCGGTGTTGGGCGAAACCCTGCACGGCGACCGGTTTCAGATCGGCTTCGGCGGCAAAGGCGCCAACCAGGCGGTGATGAGCGCGAAACTTGGCGCCGAAGTGAGCATGGTCAGCAAACTCGGTAACGACGTCTTCGGCAACGATACCCTGGCCAATTTCAAAAAATTTAACATCGACACAAGCCACGTGCATCTCACCGACGAAGCATTCAGCGGCGTCGCGCCCATCGCGGTGGATCGCCAGGGAAACAACGCCATCATCATCGTCACCGGCGCCAACGATTTGCTGAGCGTCGACGAAATCGAAGCCGCCCGTTCGACCATTGCCGGCGCGCGCGTGTTGGTCTGCCAACTTGAGATACCACTGGAGATCAATCTGGCCGCGCTTCGCATCGCCCGCGAGAGCGGAGTGATGACGATTTTCAATCCCGCCCCTGCCCGCGCGGAACTGCCCGATGAGTTTTATCAACTCAGCGACGTGTTCTGCCCGAACCAGAGCGAGACCGAGTTGCTGACCGGCATGAGCGCGGACACCGTTGCGGAAGCCGAGCAAGCCGCCCGGGTGCTGCTCGATCGCGGGGCAGTCAATGTTGTAATCACTTTGGGCGAACACGGCAGTTTGCTGGTGAACAGCGATGCGGTTCAGCACATCCCCGTCGAGCCGGTGCAGGCCGTCGACACCACCGGCGCGGGCGATTGCTTCGTCGGCAGTCTGGCGTTTTTCCTGGCGTCGGGGCATTCGCTGGAAGAAGCCATTCGCCGGTCTAACCAAATCGCCGCAATCAGCGTACAAGCAAACGGAACGCAAACCAGTTTTCCGGACGTTTCTCAATTGCCGACAGAACTGATCGAAGGAAAATAGACTTCATTAATACATCGAGATGTCGCGATGCCGTTCGCCCGCGGCTTTGATGGCAATTGTTACAAAGTAAGCATTGACGTAAGACGAATTTTCTTTTAGTAATACTCAGTTAGTTTATAAGCTAAAAAAACCATAAAAGGAGCCGCCCAATGCGTCGTCAGGTCCTTCTTGTTATCGTTCTGTTCATCGTGTTGGCATTTTCAGCCGCATACGCTCAGGAAGAATCGAACGATTCGGAAGACAACACTCCTCAGATTACAGCGGATGAACTTGTGGTCACCGCTTCTCGACACCGGGCGTCCTGGCGCGATGCGCCGGTCATGGTGACGGTCATCACCAAGCAAGAGTTGCAGAACTCCACGGCCGTCACCCTGGACGAATTTCTGCAGCGCGTGCCGGGCGTCGCCATCAAGCGAACCCACATCGCCGAATGCGGACCCGGCCGGGAAATCACCCTGCGCGGCATGCCCGAGCAAAAGCGCACGTTGATTCTGCTCAACGGCATTCCGATGAACGACGCCTTCGGCGGCTCGGTCAACTGGTCGTTGATCCCCAAAGAGATGGTCGAGCGCATCGAAATCGTGCGCGGCCCGATGTCCGCTCTTTACGGATCGGGCGCGATGGGTGGCGTGATCAACATCATCACCCGCGTTCCTGCCCGGCCGAACGAAACGACGATCACCGGTAGCTACGGCAGCCTGGACACCTATTCCGGCAGCGTCCATCAAGGCGGCATGTTCGCGGAAAACGGTTATTACGTCAGCGGCCGGCTGTTCGACACCGACGGCTACATGAAGGTGGAGGATCCGGAAGACTACCACGTGAAAAACGAACGCAGCGACTGGAGCCTGATGGGAAATTACTACCACGCCATCGACGAAGAATCGCTGTTGACCTTCAGCATATATTCCGTTGACGAAGATTTTAATCGCGGTCGTCTTTTCGATAACCAGCACAACATGCTGACCGGCGGATTCCTCCGCTACGAACGCTCCACCTTCGACGGCATCAACCTCACCGGTTCGATCTACGGCAATATCATGTATCGCGAAGTGGAAGTCGGCATGCCGCCCACCTACGACGCGTTGGAACACACCGAAGCCGATGATATCTATCGCGTCGGCGAGTTGATCAGCGCCAGTTTTCCGGTCGGGCGATTCAATACAATCACGGTGGGCATCGATTCGATGTACAACGAGTTCAAAAAGAACAACGACTACGAACCGGTCGAAACCACGACCGGCGAAGGCGAAGACGCCGAAACGGTCATTACCGAACGCGAAGGAGAGGCCAAAGGCAAGCAATACCTGATCTCCCTGTTCGCGCAGGACGAGATCACTTTCGTCAACGACGTTCATCGATTCATCTTTACCGTCGGCGGCCGCGGCGACTACTGCCGCAGTTACGACGGCTCGATGTACGACACCAACGCAGGCCCCGCCCCGGTCACCGACGAGGATTACGCCGATAAGATCTGGCTCTCGTTCAATCCGAAGGTCGGATTCGTTTACCGGTACGACGATCTGACGACCGTCCGGTTGTCCGCCGGGCGGGCTTTTGCCTCGCCGACGTTGTCGGAATTGTACATGGTCTTCACCCGCGGACCGATCGTGCTCAACGGCAATCCCGAGCTGGAACCGGAAACGGCGATCTCGTTCAACCTGGGCGTCGATCAGTGGTTTATGAAAAATTTTCTCATGCGGGTAGATGGCTACTACACCCAGGGAGAGAACTTCATCAGCTCGCGGACGATCGCTCAAAACACGTTTGAAAACGACAACATCACCAGCGTGCAAATCTACGGCGTTGATGCGGAATTGCGCTATCAAATCGTTCGTCCGCTGGCGACTTACGCAGGCTACACCTACAACCAATCGACCATTCTCGAAGACGAGGTCGCTCCGGAAACCGAAGACAACATGTTGGCCTTCGAGCCGCGGCACCGAGGCCGATTGGGCGTGACCTACGACGATCCCCGTTACCTTACCGTCGACGTGAGCGCCAATTACGTCGGACGGCGTTATACGGACATCGAAAACACCAACGCGGGCGAGCTGGATGAGTTTGTCTCGCTCGATGTCTACTTGGCGCGGATGATCGGCAAGCACACGACGCTTGCCCTCAGCGGTCAGAACCTGCTTGACAAACGGTACAAGGTTTATAGCCTGCCGACGGATGAGTCATTTGCGCCGGGTCTGCTGATCAACGGAACGCTGACTTTCGCTTTTTAAGCTGTTAAATCCGCTACCATCATTGAAGCGGTATTTAATGAATAGGGGTATACTCGACCGGAGTTCGGTCGGTAGGAATCTTGATGAACGTGAAATCGAAAGTTCTCATTACCGCTCTCTTCATTTTAACGCTGACGGCCAGCCTCGTTTTTTCCCGACAGATAGGGAATAACACGACGATCCGCCTGGGCGTGATCGGCATGGGCGGCGGCGCTTTCGAGGCGATGAAAGCCTATGAAGAAGAACTCAATGTTCGCCTGACGCACCTGACCACCGACCGATTTAAAGAAACACCGCTGCCGGATCTTTCCGAGTTCGACGTTCTGTTCGCATCCTTCGCCTCCAGCGATCCACGTGACAATTACCGACAGGCAATCGTCGACGGGTTGCAGAAAAATCCGGACATCAAGATTTTCTGCGTCGGCCCGGCGGCGATCTGCCAAGGCTGGGACGAATGGGTAGGCAATCGGATCGTAAAATTCGATCCGCAGATGGCCCAGTATTACGGGCTGTCGACGGAGTCGATGAGAGACCTGCTTCGTTACACGCTGATTACATACTTCGGTCGTTCGGGCGAAGTCGCACCGCCGCGTACGGATAACCTGGTCAAAATTTTTCATCCCGAATACGGCGAACTGAAAAGCATTAATGACTTCCTGCGCATGGCGAAAAAAAACGGTTGGGACACCGCCGACGCCCCCCGTGTGGCGCTGGGCACCTGGCGGCACCACTGCGTGTTTCACCAACCGAAGGTGATTGCCGCGTTGATCAACGAATTGAAAGAACGCGGCATCCTCGCCGTCTGCCTCATTGCCGACGACCCCGGCTTCACCAACCGCATGCGCCAATTCAAGCCCGACCTGGTCATCATGACGTCGCACACCCGCGAGCCGGTGGATTTCTGGGAAGAACTCGGCGTTCCGCGCATCCACGCTCTGTGGTTCACCGATGAGTCGCTTGCTGACTGGAGAAGAAGCGTCAACACCGGCATGAGCAAGTCGTCGATCCAACACCAGATCGTCTCGGCCGAATTGCGGGGCGCAACCGAATGCCTGACTTCCGGCGGCACTGAATCGGGAGGCAACAGCGGCGACGAGGTTCTGCCGATACCGGATCGCACACGGCGCATCGCCGACCGCGCTAATGCCTGGATCAACCTGTCGCGTATGGAAAACAACGAGAAGAAAATCGCGATCATCATTTACGACCGTGAAGCGGACCGGTCCGGCCTGATGAGCGGCCCCGCCCATTGCCTCAACGCGCCGCGCAGCATGATCAAATTTCTCCACGCTATGAGCAACGCCGGCTACGACGTCCGCAACATCCCCACCGACGCCGACGAGTTGCTCGAGCGCATCGTCGACCACGGGCGCCAGATGGGCTCCTGGGAACCCGGGCCACTGGATACGCTGGCCGGCAGCGGGCACGCGGTGCTGGTGCCGGAAGAACAATACCGCATCTGGTTCGAGGAAAAGGTGCCGCAGTGGCGGCGGGAAGAGGTCGTCAAACATTGGGGCGCCGTGCCCGGCAACCTGATGGTTTGGGAATACAGCGGCAAACGGTTTCTCGTTCTGCCCAAGATCGACCTGGGCAATGTCATCTTGATGACGCAACCGCCCAAAGGCGAAACGATTACCGCTTCCCTCGAAAGCGAGGCCTTCGAAGAAAACCTGTTGCCGCCGACGCATCATTACCTGGCCACTTACTTCTGGTTGCAGGAAGAATTTAACGCTGACGCTCTCATTCATTTCGGCTCGCACGGATCGGAGTGGCTTTTCCCCGGCAAGCAGGCGGTGCTGTCCCGGTCGGATTGGAGCGACATGATGATCGGCAACATGCCGAACATCAATCCCTGGTTGGCCAGCAACACCGCGGAGCTCAATCCGTGCAAACGGCGCGCCCGCGCGGTTACGATAAACTTTCTTCCACCGCCCTTGATGGAAGCCGGTTTGTCCGACGAGTTGCTGAATCTCGAATCGACGATCAATCAATACCTGACGTTGTCGGAAGGTGCGCTGAAAAAGAAATTCGCCGAATCGATCACCGAGCAGGTGCGCCAGTGCAACCTCGACCGCGAGGTGAAGATTCAATCGCTGCTCGGCATAACACTGAACGAAACCGACATCCGTCGCGTCGCCATGTATTTGCACGATTTGAAAAACGAGATGGTGCCCGCCAACATGCATATTCTCGGTGAACCGCCGGCCGACGAACTGCTGATCCCTTACCTCGTTCACTGCATGGGGAAACGCTTTATTAAAGCCGCGAAAGAAATCTTCACAATTCCGTCCGGCGACGTTTCCGAAGATGACTACCTGAAGAAAAAGGGCGAGGAAATTTTACGGTCGATTTTCCAACGCGAACTTTCGCCGGTGGAAGCCGTCATTGCCGCCGGCGGTGAAGTCGAAGGCGGGCGCTTGCCCGATGCGTTGCGCGAGAGCCTGGAAATGGCGGTCGTCATGAACGAGGGGTTCAAACAAACCTCGCAGGAGATCGACAACATCCTGGCGGCGTTAAACGGCCGCTTCGTCACGCCGGGGCCGGCCGGAAGCCCGGAGCGGAATCCGGGCGTCGTGCCCACCGGACGCAACATGTACTTGTTGAATCCGGAGGAATTGCCTTCGCATTCGTCGTGGGAACTCGGCACTAAGTTGATCAAAGATTACCTGGCCAACGAACTGGCAACGAAAGGTCAATACCCGCAGAAGGTGGCCTTCAGTCTAATTCCCTTCGCCACTTACAGCGACTACGGCATTATCGAATCGCAGATCATGT
>Ga0272444_10002828_pt1 | contig 15896 bp, 10 predicted proteins | sample SSMForm13_FD_201033 | JGI IMG/M metagenome (GOLD analysis project Ga0272444, IMG submission 201033) | Marine sediment archaeal communities from Little Sippewissett salt marsh, Falmouth, MA, United States - SSM-Form-13 | ecosystem: Environmental > Aquatic > Marine > Wetlands > Sediment ...
ACTAATTACTCTATGTATGGTGTGTCATATTTGGAACCATTGAATCTCACCCTCTCAAGAGGATGGAACCCTGTTGCCCTACCCTATTCAAATCTCGATAATGCATCCGACCTTCTCGCTGAGCATGCCAATTTCCAAGCGGTTTATCATTATACATCATCTGGCTGGGAGGGGTACTGGCGTGATGGCTCAGGCGTGGACTTCGACCTGCAGTACAATAATGGTGAGGAACCTTTTGACCCACACGCCAATGCCCAAGGCTTGTTCCTGTACTGCGATTGCGCATCAGGAACTAAAGTGTACTGGCCTTGAAGCGGTGGTTGTCCAGCCCTATTCTTATGGACTTTCTTTTTTCCGGGCTTTACATATGCTTCTTCAAGAAATCATCTAGTACTTGGTCTAGCTCTCTCACGGCATCCTGTCCCAACTCATAGGTCACTGGGTACAGGTGCTTGTCGGTCTTTATGAGCCTTCCCAGGTTGAATGGTGTGCCCACTACGACGTGGTCTGTGTCAGCCTTGTTTATGGAGTCTTCCAGCTCCAGGACCTGTTGGTCGGAGTAGCCCATTGCTGGCAGGATGTCGTGCAGGTGCGGGAACTTATCGAAGGTGCCTTTAATAGTGCCCACTGCGAATGGCCTGGGGTCGATTATCTGGCCTGCGCCGTACTGCTTTGCTGCAACGAAGCCAGCCCCGTACTCCATTCCACCGTGGGTCAGGGTGGGGCCGTCCTCTACGACCAGTACCTTTTGGCCCTTGATGGCATCGCCGTTCTCTATGTTCACAGGGGACTTGGCAAGGATGATCCTGGCATTGGGGGCAATGGCCTTGGAGTTTGCAGTCACCTTATCGATGGCAGCCTGGTCAGCTGTGTCCACCTTGTTCACCAGTACGATGTCCGCCAGGCGCATGTTGACCTCGCCAGGATAGTAGGAGCTCTCATGGCCTGCCCTGTGGGGGTCCGTTACCGTGATAAATAGATCCGTATGATAAAAGGAGAAGTCGTTGTTGCCTCCATCCCATATGATGATGTCCGCCTCCTTCTCTGCCTCTCTGAGGATGGCCTCGTAATCCACGCCGGCATAGATGACCGCACCCATGTCCACGTACTTCTCGTACTCCTCCCTTTCCTCTATGGTGCACCTGTAGTTGTCCAGGTCCTCATAGGTCGCCAGGCGCTCCACGGCCTGGTGGTTCAGGTCATCGTCATAGGGCATCGGGTGCCTTATGGCCACGACCTTGTGGCCCTTGTCCCTCAGTAATTTCAATAATGCCCTGGAGGTCTGGGACTTTCCGCAGCCTGTCCTCACGGCGCAAACCGCTATCAGCGGCTTTGTGGACTTGATCATGGTGTTCTGGGTGCCCATCAAGATAAAGTCGGCACCAGCGGCGTTCACGATGCTGGACATGTGCATGACATAACTGTAGGGCAGGTCGGAATAGGCAAAGATAACCTGCTCCACTTTGTGCTCCTTGATGAGCTGGATTATCTTCTCCTCAGGGAATATCCTTATCCCGTCGGGGTACAGCTTGCCTGCTAGCTCCGGGGGGTACAGCCTTTCCTCGATGAAAGGGATCTGGGTTGCGGTGAATGCCACCACTTCGTATCTGTCGTTGTCCCTGAAATGGGTGTTGAAGTTGTGGAAGTCCCTTCCGGCGGCTCCCATTATGATTACCTTGGTCCTGTCCATTACAATCACGTCCTCGTGCACACGGGCCCTTCCAGGCTCCTTCCGATCAGCCTAAGGGAAAGGGCTCCGCAGGCGGTATAAGGCAGGGTGTTTAAGAATATTTTGGGGAATAGGTGCGGTGAGAATAGGTTTTTTCATAAAACAGAAGGATGGGGCAAAGTACTGCAAACCGCGTTTGGTGCACAAACCAAAAAATGAATAAACCTGAAGAATAATACTGTTATATGGGCATGAGCTACTGGCTGCGAGCAATGTGTATCTTCTTGTTGCTGTACTGCTTGCTCGTACCGGCGGGTCTGGCCGCGGCCCAGACCCCTCCTCCTACAGCATCTGACTGGATCATCGAGGACCACACCGTAATAGAGAACGAGACCATAGTCATGAGGGGCGATATTATCATCAGAAACGGCGGCAACCTAACCATCAAGAACTCCCAGCTCATGATGCACTGCAACTACCCTGGGCACAGGGGCATATATGTGGAGGCGGATGGAGCCCTGGACGCTCACCGCACAACCTTCATTGAGAACGTTCCCAGCGTCAATTACTACTTCCACGTCCTTGGAAGGGCCAATATCAAGAAATGCGACCTGCAGGGCATGTACTTCAACGGCCTGGAGGTAGAGGGCAGTGGATTTGCCGTAGTAAAGGACAGCGAGGTGCATGACAACAGCGTCACTGGGGTAGGCCTGTTCTCTGGTGATGAGGCCATAGTGATAGCCCACGGCAACGAGGTCTACAACAACAACCACGGTGTATGGGTACAGCAGAATGCGACCATGTTCTTGTCCAACAACAACATTTACGACAACTATTTGGGGATAAGGGGCAACCAGGACACGCACATCGAATCCTTAGAGGATACCATAGCAAGCAGCATGAGAGTGGGTATTCTACTCACTGGCAGTGCCAGCTTGACAATGGAAGGGAGCACTATCACTGCCAACAGCGAGGACGGCATACAACTTCAGGACCAGAGCACCTGCTACCTGGAAAGCACGGATGTATCAGGCAACGAGAGGAACGGCATCCTTTCGGGACACGATTCATGGATTTCCTTCACCAACTCCACTTTGAACGAGAATGGAGAAGATGGGTTCCAGATACAGAACAACGCTACCGTAAGGGTCATCGGGAGCGAGGTCAAGGGCAACAGCATCTTCGGGATGGTGATCCTGGAGGAGACAAAAGTGGACGTCATCGGCAGCTCCATCAGCGGCAATTACAATGACGGGCTGCAGATAAGGCACAACAGCACGGTGCTTCTCCAGAATAATGTCATCAACGAGAATACCGCATCTGGGATCTTCATAGAACACAACGCAAAGGCCTATGTTCTGGGCAATGACATCTCATGGAACGGAGAGAATGGCATCGAAACAAGGATGAACCCGAAAGGCGAGGTCCTGGTCCAGAACAACCTGATATCATGGAACGACAGGGACGGCATCTTCTTCTCATACCCTACCAATAACGTAGCAAGGGTGGTCCAGAACCTCATTGACAACAACCTTCGACACGGCATACGAATGGTCAACGGAGCATCACCCATTATCCTGAACTGCAGCATCAACAACTCATATTTGCATGGGATATACATCAAGGACCTGTCCAGGCCATTAATCTACAACAGCACCATCTCCGGCTCGGGAGGAGAGGACATCTGGCTTGGCAATAATTCACATCCCCGGTTCCTTGGGACCGGATTGGACCCTGAGGCCTTCTTCCTGAACGATTCTGCTTCTGATATTTTCCTTGGCTGGTGGGTCAGGCTCAGGGTGGTGGACGAGAACGGGGATCTTGTCGACAACGCACAGGTCTTGGTTAGGAATGGATGGAACGAAAGTATTTTCAATGTCACCACCAAGAACGGCAGGACCAGGGCTCTTCCCATCGTAGAATGGAGACTCAACAATTCTGCACTGGTGCGCTACAACCCACATCATTTCTCTGCATCCAAACAAGGAAAAACCGGGTCAGTACTAAGGAACGTCACCAAGAACATGGAGCTGAAGATTATTTTCGGCATACATCAAGGATTCCCTCATATAAGACCTGAATTGGTCCCGGGCATGTCCATCCTGCTGTCCTTCGACAACCTGAAAAACGGGCAGTTCATATCTGGAAATAAGGTCATCAAAGTGAGATGCTCCTTCATCATCGACAGTGTCAAATTCTCTGCCAATGGATTCTCAGAGGAAATCGACCTTGGGACCTATGAGGTCGTGGACGGAGAATGTACCGTAACATGGAAAACAGAGGACCAAAACAATGGGAAGTACCGCTTGTACGCACAGGGCGTGAACTCCACCCTTGGCATCGCGATTGAGGAGAATGTCGATGTGATAGTGGAGAACCAGAGGGCGAGCATGCTCGCTACCATTGCATCCACCGGAATAGCTGTGCTGGGTGCCGTGGGTGCAGCAGCATTCATCGGTAGTGGGGCCACATCTATCAAGGGTCTCAGCGGGTTGCAGGACCTGACTGGAGAATATGCTGAAGAGCGGTTATACGAGAAGGCCAGGTCCACGTACGCTATGCCAGGTATAGCCCAGGCGGCCCTGGTAGTGGTATCACTCCTAGCCCTCACAGTAGGCCATGTCTATTCCCTGATACCGGACCTGGAGGAATGGGTCGATGCCTTCCCGCTGTTCATGATCAGCGTGAGTATCGTCATTATCACGATGGAAATGGTGGAGCATACGTCTGCAAAGAGGAATGGCGTCGAGAGCGAGTTCTCGCTCTGGATCATGGGCCTTCTGACGCTGATAGCCACTACGTTATTGTTCAAGATGCCATTTGGGAGCCCTGGGAAGACCAGGGTCATCGACAGGTACGGAAAGGCTGCAGGCCTCAGCGGGCTTGCCAAACTTCTATCTGCCCCTGCCCTGCTGTCAATATTCATTATCCTGATCTGGAATGGTTTCTACATAATAGGAGTTATCGGAGGCTATACCGCTGTGATGCTGTTCTTTATTGACTCCATTCCAGTATACCCACTCGAGGGCAGGAGGGTGTATGATTGGAACAAGGGCATATGGGGGTTCATGTTCCTTTCAAGCCTGTTCCTGCTGTTCTCATGGCAGCAGAACTGGATAGGATATGATGTGCTCTTCTTCATGGGCCTGGTCTTCGCATTATTACTGGTAATGGTCATGGCTGTTAAGAAGAGAGATGCTACTGCCCCGATCACAGTGATCAAGTGATAAGATTGGGAAACGGTTCCTCAGTATTCACCAGTAACAAGCAGTTGGCCTGACCCTGCTCGAAAAATGGTTACTCTTCCAGCTTCTCCATGAGCTTAATGTTCAGGGCCCTTTCCAGTTTCTTTCTCACCCTATCGTCGGGACGCATGTTGCCGGACTCTATCTTCGACAGCACGGATTTCTTCTCGTTGATCTTCTGGGCAAGCTCCTGGGGCGTCATGCCCTGGCTCTGCCTTGCGATCCTTATCTTGGCAGCAAAATCGTAGACCAACACCTCGCCGGTGTCACGCCTTGCATAGACATCCCTGGGTGCATTGCGCTGCCTCCTTTCCAGGCCCTTCTCGACACTGGCTGCCGGAGGAGCCCTACCAACCTTCGTTCCGTACTTGGCGCATGAAGGGCAGACCTGGAGCTGGGCCCCATCGATGAGCACTGTATCCAAAAAGCTCGAGTCATTGCCGCACATCTCGCATATCATGTTATCCACCTTCCTGGTAATGCAGTCCAACACCCAGCAGACTGACCGCTGGCCATGAAGGGCTATCGCCATTTTTCCGCAATCCTTATTAACCCTGACAGGGATATATATTTATCGGAACCGGATGAACAATGACCCTTGATACGGAAATTTCAGAGAAGCTGGACGAGCTAGAGAGCCGGAACATGGAGCTGCTTGAGGAGGCCAGAAAGGTCGTTATTGAGAAGGAGTTCATGGAATCCGAGATGGCCAGACTCCAGAGGGAGATACGCCGGCTCCGGGCTGAGATGGAGAGGCTGAAGAAACCTCCGATGATCATTGGCTACATCAAGGATGTCCTCATCAACGGCAAGGCAGTGGTAAAGAGCACCACTGGACCGGAGTTCATTGTCAATTCCGCGGATTATGTCCACGGCCTGGAGATAGGCTCAAGAGTTGCATTAAACAAGCAAACACTAGCGGTGGTCGGCTCACTGCCCCCCTCACTGGACCCCATGGTCATGGGCGCGGAGATCATCAAGAAACCGGAGGTCAGCTACAAGAACATAGGCGGCCTCGAGGACCAGCTCAACGAGGTCAAGGAAACCGTGGAGCTGCCGTTGAAGAAGCCAGAGCTGTACAAGAAGGTGGGGATAGAGCCTCCGAAGGGCATACTATTGGTAGGACCGCCTGGCACAGGTAAGACGCTTATTGCCAAAGCCGTGGCAAGGGAGACCCATGCAGTGTTCATCAGGCTCGTGAGCTCGGAGCTGGTGCAGAAGTACATAGGCGAGGGAGCGAGGCTCGTAAGGGAGCTGTTCGACCTGGCAAAGCAGAGGAAGCCAGCTATTGTCTTTATCGATGAGATCGATGCTATTGGATCCAAGAGGGTCAAGAGCGCAACATCCGGCGACAGGGAGGTGCAGAGAACATTGATGCAGCTCCTGGCCGAGCTGGACGGCTTCGAGCCGCTGGACGGTGTGATGTTCGTCGCAGCAACAAACAGGCCGGACATGCTGGACGAGGCACTTCTCAGGCCAGGCAGGTTCGACAGGATCATCGAGATACCAATACCTGACTGGGAAGAGAGGAAGGCCATATTCAAGGTGCATATGAAGCCCATGAACACCGAGAAGAAGATAAGGGTGGACTATTTGGCATCCAAGACCGACGGGACCAGCGGAGCGGACATCAAGGCCATCTGCACAGAGGCAGGGATGTTCGCAATAAGAGAGGACCGGTCCAGAGTCAAGCTCTACGACTTCGAGAGGGCCATTGACAAGATCATGAACATGAAGATCAAGGACCTCGTGCCAGAGCCCATGTTCGCTTGAGCTTTCTTGACGTTTTTATCGGTTATTTCTCTATAAATTTTATTTATCATATCAGTTCAATATTTCGATGATAATCCAATAGTATGCCATTTTCGTACAGCGAAAATGGCCACAAGGTGGAGGCAGGGGGTTGGCAGGCAAGATAATTAATCGTTTATGGGGTCTTGCCCTTATGCCTCGCTTGTTATTGTATAACGATTTCTTCTTAAGCCTCAGCATGGCGGGTGGGAACAATAAATGATATCGAGAGGTCACTTCACTATTAGGCATTTCAAGCAATATGCCATTCCCCCGAAGCTCCTGGCCTCGTCCTTTACCTCTATAGCCTTATGTGACTTGATATAGCTCTCTATCTCTCTATCTATATACGTATAGCCGAAGGTCCTTGCAGTAAAGCGCATGAACGGGTAGAATGGCTTCATCCAGGTCTTGGTCGGCCTTCCGGTGTCCAGGACGATAAAACAACCTCCGGGCTTCACCACCCTGAGCATCTCCGATACAGTGCTCTTCCAATCAGGTATGGAAGTAAGGGCGAACATGGTAACAGCAGCATCGAAGGTATTGCTGGCGAAGCCCATCTTCTCTGCATCCTCCTTCCTGAACACGGCCCTGGAGCCGCACCCATCTCTTTCGGCTCGGTCCCTGGCCCTGTCCAGCATTTGCTCGGAAATATCGATACCGATAATAGTTCCGCGGCTCAGCCTCTTGCATATCCAGGGTATATAGTACCCAGAGCCAACACCAACATCCAGGACCTTCTCCCCACCTCTCAGGTCCATCATGTCGATGGCAAGCTTGCGCTGCTTCTTCTCGAAATGGCTGAAAGGCGGCATTGTATCTACGATATCGTAGAACCTGCTCCACCTGTCGTACCTGGTAGCAACCGCGGATTTGTCCTTCATTGGAACCAAAATGAAAGGGTAATATTTGAAACATGGCCCAAAAAGCTCAACCCCACATTCTAGGGGCGTACTTCACAAGCATCGGCGCCTTTCTGACCAGTGGGAAGACCAGCCTGGAGGGATAATCGATATCACCCCTCTCCTGTATGACCTCAAGTACACCAGGTTTGTTGAGCTGCTTGAAGATGTCCTCCAGCTCCGCATCGCTCAAAGAGCACAAGACCCTGTGCAATTTGTAGGTGTTCTTCAATTCCTTGCCGATAGAGTTGTACCAGTAGCGCTGGTACCTTTCAAGGGATGACCTGGACAGGGAATCCCTCTCAAGGCAGTACTGTACCGCTTTCACCGCAGCTTCCGCAGCTTTCAGGCCCATGTATATGCCGCCGCCGGTGGTGGCCTTCACTTGCCCTGCAGCATCCCCGACCAGCAGTGCATTGTCGTCATAGGTCCTGATCCTGGTGCCCAGAGGGATCGTTCCTGCAAGGGTATGCACTGGAGCTGCTCTAGCCTTAAATATGCCGGAGGCCTGAAGCTTGTGGAAATGCTCCATGGCACTGCCTCCCTCGCAGGCCAGCCCTACCCTCACGGTATCCCTACCAGGTATCTCCCATGCGAAGAATGATGGGGCTAACTTGTTGCCGACGTGTATCCTGACAATGTCCCTCTCCATATCCGTATCAAAATGCTCTTCCTGGTAGCCAGATAGGTATTTCTTGACCTGTGGGAACCCAAGGGACCTGGCAACAACCGAAGAGGCACCGTCCGCGCCTATCACCAGCCTGGTGACCACGCTGTCCTTTCCACCGTCTGCCCTGTAACGCACCTGAGCCATTCCCTGCTTGAGCTTGACATCATCCACCCTGTGGCCCAGCATGAGCTCGGCTCCAGCGTCCACAGCAACCCTGAGCAGATTCGAGTCGAAAGCCTGCCTGTCCAGTACCAGTGCTTTGTCCTCCTTGCTCTTGAAACTTATGATCTGGCCCTTGGGGGAGATGATCTCAGCACCTCTCACCTTGTTGAGGACGCAGCCCTCCACATTCACCATGGAAGCTACCCTTGGTGTGACAAGACCTGCACATTGGACAGGGACACCGGAATTGCTGTGCTCCTCAATGATGCAGACCTTGAAGCCTGTCTTTGCTAAAAGTGCAGCGCTCCTCGAGCCTACGGGACCACCGCCAACCACGCATACATCGAACACAGGCCCACATCGGGAGCGGCTTATTTTACACTTTTGCAGTGGGTGTGTGGTAAGGTATTTAACTGCAAGGACAATAACAGCACGGTGTTGATATGGCCATTGACGAGATCAAGGTTACCAAACATATCGTGAAGCGCTTCACTGACGAGTTCTTGGATTCACTGGACGTGGATGTTGTTATTGGAGGTGCAGGGCCATCCGGGCTCGTGGCCGCCAAGTACCTCGCAGACGCTGGCAAGGATGTTGTCATCTACGAGAGGAAGCTGTCCCCGGGAGGAGGCATGTGGGGCGGCGGCATGACATTCCCGGTAATCGTAGTGCAGGAAGCCTCTACCCATATTCTGGAGGAGTTCGGTGTCAAGCTCAGGGATGAAGGAGAGGGATACTACACTGGCAACAGCATCGAAGCCACGGCCAAGCTCATGGCAGGTGCACTGGACGCAGGTGCAAAGCTCTTCAACACCATCAGCATAGAGGACCTCATGGTCCAGGAAGGAATGGTGAAAGGCGTGGTCATCAACTGGTCTACCATAGACGCAGCAGGGCTCCACGTGGACCCTTTGACAATGCGCTCCAAAGCTGTCATAGACGCCACTGGTCACCCATGCGAGCTGGTGAACGTGCTTGTAGAGAAAACCGCATCCCTGAAAGTGGACACTGGCAAGGTAAAGGGTGAAAAAGGCATGTGGGCCGAGATTGGGGAAAAGATGGTGGTGGAGAATACCAGCGAGGTATTCCCAGGCCTGTACGTTGCAGGCATGGCAGCCAATGCGGTCTACGGGGCACCCAGGATGGGACCGATATTCGGTGGAATGCTTCAATCAGGAAAGAAAGTTGCCGAGCTTATTCTTGCTAAGATATAGAATAAATGCTTACTTCCAAAAATCTTTAAATATACTTACTTTATTCTTTACTATTATAGATGAAATTGCTCATCTAAGTAAGCGGGTGTAGAGCTTGGAGATCAGAGAGTACTGCATGAACATACTCGAACAGGCCAATGTCGAACCAGAGGATTACATTCTCAGGGAGCTGAAGAGTGCTGTTATCAAGTACAACAACACACCGAAGCGCTATCTATCTGAAACCAGGATAGCTATCAACGGCATCAAGTACGCCAATCTTTTGGAATCCCTGACCAAGGAGGATGATCCAGTCGAGATACTCATCAAGTTCGTGAACCCCAAGAGGGAGGGATGGAGGTACGATCTTCCAACCGAGAGATTGAAGTTCACAGCAGAAGGCAAAGGCGCCTTCCTGGGTTTCCAACCTGACAGAGAAGGGATACAAGCAAAGGTGGATGCCAAGGGTGGAATGATCAAGACCGTGGCCATGTTCAGGACCAGCGTGACCCGGTATTACTACCCAGATACGATTGAAGCAAGAACCAAGAGGGAGCCTGACGTACCCCCGCCCCACCCACCAATACTAGCATCCTTCAAAGAGCACTGGGAATTCGTGAAGGAAAATGGAATGATACCCCTGGAGCTCCGTATCTGCGCCTATACTCCGAAGGAGAGGTTCGTGTACAGGCTGGACCTTGTGAAAGGCAGGCAGATCATGGATTTCAGAGAAGGGCTGGTCCCCTACGGCTCAATGGTCAAACACTCCCCTCTCCATCTGCTGTACCTGGACAGGGCTCTGTCCTCCAACAAGCTGCCCGAGCTGCAAAAGAAGGTATTGGAGATCGCTTTCGAGAGCAAGGGCACGGACCCTGGCCAGATAGCTAACATATTCGAGATCAACGCAACCATGGCATCCAATCACCTAGCTGGCCTGGCAAGAAGGAAGCTGTTAAAACCAAAAGGCACACCACCTGCCGCTTTCTATGTTGCTGATCTGGAAGGCATAGCCCAGAGCAAGGGATACATCTGAACACATTTTTTCAATCCACTATTGTTCCCGAGCAGGCTATGGGGGCTGAGGGCATAGCCAGCGGAGGGGACAGGGGAGCGAAATGCTCTGCATTTCGGGGCCTACACAGTACTCACTTCTTCACAATACTTCCACCGGTGCACAGCGCAAGCTCTGGTCCGTACTTGGACACGCGCTTCTGCACGCAGGTGCAGCGAACCATGTCCCCTATGGCCAAATCCTTATCCTCGATAACGCTGGCCTGCTGGTTCCACAATGTCATAGTAATGGAATCCGAGCCATCGCCCAAGACCAATTTCCTGAAACTGCCCTCTCCACCATTCTTGTAGTTGAACTTCCTGGTTCCAGCAATATCCAGAACCTCAAGGTCCATGGTAACGATCCTTCCTTCCTCCAGTTCACCAACGGTGCACTTGGTCATGGCATCAGAGCCCTGGCTGAGCATTTCAATGGCTTCATCATCCAATAGATGCCTGAAACGGTCCATCCCATCCTTGCTCATGCTACCATCCATGACAGGGGCAAACCCTGGACATTGGAAATAGGGTTCAATAGCCCCGGATCTTCTTCCTGGTCTTTCCGTACATCATCAGCAGTATGAGGGCCATGACCACCACTGTAAAGGCATAGATTGGTGTGTAGTTCTTCTGGTCAGTGTTGATGTACAGGTCCTTGGTCATTACGTTGTTGCCATTCTCCAGCTCAACGAAGCTGCCCATGGGGTTTATTGCCACCTTGATGGTGTACTTGCCATCCGAATAGGTCACCCAGTTCATCTTTACTGTGGAGGTGTTCTGGGCTGAAACGTTCACCAGCTTTGTTCCGATGAGGCCTCCATTGGCATAGAAGTACACTGGTATGTTCTCAGCATCCACGTCAGATGGGTTGCGGACCTTGGCCTCAAGTATCACGGGCTCAACGATCCTTATCTTGAAAGTGCGCTCATGGGTCCTCGTATGGGTGCCGTTCATGGAGGTGGCCTTTACAGTGATCTTCAGGGTCTGCGTGTAAGTTGGTGCCGTGAGGGTGATCTTGGCCATATGATCCGTAGTGTTCCCGCTTGAGGGCTCGATTGAAGGCAGACCTGTCCAGTTCTCTGCTGTGATCTGAGTCTGGTAGGTCCATTTCCTAGGTGCTACACCGCTTTCCGCAGGCCCTCCGTACATACCTATCATAAAATCTACTGTATCGCCTGCAGCTACTGCCCTCCCACCTGTTAACTCTATGCGCATGGGGTTTTCCTCTTCTGCCCTAGTAGAAATGGAGATTTGAGGAACAAAAAGCAATGACAGCAGCATTAATAACACAATTAGAGGGATAAAACGTCCCTTGCTCTTCTTTCCTATCATTTCCCTTCCCTCCTTCTCCTGCGATCACGCCTGGTCTTTGGTTTTAGTATTCTTCCAAGTACGAGAAGCAGTATGAACAGCACAAGGAACACGATGCTTGCCACGTAGAATATCAGGGCCTCAACGGATTCCTCTTGGATAGGTTCGCCAGAAACCTTCAATTGACTGGATTCCGCCTGGAAATCCGCAGCTATTGGCTCCATATCCAAAGTTTCATCTGCAAGATCGGACTCCGACTCTACCAGAATGCTCACTGGTAAGGACGTTCCAAAGCCCTTCATCACCACTGCCAAGGTCTCGGTGATGTTGGGGGCCAAAGTAAGGTTTTGAACGACCGCACCAGCAGTATTTTGCACGGAAACGTTCCAACCCGCATTTTCCAGCTCTACCAAGTTCTCTAGGGATATGGAATACACATCCTCTCCATTTCCAGTGTTCCTAAGCTCGAACTCATGCTCCACTATTCCCACGCTTACTTGCTGGGTGGTGGTCTCAAGCTCAAGACCATAGGTCTGCCTGATGTTCAGGTCCACGGTCACACTTGAAGAAACAGTTGCATCATCTACTGACTTGGCAGTTATCTTAATGTCTTCATGGTCCACAATGGCATCCTCAGGAGTCATTACGACCACAGCAAAGTCGAAAGATTCACCGACATCCAGTCTTGCATAATAATTGGAGAACCTGAAATTCCAATCAGATGGTGCTGAAGTGAAGTTGAACTGGGTTTCGGTGTTGCCTTTATTGGTAACCCGTAGGAAGAATTTCTGCTCCTCACCAGCGTTTATTAACTGGCCTTCCTCGCTAATTAGCTCCAAGCTCACCTTATACTTGATGTTCTTTTCCATCTCAATGTTCAAAGTGGTGGGTGAGGCAAGCTGAATAGTTTCCTCTCCAGCATAGTTCACAGTGATGTTGTACTCCTTCTGCGAGCCGGTTGATGAGATGTCATATGCACCGTCGGGTAGGATGATGGCATAACTGCCATCTAGTTCAGTTGTGAAATCATATCTTAGTACCGTATCAACCATATTGGCCGTGGAATCAAAGGCTGCGTACTTGGTGACGTTGGAAGTATTTACAAAGTAAATCACTCCTTCCAATTTGTTGCCTGTGACATACTCCAAGTCATACACGTTCCGGTCGAGGTTAAGGGTTTGTTCTGGTGTGACATCGAAGTTCTTGAACACCACCCTGTCATTGTAGGAGGAGTATACTGAATAGTTACCTGCCTTCAGTTCAACTGTATAAGAACCGTTGGCATCCACTGTCACAGTACTACTCGTGGGCCCGGTAAATATTATGTCAGTATTGGGGTGGGCCGTTCCCTCCACTAATGCCTGCATCTCCGTCTTCTTGACGTTCAGTGAAAGTGAATAGGTTGGAGAGTGTGGGGTGAAACCATTGTTCTTATAGGTGTAAGTATAGTACTTGCCATCATCACCTAGCCTGTTCTGGATGTCCACCACTGCCTTGTAGGGCTGGTTGTCCTCTAATACGATGGTGTTGTTTACTCCATGCTTGTAGGTGTAATTGAACCCATATCCTGTGGTCTTATCTGTAATCCTCAATGGTATTCTATCAAGACCCTGGGTGCTAGTCCCCTTGATAGTCACGTTTGCACCTGGAACAAGAATAAAATCGAACTTACCTGTACCTGACACACCTATCCTAGTAAGGTTCACGCTCCCCTTGGATGATACCACCTGGACATCGTAAGCACCTGGGCGCAGGTACAGTTCATAGCCCATTAGGTCATCGGTGCTGGCTGACGCTTCCTCTGTCTCGAAGAAAAACAGCTCCGCAGTCTCGTTGGGGTCTGCTCCAAGGATCTGGCCGTATACCCTGGCCCTTCTGATAAGGTCAAAGGAATGTTCCAATGTCCTTTCAGTGTATCCTACCATAAAGGTCCCTTTGTATTGGTCCATAAGGTCTGTGTCATTGACATGCACCCTCTCGTCCACGGTTATTAAATAATTGCCTGGGGGCAACTCCACAGTGTACTGCTTACCTACTGTCCTGACCGTGGTGTTGAAATCCCTGTACAGGTTTTCAAAGGTAATATCCGCCTCCACAAGGTCTGCTGTGGACTTGGTTATGCTTCCTGTCAAGGTCACCAATTGTGCTGTCAAGTCAACCAGCACCTGGGTTTCATTGGATAGTATATCCGCCTCGTCAGTGAAGGTTGCAAAGCCCTCCTTTGTTGCGGTTATCTGGTAGCTTTCGTTGCTCTGCACAATGACATCATAATCACCGGATACTGAGTTGGCCCAGTAATGCTTTCCCCCCTGGACGAAATCAATGAGAACTCCAGAAAGGTACTCATCAACATCATCCTGGTTGTTGGTATTGATGTCCTCGTAGGTCTTTCCCCTGACCCTTGAAGCTGGAACAAGTTCCAAGTCCATATCCCTTGCACCGTCAACGGTAATGGAGCCGGCTTCAACGAATAACTGTGATTCCTTTTCAACATAGGCCTGGTATTTGAAGGTTCCAGATGGGAGGTAAAGCCTGTAATCACCTGAACTGTTAGTGAATGCTTTGTATGTACCGCCCTGCTCGTTCAGGAAATCAAGCTGGACCCGGACCATGGACTCGTTTTCTACAATAACATTTCCTTGTACCAAGTGGGATCTTTCCAATGAGATATCCAGGTCTTCTTCTGTATCCATGTAATCAGATATGATATTGGAGTAAATACCATCATCGCTGGTGACGAAGGTGTAGACCTTGTAAACATCATTTGGAAGGGTCACATGGAAATTGCCGGTAGTGTCCGTATCTACGGACCGTTGGTAGCCCCTGCTGGACTCGAAATTCACTGTCGCTTGATGTATTGGCTTTGAACCTATACTGACCATTCCGCGAATATCTGCTTTGGGAAGCACGTGGATGGCCCTCTCCAGTGTTTCGTTCTTCTCCAGTTCCACCTCATGCATTTCAAGAACATAATCACCTTGGGAATCCAGGGTGTAGGTTCCAGGTAGAAGTTTCAGGAATTTGACAACCCCATTAACATTGGATGTGTTCCGGTAACTGCCCAGTGATTCATTGGATATGCTCACGGTTATGCCCTTGGCAATGGACTCGTTGTCATGCTTGAGATAGAAATAGGTCTTTGCTGGCTTGATCAGGAAATCCTTGTTTGTATTAGTCCCCACCTTGGCAGAATCCTCAGAGACAATTGGGGTTCCGTTGTATATGCAAGTGATGTCATATGACAGTAAAGGAATGTCCTCAAGCTCGTAGTTGCCGTCCTTGTCAGCACTCACAGTAAAGGAAAGGTCATACAAATCGTTCTCGAAGAGTATTTCAGTATTTTTCAATGGTTTATCGCTGGTCGCGGTGTACGTGTCATCCTGGTTAATGTCCACGTAAATCCTTCCGCTCGCCTTGCCGGAATCCACCACGAAATCATGGACGATGTTGTAGTCCCATTCTCCATCATTATCCAGGTCCTCTTTCTCCCTTGCTGACTGGCTCCTGGTGACGTTGATGTTGGTCTTGTTCAGCTCTGTGCCCTCGGTTTGGGTTAGCTGCTGGACCGTACCACCGGAAGTCACGGTGACCGTGCAGTTCCCGAATGGCAATAGCAACGTGTACCTGCCGTTCTTGTTGGTCTTCACTGTGTGATGTGGAATCCCATACTCATCCTGAACCGTTACCCTTACGCCTGGTACCGGTGCTCCGGACTCGGTGGTCACAGTGCCGTTCAGGAAGGCACCTTCATAATACTCGATAAAGGAAACACCTGAGTATAGGCCAATGTAATCCGGCATGGAAACTCCCCTATCCTCTTCCCCGTACTCATATGCCTTCTCAACAGAAACAGCTCTCCAATCATCGGTATGATTGGAAAAATCATCGTTGGGATTCCAGTAC
>Ga0272444_10002829_pt1 | contig 15895 bp, 16 predicted proteins | sample SSMForm13_FD_201033 | JGI IMG/M metagenome (GOLD analysis project Ga0272444, IMG submission 201033) | Marine sediment archaeal communities from Little Sippewissett salt marsh, Falmouth, MA, United States - SSM-Form-13 | ecosystem: Environmental > Aquatic > Marine > Wetlands > Sediment ...
GATCAAGGCTTGCGAATCCTGAGAAATGAGGCGTATTTTTCGTACTCCGCAGTGACGAAGGATACGCGTAACGCCGATATCGGACTTTTTACGAATCCGTCACTTGACGGCGAAATCGTCAGGCAGCATCAAGACGAACAACAAGTGAAACCTCCGCCTCGGACATATTCAATTGATCCGCAATGGTCTCAATGGGTGTCCCTTCCTGGGCCAAGCACAGCACCTGATCATAGGCACGGTGCTGAGGCGCTGAAAGGATTGGCGCCTTTTCATGATGAGCGTCAATTTCTTCGGGCATCGACGGTTTTCTGACGACCACGCCCAGCTTTTGTCGTTCTTGCTCGATGGTTTTGGCCAATGCGGCCAACATGGAATCCGTTTTCTGGTTCATGAGAAACATCAGGGCACGGTGCGCGTTGTCCTGCATCATTGCGGCAGGCATCGGCGCATCGGCGATATGTTGAGATTGAATATGAAAAACCTGTTTTATGTGATTGATACTTCTGATGACAAAAATCCCTAAAAGCAGAGCTGAAATGGTGGCAAAGGCACCGCCCCAAATCGCATAACTGGCATCCAATAACATAGCAACCGCTCCTTTTTTATCAACCCCTTGTTATCAATCTTCAAGCATTCCATCGCGGCGCATTTTGCCACGCAGATGGATAATGGCCTGGGCATGAATTTGGGAAACCCGGGACTCGGTGATATTCAATACCTGACCGATCTCCTTCATGGTCATCTCTTCAGAATAGTAAAGCGAGATCACCAGTTTTTCTTTTTCCGGTAACAGATCGATGTTTTTGGCGATGGTGGCTTTCAGTTCTTTCATCGCGGTGAGAGACAGGGCGTCATCCGCATCGCCACTGGACAGTGAACTGGGAACGGAAGAACTGTCACTTCGTGAAGTATAACCCAGTTCCTCAAAACTGACAAAAGAGATGCTGGACATGCGCTTGACCTTGTAGAATTGTTCCAGATCCATATTCATCTCCTTGGCGACTTCCTCATCGCTGACTTCCCGTCCCAGTTTCTGTTCCAGTTTGAGGTAGGCCTTTTCCAAATCCCGAATCTTCCTGCGTGTCGTCCGCCCTAAAAAATCCCTTGAACGAAGCTCGCTGAGCACAGCCCCTTTGATCCGAAACACCGCATAGGTGATAAATTTGTTATCCCGCGTAGGATCGTACCGCTCAATGGCTTGGATCAATCCAATGACCCCCACATTCACCAAGTCGTCCACCTCAATTGTGGCCGGCAGGTGTACGGCAATACGATTGACGATGCGTTTCACATAAGGAAGATACTCACTGATGATCTGATTTCTTAAAAGATGGCTGTCTTTGCCAAAATGTTCTTGCCGCGTTTGTGCCAAAGTCATAGTCATCTCCATGAGTTGGAATTCTTCCTGGCGTTTATCCATCCATCCGCCGGTTTTCGTTGCCAAAGGGCGGCTGGGCGTAAGGCCGTTCTGGCCGTTTCCATGCTATCCAATCGATCGTTAATCCTTTTCGCATCCATTTGCTAAACGATATCCTGCCAGATAAGCGGTCTGTTTTCAGACCGCTGGACCATGGGTTGGGTCCGGATGAGTTTATGCGATAGTTGAAAAAAGTCGCGACTGGCCTGGGACATGGGAGCGATTTGACTGACGACTTTTTGTTTCCGGACGCCGGATTTCACTTTTGAATCGGCAAGAATGCTGCCAAAATAATCGATTGATACATCCAAAAAGCGATTAGCGACAAGGCACAATTGCCGACTGACCTCATCGGCTTCCCGCTCATTTTTTGCCTGATTGACCAACAAACGGAAATGCTTTTCCTGATACTTCACCGAAAGGATTTTCATTAACGCATAGGCATCAGTTATCGATGTCGGCTCTGGGGTGACGACCACCATGATCTCATTGGCCGACGCATTAAAATAAAGTACGTTGGAAGAGATCCCCGCCGCTGTATCGATCAGCACGATATCGTAGTCCGACAGCAGCACATGAAGTTCGTTAAACAGTTTAATTTTCTGGGGATGCGTAAGCTTGGTGAGTTCCTGTATGCCCGATGAGGCCGGCAGAATCTTCAATTGTCCTGGACCGCTGACAATAATGTCGGATAGTTTTTTCTGGCCTTCGATTACATGGGAAAGATTGTACTGGGGAGTAAGACCCAACAGTACGTCCAGATTTCCCAACCCCAGATCAGCATCGAAAATCAGTACCCGTTTCCCGGCTTTGCAAAGTGTATATCCCATATTGGCGACGATGTTGGTTTTTCCCACGCCCCCCTTACCGCTGGTGATGGCGATCACTCTGGCCTGTGGCTGATGGGCCTTATCGTTGCTTGACATCGAATGTCTCTGTCTTCTTTTTTGGTTCAAGTTGATAATCCGGCCATTGTTCTCGAATTTTGTCATTGCCCGCTATTCTCCCACATTAGATCGCACTCACGCGCCGATGTGCGATGACACTCGGCACCGCGTTTTTAATCATCTCGTTGTTGCAGCATGCCCGGCATGGTTTAAAACCTTGTTCCAATGCTTGCTCAATACTGCTAAAGGAGGTTATGTTCTCGGCATTGATGCGCTTTACGGATTTGCAATCCGGATGATGAAACAATTCTGAATTTCGATTGGCAACAAAGTGTATTTTTTCCCTATTATAGTCCGTGTTTGCTTTTTCTCCAACCGAAGATATTTTTTTATTGGGAAAATCCGTAACCTGTTTTTGTTTCGGTGGAATCGGCCGACAAAAACGCTGGAGCCCATCGGCAACGGATTCCTTCAGGTGGTCAAGAAGATCGACGCCGTCAGTGTAAAACGCCGATGGCAACCCATGAGCCTTGATCAGTTCCAATATGCTATCATCCACACCATACTCATCCATATGCGTGAAGAACAAGTGGTCGACACCCATGGGCTGAAATGACTTCACCAGGTGATCCAGAACCGTATGGCGGACGGTGGCATTGACGACCAGATGCGTTTCATCGGGAATGGCTGTCTCGAGCAGGCGGGCAATCTTATCAATCATCGCCGTGTCTGCCCCGCTCGCCCCTGGCGTATCGATTAAAATGACATCCACATTTGCCTGGTCATTCAAAACGCCCAGCAGTTGATCGCTATCGCGAGCAACCGCAAACGGCAGGTTCATAATCTGCGATACGGTTTGCAGTAAGCCATTGGCACCGATACTAAAACGATCAAGACTGACCAACGCCACGCGTTTTTTTTCAATCATGCAGCAATGCCGGGCCAACTTGACAATCGCCGTACTTTTCCCTGTACCCGGTGCCCCCACCAAGGCGATGATCTTGCGCTTTGAACAATGCCGGTAGAAAGGCAAAGCCGTCATCTTTCCCGCATCTTCATCCTGTGACCGTTTGCTGCTTACCGGCTGCTGCGATGTGGCATGGGTAAAGGCCTTATCGGGTTGTCGGGTGTGCCAACAATCCGTGGTTCTATCTTCTGACAACGCAGGTTGCGGCGGATAATCGGGCATCTCAGCGGGTGTGGCGGATGCGGTCAAAGGAGCAAATGGGGAAGGCTTGGATGAGAGCGACACGCGATCATTTTCCGTTTCCGTATCGAGTTGTTCGGACAACTGCCTGGAAAAATCACTTTCCGCCCCTGCATCGTCCATATGATAATCCGTCGCTGCGGTAATCTCCACACATTTTTTTTTAAATGCGCCGAAAATTCCTCCCGGCCTGGCTTCCTTGGCGGACAGGATCACGGCATCATCCCCAAACTCGCGTTTGACCATACGAAGGGCTTCTGTCATATCCTCAGCTTCAAAACGCTTAATCTGCATCCGAGGCCTCCACGGTTCCAACTATTTTTATTTTGGCACTGCTGACAATCTCATCATATGACAGCACGATCAATCCTGGCACAAATCTGTCGGCCAGCTTCTTGAAATGGCTGCGTATTTGGGCAGAACAAACCAGCAACGGCTGAACACCCAAAGAATGATAATCTTCCATTCGGACGCCAAGATCGTCCATGATTGACTTGGCAAATACGGGATCGACGGCCAAAAACACGCCTTGATCGGTTTTCTGAAGTGATTCCGATAATTTTTTCTCGACCTGTTGGTTCAGTGTGAGAACATGCAGCATGCCATTGTCATCCTGGTACAAGTTGGTAATGGTTCTGGCAAGCGCCTGCCGCACATATTCGATCAACACATCTACCTTTTTAATGCTGGGTGCCCAATCCGCCAACGCTTCCATAATCGTCAGCAGATCACGCACCGGTACCTGTTCGCGCAGCAGATTCTGGATCACCTTCACCACACTGCCAAGGGACATGAGATTGGGAATCAGTTCTTCTACCACTTTAGGATGACTGACTTTGAGGGTGTCCAACATTTTCTGGACTTCCTGACGTCCCACCAGTTCGTGTGCGTGGCGCCGAATCACATCCGACAGGTGCGTTGTCATGATTGTTGCCAGATCGACCACCGTATAACCTTTTGCATTGGCATCTTCACGAGCTGCCGGTTTGATCCAATAGGCCTCCAGACCATAGGTCGGCTCGCGAGTGGCAATACCGCTGATCTTGGCATCGGTATTGCCGGGATTCATAGCCAGAAGATGATTGATCATCAAATCTCCACGGGCCACTTCGATGCCTTTGAGTAGAATCGAATACGCACCGGGTTTAAGCTTCATATTGTCCTGAATATGGATGGACGGTACGACAATCCCGACTTCTTGGGCGATTTGACGCCGAATGGATTTGATGCGTTCAAGCAGTTCCCCATCTTGCTCCACATCAACCAGCGGTATCAATCCATATCCCACCTCAAGGGCCAGCACATCTACAGGCGGCAGCGGCTTGAAGGTTTCCGGCGGCTTCTCTTGCGCTTTCATTTGCTCCTGCAGTGCCATCTCCTGTTTTTCCTCCTGTTTGGCGCGCTCCGTCTGAAAAACCAAGTAGGCAATGCCACCGGTGGTAACGGACAGAATCCAAAAGGGGATGGTAGGCAGCCCGGGAACCAGCCCAAATCCGAAAAGAACCACCGATGCGACAACGAACGCCCGGGGTTGAACCAACAACTGGCTCCCAATTTCGAATCCCAGATTGCTTTCCGCGCCGGCGCGGCTGACAATGATCCCCGCTGCGGTAGAAATAATCAGCGCAGGAATCTGGCTGACCAATCCGTCACCAACAGTAAGCAGGGTATAGGTTTGGGCAGCATCGGCGAAACCCATTCCCTTCTGGAATACACCGATAGCCAAACCGGCCAGGATGTTGACCAGGGTGATGATGATGCCGGCAATTGCATCACCACGGACAAATTTGTTGGCACCGTCCATTGCGCCGTAATATTCGGCTTCTCGACTGATTTGCAGGCGCCTGTCCCTTGCCTGGGCTTCATCGATCAATCCTGCATTTAAATCCGCATCAATGCTCATCTGCTTGCCTGGCATGGCATCCAGGGTAAACCGTGCAGCAACCTCGGCAATTCTACCGGCCCCTTTTGTGATCACCATAAAGTTGATCACCACCAGAATGATGAACACGATGACTCCCACCAGGTAATTTCCGCCGACGACAAAACTGCCAAAAGCCATAATCACCTTACCGGCAGCATGGGTGCCTTCGTTGCCGTGCAAAAGGATGAGCCGCGTGGAGGCAACGTTCAATGAAAGGCGAAACAACGTGACCATCAGCAAAATTGAAGGAAAGGAGGACAGATCCAGCGGCTTTAGAATATACATGCCCACAAGCAGGATGATCAGAGCAAAGGTGATGTTAAATGAAAGCAGAATATCAAGAAGCATTGATGGAAGGGGAATCATCATGACCATGAGAATACACATGGCCGCAAATCCCATCAGAATATCAGTATTGCTGGTTACAAAGGCGAAGCGGTTGAGATGCTGTTTCCGTTCGGCAAGTTCCATAATCGTGACTAAAGCTCCTTGATTCCAGATTAATTGAAATCAAAAAATAGCACATTCCATGCCTATTGACACAAACCAATCAATACTTCATCAGGCAGGTATAGAATAATTTGATAATATTGTATTTTTCAGTTTTCTTTTTTTCAGCCGGAACCTTCTGAGGGCCACGTCTTTCATGAAACCAAGACAGCGCTGGCGGCAAGCGTCAAATAATTGTCCTGTAGATTGATAATCGGCATTCAAAAGGCAAAAAGGCAGGCGTATGCTATGCACAAACCGCTATTGGCGATGAAGAAAGGAATCAGCCGGTAGCCATGCCTTTCAACCGGTAGACATAAGCAAGAATCTCGGCCACGGCCCGATACAGCTCAGCAGGAATGAAGTCACCGATTTCTGTGGATTTGAACATGGCTCTGGCCAGGGGTTTGTTTTCCACTTGGGGAACATCGTTTTCAGCGGCAATGGCCTTTATTTTTTGGGCCACATACCCCGCCCCCTTGGCAATTACCTGGGGCGCGTGCATACCGTCTTCATATTTGATTGCAATGGCCAGATGGGTGGGGTTGGTAATCACAACCGTGGCTTCAGGGACCGCCTCCATCATCCGACGTCTGGCCATTTCCCGTTGCACGCTGCGAATTCTGGCCTTGACCGCCGGGTCCCCTTCACTTTGCTTGTGTTCATCCTTGACCTCCTGCTTGGTCATCTTGAGATCATGGTGGTGTTGCCATTTGCTGTAGGAAAAATCGACGATGGCCATCAAAAAAAGGATCATGCATGTATACAGGCATAATTGAAAAGAGACCTGACCAATAAAACTAATAATTCCGCCAACGCTCAATTGCATGAGACCGGGAATGTGATCCAGATAGCGGCGAATGACAAGATACGAAACCATTCCGATGATGATTAGTTTGATAATGGATTTGGCCAGTTCCACCAAGGAACGCAGTGAAAACAATTTTTTGATTCCACTAATGGGATTGAGTTTGGCCAGATTCGGAGTCAATTTTTCGCCGGTAATCAAAAAACCGAATTGAGCCACGTTGCCGACAACACCGAGGGTCATGACGACCAGCATCAGCGGAATCAAAATCACCACGCTTTTCGTGAACAGGTCCCAAAACAACGTGTGCATGGTTTCGGGAGCCACATCAAGGGTGCCGGCACCTTGATAGATCCCGCGCATGATTGCAGTCAACCGATCAAGCATCCAGGACCCGCCGAAAAAAAGAACGCCCATGCCTCCGGAAAGGATCAACACCGACGGGACCTCCCTGCTTTGGGGCACATTGCCTTTATTACGGGCATCGGCAAGCTTTTTTCCCGTTGGCTGTTCAGTTTTGTCCTGACTTGAATCACTTGCCATGGATCACCGTAAGGCCATTAATTGGATTAATTCAAATAGGCTGAACCGATATGCAGAAAACATATCAATCAGATAAGCGGTTAAAAAGGGAGCCGTAATGATCATGAATACCAGTCCCAAAACAATCTTCAACGGCATGGCGACAACAAAAATATGCATCTGGGGGACTGTCCGGGCCACCAGCCCCAAGGCGATAGTCGTCACCAAAAGCACTGCAATCAGCGGGGCGCCGATCTTGATGGCCAGAACAAACATATTACCTGCCGATTGCATCATCATCTCTACCAACTGTGCCGAAAGTACAATGGACAGGGGCGGAATGATGCGATAGCTTTCCACCAAGGCGGAAAAGAACATATGATGGGCATTGATGGTTAAGAATATCAACATGGCCGTTAGATTGTATATTTGGGCCAGAATCGGTATCTGGGCCATGGTGGACGGATCCATCACATTGGCCACGGCAAATCCCATCTGATATCCGGCAATCTGTCCAGCCATCTGGATACCGGTAAACAGAAGCTTTACCGACAGCCCAATGGTCACGCCAATGATGATCTCAGAGGCCACCCCCATGACGAACACCGTAAGACTCAGGTCGCTTACCGTCACCACCGTGTCGACCACCGGTAATAGCAAAATACTCACGGCAAATGCCAAGCCCGCTTTGAACACGATGGGAATCGTTTCCGAATCCAACACCGGCGTACTGAAAATGATGGCCGCCACTCTTAGAAAAATCAGTAGCACACCGTAAAATGCATCAAGCGGGATATTGAGTGTCGCCATCATTGTTCATAGCCGTCATGCGCAGGACCCTTTGCAATCACGTTAACGGATGTATGTGGGCAGCTCGATTATCAGGTTTTGGGTAAAGCCAATGATCACTTTCATCATCCAGGGGAAAAAAAATAACAATGCCAGGGCCACCCCCAGCATTTTGGGCACAAACACCATTGTCATTTCATTGATCTGGGTGGCGGCCTGAAACATGCTGACCAGGACACCGGTAATCAGCCCAACGGCCAGCATGGGAGCCGACAAGAAAATGGCGGTTTTGATGGCCTGAAGAAAAAAACCGGTAACAAATTCAGGGGTCATAGCATTACCCTCCTTTAAGCAAAACTTTTTACCAATGATCCGACGATCAGATGCCACCCATCGGCAAGCACAAAAATCATCAGCTTAAACGGCAGTGATACCATCACCGGCGGCAGCATCATCATGCCCATGGACAGCAGCACACTGGCCACGACCATGTCGATGATTAAAAACGGGACATAAAGCATAAAGCCAATCTGAAAAGCCGTTTTCAATTCGCTGATGATAAACGATGGGATCAGCACTGTTGTAGGGACCTCACTGATATTGGCCGGTCGCGGCATTTTGGCCACATTGACCAGCAGCGCCAGGTCCTTTTCGCGGGTTTGTGAAATCATAAATTTTCGAATCGGTCCGATGGCCTTTTCCAATGCCTGTTCCTGGTCGATCTTTTTGGCAATGAACGGTTGCAAGGCATCCTGGTTCACCTGCTGCCAAACCGGTGTCATCACGTAAAAGGTAAGGAAAAGGGACAGCCCAATCACAATCTGGTTAGGGGGCAGTTGGTTGGTTCCCATGGCCTGCCGAAGTAATGAGAAAACAATGGCGATACGGGTGAAAGAAGTCAACATGATCAGAATCGACGGCGCCAGGGAAAGGACCGTCATTAGCAGGAACAATTGCATGACCATGGCCACCTTGCCTTGGTCGGCTGTTTGATCCAATCCGATACTGATTAGTGGTGCTGCAGACTGTCCCCATGCGCTGCCCGCCAGCAAAAGTGCCCCCATCACCCCAACCGCCATGCACAAGGGTCGGGTCAATAGCCACATCCGGGTTTTCACGTTGCCGGTTTTTATACGCAGGGCCGCGGGTCTCACGATGCATCCTTACCTTTACGCTTGCGGCCGATGCTTTTGAGTCGGTTACTTAAAAGCGGTCCGAATGCGTTTGCAGACTTATCCGTCGACGGCGTTTCAATCATCGTTTCGTCAAGGGTGTCCAAAAGATTGATGCGATCAGCAGACAATCCAACCACCAGTACTTTTCCAGGCACCTGGACCAATGCGATGCTTTTCTTCACCCCCATATAATGATTTTCCAGCACTTGAATGCGCTTGCCGCCAGCAACGCCAATGCGCTGACTGGCCATCTTTCGCAGGCCATAAAGCAAAACGAGAATCATCGCCAACACCATCCCCAATGCGGCGATCATCTTCAGCCCTGTCGTGATCATATCAGGCGCGGTGTTCATCCCAGTTTCTCCACTCTTTCCATGGGGCTGATGACCTCGGTAAGCCGTATGCCGTATTTTTTATTGACCACAACGACGTCACCTTTTGCAATCAACCGGTTGTTGGCAAGGATTTCCAGCGTATCCCCGGCCTCCTTGGTCAATTCGATGATCGAGCCTTGTCCTAGCTTGAGCAGGTCGTTGATCAGCATTTTGGTGCGTCCCAATTCGATGGTTATCTCAAGCGGAATATCTAACAGAAGGTCCAGGTTTTCACTTTCATTCTTTCCCGCGTCGCCTTTTTTTGTGCTGCCTGCTTGCTGCGTTGGGGTCAGTTCCGTTGCGGTTTGATTATTGTCAGCCATCGCTTATCCTTTTCCCCGATCCGGATCGATCACTTCATTGATTTGAACGGCCTTGCTGCCTTTCACAACACCGGGCATCCCCAAATATTTCGGAACCCGTTCAATGTTTACGATTACATGATTCTGCGGGCCGGTGTTGAGCCGGATAATGTCACCCGCTTCAAAATTGAGGATCTCTTCAACGGAGTAGATCGTCTTCCCCAATTCGGCGACAATGTTAACCTCGGTTCGACCAAGCAATTTACGGATTTCATCGCCAAATGAACTGGCCCGGTCTTTTTCGCGTAGATAAGTTGAACTGAGCTGATCTTTAATGGGTTCAAGCATGAGATACGGAAGGCACAAATGAATGTTCCCGGAGAACGATTCCGCGCTGATTTCAAAAACCACAATAATCAATTGATCACTGGGGTTGACCAGATAAACGAACTCGGGCTTGGTTTCAATTTTGCGCATTGCCAGCCGAAGTGTGAAGGCTACATCCCAGGCGGTTTCCAGGTCCTTGATAACGGCAGTAGCCAGTTTTTGTAGCATGCGCCGTTCGATCAGCGTAAACTCACGGATTTTTTCCATGGGTTTGCCATCCCCGCCAAACATGCAATCAATCAAGGAAAACACCAAATTGGGTTCAAAGGCCAGAAGTGAAGAACCAATCAAGGGCTCCATACTAACAATGATAAAACCTGTCGGATTGGAAAAGGCTTTGATGAACTCACCGAATTTCACGGTTTCGCGAGATACAATTTTAACCGAAACAGCTCTTTGGAAAAGACTGGTCAAGGATGCCTGGAGTAGGTTGACAAATTTGTCGTAGACCTCTTCAAGCGCATCGAACTGTCCGCGCTCCATAATGTTTTGGGCGGTAAGGTCATAGGACCGGACTTCGACAGCAGCCTCCTGCTTTTCTTCGGCAACGTCGATTTCGCCACTATCCATCGCCGAAAGCAGCGCATCAATTTCCTCCTGAGATAATATCTGGTCTGCCATAATCCGTTCCTATTGAACGACAAATTCGGTAAAATAAATATTATTCACCTGCCCTTTGGTCATCAGGCCGTTGATTTTCTCCATCACTTCGGTGCGCAAAGCGATTTTCCCTTCTGTGGTACTGATATCGTCGTAATTCTTGGTGGGCAGGATCATCAAAATGGCATCACGGATTTGAGGAAGCCGACTTTCAATGGTCGCCTGGGCCTCTGCATCACTGAGTTCCAGCGCCATTGTCACGCGAAGATATCGTTTTCCGCCGTGATCGGCCAGATTCACAATCATGGTATCCAGCGTATACAGTGGACCAATGACATTCTCTTCCTCTTCAATGGGGATTTCCCCGGTGTTCGGCGGCGTCTGGGAAATTTGCGAAATTTTATTCCAAAGAATAAAAAAACCTGCACCGACCACCCCCATGAACAGAAGGATAACCGTAATGATGATGATCACTACTGTTTTTGACATCCATCAACCTCCGCCAAATCTTAATATACATCTCAACGGATTAACCAACCATACGTTATGGCCATACACTATAGCATGTTGCATGCCATTGTCAGCCACTGATATCAATTGATAATCCAAGCGCATACACTTTAGGGCCTCTTGGCTTTATATTGGCTAAAATTATCGTTTTAAAGGGTTGAAAAATTGTTTTCGATTTGATTGATGCACATTTTCAGGTGTCAATTATTGGGTAACAGTCAAGCAGTTGACAGCTGAAAGCGAACGTGCCGGAAAAGTTAGACCAGAAGGAAGGCGTGGGAAAAAGGGCGAGTCCGCCAGCGAGCCCTCATTGTGATTGAAGACCGCTGGCTGCCCGAAACGATGTTTAGGTCAATTGAATTACCGTTTGATATTGATCAGCTCCTGAAGAATTTCATCACTGGTGGTAATCACTTTGGAATTGGCTTGATAGGCCCGTTGGGTGGTGATCATTTCCACGAATTCTCCAGCCAGGTCCACGTTGGACATCTCCAATGTGCTGGGTGCAATGGATCCCAAGCTAGCCGTATTCGGAGCACTGATCAGCGCTTGTCCAGAAGCCAGGGATGCCGCATATAAATTGCTGCCCATCTTGGACAGCCCGGAGTAGCTGGCAAAGTCGGCCAAGACAACTTGAGCGAATGGAATCATGGACCCGTTGGAATAAATCCCCGTAAAATATCCATCTTCATCCACACTCACCGACTGGAGGCTTCCAGAAGGATACCCATCCTGGGTCTGGGCCGTTTTGGTGGATTCAGAACTATACCCGGTCATGCTGCCATCACTCGCCCCGGCCGCATCCAGCATGGTCCAGGTGATCGATAAGGGATCGGCACCGTTGGGGAAGTTGCCGCCGGCACCGTCGTCGACGACAATCGTCGGGTTGGCCGCAGGAGCAGTCAGAACCCCATCCGCATCAAAAGACACGGATCCGGTACTTGAAGAACTTCCTACGGAAGGGGAGACCGTCCAATCCCACTCTGTATTGGCCAGATCGTAAGTAAAGACGACATCCAAAATAACCTCGGAGCCCAGTGAATCATAGGTAGTAATGGAACTGGTAAAGGTATCGCCATCCGCCGCATCAGCATCGAGGTTGATGCCAAAAGAGATGTTTGTGGTCGCACTGGGAGCACTGGTTCCGTTGGGCAGTGAAATATTTTCGATATTTCCAACGGTTCCGTCAGTTGCGATGGTATAGCCCTGCACGATGAAGCCGTCCGGAGTCACCAAGTTCCCCCCGTTGTCCCATTCGAATTGGCCTGCCCGGGTATAATAGGGGATGGATGTGCTTGGATCGTTAACAACAAAAAGTCCGGTGCCGTTGACGGAAAGGTCGGTTGCACTGCTCGTGTTTTCAAGCGACCCTGTTTCCCATTGTGAATTCACACCGTTGAGGGTCACGCCCCGGCCAATCTCCAAGCCCGTACGCGTTAGGGTCGAACTGAAAATATTGGCAAAGGACACTTTGGAGGATTTGAAACCGGTGGTATCCACATTGGCAATGTTATCACCGATCACCGCCATGGCACTGGTGTTTGCCTTTAGGCCTGAAATTCCTGAGTACAATGAACCAATCATGTTATTCTCCTTTAGAATGAATTTTTTCTAAATTATCAATCGTTATTTTCGGTGCTGAGATCTTCGACGCGAATCAGCGAGGCAATGGAGACTTCCTGGTCACCAATCAGCAGCATGGTCTCTCCGCTTTGATAGTCAACCCCCGTTACCAGCCCCGTGATGTAGGACGTTGTGGACACGCTGTTTCCATCGGCATCAACGGCCATAACGGAAAACGTATACCGGCCGTCAGCCACATCGGCGCCATACTGGTCGGTGGCATCCCAGGCGAGGGTATGCATGCCGGCGTCCAGGCTTCCGGCTTCGATGTCGGTCACATATTCCCCATAGGCATCGTAAATCTGGATATATACGGCTTGGGCAGGGGCATCCAATTCAACGGACAGGGAATCGGATGTACCATTTGATACGGAAACCGTGTCCCCGGCTGCCGTGACCGTTTGGCCTATAAAATTTGAAGCTTGAATATTGTTTGCCGTGGATTGATAAACCTCGAAACTGGCCAATGCGTCATTAATATTTTGAAGTTGTTCAAGTGAGCTGAACTGCGCCAATTGGGCCGTGAACTCGGTACTATCCGAAGGATTCAATGGGTCCTGGTTTCTCAGTTGTGTGATCAGCAAGGTCAAAAAATCATCCTTCCCCATCACCGCGTCAGTCGTACTGGTGGTTGTGTTGGCCTGACTGTAGACTTCGGAAACGCTCATGACTGTCATATGCTTTTACCTCTTTATTGAATGACGTTGGTCATCTTACGGACGAAATTTGGATATCAAGCAAAATAGTTGACCCCATCTCCGGATGAATCGGCTTCTTTTTCATCGCCTTGGTGTTGGGAGGCTGTCTCCTGGCGAGTACCACTTTGTCTTTTACCGCTTCCATCAGGATTGTTTTTAAACATCTGGAAAAATTGTCCACGGCCATCTTGTGGATCATTGTTCGCACTGATCATCACTTCGATTTTACCAACGGTTAGGCCTTGTTTGTCCAGTTCCGCTTTTAGATGGTGGATTTGACTCTCGATGATCTCCTTGGTCTCTGATTTTTCGGCAATCATCTGCACCACCAATTGGTTTTTTTCGGAAACAATATTCATTCGGACTTCACCCAATGAATCAGGTTTCAACTGGATTCGCATTTCTGAACGATCATTTACCGATCGAAGTGTCGCCTTTTCCACAATTTGATTCATCACCGTTTTCTGAAAAGCCGTATCACCAGATGCTGGCATGGGAATGGTAGTAGATTTACCCGCCCCACCAGTGGAAGCTTTACTGTCGATGATGGGATCCGCAGGCAGTGCAGCGTTGAAAGATTCATTTTTAACGCCGTCACTATCGGTACCGTTCGATACGGCCACCTTGGGAATCTCATTGTCAACCGCTTGCGGTTGCGGCACATCTTTTAAGGATTGTTTGTCATTGGCAAAAAGGCGCTGATCCAACACTTGCTGGGAGGACGCCGCCTGGGGCTGTCCGGTAGTAGTTGAAACAGGGGGGGCTTCTTTTCCCGTTTCTTTTTTATGCCCCACCCATTCCAGTGGGGGGCGGGGATCAGTGTCATTCTCAAAAGGTGAATGATTCGCATCTTGCCGGGCTTGCGGATTCTCATTTTTTGCCATCAAGGCCTGAGCCAAGGATTTAGCCCGATTGTTATTGCCATCGGTTATGTCCGTTTTTGCCTGGACGGATGAATCGCTCAATGTCTCTGCCAAGAAATTGTTACGGCTTGACGCCTTCTCAATAACAAGTTGGGATGCCATTTTTTTGGTTGCCATGGCACTGGCGATGGAATTGGCGTCATCATCTTTCCCCCGCCCATCTGTTAAACCACCGTTTGCCAAGTGATTATCTGTCATCTGGGTCATTCTATCGACTACATCGGCCAGTTTGGCAGCAATGTTTTGGTTTGTCGAAGCGTTGTTCGAGGTACCCATTTCAGGAGTATCCGTTGGCATTGGCACTGGACGGGTGACATCGTTGGCGACTTTTTCAAATGCGGTCTCTTGCTCCGCCGAATGAAGCATTTGCCGTATGGCCGTTTGAAGCAGTGCGCGTGTTTTTTGGAGATCGTTTAGCGTATCATCACTGATGATCATCTCAGATCCGGTAATCGACGTTTCCAACGCTAACATGTCATTATTATGCAGCAGGGGCATCAGGCGGGTTAGATTTTCCGTGTTTTCGCCGGATAAATCTTGAACCGTAACGTCCATTCCAGCCAGCTGCGCATTGATCTGCGCCAGCAAATCAGCGATTGTGCCGTCAGCATCTGAATCGTTTTCCGGGTTGGTCATTGATTCCAATTCACCAATTTCTTTTTGCCCCAACATTTCCAAGAGAAAAATCATAGGAGAAAGGTCATTGGATGGTTCCTGACCAGATTGACTGATTCCATTGATTTCATCGCTTACACCCTGCCCGGGGTCAGTCTGATCAAGAATTTGTTGTACGGCCTGAATAAAAGACGTTGTCTCAGTGTCGGCAGCCAATTCCCCTGAAGATTGCCCGTATACATTGAAATTTGCCTTGTCGGGCATTCCGTCTCTTTTGGAAATGATCGACTCACCCGAAAAAAAAGATTGCATAAATGCGCCGATATCCATTATTCATCTTCTCCGTTACCGCTCATGCTTGAGCGGACAAACTGGTTGACGGCAATCTCATCGATAAAGGCCCGTTCCGTTTTCAAAAGGTCCTTATGGTATCGATCCAGACCTTGCTCTTTCAGTTTTTCCAAAATCTGGCGTTTCTTCATTGCTTCAAGCAACGCTTCTTTTTTAACAGCTTCCTCTTTTTGGACGTCATCAATAACTTGGCGCTGCCTAATAATTTGTTGGGAGAGATTCTTTAGATACGCATGATAGGCTACCACACCATCACTTGCCAGGCCTTGTGCTTGTTCTTGCTCGAGTACGTGA
>Ga0272444_10002830_pt1 | contig 15891 bp, 13 predicted proteins | sample SSMForm13_FD_201033 | JGI IMG/M metagenome (GOLD analysis project Ga0272444, IMG submission 201033) | Marine sediment archaeal communities from Little Sippewissett salt marsh, Falmouth, MA, United States - SSM-Form-13 | ecosystem: Environmental > Aquatic > Marine > Wetlands > Sediment ...
AGTGCAAAAGATGGAAGGCGGTCTGTACGAAAGTACAGCGCGGCAGATCCCGCGGGAAATTTGTGTTCAACTCGAAGAAATGATGGGCGTCGGCGACATCTACGTGATGGGCTTTACCCAAAGCGGCCAGTTGTTCGGACACGTCGTCGTCATCACCCGCCGGCAAGCGGAACTGACAGACGTTGAGACATTGGAAACCTTTCTGAATCAGGCATCGGTGGCGTTGCAGCGACGGCGCATCGAGTTGGCGTTGCGTGAGTCGGAAGCCAAGTACCGCAGCCTGGTGGAATCGTCGGAGCAGGGGATTTTCATCATGACGGGCGGACGATTGGTGTTCGCAAATGAAAGCCTTGGCCGGCTTTTCGGCCAACCGATGGACAAGCTCCTCCATTCCGATCCTTTTGCTTTTCTAACTCCTGCATGGCGCGAAAGGATGAAACAGATACACAAGCAATGGGCGAACGGGGTTGAGGTCGATTCGGTTTATGAAATCGAATTGCAGCGCCCGGACGGCGAGAGCCGCATTGCAACGTTGCATGTGCAAAATCTTGACTATCACGGCCATGAAGCGATCCACGGTGTTTTTACCGACATCACCCAGCAACGCACGTTGGAAGACCAGTTGCGGCAGGCGCAGAAAATGGAAGCGATCGGCACGCTGGCCGGGGGCATCGCCCATGACTTCAACAACCTGCTGACCGGCATCATCGGCAACATCGGCATGGCTGCGATCAACGCCGATTCCGCCGGACGACGCTACCTGACCGACGCCGGCAAGGCCGCCGAACGCGCCGCCGGGCTGGTGCGCCAACTGCTTACTTTCTCGCGCAAGGGGCGGCCGGAACGCGAATTGATCAACCCCGGCGAGATCGTCCGCGAAACCGCCGACATCCTGCGCGAGACGATCGACCGTCGCATCGCCGTGCAGCAAGACGTCGCCGAAAACGTCTGGCGAATCGTCGCCGATCCCGGTCAGGTGCACCAGGTGGCGATGAACCTGGCGATCAACGCACGCGACGCCATCGACGAACTCATGCAGAAAAGCGCCGCGCAGGGCAATGGCAACGGTCAGGAGTATCAGATCGTTTTGGAGCTGGAAAATGTAGTCGTCGATGACAATTACCGCGCTATTCATCACGATGCGCGTCCGGGGCAATACGTTTGCCTCTCGGTGACCGACAACGGCGCCGGTATGGACGAACAGACAAAGGAGCGGATTTTCGAGCCGTTCTTTACCACCAAGGAACAGGGCAAAGGCACCGGCCTGGGTTTGGCAACCGTTTTCGGCATCGCCAAGCAACACGACGGCTGGGTCAACGTTTACAGCGAACCGGGCGAAGGGACGACCTTCCGCGTCTATTTCCCGACGGAAGACAATCAGGAAGCGTCCGCCGATTCGTTCGAAATCCAGGGCGAAGCACCCGGCGGCAACGAAACGATTTTGCTGGTCGACGACGAGGAAGTGATTCGCAATCTCGGCGAGGCCATCCTCGCGCGTAAGGGCTACAACGTAATGCTGGCCGCCGACGGTCGGGAAGCGTTGGACGTGTTCGCCCGCGAGAAAGACAACATCGATCTGGTGATCCTCGACCACACGATGCCGTTTCTTTCCGGTCGTGAGGTGTTGGAACAAATACGTGTTCTTGACGCCGATGTCAGCGTGTTGATGTCCAGCGGCTACAGCGAAGCCAGCAAAATGTTGCAGCAGGAAGCGATGCAGGCGGGGGGCTTTATCGCCAAGCCCTACCGGGTCAACGAATTGGCGCACAAGGTGCGGCAGATGCTCGATCGCTAAGCCGGCGGGAACCTATTTCAAGACATTGAACAAACGATTGAACGGGCGCAACACGCCGGTCAGGGTTTTGAATCCGCGGTAGTCGCAGACCCGGCAGAGGTCGGTGCAGGTGCGGTCTTTGTCCAGCAACCGGCGGCGGATCTCACGGTAACGGTTTGAAAACCAGACGGGCCAGACGCCGCGCTCGGTGACGTTGCCGATCGGTTCCTGCACCAGCAGATCCTGACAACACAGCGAAACGGTGCCGTCGTGAACGATGTTGATCTGCGTGAACGGCATCTGGCAGAACGCGCGCATCGGCCGCATAGCCTCGTCGGCGTTGGGCGCCGAACCGGCGCGGTTGAACAGCTTGGCTTCCTGCTCACGCACGTAGACGATGAACTTGCTTCGCCGCTCGGGTGAAAGCGACTGCATCGTTTTGCTGATGTTCTCGCGCACCTGCTCGTGGTGGTCGGCGTAGTTGTTCACGGTCAGGTCGTCGAGCCCGGCGTTGAAAAGCGCGTCGGCGCGCTCGGGCGTCAACACCAGGCCGTTGGTCGACACCTGGAAAAACGCGCGCGGCAACAATTTGCGGGCGTGGGCGATTTTCTTTTCCAGCCCTTTGTCCAGCAGCGGTTCGTTGTTGACAAAAAACGCCAGCCGTCCGGTGAAATCGACGGCGGCCAGGTCGTCGACGATGCCGGCGAAGATCTTCCATGGCATCGACTTGTCGGGGCGGACGCGGTTTTGCACGGCGGCCAGGCAGAAGCTGCAGCGACCGTTGCAGATCGTCCGCGTTTCGATGCTCACCGTCGCCGGCAGCGCAAATTCCCAGGTATGCACGAAGCGGTTGCGCACTTGCGTCGACAGCGGCCCGTACAGATAGTCGCGCATCCAACGGTCGGGAATGCGGCCGCGCAGCGAGCCGACCATCGGGCGCAGACGCCGCGAAAAACCGCCGGGTGCCACCACCTGGCCGCGCCGCTCGACCCCGTATTTCTCGTGCGTTTCCATGCGCCTGTTCTGCCACAAATCCGACCCCGGCGAAAGTCCGGCGCTTGTTGGACGGTGGCGCGACGGGGCCGAGTTCGGTATGCTGGGGTCCAACGGCTGGAGGATTTCGATGCGGGTGATTCTGACCGGCGATCGCCAACAGGGAAAATCGACGCTGTGCCGCAAGCTGGCGGCCGAATTGCGCGAGGCGGGCTTGAGCGTCGGCGGCGTGGTCACCGAACGGAAACAGAACCGCAACGAAGTCAGCCTGATCGCGCACGACCTGCTTGACGAAACCGCCGCGATTCTCGCCCGCACCGACTGGAAAATCAAAGGCCAGCAACAAGGCCCGTTCGTTTTCAGCCCGGAAGGGCTTTACCTCGGCATCAAAGCGATCGGCAAAGGCATGCGGCAAGATCTGCTGGTCATCGACGAGATCGGCCCGCTGGAAATGTCCGGCCGCGGATTTTTCCCGGCCCTGCACGCGATCCGCAAAGCCAGGCAGGTGCTGCTGGTGATCCGCCCGACGTTGATCGCCCACTTTATGGAAGCGTTGAAGCTGGATGATTCGTATCAGATCATCATTCTGACTGAAGAAAACCGCAACGATCTGCTCGAAGCGCTCAAGCGCGATTTCCTCGGCAACAACCAGACGGACGAAGTTCATTGAGTTCTCACGGCAGCCGCAACATCATCATCGCCGCCTTTCTGGCCAATTTGGCCATTATGATCAGCAAGTTCGTCGCCGCCGCGATGTCCGGCTCGACGGCGATGCTCGCCGAAAGCCTGCACAGCCTCGCCGACACCGGCAACCAGGCGTTGTTGTTCGTCGGCCTCTGGCTTTCGCGCCGCCCGGCCGACAAGCTGCACCCCTTCGGCTACGGCAAAGAAAACTACTTCTGGGCCTTCGTCGTCGCCATCACCATGTTCGTCGTCGGCGCGGTGGTCAGCATCTGGCAGGGCGTGGAAAAATTGATTCACCCGCACGAGGTCGAGTCGATCGGTATCGCCCTCGGCGTGCTTATCGCCGGTTTCGTTTTCGAAGGCTCGGCCTTGACCTACGCCGTCGTTCACGTCCGCAAAAACCTGCGCGGGCAGACGATCTGGCAGTACATCCGCCATTCGAAGGAACCGGCGTCGATCACCGTGCTGCTGGAGGATTCCGCCGCGCTGACCGGCCTGTCCTTCGCCATCGCCGGGCTGCTGCTGGCCCATTTCACCGGCATGATGATTTTCGACGGCATTGCTTCGATCTGCATCGGCGCGCTGCTGGCGCTGGTCGCCTTCGTGTTGTCGGTGGAAACCAAGAGCCTGCTGGTCGGCGAGGCCGTCGAGCCGGAGCACCGGCAGGCGATCATCGCCGCCCTTACCGCGCCGGAGCAGGTGCAGCAACTGCTCGACCTGCGCACGATGCACCTCGGCCCCGAAAAGGTGCTGGTCACCGCGCGCCTGCATCTGGCCGACGACCTGGACACCGACCGCATCGAAACGCTGCTGAATGAAATCGAAGCCGCGGTCAAAACGGCCTTCCCGCCGGTACGGCACTGCTACCTCGAAGCCGACCACCCGCCGAAGTCTGAAACGTAATCAATAAATCGTTAAACAGAACGGGGGAAGCCTGAGCCTCCCCCGCGTTCGTTTGGTTTCGCTGTGCCTATTCGTCTTTGAACGGCGGCTCGTAGGCTTCGTCGGCCGGTTCTCCCGCTTTGGAATCTTCCTTTTTGGCTTTGCCCATCAGGCCGGGGATCTTCTTGATCAGGTCGAGCATGTCGACGCCCGCCAGCGCTTCGATGGTCGGCGGCAGTTGGGCCATCGCAGTGGCGACGTCGCCGGTGACCTTGGATGCGCCTCCGCCCGCGCCGTCGCCGGTGTTGACGATGACGATCTTCTCGGTTTTCGCCAGCGGCGTGGCGATGGCCGCGGCGAGGTTGGGCAGCATCTCGACGAACATCTGCACCAACGCGGCTTCGTTGTAGCTGGCCCACGCTTCGGCTTTTTTCGCCATCGCCTGCGCTTCGGCCAGACCCTGGGCGCGGATGACGTCGGCCTCGGCCATACCCTTGGCTTTGTTGGCTTCGGCCTCGGCCACGCCCAGCGCCTTTTCGACGTCGGCCTTGGCCAGACCTTCGGCCTTGTACGCCGCCGCGCGACCGTCGGCCTCGGTGGTGGCGCGGAACTTGGCCGCTTCGGCTTCCTGCTGCACCTTGTACTTGGCCGCGTCGGCCGGCTTGTGCACGTTGGCGACCAACTCCAGTTCGCGGCGCTTGATTTCCTTTTCTTCCAACTCGATGCGCTTTTGCTTCTCGACGATCTCGATCTGCACCTCTTCGGCCTTGACCGCCTGGCCCTTGTGGAACTTCTGCAGATCGTAGGAGAGGTCTTTTTCCGCGCGCTTGGTTTCGACTTCGGCCTGATAAATTTCCTTCTGCGAGGCGAAGTCTTTCTCCGACTCGGCGATCTTCGTGTCGGCCTGGTAGCGCACGCTTTCGCCGGCCTGCTTGGCTTCGGCGGATTTGATCTGCGCGTCGCGGTCGGCCTCGGCCTGGGCGATGATCGCATCGCGTTTGACCTGCGCCGTGCGCGGCTTGCCCAACGCTTCCAGGTAGCCCTGGCGGTCGCGGATGTCGCGCAGGGTGAACGAGACGATCTGCAAACCCATGTTCGACATGTCGCCGGCCGCCATGTCCTGCACACGGGTGGCGAAGGCTTCGCGCTTTTTGTAGATGTCCTCGACGGTCATCGTGCCGAGGATGGCGCGCAGGTGGCCTTCCACCGTTTGCAGGGCGATGTTCATGATTTCGTTGCGGCCCTTGCTCAGGAACTGCTCGGCGGCGGTGCGGATCGATTCGTCGTCGCCTTTGACCTTGATCTGCGCGACGCCGTCGACCATCACCGGCACGCCCAGCTCGGTGTAGACTTCCGGCGTGGTGACGTCGAGAGTCATCAACTCGAGGCTGAGGATGTCGGCGCGTTCCAAAAGCGGCCAGACGAAAGCGCCGCCGCCTTTTTTCAGCCGGTAGCCGACGCGCCGCTTGCGGCCCTGCACGTCGCTGATGGCGTGGTTCAAACCGCTGATAATCAACACCTCGTTGGGGCCGACCTTCTTGTAACGGCGGGCGAGGGCGACAATCAGTAAAAAGAAACAGACAAGACCGCCAAGAGCGGCCAAGACAACGATTATTTCCGGTGCCATGCGATTCCTCCGGTTCGGTATTTAAATTTTTGAATTCCCCATTCAGCTATTCATGCAGCGGCGCCACGTAGTAGATGCCGCCTTCAATACGTTTGATGGTCACCCGCGAGCCGCGGTCAATGGCCTGTTTCGAGTCGATCGCCTTGGCCGGCGCCTGATAACGCGAGCCGAGCACGACGTAAACGATTTCGCCCGTGCCGCCGGGTTCGATGCCCACCGACAACTCGCCGTCTTCGCCGATCAATTCGGCCACGTGCGCTTCGCTGGATGCTTGCGTGACCCGGTACAAACTCTTGATTACGTAATAGAACGCGCCGGCGAGGATGAAGCCCGAGGAGATCGCCAGAATCAGGCTGCGCCACCAGGCCATGTCCAGCGCGTAATGACCGATCACGCCCAGCGCGCCGAACGAGGCGAGGAATGTTGCCAGTACATTGGGCGAGATCGGCGAAAAGTGAATTTCGCCGTGGTCGCTGCTGGAGTCGAAGTCGAGAAATTCGCCGTGGCCGGCGTCGCCGCCCGCATCGGCATCGATTCCGAAATCGCCGCCTGCATCGACGTCAACGCCGAAATCCGCACCGCCGGCATCGCCCACGTCGCCGACGTCAAGATGACCGCCGATGTCGCCGGCATCGCCCGCGTCGCCGCCGCCGTCGCCGCCGAACAGCGGACCCAACAATCCCGTCCACAACGCATAGCCCAAACCCAACGTCAGGCATGCGATGTAAATCAGACCGACCGTCATGACCGGCTCCTCGCCATGGTTGAAAAAATAGACTTCTAAATAAGTTGCCGCATCATTTTCATTGTTACCCGTCCGGAGCAGGCCTGTCAAACGACACACCACGAGCGTGGTGTAGTCCTAAGTACCCGTGATGTGCGATGATTGGCTTTACGGGGTGCCTGGTTGCGCGCCCTGCAATTGCATCGGCATCTGACCGCCGCCGGGCATGCCGAACGACGGCATCGGCAGCTTGATGTTGTTGAGCGCTTCTTCGTCGATATCGATGTTCGCTGCGGTGCGCAGGTCGCCGACGACCGTTTCGTACGCGTTCTGCTGCTGCTCCATCGACAGTTTACGCATCAGCATGGTCTTAACCTCTTCGAAGGTCTTTTTCTGTTCGGCTTTGCGATCTTCCACTTTGATGATGTGGAAGCCGAACTTGCTGCGCACCGGCTCGGAGATCTGGCCGACGTCGAGGCCGAAGGCCGCTTCGTCGAACTCCGGCACCATGCGGCCGCGGGCGAAGAAGCCCAGGCTGCCGCCGCGGTTTTTCGTGCCGGGGTCGTCGCTGTTGGCCTTGGCCAGTTCGGCGAAGTCGGCGCCGGCTTTGGCTTTCTTGTAAAGATCTTCGATCTTTTTCTTGGCGGCGGCCACCGTCGCGTCGTCGGCGTCTTCGGCGACCTTGATCAGAATATGGCTGGCTTTGACCTGCTCGCCCTGAACGAATTCGTCGGGGTGCTCGTCGAAGTAGGCTTTGGCGGCGGCTTCGTCGATTTCCTGCACGGTTTCCTTCAGTTTTTTCTGCAGGTAAGCAACGAACAACACCTGCTTGGTGTAATTTTCGATCAGCTTTTTCACTTCGACGTCGTTGAGCATGCCGTCACGCTGGGCGGCGGCGGCGACCAGCTCGATGTCCACCAGCTTGTCGAGAAGCTGCTTTTTGCCTTCTTCGCTGGCGAAACGCATCAACTGCCGCGGATCGCGAATGCCTTCCAGCATTTTGCTGATGTCGGCGTCGGTGATTTTCACGTTGTCGACCGTGGCGATCACGGTGCCCTCGGATTCGCCGGAGGAAACGGAAATTTCGTTCTGTGCACAGGCAAAAGCGCCGAGCGCCAGCGCCAGGCAACAAATAACGAGCATTAATTTCTTCATCAGTTTGGCTCCTTAATTGATAAAACAATTCTGCCGTGCAACTCCAAATTCTGCCTGTCGGCTTGTCAGGAGGTTAAGGCAGGCGCTGAATGTAAACGCCTTGACCGGCAATGTCAAATAAGCGCCGCAGACCGCCGGTTGCCCGAAACCGAGGCCGTTGCTAGCATGTGCCGACTTCAATTTTCGGAGTTGCCATGTCTCAATTACGCGCGGCGATCGTCGGCGTGGGGCGCATTGCGGATATGCACGCCCCGGGCTACCTCAGCCACCCCGACGCAACGATCGCCATGATCTGCGACCTCGACCGCGATCTGCTGGAACGGCGCAAGCGGGAATGGCGGGTGGAAAAAACCGTCACCGATTTCCGCGCCGTGCTCGACGCCCCCGACATCGATCTGGTCGAGATCATCACGCCTCATCACCTGCACTGCGAAATGGTCAAGCAGGTCGCCGCGGCGGGCAAGCACATCAGCGTGCAGAAGCCGATGGCGCTGACCGTCGCCGAGTGCGACGAGATGATCGACGCCGCCAAACAGGCCGGCGTCAAGCTCAAGGTCTTCGAGAACTTCGTTTTCTATCCGCCTTACCGCCGCGCCAAGGCGATCGTCGAAAACGGCGACATCGGCGACGTGCTCGGCGTGCGCTTCCGCCTCGGCTCGGGCGGCGGGGGCTGGTACGTGCCGCTGACCACCTGGGTCTGGCGCGCCAACCGCAAACTCTGCGGCCCCGGCCCGGACCTGTTCGACGACGGCAACCACAAGTTCTCACAGGCCATCGACCTGCTCGGCCCGATCCAGGAAGTGTGGGGCTACATCGACTGGAGCCTCGGCGTCATCGACAGCCCGGCGGTGATCTCCTGGAACTACAAAGAGCACGACGCCGTCGGCGCGTTCGACGCCGGCTTTATGCTTAACATGATCGCGCGCGGCAAGTATTACGGGGCCGACGAGCGCATCGACATCACCGGCACCAAGGGCAGCGTCGTGGTCACCCGCTGCACCGCGCAGGTGCACGACGAGCCGCCGCTGTGGGTGATCAAAAACGGTCGCGCCATCGGCCACGAGGATCTGCGCTCGGATTGGATGGACTCGTTCACCGATTCGACGCATCACATGATCGATGCGTTGAAAAACGACACCGAACCCAAATTGACCGGCGAGCGCGGGCGCGAGGTGCTGGCCTTCAGCCTCGCCGCGTACGAGTCGGCCGAAACCGGCAAGCGCGTGCGGCCGGACGAAATCGGGAGGTAACCGTGCAGGTGGGCAACATGAAAACCGCCGGATTCAAAGCGCGCATCGCCTACGGCGTGCTGCTGTTGTTGGACAAGCTGCCCGACGCCGCGTTTTCGCGCCTGGCTTTCGCGGTGGCCGGTTTGATGCGGCGCTTCGGCGGCGACGAGTTGGCGATCAACAACATCGAAGACATCGGCAAAATCTTCCGCGCCGGTCCGCCGCACAGCGACATCGCGCGGAGCCTCTGGCGCGAAGCCCGTCCGGAACGGCTGCAAATGCTGCTCCGCGGCGGCTTCCTTTACAAGTGAGACGACGATGAGCCGAAAAACATTGCGTGTCGGGATTCTCGGACTGGCCGGCGACGCCGAATTGTGGGCGCGCGCGTATCGCAACGCGCCGGATGCGGAGCTGGTCGCTCTGGCCGACACCGTCGCCGCTCGCCGCAAGGCGTTTGCCGACGCGGAAGAAGAGGTGGTCAATTCGCTCGACGCGCTGCTGGGCGCCGGGGTGGACGTGGTGGAGATCAATCTGCCGCCCAAGCAGCAGGCCGATGCGGCGCTGCAATTGTCGAAAGCGGGCATACATCTCGGTCTGCGGTTTCCGATTGCACCGTCGTTGGAACAAGCGCGCGAGTTGCTGGCGAAGGCGTCGGGCCGGGCTGTGCGAGCGGGCAGTGTGCATGAATATTTTCCCGCCGTGACGCATGCACAGCGTTTTCTGGCCGAGACGCGCCTGGGCAGCCTGATGAATCTGCGCGTCAAGGCGATCGCCGGGAAGGGCGGTTGGCGCGAGTGCCGCGAACTGCCGCCGTTGCCGCCCGATTTGGAGCATTACGGCCGTCCGTGGCAAGCGCTGGGTTTGCTGCGGCTGGTCGGAAAGCCGGCCGCGGTGCATCTGATCGGCAAACCGGAAAGCGCGATCGTTTCCGTGCGCTACCAAAGCGGCGACCGCTTCGGGCAATACGAAGCCTTCGTTGCGCCCGATACGATCGTTTATTCCGAAGCCGCGCCCGCGGCAGAGATCGTCGAGATCGCCGGCACCGACGGCTACATCTATCTCAACCGGCTCAGCGGCCACGTCCGCGAAGCGCCCGCGCTGGCGACGATGATCCACGACACCTACAGTCAATACGCGGGCTCGCTGCCGGTCGACTGGCAATCCGCCTTCGACGCAGCCGCCGCCGACCTGCTGAATGCCGCGCGCGAAAAGCGTTCGCCGAAGCAGGACCTGCACGACGGCATCGCCACGCTGCGTCTGCTGTTGGCCGTTGAAGAAAGCCGGAAAAGCGGCGCCGAAGCGATGCTGAACGACTGAGTTGATTTGCCGCCGCGTCGGCGGTAAAGTCATCGCATCTTTTGGGTGGTGCGCAGATACAAAGGCGCTTTTCGATGAATCTGGGGAACGTCTTCATCATGAAAAGTTCGGGGGTTTACCCGCTGCCTATGCACTACCGGTAACGGAACGACACGGCGAGCCGCTGCGCTCGCCGTTTCCAGTTTAAGACCTAGGAAAGGAGATCGATCATGCCGGAACCCTTCGTGAACGAACCTCTCACCGATTTTTCCGTACCCGAAAATAAAGCCGCCTTTGTCGCCGCCCTGGCCAAGGTCGAGGCCGAAGCAGCCAAGGAAAAAGTCTATCCGCTGCTCATCGGCAACAAGCGGGTTAAAACGCGCGAAACCTTCGTCACGACCAATCCGGCCAAACCCGCGCAGGTGCTGGGCACCTTTGCCAAGGCGGGCAAGAAAGAAGCGCAGATGGCGATCGACGCCGCTGAAAAAGCCTTCGCCGACTGGGCCGCCCAACCGGCCGAGCTGCGCGCCAACGCGTTGATCCGCGCCGCCGCGATGATGCGCGAGCGCAAGCACGAGTTCTCGGCGACGATGGTGCTCGAGGTCGGCAAGAACTGGGTCGAAGCCGACGCCGACACCGCCGAAGCGATCGACTTCATGGAATACTACGCGCGCGAAATGCTCGAATGGGCATGGGGCATGGAAGTGTACGACTACCCCGACGAAAGCAACGAAACCTTCTACCTGCCGCTGGGCGTGATCAGCGTCATTCCGCCCTGGAATTTCCCCAACGCGATTTTAACCGGCATGACCGTCGCCGCGCTGGTCACCGGTAACACCGTTTGCCTCAAGCCGGCGTCCGACGCGCCGCTGATCGGCTACAAGGTCGCCCAACTGCTTTACGAAGCGGGCATCCCCAAGGGCGTGCTCAACATCTTGCCCGGCCCGGGCTCGACCTGCGGCGAAGAGTTGGTGACCAACCCGAACGTGAAAATGATCTGCTTCACCGGCTCGAAGGAAGTCGGCCTGGGCATCGTTGAAAAAGCCGGCAAGCTGATGCCGAAGCAGACGTCGATCAAGCGCGTAATCGCCGAGATGGGCGGTAAAGACACGACCATCGTCGACGAGACCGCCGACCTCGACCTCGCCGCGCAGCACGTGATGATCGGCGCCTACGGTTTCCAGGGCCAGAAGTGCTCGGCTTGCTCGCGCTGCATCGTCGTCGCTTCGGTTTACGAAAAGTTCAAGAAAAAGCTGCTGGCGAAAATGAAGGGCATCCAGGTCGGCGCGACCAGCGACCCGGCCAATTACATGGGCCCGGTGATCAACCAGGCCAGCCTCGACAAGTGCATGAAGTACATCAAGATCGGCAAACGCGAAGGCCGCGTGCTGACCGGCGGCAACAAGCTGAAAATCGACGGCGGATTTTTCCTCGAACCGACGGTGATCGACCGCATCAAGTTCGGCAGCCGCATCGACCAGGAAGAAATCTTCGGACCGGTTTTGGCGTTGCTCAAGGCCAAGGATTTCGACACCGCGTTGAAGATGGCCAACGCCACCGAATACGGCCTGACCGGCGGTTTGTTCTCGCGTTCGCGCGAACGGTTGGAACGCGCGCGCCGCGAATTCCACGTCGGCAACCTGTACCTCAATCGCAAAATCACCGGCGCGCTGGTCGGCGTGCAGCCCTTCGGCGGCTTCAACATGAGCGGCACCGATTCCAAGGCGGGCGGAAAGGATTATCTCGGTCTGTTCCTGCAGGCCAAGTCCGTTACCGAACGTTTTTAAGCGCCGCCGGGTCGATCCATGCAGCGCATCAAAGATCACCGCATCTACACGCACCACGAGCGCGATTTCGATCGCGGCCCCGAGGTGCATATTCAGTTCGAAGACCATCGCCTGACCGCCTTCGCCAAGGAGCCGGTGGCGGTGGCCTTGTACGCCAACGGAGTGCGTGTCGCATCGCGGTCGATGAAGTTCCATCGGCCGCGCGGCATCTTCTGCCTCGCCGGGCGTTGCATGAGCTGCCTGGCCCGCGTCGATGGCGTGCCCAACGTGCGCACCTGCCACGTCGCCTGCCGTGACGGCATGGTCGTGCGTCGCGAAAATGCGATTCCGCAAGCGACCGACGATTTGCTGCACACGCTCGATTTCGTTTTTCCGCGCAAGCTCAACTACCACGAGATGATGACCGCGCCGCGGTGGTTGAATCGGATCGTGCAGCAGACCGTGCGCACCTTTTCCGGCTCGGGCGCGCTGCCCGATCAACCCGCGCCGATCCCGCCCCTGCGCGAGCGCGAGGTCGAGGTGCTGGTGATCGGTGGCGGACCGGCGGGCATTGCTGCCGCGCTGAGTGCCGCCGAAGCCGGAGCGCAGACGCTGTTGGTCGAGGACGCGCCGGAGTTGGGCGGCCACCTGTGCGGTTGGCCCGATCCGTTTGCCGGCGAAGACGACGGCCCCGCTTGGGTCGCCGCGCAAAAAAAGAAATTGGCCGACGCCGGCGTCGAGGTGCTCACCGAGGCCGAGTGCATCGGTCATTACAACGAAGGTTTCTGGGCGGTGCGTTTCGGCGACGGACTGATTCTGACCCGCGCCAAGCGGACGATCGTCGCCACCGGCGCGTACGATCAGCCGCCGCAATTCGGCAACAACGACCTGCCCAACATTTTCAGCGCGCGCGGATTGATGAAGCTGACCAACCGTTGGGGTGTCTGCCCGGCGGTGTTGTGCACGATTATCGGAACCGGCGACGCCGCGCTGTCGCTGGCCGAGACGCTGCCGCAGATCGGCGTGCGCGTGCTCGGGTTGGTCACCGAAAGCACCGAGATCGAAGGCGATGGCGACCGCGCCGAGAAAATTCAAAGCGCGGGCATGCCGATCTTTCTCGGTCATCGTATCGAGCAGGCGATCGGCAACTTCCATTTGAAGGGCCTGCGCGTCGAGCCGGTCGGGGGCGGCAAACGGGTCGATCTGCGTTGCGATCTGGTTGCGGCCGATTTGCCCCTCGCGCCGAGTTGGGAATTGGCGGCGCAAGCCGGTGCGGAGGTGGACGACCGCCCGCGGCTGCACGGCTTCGCCGTGCGCGCCGACGGCGCCGGCCGCACCAGCCGCGAAGACTTGTTCGTCGCCGGCGAAATGTCGGGGCCGTGCGCGCCGGAGGTGGTCGTTCGTCGCGGCCGAGCCGCGGGCCTCGCCGCCGCGCTCGATCTGCACCCCGACAAAACCCGACAAGCCGAACTCGACAACCTGTTGGAGTCGTAAGCCATGCCGCGCAAAACCATCATCTGCCGTTGCGAAGACGTCACCGAAGCCGAAGTGCGCGAAGCCATCGCCCATGGCATGCGCGATATCGAATCGCTCAAGCGCTACTTAGCCGTCGGCACCGGCGCCTGCCAGGGCAAGAACTGCCTGGCCGCGCTGGCGCGTATTTTGGTCGAAGAGGGCGTGCCGGCCGAAGACATCAAGCCGATGGTCAGTCGTCCGCCGCTGGCCTGGGCGCCGCTCGGCGCTTTCGCCGGCGAAAGCGAAGGGGGCGAGTGATGGCCGGGCCGAAAACGGTAATCATCGGCGGCGGCATCGTCGGGCTGAGCCTAGCCTGGAACCTGGCCAAGCGCGGGTGGACCGACATCACCGTGCTCGAACGCGATCACCTCAACGCCGGCGCTTCGGCGCGTTGCGGCGGCGGCATCCGCAGCCAGTGGTCGACCGCCGACAACATCCGCATCATGAAGCGCAGCACCGAGCTGTTCGAATCGTTCCCGCAAGACACCGGCTTCAACAACTGGTTCCGCCAGGGCGGCTATCTTTTTCTGGCTTACAGCGACGAGCAGGCCGCGCTGTTCGAAAAGAACAACAAGCTGCAGCACGAGCACGGCGTCGACAGCGAACTCCTTTCTCCGGCGCAGATCAAAAAGATGGTGCCCGAGATCGACACCGAGGGCATCACCGTCGGCAGTTTCCACCGGAAAGACGGCGTCTGTTTTCCCTTCGCCATGGTCTGGGGCTACACCAAGGCCTGCCGCCGACTCGGCGTGCAGGTGTTGCCCTACCACGAGGTGACCGACCTGGAAATGACCGGCGACCGCATCAGCGAGGTGGTGACCAACCGGGGCGGATTCGCCGCCGACCTGGTTGTGCTTGCCGCCGCGGCCTGGTCGCCGCGGATCGCCAAGATGTGCGGCCTCGAGTTGCCCAACCACGCCGAAAAGCACGAAGCGATCGTCACCGAGGCGCTGCATCCGTTTCTCGAGCCGAACCTGATTCCGATGAACAGCGGCATGTACGTCGCCCAGACGATGCGCGGCGAAATTTATTCCTGCGTCGGCCTCGACACCGAACCGGCCAGCGACTACGAGGTGACCTTCGCCTTCATGCGGAAGGTCAGCCGCCTGATGAGCAAGCTGATCCCGCGGCTGTCGGCGGTGAAAGTGCTACGGCAGTGGGCGGGCTTTTACGACATCACGCCCGACACCAACCCGATCATCGGCTACGTCGACAAGCCGAGCAACTTCTACCAGTACCACGGCCTGATGGGCCACGGCTTCATGTTCGCCCCGGCGATGAGCGAGATGATCGCCGACCACCTGCTCACCGGCCAACTGCACGAAGACATCGCCATCTACGACCTCGCCCGCTTCGAACGCGGCGGCCTCGAAGTCGAGCAGATGATTATCGGGTAGTTTGTAGTTGAAGGTTAATATAGATTTTCATGGTAAATAAATATTAAAAGAGCGTGGCTTCGCGGATAGTTATTATCGTTATAAGGCATATAGCGGCAATAACTTCTTTGCATTTTAGTAATTACCTTGTATATCAACAAGATAAACCCGATTTCGAATGCACATTCCGGTTTGTGGAACGCCCAATATTTTAAAAATTGACAAAAATTTGATAACATATTGAATTGAAATACTTTTCGTCTATTGCGCCTTTGCGGTTACCCCTATATACCGTCCCAAATCGTCTCAAAACGTGTCACGCGATCAGCGGATCCAACCGTAGTATCGGCCCTGCCAATAGACCAGCATATAGCCGACACCTGTGTACCGATGGTTGGGTCCGCCGCGGGGCGCGGTGACGCCCGACGGGGTCCAATTCCACATCCATTCTTTGGCCGGACGCTGGCCCATATCGACCCAGGAATTGTTCGGCCAGACGGTGTTGACCTTGTTGAACCACAGGCCGTTCTCCAGCAGGTCGGGGTCGAAGCCGTACAACTCGCCCAGAGCGCGCGCGGCGCCGGCGCTGTCGGGGTTGTGCATCTGGTGCGTGAAGTTCTGGAAGCTGTTGCCGAACAGGAACGAGCCGAGATAGACGTACTCTTCGGCCCGCAGCCAGCGGCGGTAGGCCCACTCGTCGTCGAGGTAGTCGAACAGGTGCGCCATGCCGCTGTCCTGGAAGTGCTGGCCGCCGTAGTTACGCACCACCGAGTGCATGACGAAATGGAAGAGGATCATCTGGATGTCCCAGTAGCGGTCGTAGGTGATCGAGTCGAAGGCGTCTTTGTACTTCTCGTCGCCGGTGATGTG
>Ga0272444_10002831_pt1 | contig 15888 bp, 12 predicted proteins | sample SSMForm13_FD_201033 | JGI IMG/M metagenome (GOLD analysis project Ga0272444, IMG submission 201033) | Marine sediment archaeal communities from Little Sippewissett salt marsh, Falmouth, MA, United States - SSM-Form-13 | ecosystem: Environmental > Aquatic > Marine > Wetlands > Sediment ...
GATGTGGGCCTGGAGAGAAAGGCCATGATCTCCAGAAGGGTGGTCTTCCCTGCGCCATTGGGCCCTTGGAGGACCAGGATTTTTCCTTTATGGAGCGAAAGGGAGGCCAGGTCTAAAACGGTGCGTCCGTCATACCTCTTCTTCAGGTTTTTCAGGTCGTAGAGCGTCGGCGTCATGCCCTGGCCTTTCCCTGGAAATAGTTGAAAAAGACGTTTACCATAAAACTCACTGTAAGCAGGACGATGCCCAGTGCCACGCTCAGCACAAAGAGTCCCTTGTCGTACTCCAGGGCCATCGCCGTGGTCATCGTTCGGGTAAACCCTTTGGCGTTGCCACCCAGCATCATACTGATCCCGACCTCAGCGATGACCCTGCCGAAGGCGGCAATGATGGCTGCTGCAATCCCGAAACGGGCTTCCCGGAGAATCATCCACGCAGTCTGGGAGAGGTTGGCCCCGAGGGTCATGGCGGTCTTGCGGTAGCGCTCATCAATGGGGCTAATGGCAGCGATGGTGAACGTGGCTACGATGGGGATGATGAGGATCACTTGCCCAATGATGATCGCTTTTTGGGTATAAAGGAGATCATAGACCCCAAATACGCCTTTCCTGGAGATAAAGGCGTAAACGAAAAGCCCCACTACCACCGTAGGCAAAGATAGCAGGGTGTTCAGAATGGTGATGAGCAAACGCTTCCCATGGAACTCACCATAGGCGATGAAGAACCCGATGGGCACCCCCACAACACTGGCAATCAGCGTTGATGAGGAACTTACCTTCAAAGACACATAGACAATGACAAGGAAATCATGATCCATGGACCAGATAAGCAAAAGGGCTGAAAAAAGACTATCGACGAGAAAATCCATGAGGTCTATCCACTGCCTCCCACAGGGTAGAACGGCAACTTCAGAGACTGCTTAGTGTCCATCCATAAATGGCCCTTTTCCGCAATCTCGGCGTCAATCTGCGGAATCGCTTGTGCGACGTACCTCGGTACGCCTCCGCGCAATCCCTTGATTTTCTTGACCTTGGGAAAAACTGCTCATTTCTGAATTGAAAACTCACGCCAGTGCCCACTTCCTTCTTGGCCATTCGTGGATGGGCACTACTTAGGATTGGAAATGGCATCAGGAAAGAATGCCCGCTGTCCCTCAATCTTGTACTCGGCAATCAGACTCTGGGCCTTTGGCGACACCAACCACTTGGCAAATCGGTCGGCCCACTGAAAGTTGACGTGAGGATACTTTTTGGAATCAATCGGGATGATGCCGTACGGATTAAAGAGCCTCTTGTCGCCCTGGGAGAGAATCTCGAGATCGAGGCCCCTCTTTCTACCGAACTTGTACTTCAAATAGGTTCCCCGATCAGTCAGGGTGTAGGCCTGCTTCTCCTCAGCATAGGTGAGAGTCTTGCCCATCCCCTGACCGACGGAATGGTACCACAGGCCCAGTCCCTCCGGGTGTTGGGAAGAGAAGCTATACTTTTTCAGTTTCTTTATGATTTGAGCCGTCTCTGTCTTAAGGGGCAGGCCGGTGGCCTTCCACAGGGACTGTTCTTTGGTGTGGGTGCCGCTGTCGTCTCCCCGAGACACAAAGGCAGCCCCTTTTTCAGCAATTCTCTTCAGTGCCAAGGCTGCATCATGCGTTCCTTTGATCCCTGCCGGGTCGGCGGAAGGCCCGAGGATAACGAAGTCGTTATGCATGACCCCTAATCGGTATGCGCCATAACCGTCGGCCACGAATCTCTCTTCTCTTTCCCTGGCGTGGACAAAGATGATGTCCACATTGCCGTCCATACCGTCTCGGATCGCTGCCCCCGTTCCCTTTGCAAAGACCTTGACGTGAATCCCGGTCTCCTTGGTGAAGTGGGGGAGTAAAACGTCTAAGAGACCGGAGTTCTCTGTGCTCGTGGTGGTGGCCATCTTAAGGACGTTCTCCGTTGCCTTGGCCATATTGGGCATCATGAAGAGTCCCGCGGTGACTGCGACAATCCATATGATCTGTCTTTGCATGTCTCATCCCCCCTTGTTTGGTGGTGATTGTTGTGGAAATACCATCTTTCCGGCCAGACTCAGATCGTAGCCCTCCATTTGCTGGGCAAGCTCTCGGAAGGCTTCCTCGTGGAGAAGCCCAACGAAAAGCTGGACCCCTTTTTCAAAGAAGTGATCCTTGGAAATGAGCAGATCATACCGCTCCCAGCGAAGGGGCACGAAATCCAGCCCCAAAAGATGGGCCACCGGTCTGATGGCCGGTGCCGTGTCGACCCGTCCCGATAGAACCTCAAGGCCCACATCTAAATGGCTGCGAAATTCACGTTCATAACCGTCAATTCGCAGTGGGTTGATACCGGCCTTCTCAAGCCTTTGATCAAGGAGAAGACGTGTGCCGGTCCCTGGCGGCCGATTGGCAATCCTTATTCCCGTCTGGCCCAGATCAGGAATGCCTTTGATCCCCTTAGGGTTGCCTTTGGCCACCAATAGCCCCTGTTCCCGTTTGCAGAAATTTACCAGGGCCGGCAATGCCTCCTTGAATTCCTGAAGGGCGAACTGAAAGTTATACTCTTCTTCATCTTCCTGTAAGAGATGACTTGAGGCGATATGGCACAGGCCTCGGCCAAGGGCCTTGAGGCCTCCTTGGCTCCCGAGGTTGCCGAAGACAGCAATGTGCTCCGGGTATAGTCGATTGAAAAGGGATATGGTTCGGTCCAGTAGGATGTCGTTGCTACCCGTGATGATGAGCAGCCCCTCATAAGGAGGCAGGGGCCGTGCGTCCTGTGGGTAGTTCATAGTCTGGTTTTCCAACCACCGCTGGACCAGGTGCTTGGGGAAAAGCCATTTTCCCGTGACCTTGGTGGCTGGAAGTCCCTTTTCAGCAATCAGGCTGTAGACCATCTTCTCGTTGATGTCCAGGAAGTGGGAGACCTCCCTCGTGTTCAACAGGCGCTTTTCCTCCATGGCGACCCCCTTTTTTGGGAAGAATTGGACCATATTCGTTACAATAAGTCAATATGAGCCATTCCTAGGGAGAGCGACTGTTGGTAAACGTTACATCATCCTGTCTCGCGACCCGAATAACCCTAGATCAACGCACCGCAAGGGCACGTTGCGGGAAATGAGGGGTGAGCGAAGAGCCAACGCCCTGGGCGAGGGCAGGGGAGCGGTTCTTGATAACCCATAGAGGCGCAAGAGAATGCTTGGGGATGGAAACAGGCGCCCCTTCTATGAAACACTTCGAGAAAGGGGCGCCTCCTCTTTTTGGATGGCAACGGCCTGCTGCCTGAAAAATGAAGGGGACGGATCCTAAAGTTCTTTGGCTTTTCTCGTGTTAAGCCCCAGCCTCATGGCGATAAAGGCGGCCAAATAGCCTGCAAACAGCAAGACAACCAGTCGCCTGTGTCGAACTGACCTGCCGAGGTGCCGACAAAACAGGGGCCGCTATGGCCTCCTTTTTTCGCGGGCTTCTTGTCATCGGCAACAGCCAAGGCGCTGGGATCGCTGATAGTGCCGTCTGCCACGCCATCGGCATCTGTCTCTGAGTCTCCGTCAGTCAGGGTGACGGTAATGGTATTGTCTCCGTCGTTGCTTTCAAAGTCAATGGCGTGCCATCCACTGGTCCCGTCGATCTTGAAATATTGGGCCGTAGTAGGAACGTCATCCGGAAAAGCGATCGTAACGGTCACGGATTCTCCTTCAGTCAAACCCACAATACTGAAATCCATGGTGCCGTACGGGAAGCTCAAAGAAGGCTTGCCCTCTTGAGGCAGGGCTGGATCATCATCACTCAGGGCTTCCACGTCGGCAAACGCCCCTGTCGGGATATGGAGCGATATGGTTTCAATCCCCTCTGCGTGCCTGAAAACCGCTGTGTCCTTGTCCATGCGATCCGGGATGCCGTCGTCGTCAAAGTCTCCATCGCCTTCTTCACTGTCCGGGATGCCGTTGCCGTCAGAATCGCCGTCAATGGCTCCGTAGATGATGATCTTCTCCTGGTCCACGTAGTCCCATCCAGCCTCCAGGATGTCGATATCGGTGGTCCCCTCCGGCAGAGGCTCCACTCTGATGATGGTAGCCGTTCGGGAAGCCGCCCCCTTGTTGTGGTCCCAGTCATAAGTGTAGGGCCACTCCACATCCTGATTCTCGGCGCTGCTTGACTGATCAGGCGGGCCGGGATTCTTCTGTGGTGGCACCACACGGTACGGGCCTTCCCCATCGAGTTTGTTGTCTTGGTTTAAAACGCCCGGGTCCAGGTAGGTGCCGTCGCGTTTGTATGCCAGAATCATCTTAAGGCCCCCTGACACCTGGATGGCCTCTCCATTGACACGTCCTTCACAGGAAGGGGCGCTGTAGTCACACCAGCCGTCTTCAGGGTTCTTGGAAATGTCCGCATCATCATGATAGTAAAAGCTCGCTTGGGGATAGGTCCCATTTACATGGTAGAGTTCAGGCTCCTCATCCAGTTCCAGGGGATGGTAGTTGGACCATCCATCGGGCGCGAAAACCGTGATCCCTGTTGCCGTATCCAAGATCCCGGCATCGTCGAGCAGGTCTTCCACGGGAACCCCTGTGTACTCCACATAATCATCAGGCTGGCGGGAGGCGTTCATGAGCATGAACTGAGTGTGTGAGGGCATTGCCTCTAATTGGGCCTTGGTGTAAACGCGATAGGACGCGACGACCTGGCTGGGGTCATCATCGGGATCTCCAGGAAACCGATTCGCCGTGATCTCCAAAACATTGCTGTAGCCGTCTTCGTCAGAGTCTTCGTTTTCAATGGCTGTTATGGCCGCAGCACTTCTGCCCTCGGAAAAATAGTCTAGGCCATAGGGATTCATGGTGCCGCCGAGGTTACCGCTTCCGTCATATCCATAGCTGTAGTGACACCACTGGCAACTGCCTAGGGTTACCCAGACATCTGGCTTTTTTTCGTATTGGCCACCGCTGTGGCACAATGCACAATGATCCAGTTTGGTTCCTGCCTTACCAGGGTATGCCTCCAAGAACTTGGCTGCATCTTCTTCTCCTTCGTGATGATAAGCGGAAAAAGCCACGGATGTCATCAGAAGGACCAACAGAATTGATCCAAAAGCCACGATAGTCTTTTTCATTTCTTTCCTCCTTCAGTGCAATTTGAAGACGAAACACGGTCTGGACACACAAAGGCAGCCCAGCCAAGAAACTTAAGACATTACCTTAAAGAATGAGCATTATATCCTATAAAACAAAACGATTTTCCAACACATCTTCCCCTTTGACCCTTTCAGTGAATCTCTCTGATCAGAATCCGAACTGGATACGTCCTGTAATGACGTCTTCGCGGTCACTATAGATGGCATCACCTGTCAGGGGATCCCGATCAATGAGTAAGGGACGGTCAAAATTGGTCCTGGTGATATCAAGGACCAGCCGGACAAATTCAGTAGGGTACCAGTTCAGAGCGATGGTGTATGCCTCTGCCTCGCGAACCGAGTCCCCCTCATTGATGAGAACCTCGTAGGCAATGTCATCGGCTTCAAAGAAATCGTACCGAAAGGCAAGGCCAAAGGCCCCCCAGCCCCCTTCGTGCACCCCCCTCGTCGGCTTCATGGCCTGAAAAACACCGTTTTGGATGGCCGGCTCTTCCCCGGTGATCATCCAGAGGAAAGAGGCATAGGAGTCTTGGAGTTCAAAATCAAACCGTTCTGCACTGGTGGCTATGTCTTCGAACAGCACATAGGTCGATTCCCCTGCCAGAGCCAGAGGTCCCCACACCCAGGCCAGTTCAGCGCCGTATCGGGATCGATTATTCGCTTGTCGGATGATGTTAAACTTTGCCCTTGAAGCCACATCAAAGAATTCGGTCAAGCCCGTTGTTTTCACGTGGATCTCCACATTGGTGTGATCAATCTTGGCGTATGAGAATGATCCGCCCACTTGAAGTCCGTGCAACAAAGAGGTGTCCCAGCCTTTAAAGGGCATAAGGGTCGCCCGTGCGGTAAACTCAGGGTCATCCACGTCCCCCACCTCGGCATCGTCCAGGCCGTCACCGTTGAACATCCCTAGACCGTAGTTGATTCGGTCTTCCCACAAAGAGGCGTGGGCCATGAGCCCAAGGTCTCTTCGAGGCGTTAAGTAGTACCCCATGGACCTTTCAGCAAAAAAGCCAAGGCTGTCCAGGGTGCAGTGTTCCAGGCTAAAGGGCTCTTTGAACTGCCCGATTCGAAAAGAAGCAAAAGGAAAAAGATGGGCATCTGCATAGGCATCCAGCAAATTGCGACTGGCAGCTCCCTGGAACTCGTACTCAAACTTGTAATCAAAAAGACCAAGCGCTTGGCCACGGAGGCGCAAACGGACCCTGCGGAGGTCAAACTTGTTTTCGTTCGGATCGGCCGCGTCATAGTCGAAATACCGGTAGTCTGCCTGAAGCAGGCCCCCAAGGCACAAGGAAAAGAGATCTGGTTCAAGGGTACTGAGACAGAATCCGTCTTCATGGGAGGCTTCAGCAGCTATCTTCTCCTTGGTCTTTCTAGCAAGGGATGGGGCCGTTGTTGAAACAGCGGGAGGCTTCTCAGGTGGGGGTAGTTGCCCATGCGAGAGGGCCGATTCTTTGGCCTTTAGGGCCTCCTCTTTCTCCTGAAGTTCCTCTTCCCGCCTTGCAAGGGCCTTTTCTCTTTCACCCATCTCCCTTTCTTGTTGCAAAAGACGTTTCTGGTCTTCGACCATAGCTTCCTTGACTGCCTGGAGTTCTGAGGCTGTAATAACGCCTTTGTTTTCGAAGATTTCCAAGAGCTTTTCGAGTGCCAGGTTTTCCGCCAAGGATGGTGGGACCACCCCCAAGAACAAGCACCCACAAAGAATCAACACCAAGAGGCCCTGCCATACCTTCATGCGCCTATCCCTTTCCCCATTGCCCCGTTCTGCCAGCAAGAAAAAACGTTGCCACATGAGAATCTGTGGCTCTCATTCCTGTTCACGTGCCCCCGTCGTCCAAGCAGCCCTTGGATGACGCCCAGGTCTAGATGTGAAAGACCAGTTATGCTTATAGCTTTTTCGTAAGTTATTGTCAATGCGGTTTGAACTGACACTCTTAATACAACCAAAACGGCCTTAAAACTACTTGATCTTACGCAGTGATGTGTCTGGTTGCCGTTCTGGCAAAGTCGAGGGGACGCAGGCCGGGAAATAGCGCCTCCTCGCCTTTTTGTTCCCAGTCTGGTGGCTATCCACGAAGGCCCTACAAGCAAGTGGGCACTGGCGTCAGTTTTCAATTCAGGCCGCCGTGGGCGGATTCGCAAGGTCAAGAAAATCAATGGATTGCGCGGAGGCGTGCGGTGAGCCTATTGCGAGGTCTGTGCCAGGGGGCGCGGTGGATGATCCAGCGTCTTTCTGATGGTCTCTGCTATTTCACGCATGACGAGAGGTTTCATGACAAACTTAGTAATTCCAAACCATTTTGCCCTTGCTTCTGAAATACGTTCGCTGTATCCGGTGCAAAGAATAATAGGAATGTCAGGCCGAATCTGCAGGAGTTGCCTCGCCAATCGATCACCGGTCATATTCGGCATCATCATATCGGTGATGACGAGATCGAATTGATCCGGCCTATTGCGAAATACCCCTAAGGCATCAATGCTGCTGGTTCTGGCAGTGATGGTGTAACCTAAGTGTTCGAGCATCCGTTTTCCTGTTTTTGCCATTGGATCTTCATCATCTACGAAGAGTATCCTTTCCTTGCCTTTGGGGATTGGATGGGAAGTTTCAGGCTCAGCGGCCCCCCCTCTTTCAACAATGGGAAGGAAGACATGAAAGGTAGCCCCCTTTCCGAGTTCGCTCTCCACAGTGATGGCACCGTCATGGCTTTTCACTATGCCATGGGCCACAGTGAGGCCCAGACCGGTGCCTTCATCTACGTCTTTTGTCGTAAAATAGGGGTCAAAAATCCGGTCTGTCAATTCAGGATCTATGCCGCTGCCTGTGTCGCTCACGGTCAACTGGAGATACTTCCCAGGCATGAGATCTTGATACCGGCCGACAGCCGATGCATCGAGTTCCACATCGCGAAGGGTCACTTCCATGATGCCGCCTTTTTCTTCCATGGCGTAGGCGGCATTTGCGCAAAGGTTGATCAGCACCTGATTTATCTGTGTGGGATCGACCAAGGCAGTGTCTGATTTGCAGGAAATGTCCTGGTTCATGTCAACGGCAGTGGGGATGGAGGATCGGATCAATTTCAGGGTCTCTTTGAAAATGGGGCTAATCTTAAGCGGTATTCGCCCTTGGCTTGTCCGACGGCTGAAACTCAGGATTTGCCTTACCAGGTCTCTTCCGCGGAGGCAGGCCTGGCGTATCTCCTCGAGACTTTCCAAACTTGCGTTGTCTTCAGGAATGTCATAAATGGCCAATTCCGAATTGCCCACAATGACGCTAAGGATATTGTTAAAATCGTGGGCAATACCTCCTGCCAGGGTTCCGACAGCCTCCATTTTCTGTGCTTGTAGGAGTTGGTTTTCAAATCTCCTTTTTTCTTCTTCCGCACGCCGACCCTCGGTGATGTCTATGGCAAACTGGAGCCTCACGTCCCGCCCGTCGGGCCATGTGATGACCCTGTCTGTGGCCATATAGTCTTTTTTGAGGATGAGATTGCGATATTCCCATCGGTAAGGCGTACCCTTTTCTCTCAAAATGATGTCGTTCGTGCAAAATTCACAGGGCGATTCCAGGCCTTGAAATGCTCTATAGCACTTTTTCCCCACAGGCTTTTCCCCGAGGGCATGGGTAGCAGCCCTATTGGCATAGAGTACCTCGTAGGTCTTGGGATCAGCGATGTAGATGATCTCGTCGATACTGTCAAATATGGACAATAGTTGTTCCCTTTCCAACTCCGCCGCCTCCTGGGCCTGATCTCGCTCTTCTATTTCATGCATCAGTCGCTCATTGGTCCTTATCAGTTCAGCGGTGCGCTTTTCTGGGTCGGGCATTCGCCTCCACCTCTGAACGTTACCGGGTCCCTGTTTTCCTTGGCTATAAGCTCAAGTCGTCTTTTGGCATTCGCAGGAATCATGCCATCCTGATGTTTGCATCAAAATAACAATGAGACCAGTGAGTTATCTATTTGTTGGGGAGGCCCCTGCCTATGAAACTGGGGCCGAATCTGACGGGGAATCTGGCGATGTGTCAGATTATTGACCCAGATGGACACAAGCCAGGGGATGGCCATCTTGTCTCAAGAGTTATGCAAAGGTCTCAATGTCTGAAGGGAGGCAAACGGTTGCCCGTCAATGACGGTCCATTGAGGCTGAGTCAAAAAGGGTGGGATGTGATTGGAAGGACGGACTACTGTGGGCGCTCAACCTGAAAAATGCCCCCTCCATGGGTTTCAATGGGCTGGAAAATCTTTTTGATGTCCACTCCCTTTTTCTTGCACAGGAGGTATATCTTGCAAAGTGTAAGGGTGGTCATGGCCACGACCCCTTTTGTGGAGAGAAGTTTCTTGGTAGTTGCGGAAAAGGTCGTGTATTTTTGCTGGCCCCCTGGTGTGGTCGCAACAGCGTTGCTGCATATGATAAGTGGACGTTGTTTTCCCTCTTTTCCTTTGTCAAAAGTGGCAATCCCTTCCCACTCTTCCCAGTCCTCCCTGAGATCTTCCACATCCCGAAGTATGATCAGGCCCCATGTCACCTCCATACCCGGTATTGTTACTATGCGACCCACTGAGGGGTTCGCTGGAGAGGGTGAGACCACCAGGCCAAGATCCTGCAAAAGGCACTGAACTGCATCGGTAAGGAGCAGGACATTTTTGCTCTTTAGCAGCCAGTCAACAGCTTGGGATGTGGTTCTTGCTTCCTGAGCCCGCCCACGGGCAACACCCGGGGGCTGCCCTTTTTCGTCGTGTTCCTTCAGGCCGGTTTCCATTTTGCCGACCACGAATGCTATCACCAAACAGGCCAATGACACGAGGAAGCGTTCATGGCCGGTGTACTTGACAACGGCATATAAGGCAAAAACGAGTAGGAAAAGCTGGAAGAGCTGCAGGGTTCTCTGTTTCAAGGGGAACTCCTCTGCAAAGGCATTACATGAAGGCAAAGGCAATTATTATGCCAAATTAACTATTTATACCTCAATCTACTCTTTTTGTCAAACCCTTGGTTATTCGAGGGGCAATAGAAATCCAGCCGAAGTAATATGGCTGGACCACGGGGCGCGCCAACAGCATCGGTGAACCCGGGGCGAGAGGGGCCTCAATCGCAGGTGGATTCAGTCACACCTGGCAATTGCCAACCCACTGCCACATGCACGGAATGTGAAAATCCCTAAGAAAAATGGCCCATACCAATCAAATCTGAATCTCTTGTTTTGTGAGCCCAGAGGCCCGATCAAAGTTTGTTCCCTGGCTTCCAGTACTGAAGCCCAGCATCTTCGCACCACCTAAGCCACGTATCTTCGTAGCAGGCACGCTTTTCCAAGAGTCTTCCATATCTGAACCTCAGGTTCCCGTTCCAGCCGTCTCGGTGTGCTGTTTCATAGGCGAGGACCAAACTGTTGTATCTCTCATAATCAGGTTTCGGATATTCCTTTGGATTGAGCGTGTAGTTTCTCATCTGGTCATCAAGAAGCTCGAGAGAGGCAAGCATGTTTTCAAGGTCCCTTTCTATTCTGGCCGATGCGTCTTCCATAGCTGATGGCTCCCCACTCTTTTTTTTAGATCCACCCGGGGCGTCTTGTCACTGAACTCATGGGCCATATTCCTTCAGGTTATTTTACAAAAAGCAGAAGACGCCAAAGCCCTTTTTTGAGGATGTGCACAAAGCGTACCAACAATTGTATATCTTCCCCATGGCGGCTCTGGACAATGGATTGACAGGCAGTGTCCATCCACTAACGCCCAAGAAGGAGGTGGACGCTGGCGTCAGTTTCCGATTCAGTCCGCCATAGATGGATTTGAGGAGCAAGGCCAGACAAGGGTTTGCGGTGAGGTCCACCTGAGGCAGATCGCAGCCGTGCTTTTCAAGCCGCAGGCGCAATACCCGCGGAGAACGCAGCTCACATGGCCTTGGCAAGGACGGCCAAGGGCGTCACCCCAAAATCTCGCCATCACGTGTCGGAATCATCTTGGAGTAGTTCTTTGTAGGGGCATTCCTTGTTTGAACACCTGAGGTGGGGCCCCTCCTTCTTGGTGGTCTTCTTTACCACAAAGGGTGCCCCACACTCGGGGCAGGGCTGTGGCACGGGCTTGTCCCAGATAGCGAACTTGCACGCAGGATACCGGGAGCATCCGTAGAAAACCTTCCCCCGTCTTGAGAATCGAGAGACCAATTCGCCAGAACACCCATCCTCCGGACAGTTGACCCCGGTGGGCTCACTCTTGGCTCGGGCTGCTGCATTCAAAGAGCGGGTGTTTTTGCACTCAGGGTAGGCCGAGCAGGCGAGGAATGGCCCAAAACGCCCCTGTTTACGGACCATGGGACTACCGCACTTGTCGCACTTTTCTTCTGTGGGCAAGTCTGTTGACGGGGCACCCATCTCAATTTGGCCCTTTTCGTTGCGGACGTAATTCTGTGTGAAGGTGCAGGCAGGATAGCCAGAGCAGGCCAGAAAAGGACCATTCCTTCCCACCTTGATTTTCAAAGGTTTCTTACAGACTGGACAAGAAAAATCTACAGAGAGCCCCTCTCCCTTGACACTGCGCATCTCTTCTCGGGCCCGTTCCAACTCTTGCCTGAAAGAGGCGTAGAAATCTTCCAAGACCTTGAGGGTGCCAATCTTTCCTTCTTCGATCTGGTCCAGGTTATCCTCCATGCGGGCAGTGAAGTCGACATTGAGAATGTCTGGAAAGCTTTCCACCAAAAGGTCATTCACAATAAAGCCCAGTTCGGTGGGGTTGAAATACCTCTTGACCAGCTCTACATATCCTTTGTCCCTGATGGTGGTGAGGATAGCCGCGTAGGTACTCGGTCTTCCAATGCCGTTTTCTTCCAGTTCCTTGACCAGGGAAGCTTCGGAAAAACGTGGAGGTGGTTGCGTGAAGTGCTGTTTCGGCTCTAGCCTGTTGCACTTGAGCGCCATGCCTTCAGACAAGGGCGGGAGGGTCTTTGTGTCGTCTGGTTGCCCCTTGGTTTCATTTGATGAAATATACAGGGTCATGAACCCGGGGAAACGAATGACCGAGCCGGAGGCTTGAAAAGTGTAGGGCCCGGCAGAGACGGCAACAGAGGTTTGGTCCAGCATGGCGGATTTCATCTGAGATGCCACAAAACGTTTCCAGACAAGTTCATAGAGGGCCAACTGGTCCTTGGACAAAAATGAGGCGAGGTCCTTTGGCTTCCGAAAGACAGATGTGGGTCTCACTGCCTCGTGGGCATCCTGGGCCTTTTTCTTATTTTTGAATGCATGGGGCTTGGCCGGTACGTAGGCCTGGCCAAATTCGTCTAGTATCATCTGCCGTGCTTCGCTGACGGCCTCTTGGGCAATACGGGTAGAATCGGTCCGCATGTAAGTAATCAGGCCTACGGGCCCTCCTGGGCCCAATTCAATTCCTTCATACAGTTGCTGGGCAACGACCATGGTCTTCTTGGCTGAAAAGCGAAGCTTTCTAATGGCCTCCTGTTGGAGCTTGCTGGTCGTAAAGGGTGCCAATGGGTTTCTCCGTTGGGTCTTTTTGACAACCGTTGCCACCTTGAAAAGGGCTCCCTCAAGGGCCTTCAAGATGGTCTGTGAGGTCTGCTCATCAGGGATGTCAAGCTTCTGGTTCTCTTTCTTGGTGAGCTTGGCCAGAAAAGCCGGCTTGGTATCGCCTTCAAGTTCTGCAGTAATGCTCCAATACTCCTTGGATTCAAAGGCGTGTATTTGTCTTTCCCGTTCACAAATGATCCTCACCGCAACGGACTGAACCCGGCCTGCGCTCAAACCGCGCTGTACCTTCTGCCACAAGATGGGCGAGATCTGATACCCCACCAGTCGATCAAGGATTCGTCTGCCCTGTTGGGACTCAAATTTGTTTTCATCTAACTCCTGGGGCTGGGCCACGGCAGACAGGATGGCACTTTCTGTCAGTTCATGGAACAGGACCCGGTGAAATCGGCGCCCCTTCTTCTTGAGCACCTCTGCTGTGTGCCAGGCTATGGCCTCACCTTCGCGGTCAGGGTCAGGTGCCAGATAGATGTCAGGTACACTGGAGGCGGCTTTTTTCAAGGCACGGATCACCTTTTCCTTGCCTTTGATGGTTGCATATTTGGGTTTGAATCCCTCTTCTATAGAGATACCCAATTCTTTGACAGGCAGGTCTCTTATGTGGCCGACTGTGGCTGCCACTTCAAAGTCCGGGCCCAGGTATTTTTTCAAGGTCCTTATCTTCGTAGGTGACTCAACAATAACAAGAGATTTACTCACCGGGGATCCTTTCTCAACACGATTCGGTTTCAGATTTTGTAAAACGTTTTCCTGGACTTTGGGCAACAAGCCCTTTTAACTCCAGTTGAAGGAGCAGGCTTGAAACCTCCGCGGTTGACAGGGCGACTTGTCGAACCAGGTCATCAATATGCATCGGATAGGGACTCAGTTCATTTAGGATAATTCTCTCTTCTGCTGTTAGCGGTGGGATCGGGCCTTCCGCCTTTGGAGCAGGCAGTGTCGCCGCACCAATGTTGAGTTCCTCAATGATGTCATTGACATTTTCCACGAGCTTTGCCCCTTCCTTTATCAGGCCGTGGGTGCCCATACTCTTGAAGGAGGCCACACTGCCTGGCACTGCAAAAACCTCCCTCCCTTGCTCAGCAGCCAATTTTGCGGTGATGAGGCTGCCACTCTTGCGGGTGGCTTCCACAATAATGGCCCCGAGGGCCATCCCACTGATAATCCTGTTTCGGATCGGGAAATTGAACGCCTCGGGGGGGGTGAGGAAGGGAAATTCTGAAATGACCGCCCCTGTCTCTCCGATCCTGTGGAACAGTTTTCTGTTTTCAGCTGGATAGACGGTCCCCAGTCCGCATCCCAACACTGCAATGGTCTCACCCTTGGCAGTAAGGGCGCCAATGTGGGCGGCAGAGTCAATGCCTCTGGCCATGCCGCTGACCACAGTGAACCCACGTCTCACCAGGTCCCCACTCAAACGTCTGGTGGTGGTACTACCATAAGATGTGGCATTTCGTGACCCCACCATGGCGATGTTGAGGCTGTCGGACCGAAGCTTGCCGTATGCGTAGAGAACAGGCGGTGGATCGTGTATCTGGCGCAGCAAAGGAGGATAGTCGGAATCTGAGAAGGTCACTATTCCGAAACCATTTTTTTGCACCAGAGCAAGATCCTCCTTGACGTCTTTGGGGACTTTGTAGCTGGCAATCGTGTCGGCCAGACGAGTACTAATGCCACCTACGCCCAAGAGGTCTTTTCTAGAAGCCTTAAAAACCTTCTCAGGTTCACCGAAGTGTTTGATGAGCTCGAGACACAGACGATTGCCCACGCCCGGAATACTTTTCAGTGCAAGCCAACATATGAGGGATTCCATCATGGCCATTGAAATCTGACGGGCCCCAAAAACCTCAATCGTACCTGAGCTTTTCGGTAGCGGCCCCTATATGAACAAAGAGATGCTTGTGTCAAGGCTTTTCAATAACGGAAAGGGGAGACAGCAGATAACTGGCAAGCCACAACAGAAATACTTGTTTTTCTGAGAGCGAACGCAGGGCTTTTGCCCGAGAATGCTTAACGAAAAATCTCAGCGAGCCAAAAGCTACAGTGAATGTCAAATATCACATCTCCAGTGGGCTCTTGCCCAAATCCCTTCCTGATAGGTCCAAAGAGGCCCTGAAAAATGGGGGCCATGGCCGGACCAGATTCATGGACACGGTGTGAGGCCTCAGGGCAATTGAGGACTATTGGCCGTCAAGTTCTTTCAACTTCGCCCGCGCCTTAGACTCCGCGGTGCTAAGAGGATAGTTGTTAATGACCCTTTTCAAAAACATGCGGGCATTGCTGACGTCGTCCAGAGCGATATAGGCGTACCCGATTTTAAGGAGCGCGTCCGGAGCCTTGGCCTTATCTGTGTAACGGGTCACCACATCTTTGAAAGTCAGAATCGCGCTGGCATAATCGCCCATGTCATAGTGCGTTTCTCCAAGCCAGTACTGGGCGTTGTCGGCAAGCTGATGATCTGGATAGCGCTTCAAGAAGTCCTTAAAAAGGCTCAATGCCTCGGCATGACGACGTTTCATATAGGCCTCGTAGGCCTTCTTGTATTCGCCCCGTGCCGAATCAGCGGCAGGGGTTGGCTGGACTTTGCCTCTCGGCACAAGGGCGCCCTTTCCCGGTGCCGATTTCTTTTGCACACTGGGCTCGACCTTCGCCGAGGTCCCTGGAGGCTTCGGCCCACTTGCCAGTTTGTCAACGGCAGTTTGGAGCCCTCGGACTCTGGAATCCAGGCCGTGGAGCCATTCACTGAGACCTTCCAATGTCTGGGCCGTGGTTTCTCCTGTGGTTTCCTGAAGCAAATCCTCTTCACCTACCCCCGTCAACCCTTCAAGCCGGCTCTCAAGGCCCGCCACTTTTGTCTCCAAGGCCTCAAGTCGGCAAATGGTGTTCTGGATCACCGTTTGTGAAGCCTTGTTGGACTTTGCAATCCGATACACGTCGCCTTGAAGTGCGGCCACCCGGTAATCTTGTTTTGTCTTGGACGAGGTACAGGCAGGCAAGATGGCAACAAGCAAAGATAGAAAGATGCCTGTCCAACCCCACCGGCCGTGCACGTAACCCATCATATCCTTACTCCAAAAACGTTCAATAGTGACGTTCTAAGGATCAGCCCAAAACCTGTTACCGCCCCCTGCCTTTGGAGTTGCCCTTTTGAGTTTTGCCGGTTTGCTCCCACACCAGTAGCACTGGGCTCGCCACGTAGATGGATGAATAGGTCCCCACCAGAAC
>Ga0272444_10002833_pt1 | contig 15880 bp, 13 predicted proteins | sample SSMForm13_FD_201033 | JGI IMG/M metagenome (GOLD analysis project Ga0272444, IMG submission 201033) | Marine sediment archaeal communities from Little Sippewissett salt marsh, Falmouth, MA, United States - SSM-Form-13 | ecosystem: Environmental > Aquatic > Marine > Wetlands > Sediment ...
TGGTGCTGGTGGCCGACAGCGAGGGCGGCCTGCACGGCGACGTGCGCCCGCTGGTGCGCTGCAGCATCCAGGTGATCGTCGAGCAGAACGGCCGTCGCGAGCAGGCCAGCAGCGGCGGCGGTGCGCGCAGCGCGCTGGACTTCCTGCTGCAGGAAGACCGCGCCCTGGGCTACGCCCGCGAGGCGGTGCGCCAGGCGCTGGTCAACCTGGAGGCCATCGACGCCCCCGCCGGCACCATGCCGGTGGTACTCGGCCCCGGCTGGCCCGGCGTGCTGCTGCACGAGGCAGTCGGCCACGGCCTGGAGGGCGACTTCAACCGCAAGGGCACCTCGGCCTTTTCCGGCCGGGTCGGCGAGCAGGTGGCCTCGACCCTGTGCACCGTGGTGGACGACGGCACCCTGGCGGGACGCCGCGGCTCGCTGTCCATCGACGACGAAGGCATCCAGACCCAGAACACCGTGCTGATTGAGAACGGCATCCTCAAGGGCTACATGCAGGACAAGATGAATGCCCGGCTGATGGGCGTCGCACCCACCGGCAACGGCCGCCGCGAGTCCTATGCCCACCTGCCGATGCCGCGCATGACCAACACCTACATGCTGCCCGGCCAGTCCACCCCCGAGGAGATCATCGCCTCGGTGGACAAGGGCCTGTACGCAGTCAACTTCGGCGGCGGCCAGGTGGACATCACCTCCGGCAAGTTCGTGTTCTCCGCCAGCGAGGCCTACCTGATCGAGAACGGCAAAATCACCGCGCCGGTGAAGGGCGCCACCCTGGTGGGCAACGGCCCCGAGGCGATGACCCGGATCAGCATGGTCGGCAACGACCTGGAACTGGACTGGGGCGTCGGCACCTGCGGCAAGGAAGGCCAGAGCGTGCCGGTGGGCGTCGGCCAGCCGACCCTCAAGATCGACCGACTGACCGTGGGCGGCACCGCCGCCTGAGCCCATCCCGCGTGGCAACGTCACGCCAAGCCAAGAAGCCCATGACCGCATCGACCGATAACGCCGCACAGACCCGAACCGAACTGGAACAGCTCAAGCAGCTGGTCGCCGACCTGCTGGCCGAGGCCAGGCGGCAGGGCGCCAGCGCCGCAGAGGCCGGCGTGTCCGCCGACCACGGTCTGGAGCTGACCGTGCGCCTGGGCGAGGTGGAGACCGTCGAACACACCAGCGATCACGGTCTGGGCGTGACCGTGTACTTCGGCCAGCGCAAGGGCTCGGCCAATACCACCGACCTCAGTCCCGCCGCGGTGAAAGAGACCGTGGCCGCGGCCTGCCGCATCGCCAAGTACACCTCCGAGGACAAGTACGCCGGCCTGGCCGATCCCGACCGCATGGCCTACGACTACCCGGAGTTGGACCTGTTCCACCCCTGGGGGATCGACGCCTTGAGTGCCGCCGACATCGCCCGTGCCTGCGAGGACGCGGCGCGCGGCGCCGACCCGCGCATCAGCAATTCCGAAGGCGCCACCGTGTCCACCCAGCAGGGCAGCTTCGTGTACGGCAACAGCCACGGCTTCGTCGGCGGCTACCCGGTCAGCCGGCACTCGATCAGCTGCTCGGTACTGGCCGGCGAAGGCGACGGCATGCAGCGCGACTACTGGTACACCAGCCATCGCCTGCCCGGTGAGCTCGAATCAGCGGAGGCAGTGGGCCGCCGCGCCGCCGAACGTACCGTGGCCCGGCTGAATGCCCGGCGCCTGGGCACCCGCAAGTGCCCGGTGGTGTTCAGCGCCGAGCTGGCGCCCGGCCTGATCCGCTCCTTGCTGGGTGCCATCCGCGGCCATGCCATCTATCGCGAGGCCAGCTTTCTGCTCGACCAGGTCGGCAAGCCGCTGTTTCCCGCCTGGATGCAGATCCGCGAGGATCCGCTCAAGCCGCGCGGCATCGCCAGCGCGCCCTTCGACAATGAAGGCGTCGCGACCGCACCCCGTGACCTGATCCTTGACGGCGTGCTGCAGGGCTATGTACTGGACAGCTATTCGGCCCGCAAGCTGGGGCTGGAAACCACCGGCAACGCCGGCGGGGTGCGCAACCTCAGCGTCAGCCAGGGCGACATGGACCTGGCCGGTCTGTTGCGAGAGATGGGCACCGGCCTGCTGGTGACCGAGCTGATGGGCCAGGGCGTGAACACCGTCACCGGCGACTACTCCCGGGGTGCCGCCGGATTCTGGGTGGAGCACGGCGAGATCCAGTACCCGGTGGAAGAGATCACCGTGGCCGGCAATCTGAAGGACGTATTCCGCAACCTGGTGGCGGTCGGCAACGACAACCGCATCCCCGGCAGCATGGATACCGGTTCCTGGCTGGTGGAACAGATGACGGTGGCGGGCGAATAGGCCCGATCGGAATCACTCAAGCCTGAAACACAGAGGCCCGCCGATAACCGGCGGGCCTTTGCATATCAGCGGCGCTTAGCCGCCTTTTTCTTGGCGGAAGCCTTCTTGGCAGGTGCCTTCTTGGCAGGCGCCTTCTTCGAAACCGTCTTCTTGGCGGGGGTCTTCTTCGCTACCGCCTTCTTGGCAACGACCTTCTTGGCTGCAGCCTTCTTGGTCACCGCCTTCTTGGCAGACGCCTTTTTCGCTACCGCCTTCTTGCTGACGGCCTTCTTGGCCATTGCCTTCTTGGCGACGGCCTTCTTGGTCACCGCCTTCTTGGCAGGCGCCTTTTTCGCTACCGCCTTCTTGCTGACGGCCTTCTTGGCCACTGTCTTCTTGGCGACGGCCTTCTTGGCTGCAGTCTTCTTGGCGGGGGCCTTCTTCGCTATCGCCTTCTTGCTGACAGCCTTTTTGGCGACGGGCTTTTTGGCAGCCGCCTTCTTCACCACAGCCTTCTTGGCAGCAACCTTCTTGGCGACAGCCTTTTTCACCGCAGCCTTCTTGGCAACGGCCTTCTTGCTGACCGCCTTCTTGGCAGCCGCTTTTTTGACCGCTGCCTTCTTGGCTACTGCCTTCTTGGCTACTGCCTTCTTGGCTACCGCCTTCTTGGCAGCCGGCGGCTTGGCCTTGGCTTCGGGTTTCTCTGCAGCCGCTGGCTTGGCGGCAGCCTTTTTGGCCGCCGGTTTGGCCACGGCCTTTGTCGCCGCCTTCTTCGCTGGAGCCTTCTTGGGTTCCGGCTTGGCCGCCGGCTCAGGCGCCGGCTCTTCCTTGCTTACGACCTCGATGCGCGGCGTGCTGTCGATGATCTTCTTGGCGAGCTTCCACACCGTCTCTTCCGGCCCATCGCCATCGATGTGCCGCAGCTTGCCGCTCAGCGTGTAGTACTGCAGCAGCGGGCCGAGCAGGCCTTCGTAGATGCGCAGGCGGTTGCTGATGGTCTCTTCGTAATCGTCCGGACGACGACTGACCCGGGCACCGCAGTGGTCGCAGACATCGTCGACGATGGGGGGGTTGATGTAGATGTTGTATTCGGCCCCGCAGTTGTCGCAGAGGACCCGGCCAACCAGCCGCTCCATCAGCTCGTCGGGGTCGACGTCCAGCACCAGTGCCAGTTCCAGCGGCCGGCCCAGATCATCGAGCACACTGTCGATGACGTCCGCCTGGCCGGCGTTGCGCGGCAGGTCGAACAGCACGAAACCGTTGGCGACATCGGGCTGGGTCAGCCGAATGCGCAGCAGGGCCAGCAGGAGCTCGTCGGAGACCCGGCCCATATCCATGGCGTCTTTCGCGAGCTTGCCCAGTTCGGACTGTTCGGCGGCTGCGCGATCCACCAGGTTGGAAGCATTGATGATGGGCACGCCGTAGTGCGCCAAGATCCGTTCGGACAGCTTCCCTTTGCCCGACCCCGGAGGGCCCAATAGGACGATCCGCATGGCGGTCCTCTGATTCGTTATTTTATGTTGGTTTTTCAGGGCGTTGCGCCCTACTCCTCCGGCGCCGGAGCGGCCCGTTACGGGCAGATTCCTAATAGGGGTATGCGTGTTTCATATTGGCCGCTACCCCTGCGCTTGATTAAGCTAATCCCACCTTGTAAAGGATGTCAACGAAGTTTCTGATTTCCTACGGAATTTTAGGCCGTACAGGATGTTGTGCCGAGAGGCCTGAAGATTGAGTGCCATTCCAGATGCCACCCAGCCCCAGGCATGGCTGATCAGCACCACCCTCGACGATCTGGCCGAATGTGCCGTGGCAGTCCTGCAGGACCAGGCAGCCGAGGAACGGGGCGACCCGACCCCACGCCGCTGAGCCCGCCGCGTACCAACGAATACAAAAACAGCCACCTTCGAGGAGGGGTAGAGGATGACCGCCAAGAACGCCTTTTACGCACAGTCCGGTGGGGTGACCGCCGTGATCAACGCCTCGGCCTGTGGTGTGATCGAGACCGCTCGCGCACACCCGGACAAGATCGCCAACGTCTACGCCGGCCGCAACGGCATCATCGGCGCGCTGACCGAGGACCTGATCGACACCAGCCAGGAATCGGCCGAAGACATCGCCGCGCTGAAGAAGACCCCTTCCGGCGGCTTCGGCTCCTGCCGCTTCAAGCTCAAGAGCCTGGAAGACAACAAGCGCGAATACGAGCGCCTGATCGAGATCTTCAAGGCCCACAACATCGGCTACTTCTTCTACAACGGCGGCGGCGACTCCGCCGACACCTGCTTCAAGGTGTCCCAGCTGTCGGAGAAGATGGGCTTCCCGGTGCAGGCCATCCACGTCCCCAAGACCGTGGACAACGACCTGCCCATCACCGACAACTGCCCGGGCTTCGGCTCGGTGGCCAAGTACATCGCCGTTTCCACCCTGGAGGCCAGCTACGACGTGCGCTCCATGGCCAAGACATCCACCAAGATCTTCGTCATCGAGGTGATGGGCCGCCACGCCGGCTGGATTGCCGCCGCCGGCGCCCTGGTGGAGGACTACGGCATCCCGGTGGTCACGCTGTTCCCCGAGATCGAGTTCGACAAGGACAAGTTCATGGCCGCCGTCGACGCCAAGGTGAAGCAGCATGGCTACTGCACCATCGTGGTCTCCGAGGGCTGCCACTGGCCGGACGGCACCTTCCTGGCCGAACAGGGCACCCGCGACTCCTTCGGTCACGCCCAGCTGGGCGGTGCCGCCCCGGTGGTCGCCAACATGATCAAGGACGCGCTGGGACACAAGTTTCACTGGGCGGTGGCCGACTACCTGCAGCGCGCCGCGCGCCACCTGGCCTCCGAGTCCGACGTGGAGCAGGCCTATGCCCTGGGCAAGGCGGCGGTGGAAAAGGCCCTGGAGGGCAAGAACTCCATCATGCCGACCGTGGTGCGCGAGTCCTCGCAGCCCTATAAGTGGAGCATCGGCGAGGCGCCGCTGTCCGAGGTCGCCAACGTCGAGAAGATGATGCCCATGGACTTCATCACCCCGGACGGCTTCGGCATCACCGACGCCTGCAAGGAATACCTCTACCCGCTGATCAAGGGCGAGGCCTATCCGGACTACGACGACAACGGCATGCCGGTCTACGTGACCATGAAGGGCGCCGCCGTGCCGAAGAAACTGCCTGCCTTCGAAATCTGATCACAGCCGGCGGCAGGATACAGGGGCCTTCGGGCCCCTTTTTTTTGGCGCACACCATGACACTCGACAAGGCCCGTGAACTCATCCAGGTACAGCTCGGCTTCGGCGGCGGCTACAACCGCAACGCGGTGCGCCTGATCCTGGGCGAAATACAACGCGAGCACGGCCAGGGCGCGGCGGATCAACTGATCCGGGAGACTGGGCCTGGCGCCGGCTGAGCGACAGCAGCGACACCGTCACATCCCCGTGCGACAGTGAAACAATCGACATTGATACACGCATAAAGGGTACGGGCTTGTCAGACCCGGGCAGGCAGTGCAGCATGCTGAGGATTGCCAGTCCTCTGGACGAGAGCAGCACCCCGCCCCGACGACCGGCCTTACCGGCAGCCATCCAGCCCCAGAGCACCCGCTTGGGCAGATCTGCCATCACAAGGAGAGTCGCATGCATCTCGGTCTTGTCCTGGCGCTGGCCTGCGCCATTGTTGCCTTGCTCTACGGTGCCCTGTCCGGTCGCTGGATACTCGCCCAGAACGCCGGTTCGGCGCGTATGCAGGAGATCGCCCAGGCCATTCAGGAAGGCGCCAGCGCCTACCTGAACCGCCAGTACACCACCATTGGCCTGGTTGGCGTGGTGCTGTTCCTGGGCATCGGCTTCTCCGGCATCGGCTGGGCCACGGCCATCGGTTTTGCCATCGGCGCGGTGCTGTCGGGCGCTGCCGGCTATATCGGCATGAACGTCTCGGTGCGCGCCAACGTGCGCACCGCCCAGGCCGCCAACAACGGCCTGAACGCCGCCCTGCAAGTGGCCTTCCGCGGCGGTGCCATCACCGGGATGCTGGTGGTGGGACTGGGGCTGCTGGGGGTAGCCGGCTACTACGCCGTGTTGCTCGCCATGGGTGTGGCCGATCCCATCCATCCGCTGGTGGGCCTGGCCTTCGGCGGCTCGCTGATCTCCATCTTTGCCCGGCTGGGCGGCGGCATCTTCACCAAGGGCGCCGACGTCGGTGCCGACATCGTCGGCAAGGTGGAGGCCGGCATCCCAGAGGACGACCCGCGCAACCCGGCGGTGATCGCCGACAACGTCGGCGACAACGTCGGCGACTGCGCCGGCATGGCCGCCGACCTGTTCGAGACCTACGCGGTCACCGTCATCGCCACCATGCTGCTCGGTGGCCTGATGCTGAAGGACGCCGGGGCCTCCGCGGCCATCTACCCGCTGGTGCTCGGCGGCGTGTCCATCATCGCGTCGATCATCGGCACCTGGTTCGTCAACGCCCGCGAGGGCGGCAAGATCATGAACGCCCTCTACCGCGGCCTGATCGTGGCCGGCGTGCTGGCGGCCGTCGCCTTCTACCCGGTGACCGCCATGATGATGGGCGACAACGGCCAGTACAGCGTCATGGCGCTGTACGGTTCCGGCCTGATCGGTCTGGCGCTGACCGCCGCCATGGTGGTGATCACCGAGTACTACACCGCCACCGAGTACGGCCCGGTGCGGCACATCGCCGCGGCGTCGACCACCGGCGACGGCACCAACGTCATCGCCGGCCTGGGCGTATCGATGAAGTCCACCGCGGCCCCGGTGCTGGCGGTGTGCGCCTCCATCTGGGGCGCCCATGAACTGGCCGGGCTGTACGGCATCGCCATCGCCGCCACCGCCATGCTGTCCATGACCGGCATCATCGTGGCGCTGGACGCCTACGGCCCCATCACCGACAACGCCGGCGGCATCGCCGAGATGGCCGAGCTGGACGAGAAGATCCGTGCCATCACCGATCCGCTGGACGCGGTGGGCAACACCACCAAGGCGGTCACCAAGGGCTACGCCATCGGCTCTGCCGGCCTGGCCGCGCTGGTGCTGTTCGCCGACTACACCCACGGCCTGGCGGCGGTGGGCAAGGAGCTGTCCTTCGATCTGTCCGATCACATGGTGATCATCGGCCTGTTCATCGGCGGCATGGTGCCCTACCTGTTCGGCGCCATGGCCATGGAGGCGGTGGGTCGCGCCGCCGGCGGCATCGTCAACGAGGTCCGTCGCCAGTTCCGCGAGATGCCCGGCATCATGGACCACAGCCAGAAGCCGGATTACTCCAAGGCGGTGGACATGCTCACCAAGTCCGCCATCAAGGAGATGATCATCCCGTCGCTGCTGCCGGTGCTGATCCCCATCGTGGTGGGGCTGGTACTGGGGCCCAAGGCGCTGGGCGGGGTGCTGCTGGGCACCATCGTCACCGGCCTGTTCGTGGCCATCTCCATGACCACCGGCGGCGGCGCCTGGGACAACGCCAAGAAGTACATCGAGGACGGCAACCACGGCGGCAAGGGTTCCGACGCCCACAAGGCGGCGGTCACCGGCGACACCGTGGGCGACCCCTACAAGGACACCGCGGGCCCGGCCATCAACCCGCTGATCAAGATCATCAACATCGTGGCGCTGCTGATCGTGCCACTACTCTAATTCCGCCCCGGCACGGGGCAGTGCTCGCCACCCTGCAACAGAGGCCGGTATAATGCCGGCCTCTTTTTTATCCCCGTTTTCTGCCCGCGGCAGCCAAAGGTAAGCCATGATTCTGGATCGCGTCGAATCCGGCCGTGATGTCCCCAACGACATCAACGTCATCATCGAAATCCCCGCCCACAGCGACCCCGTCAAGTACGAGGTCGACAAGGACACGGGCGCCATGTTCGTGGACCGTTTCATGAGCACCGCCATGCACTACCCGTGCAACTACGGCTACGTGCCGCACACCCTGTCAGCCGACGGCGACCCGGTTGACGTGCTGGTGCTGACCCCGGTGCCGCTGATCAGCGGCTCGGTGATCCGCTGCCGCCCGGTGGGCGTGCTGAAGATGACCGACGAGTCCGGCGACGACGCCAAGGTGCTGGCCGTGCCGGTTCCCAAGCTGTGCACCCTGTACAAGGATGTGAACGACTACAACGACATCCCCAAGATGGTGCTCAACCAGATCGCGCACTTCTTCGAGCATTACAAGGATCTGGACGAGGGCAAGTGGGTGCGCGTGGATGGCTGGGCCGGCATCGACGAGGCCAAGAAAGAGATCCTCGACAGCATCGAGATGTACAAGAACGCACCGGAAAAGCCCAACTTCTAAACACGCTCACCCCAGGCACAACCACCAGGAATAGCCATGAAGGTCTGCATCCTCTCCGACAGCCATGATCACATCTCGCTGATCGACGCCGCCGTGGCCGCCGCCAAGGCGGAGGGCTGCGAGGCGGTGCTGCACGCCGGCGACCTGGTGGCGCCCAGCACCCTCAACTGCCTGCACAAATACGGCCTGCCGGTGCACGTCATCCACGGCAACAACACCGGTGACCTGTACGCCCTGACCCGCATGGCCCACAAGCCGGACAGCGTGGTGCGCTATCACGGCATGGACGCCGGCATCGAGCTGGCCGGCAAGCGCATCTTCATCGTGCATTACCCGCACTACGCCCACGCCATGGCCGCCACCGGCGACTGGGACATCGTCTGCTGCGGCCATAGCCACCAGGTGGAGATGACCGAGGTACCGACCATCAAGGGTGGTCAGAGCCTGGTGATCAACCCCGGCACCATCGGCGGCGTGGGCACCTCCCCCGCCACCTGGATCCTGGGCGACCTGGCGACCATGCAGTTTGAGGTGCGCGAGGTCTCCAAGCGTCTGGAGTACGAAAACCCGGTCAGCGGACACGCCCCGTCATGAGCGAGCTGACCCATTTCGATGCCCAGGGCCAGGCCCACATGGTCGACGTCGGCGGCAAGGACGTGACCCACCGGGTCGCCATCGCCGAGGGCGTGATCCGCATGACCCCGGCCACCCTCGATCTGATTTTGGCCGGCGGCCACAAGAAGGGCGACGTGCTGGGCATCGCCCGCATCGCCGCCATCATGGGAGCCAAGAAGACCTCCGAGCTGATCCCGCTGTGCCACCCGCTGGCGCTGACCAAGGTGGCGGTGGAGCTCACCCCGGACACCGACCAGGCGCTGGTGCACTGCCAGGCCCGCGTGGAAACACGCGGCCAGACCGGCGTGGAGATGGAAGCACTGACCGCCGTGCAGGTGGGCCTGCTGACCATCTACGACATGTGCAAGGCGGTGGACAAGGGCATGACCATGGACGGCATCCGCCTGCTGGAAAAGGCCGGCGGCAAGTCCGGTCACTGGCAAAGGGCCTGAGGACGACAGCATGACCGATCAGTCCGACCAGGCCCCGGCGCTCGAAAAGCCGAGCATCTTCTATCGCCGTGCCAGCTTTCTGATCAGCGCCGCCAAGCTCGACCAGTGCCCGCTGGACAGTGGCTACGAGGTCGCCTTCGCCGGCCGCTCCAACGCCGGCAAGTCCAGCGCCATCAACACCCTGTGCGACCAGACCGGTCTGGCCCGCACCAGCAAGACCCCCGGCCGCACCCAGCTGCTCAACTTCTTCGAGCTGGACGAGCAGCGCCGCCTGGTGGACCTGCCCGGCTACGGCTACGCCAAGGTGGCGGTGAGCATCAAGAAGGACTGGCAGGGCAGCCTGTCGCACTACCTGGAAGAGCGTAACTGCCTGCGCGGGCTGATCCTGATGATGGACGTGCGCCACCCGCTCAAGGACTTCGACGTGCAGATGCTCGAATGGGCCGCGCACATCGGCCTGCCGGTGCACGTGCTGCTGACCAAGGCCGACAAGCTGAAGAAGGGCCCGGCTTCGGCCAGCCTGTTGCAGGTACGCAAGTTCCTCAACGAGATGGATGCCGGCCACACCGTGCAGCTGTTCTCCTCGCTGAAGAAGACCGGCCTGCCCGAGGCCTTCACCGTGCTGGACCGCTGGTTCGAGCGCGGCGTCTGAAATCCGCCCCCTGACGGCTGATCCATGACTGACCTGCTCACCTGGATCGGCATCGGCTTCTGCATCAGCCAGTCGGCCATGTTCTCCGGCCTCAACCTGGCGGTGTTCAGCCTCAGTCGCCTGCAGCTGGAGGTCGAAGCCGGCAGTGGCGGAGCCGCCGCACGCCGCGTGCTGGCCCTGCGCGAGGACGCCAACTTCGCCCTGACCACCATCCTGTGGGGCAATGTCGGCATCAACGTGCTGCTGACCCTGCTGTCCGACTCGGTTATGGCCGGCATCGGCAGCTTCACCTTCTCGACCGTCATCATCACCCTGTTCGGCGAGATCGTGCCGCAGGCCTACTTCTCCCGCAACGCGCTGAAGATGGCGAACCTGCTCAGCCCGGTGTTGCGCATCTACCAGATTCTGCTGTTCCCGGTGGCCAAGCCCTCGGCGCTGCTGCTGGACGCCTGGCTGGGCAGGGAGGCCATCGTGTACTTCCGCGAACGCGAACTGATGGACATCCTGCAGCGCCACATGGAGGCCGCGGACACCGAGCTGGAGCGGGCCGAGACCCTGGGGGCGATGAATTTTCTCAGCATCGATGACCTGCCCATCACCAGCGAGGGGCGGCCGCTGGACCCGGCGAGCATCATCTCGCTACCCAGCAAAAATGGCCGACCGCTGTTCCCGGCCTTCGAGGAATCACCGTCCGACCCCTTCCTGGCCCGGGTCGAGTCCTCCGGCATGCCCTGGGTGGTGATCACCGACGAGCACAACGAACCCCTGCTGATGATGGATGCCGACGGCCTGTTGCGCCATGCGGCCTACCATCCTGGCGACACCGAGCCGCAGGCCTTCTGCCATAAACCCATCATCATCCGCGATCCGTCAGAACCGCTGGGCAAGGCCATCGAAAGACTGTGTCTCGACCCCGGTGTCCGCGGCGACGAGGCCATACCCTTCGACGTGATCCTGCTATGGTCTGACCGGCCGCGCATGATCACCGGCAGCGACCTGTTGGGGCGCTTGCTACGCGGCGTCATCTCCCGTGGCAGACAAGCCCAAGGCACCCCGGACACCAGGGCCTGAGCGTAGCGCGGCATTTACGTCGGGCGAAAAAAAACCGGGGCCAGGGCGGCCCCGGTGAAGCTTTCCGGAGGAGAAGCCGCCAAGGGGGAAGATGGCGACTTGGACGCTAGGCGTCTGGTTAATAAGACCGGGTCTGGACCGGCAAAGTTCCAGAAAAGCTATCCTCTTGTTCCATAAGGCCTTTAAGACTGTTTTCCAGGCCATGCTTACGGTAGCCGAGCAGCCCCAGCAGGCGATCCACCAGCAACGGCGCGTCCAGCCGGTCCAGCGGCCAGTTCGACCAGCCGTTGATCACCCCGAAGTGACTGTGAAAGGGCGCCCGGTGGTGCCGGCGGTGAGCCTGGGCACTGACGATCAGGCGTAACCGCTGCGCCAGCCGCACCAGCCCGCGGGTGGGCATGTGGGCCCAGCGATGAAATAACTGGGTGAACACCCACAGCGCCCCGAGTTCGAAGCCGACCAGGCTGAACCAGGCCGGCAACCAACCGGCCAGCGCCGCCACCAGCAGCAACGCCATCACCGGGGTGGCCAGGCGCGCCGCCGGCAGGATCACCGCGGTCACGGGTTTTCGGGCGATGCCCCAGGGCTCCAGGTGGTGCAATTGGAACTCGCGCACCAGGCCCATCCGTGCCGGGTCGCCGTAGTGATCGATGACGTAATGAAACAGGTAGGAGCCGGCATCTGCGAGGGCATAGCCGGCCAGCAGCCACAGACCCCAGTAAGGCACCGCAGGCAGCCACATCAGCAACGCCACCAGCCAGGCCGCGCACACCGCGTACCAGGCGCTCACCCACAGCACATCCCTCGCCATCTCCCCCCCTCATTGGCTTTTGACGCGGCGACCTTGTTCCAGGCCTGCCGCGCTGGCTAGGTGACGGATCATCCGCCGTCACGCAGCCAAGCCACGAGTCTACCGTCCCACAACGGCGACGTCAGGCTAGTGGGCCTGCTCCCAGTTGTCGCCGATGCCCACGTCGACCACCAGCGGTACCGCCAGCTCGGCGGCCAACTCCATACGCTGGCGAATCTCACCGGTCACCACATCCAGCTGGTCCGGATGGATCTCGAACACCAGTTCGTCGTGCACCTGCATCAGCATGCGTGCCCGCGGCTGCTCGGCCTGCAGCCAGGCGTCCACCGCCAGCATGGCGCGCTTGATGATGTCCGCCGCGGTGCCCTGCATCGGCGCGTTGATGGCGGTGCGCTCGGCGGCGGCACGGCGCTGGCCGTTGCGCGCGTTGATCTCCGGCAGGTACAGACGGCGGCCGAACAAGGTCTCGACGTAGCCCTGCTCGCGGGCCTGCTCGCGGATCTGGTCCATGAACGCGGCCACGCCCGGATAGCGGGCGAAATACAGGTCGACGTATTCCTGGGCCACACCGCGCTCCACCCCCAGCTGCTTGGCCAGGCCGAAGGCCGACATGCCGTAGATCAGGCCGAAGTTGATGGCCTTGGCCGAACGGCGCTGGTCGGCGGTGACGCCAGCCAGATCACCGCCGGCGAACACCTCGGCGGCGGTGGCCTTGTGGATGTCGGCGCCCTCGGCGAAGGCCTTGCGCAGGCCTTCGTCGCCAGACAGGTGGGCCATGATGCGCAGCTCGATCTGCGAGTAATCGGCGGCCATCATCTTCCAGCCCGACTGCGGCACGAAGGCCTGGCGGATGCGCCGGCCCTCCTCGGTGCGCACCGGGATGTTCTGCAGATTCGGATCGGATGACGACAGCCGGCCGGTGGCCGCCACCGCCTGGTGATAACTGGTATGCACCCGGCTGTGGGCGTCCACCAGCTCCGGCAGCTTGTCGGTATAGGTGGACTTGAGCTTGGCCAGGCCGCGATGCTCCAGGATCACCCCGGGCAGCTCGTGGCCCTGCTCGGCCAGTTCCTGCAGCACCGCCTCGTTGGTGGACGGCTGGCCCTTGGGGGTCTTGGCCACCACCGGCAGTTCCAGCTCCTCGAAGAAGATCTGGCCGATCTGCTTGGGCGAGCCCATGTTGAAGGGCCGCCCGGCGATGCCATAGGCCTGCTGCTCCAGCGCGTGCAGGCGGTTGGCGATCTCGCCGCTCTGCTTGCCCAGCATGGTGGTATCGATGCGCACCCCGGTGCGCTCCATACGTGACAGCACCGGCACCAGCGGCACCTCCAGTTCGGTCAGCAGCGCGGCCAGCTTCGGTTCTCGTTCGAGTTGCGGCCATAGCGCAAGGTGCAGCTGCAGGGTGACGTCGGCGTCCTCGGCGGCATAAGGGCCGGCCTGCTCCAGCGGGATCTGGTCGAAGGTCAGCTGCTTGGCGCCCTTGCCGGCGATGTCGCTGAAGTGGATGGTGTTGCGGCTCAGGTAGTGGGCGGCCAGCGCGTCCATGTTGTGGGCGGTGGCGGTGGCGTCCAGCACGTAGGATTCGAGCATGGTGTCGTAGGCCAGGCCCTGCATTTCTATCCCGTAGCGGGCCAGCACGTTCATGTCGTATTTCATGTGCTGGCCGACCTTTTTCTTGTCCGCATCCTCCAGCAGCGGCTTCAACCGGGCCAGCACGCTGTCGCGGTCCAGCTGGTCGGGCGCACCCGGGTAGTTGTGCGCCAGCGGCACGTAGGCGGCCTTGCCCGCCTCCACGGCGAAGGACACGCCGACGATCTCGGCCTGCATGTAGTCCAGGCTGGTGGTCTCGGTGTCGAAGGCGAACAGCTCGGCCGCCGCCAGCCGCGCCAGCCAGGCATCGAGGCCAGCCTGGTCGAGCACGATGTCGTAGTCGCCGGCCGTTCGCGTCGGCTCGTCCGCGGCAGTCTCCGCCGGTGCATCCTTTGCCTTCGCCTTGGCCGGCGCGTCGGCCGGCTTGTCCAGGCTGCTCAGCAGGCGGCGCGACTCGATGCGGGTATAGATTTCACGCAGCTTGTCCACATCCGGTTCGCCCGGGGTCAGCTCGGCCGGGCTGAAGTCCAGCGGCACGTCGGTCTTGATGGTGGTCAGCTGGCGCGACAGCGGCAGCTCGCCCAAGTGTTCGCGCAGGTACTCGCCGATCTTGCCCTTCACCTGGTCGGCGTTGGCGATCACCCCGTCCAGGCTGTGATACTCGGCCAGCCACTTGGCGGCGGTCTTGGGGCCGCACTTGGGCACGCCGGGGATGTTGTCCACCTTGTCGCCCATCAGCGCCAGGTAGTCGATGATCTGGTCCGGCCGCACGCCGAACTTGGTCATCACCCCGTCCACGTCGGTGACGGTGTCGCTCATGGTGTTGATCAGGGTGACGTGCTCGTCCACCAGCTGCGCCATGTCCTTGTCGCCGGTGGAGATCAGCGTATGGCGACCCTCGGCCGCGGCCTGCCGCGCCAGGGTGCCGATCACGTCGTCCGCCTCCACGCCCTCGATCACCAGCATCGGCAGGCCCATGGCGCGGATGGCCTCGTGCAGCGGCGCGATCTGGCACTTCAGATCGTCCGGCGTCGGTGGCCGGTGTGCCTTGTACTCGGAGTACATATCGTCGCGGAAGGTCTTGCCCGGCGCATCGAACACCACCGCCATGTGGGTCGGCTGATACTCGCTGATCAGCTTGCGGATCATGTTGATCACGCCGACCAGGGCACCGGTGGGCTCACCGTGTGAATTGGTCAGCGGCGGCAGGGCGTGAAAGGCGCGGAACAGGTAGGACGAGCCGTCCACCAGGATGAAGGGGCTATCGGACATGGGAAACAGGCATCAATATTGGGCGGACCACACGGCCCGGCCTGAAGGTTAACGCGGATGCGGCCCCAAGGCCCAGGATCAGTGTCGCGGCAGCACAACGAATCCGCTCAGCGCAGCCGCTGCAGCAGTTCCAGCAATTGCTGCTCGGCTTGGCGGATGCCCACGTGCGGCGGCACCACGTCGATATCGTCCACCTGCCAGAACTCCACCCGCTCGACCAGTTCGGGGAAGCGCCGCTCCAGCATCGGGCGGTGCTCCAGCTCCTTGAGGGCGATCACCAGGTCGGCCCCGATCAGCTCTTCCTGGCTGACCGAGGTGGGCCAGCGCGCTGCGCCGGCCGGGCTGATGCCACGGCTGGCCAGGGCATTCAGGGTATGCGGCGAGATACTGCCCATATTGCGCAGGCCGGACAGGTCGGACACCAGGCCCCGTGAGTCCGCCCGCCAGGGCAGGCTCAATCGGCCAGCCCAGTGGTTGAACAACTCTTCGGAGAAACGGCTGCGAAAATAGTTGCCGCTGCACAGAAACAGCACTGATTTGAACGCGGCATCCTGCGGATCCATTGCCATCTGCTCAGCCTAACCTGTCTCAGTTCCAGCGACCATGTGAACCGCTGCCCTTCAGTCTTCCAGATAGGTGTAGCCGGTCAGGCCATCCTGCAGCTGGGCGAAGTATTCGGCGGCCTGCGCCTCCGGCACGCCCTGCTCGGCCAGCTTGCGCCGGTAGGCCGCCAGCATCTGTTCCGGGTCGAAATGGACATAGCGCAACAGCTCGTCCACCGCGTCGCCCTTCTCCGGCTGGGTCA
>Ga0272444_10002834_pt1 | contig 15880 bp, 10 predicted proteins | sample SSMForm13_FD_201033 | JGI IMG/M metagenome (GOLD analysis project Ga0272444, IMG submission 201033) | Marine sediment archaeal communities from Little Sippewissett salt marsh, Falmouth, MA, United States - SSM-Form-13 | ecosystem: Environmental > Aquatic > Marine > Wetlands > Sediment ...
ATGGTGAACAGACAGGGGATCTCCATCTGGCGCGCCATGGCCGGAATCAAGCCGGTCATCCAGTCGTTGCAATGGATCAGATCCGGGCGTACCCAAGGAACGATGTTGTTGATCACCTCGCGCTGAAACGCCAGGGCCAGCTTGGTGTTTTCGGTCGCATAATTAGAGTAAACCCGGTTGAGATAGAAAAAAGCCCGGTCTTCGGCCAGATGAACGCGATTGTCGGGCATCTTTTGAAGAATGGTCCGCTGCTCCCTTTCCAGGAAGGGGGCCAGCTGGTCTCGAAATATGGCGCGGTAATTGGGCAGGGCCACATGCACATCGGCTCCCTGCCGGAAGAGGGAGCCGACGAGGGCCGCCGAAACATCCGCCAGTCCGCCGGCCTTGGCGGTCAGCAGGCTGGAAAGCGTGCCCATGCGGTCCGGCAGGTAGGTAACTTCCGGAGTGACGATCAGGATGCGGGGAGTTGTTGATGCGTCGTTCATGGGGTCTCCCTAGATCCGAAGGTTCAGGCCCATGTGACCAGTTTGGGAGTAAATTTCAGGTGGTCGTCGCCCTGGGCGGTGACCCGGGCTGTGAATCCGTAGCGGCCGGAAGCCGTGAGTGTCAGATCGCAGCCGTATTCGGTCCAGCCGCCCCCGCGGTCGGCCTGCACGTTCATCGCCGCCGTTTGAGCGCTGACCAGGGTATCGAGGGTTTTGATCAGCCCGTAATAGAGTTCGACCACCACCTCGTCGGAACGAAGCGGGCCCAGAAAGACCGCCACTTTGACGGGAACGGTTTCGCCGACCCGAAACGACCCCGATTTCTGAACACTGGGAGGGTCGATCCGAATGTCATTCCAGTGGGCCTGCAGGCGTTTGATCTGTTTGGCCAGCAGGCGGGCTTCTTGAGCCTCGTTGGCCAGCAGGCCGGCCATGCACGCGGCGGCCGGTCGGTAGAAGCGCTGCTCGTATTGCATGAGCATGCGCCGGCTGCAAAAACGCCCCAGGGCCATTTTGATCGACGCCTTCATCGTCTTGACCCAGCAGGCCGGGGCGCTGCCGGCCTTGCGGTCGTAAAAACAAGGCATGACCGCATTTTCCAGGATATTATAAAGGGCCTGGCTTTCAACCGCGTCCTGGTAGGCCGGATCCTGGTATTCTTCACCCTGTCCGATGGCCCAGCCCATTCCGTCGGCGTAGGCTTCGTTCCACCAGCCATCCAAGATGCTGACATTGATCACGCCGTTAGCGGCGGCCTTCATGCCCGAGGTGCCGCAGGCTTCAAAGGGGCGGCGGGGCGTATTGAGCCAAACGTCGGCGCCTTGAACCAGATGGCGGGCCAGGTGCATGTCGTAGTCTTCCAGAAAGACGATGCGGTGGCGGATCTTGGGCTGGAGGCTGAACTGAACGATCCGTTTGATCAACTCCTTGCCGTCGTCGTCTTTGGGGTGGGCCTTGCCGGCGAAGACGATCTGCACGGGCTGGTTGAGGGCGTTGAGGATCGCTTCCAGGCGGGCGACATCCTGCAGCAACAGATTGGAGCGTTTGTAAGTCGCGAAACGGCGGGCAAAGCCGATGGTCAAGGCGTCGGGATCCAAGGCCGATTCGGCTTCTTCGATCATCGACAGGGGCGCATGGCGCCGCGCGTATTGTCGGACCATCTGCTCGCGACAGGTCCGAATCAGTCGCGAGCGGCTCATCTCATGGGCCTTCCAAAGCTCTTCGTCGTATATCTTATCGATTCTGTCCATGATGTCGGGTTTGTCAAGATTGTCCAGCCAGTCGGGTCCCAGGTAGTGATCGAACAGAGCGGTAAATTCGGGGGAAATGAACGAGGGCACATGGATGCCGTTGGTGATGTGGGTGATGGGGACTTCGTCATCGGATCTCAAAGGCCATAAATGGGACCACATGTGACGGGCCACCCGGCCGTGAAGGGCGCTGACACCGTTGCAGTGTTGAGACATGCGAAGTCCCAGAACGAACATCGAAAACGGACCATGGGGACCGGAGGCCTCCGGCTGGCCCCAGGACAGAATTTCCGCCAGCGCTATGCCCAGGCGCTCCTGAAAAGGCGACAGTACAGGGGTGACCATCTCGGCCGGGAACTCATCGTGCCCGGCCGCCACAGGTGTATGGGTCGTGAACACGGTGCTGCGGGGCACGATTTGCAGGGCGGCCTCCAAATCGACCCCGTGGAGGGCCATGATCTGGGCCAGCCGTTCGATGTTGGAGAAGGCCGAGTGGCCCTCGTTCATGTGAAGGACCTTGGGAAAGAGGCCGAGTTTTTCCAATGCCTGCATGCCGCCGATGCCCAGTAAAGCCTCCTGGGCCAGCCGGATGCGGGCCTCGGCGGCATACAGGCGGGCCGTAATTTCTCTTGTTTGCGGCCGGTTGCGGTAGACATTGGCGTCGAGCAGATAGAGTGCAATGCTGCCGACCCGAAGTTTCCAGACATCCGCATGGATTTCGCCATCGGGTCCAGCGACCGCCACGAGAACTTCATTGCCCTGGTTGTCCAAAGCCCGCTCGATGGGCAGTTGATACAGATCGATATCGGGATATTCTTCCTGCTGCCAGCCGTCCTGATCCAGAAACTGGCGAAAATAGCCCTGTCGGTAAAGCAGGCCGACCCCGGTCAGGGGAAGGCCAAAGTCGGAAGCGGTTTTGAGGTGGTCGCCGGCCAGAACCCCCAAGCCGCCGGCAAAAAGCGGCAGACTCTCGTGGACACCGAATTCCATCGAAAAATAGGCGATCGTCTCGCCCGGGGCCTCAAATCCGGCGCCGCGCGCTGCCGGTGTCCGGAGGTGGCTTTCGAACAGGTTCTGCACCCGGCCCAGATGGGCCAGAAAAGCATCGTCGGCCGCCATTTCATCCAATCGCTGCTGGCTGATGCGGGACAAAAAGACAAGGGGGTTGCGGGCGGATTCCTCCCACAGACGCGGCTCGATGCGGCGGAAAAGTTGCTTGGCATCCAGGGACCAGCACCACCACAAATTGCGGGCCAGCACGTCCAGAAATGCGATCGGTTCGGGGATGGCCGGAAAAACTTGAAAGGTCATCAAGCGGCTCATGGTTGTGTGATCTCCTGAATTCGGTCGTCCGGTGGACCGGCCTCATCGTCATACAGCTACCCCGGGGGCTCGGGGCGCCCGGTCAGAGCGGGTGCGGGTGTGTCGGCGGCCCTGGAGGGAAATTCTGGCTCTGATATGGCTCTAGTATAATGAGTTTTTTGAGACTTTACAATAGCCGCCGGTTAACTTCATCCATACCCGCAACAGTTCACTGGCCGACCATGCCTGGGCATCGCAGCCGCGCGCCAGGTGGGGAGCATCACCGTCGCGGATTTCGGGTAAATGGCCGGCGCAGCCCTGTTCGAGCAGTGCGATGCTGCTAGACAGCCAGGACAGCGCGGTTTCACGGCCCGAGGGGCCATAGGCACAGAACCAGGCTTCGCAGAAAACGGGCAGCAGCCAGGTCCAGGCCGTGCCGTTGTGATAGGCCGGCTTGCGGCGCGTGTCTTCATCTCCGAGATAGTGCCCCTGATAGGGGTGTGTGGGGTCGTTGAGCAGGCGGTCGTCGTGGGTGATTGGCAGCGGCCGGCGAACCGGCCGATCGGCCAGGCTGCGGACGGCGCCGGGAACCAGCAGCTCCCGGCAGGCCTCCACGACCCGCCCCATGCGCTGACGAGCCGTTACGGCCCCCAGTGTGACGGCCAGCAGCTGATTGGGCCGCAAAAAGTCGTCCGGTTCTGCTTCGCGGGCGGGAACGCCCGCTGCGGCATGACGGCAGTCACACAAAAAGCCCTCCGGTTCAACGACGAACAGCTTCAGCAGGGAGTGCCGCACCTGATCGGCGGTGTGCTTCCAGGGGGCCTCCCGCCGCTGCCCGTCGATGCGGTCCAGAAAGGCGAGGGTGGCGTACCACAGGGCCTGGATTTCGACCGCATATCCTTCCCGCGGCGTTCCGGCCGGATGGTTGGTGTCCATCCAGGTAAAATGGCCGGGGCTGTATAAAAGACCGGAGGCGGGGTCCATGCGGACGCCGTGGGGAGTGCCCGCCATCAGAGATCGCCCGATGGAGATCAGCACCTCCTTTAGTGATCGCGAGCCGCAGGGTTGCGCCAGGAGGTCCTGGCTGCTTCCGGCGGCGGCCAGATCCGAGCAGGCCACGGCCAGCCATAGGGGCGCATCGGCCGTGTCGCGGTTGGCCGTGTCCGCGCCGCGGATCATGTTCGGCAGGCTGCCCCCGGATTCGAATTCGGCGAACAGCGTGATGATGCTGCGGGCGACCTCCAGCCGGCCGGTTGCGATCAGGCCTCTGGCAAATATCAATGCGTCCCGCCCCCAGTCCAGAAACCAGGGATATCCGGCGATGACCGACCGGTGGGGACCGCGTACCACCGTGTAATGGTCGAGGGCCTGTTCCAGGATTTCCAGCGGCGGGGCGTTCCCTGAAACTTCAGATGGAGCTAGCGGCGGCCCCTTTTCGGATGATAAAAAGTCTGATGGGGCCGAATCCTGAAGCAGCGCCTCGGCCCGCAATGTCAGCGTTTGGCCGCCTTCCAGGAGGGCGGAAAAAAAACCGGGGCTGAACAGATCCGATTCCGGGTCCAGCCCCCGCTGCTCTTCCAGAGGACGCCGGACCCGATATTGCCATTCGGGTTGCAGGGTAAACGTTCCGCCCGAAAGGCGCATGATGAGGCGGTGGGCGCCTGGTCGGCCGAAGCTGAATCCGTCGGCCATGGGTCCCACGAGCGCGGGAAATTGCGTTTCGGGTCCCTGATAGGCCTTGGTGGTGTCATGAAAATTTCGGTCCTCGATGTCGGGGCGCAGGATCAGGCGCACTGCTGCGTCGTCTTTCAGACAGTCGGTCTCTTCCCGGGCGCCATGGCGGAAAAATGACAGTGTGACCGCATTGGCGCCGGCCAGCATTGCGGCCGTGATGCTGACGATCACATGCTGGCCCTGGCCGGCCGGTATGCAGTAGCACCATGTGCCCCGGGATTTTTGTGAGCAAACAAAAGTTTCCAGCAGGTCAAAGTCGACCGCCTGGGAATATCCCTGGTAGACGATCCAGGCCCGGCAGCGCGCCAGCATGACCCGACGATCCTGGGGCATATCAGGGTCCAGATTGGCTGCCAGGAGCGCATCGTAGCGGCTGTGAAGCCCGTTCCAGGCGGCGTGAACCCGCATCATGGCTCCCCGGCCGTTGGTGCCGAGCAGCATCAGGGATCGCCGGGCGAGATCCGTCGCGGAAAATACCTGGCGCACCCGAAGGGATGCGGCTTGGGCCAGCAGCAACAGCGGCGCATCCCGGTGAACAGTTTCGGACGGTTCGTAAACGACCAGGCGGAGAGTCAAGCGGCGATGGACGGAAGGCACCGGCGGCGGGACGATCACGGCCGTAAACGTATCGTCGTCACAGGCCAGGCCGACCTCGGAGGCCAGGGTTCGATCCCCCTCGCTCAGCCGCACCCGAAAGGGATGGTCTGCGCAGACCACCAAAAAATGACCGGGCGGCAGCATGACCTCCCGCTTGAGGTCCCCGGGCCATCGCCACGGGATGGTCCGGGGTTCGTCGGTGTCCGGCCCGTCGGGTCGACAGGCAGCCTGCGGATCGCGGGCCAGGCGCCGGGCGGCGTCGTCGGGGTTCCAATCGCCGCTGTCGCCCCTGCCATGGTGAAATTGAAAAATTTCCATGGCCTTGGCCCTGAGCAATTGATGACGAATCCTGGCGGGCAGTCGATAGGCAGCGTCCCGATGCTGTTCGATCAGCGCGAGATCGTCGGCCCGAGGCGACAGACACAGGACTCGCCCCGGCGCCAAAGACAGTTCCGGGACGCCGTTGGACGCGGCGATCTCTATGGCATCGCCGCTCAGCAGATCGATCCAGCGGGAGGGGCTGTTGTCCAGGACGCGGGCATCCCAGCGGGCGACCGTCGGCTGGTCGCAGTCCAGATTGGCCAGAATCAACAGCCTGCGGCCGCTGGGGGGGTGTTGGCGCAGCAAAGCCACAAACTGTCCCGATCCCACAGGCACCAGGGCCACATCTGCCTGATCGCGGAAGGCAGGGTGGGCCTCTATCAGTCGATTGAGACGTCCGATCTGCGCGACCTGGTTGTCGGCGGCGCCCCAGTTCAGGGACGGCGCTCCGTGGACGTCGATCTTGGCGGTGGCCAGCCATTCCACGCCGTTGGCAAAGGCGAAGGCGCCGTGGGTGCTGCACAGGGCGCACAGGGCGGTGCGCATGCGGGCATAGGTTTCGGAGCGGTCAGCCAATCGGTCGTTGTCATGGGTTTCGGCAAAGTGTACGGCAATTCCGTCGGAACGGGCGATGTCCAATGCCTGGGGTAGATATGACTCGATTTGGCCCCGGTCATAGTTCTGAAACAATTCCGAGTAACACCAATCGAAATTGGCCCGGTTCAAAATATCGCGGGTTGCCTTCAATGGCCCCCCCAGCCCCTCCAGCAAAAAGACCGTATCGGGAAATTGGCGGCGCACCGAGGCCACGATATAGCGCCAGGCCGCCACCGGAATCATGTATCCGGCGTCGCAGCGGAAGCCGTCTACGCCCCGGCGGCACCAGGTCAGAAAGACCTCGGCCACATGCTGCCACAGATCCCTGCGGCCATAGTCGAGCCGGGTCAGGTCCTCCCAGCGAACGCCCCAGGCGCCGGGCACTTCGATCTGTCCGTCGGGGTTTCGGACGAGCCATTGGGGGTGGGTTTCGTGCAGGGCCGCCGCCCAACCGGTGTGGTTGACGGCGATGTCAATCAACAGTTTGGCATGGCGGCGGTGAACGGCATCGATCAATTCGACAAATTGTTCCAGGGGGGTGGCCCGCGGGTCGAATTGGGCCAGGGCCGGATCGACGGCCGTGAAACTCAAAGAGGCGTAAGGGCTCCCGAAGCGGCCCATGCGGCCGTAGACGGTCGGCGTCGGCTGGATCGGCAGCAGCATCAGGAAGCGGCAGCCGAGATCTCCGATGATAAAATCGAGATGAGCGATCACATCACGAAACGTTCCGGAAGGCGGGATGACGGCATAGCCGTCCTGATCCAGCATCCGGATGCACGCCTCGCGGGAGGGGTCCGCATGGGTCGCGCTGCCTTTGTTGGCACCGAACTGACGCACAAATGCGTTGTAGATCGTGTTGGCGCAGCAGGTATCGCCTGCGCTGACGTTGAGAACCACATTGGGGCCCCGGGGCCACTGGGGATCGTCGCCGTGGGACGGCAGAAAAAAGCATTTGGCCTCGAAATGACCGACCTCGCAAAGGGGCAGCGTGATGCAAAAGCGGCGGTCGTCGACGGCCCGCATGGAAAGATCGAACCAGTCCCGCCCCGGCGGGGGCTGATCGTCGTGCACCTGCCGAACAATTTCGTCCCGGGCAACGGCGGCATGACCGATGTTGGTGCGTATCCAGGCCGTTCCCCGGCGGCACCCGACCTCCAGGGTGAAGGTCTGGAGGTCTCCCCGGAACCTGACCAGCCGACGGCCGGGAGGCGGGGTTTGGATGGGGTCGCGGTGGGGGTCCATGTAGATGCCGTCCAGGCGCGCCTAAAACGTCAGGTCGCCGTCGATCACGGCACCGGCGTCGATCGTCGCCTGGGCGGTGCCGCGGTTGGTGATGACGACCCGCCCCAGGATGGTGACGTTTTTTTCGAAGGCGACATCCCCGTCGATCGTCAAGGCCCGGCAGCCGACCAGGGAGGGCACACCATGTTTGAACCTGGCCTCGAACCGATCGATGGCGCCATAGTAGCGCGGGTCGAGACGGATCTGGGGCAGATCGCCCTCCAACCCGGGATTCAGGGTCACTCCACCGTCCTTCGAAACCGCAAAGCAGTCGGATCGCACCAGCAGCAGCTCCGGACACTTCTTGACCGGAAAAAACCTCGTGCGGGGCACCTTGACGGCGGTGGCGCCCTCGAACTGCGAAATGGCCGCCCCCATCGCCGTTTCGAGCTGGTAAACCGCCGGGCTTTCGTCGTCCCGCGGAACCAGGTGCTTGGGATTGACGATCAGTGGCAGGCGCAGAGGCTCTCGGCTCTCGATCCGTGCTTTCAAAAACGCAAGGTCGATCCAGAGGCTGTTGGTGTTGAAAAAGCGGTAGCGGTTGATGTCGCTGAAGGCGGCCGTTTCCGCCGGAGGGCACTGGGCGATTTCACGCAGCACCAGGCGACCGTCTGTGCGGCGCGCCAGATGTCCGCCCTTCATGTCCGAAGGGGTGCGCTCGGCGGCTTCCATCATGAAGGGGAATCCATGGCGCACGAAATAGCCCAGGAGCGCCGGCTCCATCACCGCCCCCAGGTTGTCGCTGTTAGAAACGAAGGCATAGCGAATGCCGTCGGCCAGCAGCCGATGGAGGGTCTTTGACGCATAGAGGGCGGCATAGATGTCGCCGTGGCCTGGCGGATTCCATTCCAGCTCCGGCTGCTGGGGCCAGGCCGCCGGCTCCAGATCTTGCTGCAGAATTTTGGGAAATTTGTGCTGCTGAAACATCAGCGGAAGCGGCTCGGGTGCGCATCGGTCGAGCGCCGCAAGGGTATCCGAATGGGTGCTGAAGCTGTTCATCAGGGCCAGCGCAACCCCTCTCCGGCGCGTCTGTTCGAGGATGATCTCCAGAAACGAGCGGCCTCCGCGCACCGGGATCAGGGACTTGGCCGCCGTCAGACCCATGCTGGTGCCCAGACCGCCGTTGAGTTTGATGACGACCGTATGCATTAGGGCCTGCCGGCCGCCCTCCGCGTAGTCGTCCAGGCGGCCGGCGTCCGCCAAATCATCTGTCCCGAGCGCCCGCAGGTCTTGGTCGCATATCAGCCCCGTCGCCCCCTCGGCGATCTGGCGGTAATAGTCGCAGAAGGCGTCGATGACCATGGGGGGCAATCCCTCTTTTTCCATTTTGGCCCTGAATGCCGGCATATGGCGGGTGGTCGCGGTGGTCGTCATGCGCACTCCTTTCCAGGGGTTGGCCCCGTTTCAGGGGGATCAGCAGACCGGTTCGATCCAGCCCATGGGATCATCCGAACGGCCGTATTGGATGTCGGTCAAGACCTGGAAGAATTTATGGGCCAGGGGCCCGACCCCGCCGTCCCCGATGGTGATCACCCGTTCGCCGTACCGGATTTCTCCGACCGGCGAGATGACGGCGGCCGTGCCCGATCCGAAGTTTTCCTTTAGGCGGCCGTCTCCCTGGGCCTCCAGGACCTCATCGATGCTGATCTTGCGCTCGGTGGCCTTGATGTTCCAGTGTTGCGCCAGGGCCAGGACCGAATCGCGGGTGATGCCCGGCAGGATGCTGCCGTCCAGCATCGGCGTGATCAATTCATCGTCGATCACGAAGAAGATGTTCATGGACCCGACCTCTTCGACATAGCGCCGCTCCACGCCGTCCAGCCACAGCACCTGGGTGTATCCGCTGCGGTGGGCCTCTTCACCGGCATACAGGCTGGCCGCATAGTTGCCGGGGGTTTTGGATTCTCCGACGCCGCCGCGAACGGCGCGCACCCGGTCCGGGGTGACCCATATTTTGACCGGATTGAAGCCTTCGGCATAGTAGGCGCCCACCGGACTCAGGATGATGAAAAACCGATAGGTATGGGATGCCCGGACCCCCAAATACGGGTCTGTGGCAATGATGGTGGGCCGAATGTACAAAGAGGTCTCGGGCGCGCCGGGGACCCAGTCCCGTTCGAGGGACAGCAATTCTTTGAGGGCCTCGAGGGCGAAGCCCTCATCGATGGGCGGAATACACAGTTCCCGGCAGGAACGGTTGATGCGTGTGAAATTGTCATGCGGCCGGAAAAGCTGAATCTTGCCGTCGCCGGTGCGGTAGCCTTTGAGCCCCTCGAAAACGGCCTGTCCGTAATGCAGCACCATCGTGGAGGGATCCAGCACGAGGGGTTGGTAAGGCTCGATGCGGGGGTTGTGCCATCCGCTGTCGGGGCTGTAATCCATATTGAACATGTGGTCCGTAAAGATCGTACCGAAGCCCAGGTGGGCATCGTCCGGTTTGGCCTTCGGCCTGCCGGTGGTGGTAATGGTCAATTTCATATGTGCCTCCTGATTCAAACAATACGCCACAAACATGGCGTGTGGATTTTATGGGGCATCGACCGCGAGACCCGGCCAGCACGGTGGGGGTACCCAGCCGTCGCCGCGGGTATCATACGGTGCGGCTGGCCGAAAAAACGGGAGCAGGCTTGCGGCCAGCAGGCGGTGGGGCAACGGTGGGCCGGAAACGGGCTGCAAATCACGATGCAGAGGATGCCGACGTCCATGGCATCAACCCACTGGCGTCGGCGATGTCTCTCTCAAGGGGTGTACCGAGCAGTTCTTGTATTTCGACATCTCCCCCGCAGATGCGGGTTTCGGAAAAGAGTCGTCCTCCATAGGCGTTTCCCTGGGCATCGCAAAGGGCAATGTGGGCATGCACGACGGGATGGCCGTCCTGCGGGGAGACATCGCCCGAACAGGCCACGATTTCAAGGGGCCTGTTTTCGGTGAAGGTGACGTAGACCTGCTGGGTCGGATCGTAAACGCCGAGGGTGGCCGACATGACCGATCCGCGGGCCGTAAACGACGCCATTTGAATCGCGTTTTGGCGGCAAAGGCGTTCGATGCTGTCGATCAAGTCCTGCCCGCCTGCCAGGGGTCCCAGAAACCGGCGGCCGATTGTATATTGTGCCAACTCCTTCATTTTTCGTCATTTGTCAGTACGGGCGAGGATCGATGTTCCCATCGCCCGAGGGCCTGCCGCTTCGGCTTGTGCGCCCGGATCGGGTGATGCGCGCGCGCTTGAGCCGCAGATGCCATAGGGTTATGGTCGACATACCACATCTGAGCATTAAATCAAGGTCTATCCCTTTGGCGACGCACCCCCCGAAAATTTAGAGCGGCTGACGGTCGGTTCGGGTGCGGCACCACTCCGGTGTCCCGTTGCCGAGGCGGTTCATGATTGACAAGGCTCCGGCGCTCGGATATGAGGGGACCACCAAGTCCCATTTAGAAAGGAAAACCCAATGGATACATCCGATCCGATGGCCAATATCGAACCGGTTAGACTGACGTCCAACTCCCAATTCAAATTCCGCTGCCACCCCGGGGTTTCGTGCTTTACCAAGTGCTGCCGTGATATCAACATCATCCTGACCCCCTATGACATCATCCTGCTCAAGAATCGCCTGAAGCTGTCCTCCGAAGAGTTTCTGGCGATCTATACCGTACCCAGGATACTGGAAAAGACCGATCTGCCGGTGGTCACCCTGAAGCTGATGGACGACGAGCAGAAGTCATGCCCTTTCGTGCGTGACGACGGCTGCATCGTTTACGAGGATCGTCCCACCACCTGCCGCTATTACCCCTTGGGCGTAGCATCCCTGAGCCATCGGCAGGACGAGGCCGATGAGGAATTTTATTTTTTCGTGCATGAACCCCACTGCAAGGGATTCGAGGAGGACCGTCAGTGGAAAATCTCAGACTGGCGCCGGGACCAGGGGGTCGATCTTCACGATGAGATCAACGCCGGGTGGACGGACCTGATCGTCCGCAAGCGCTCCTTTCCGAAAAACGTCATGCTGACCCCCGAAAGCAAACGAATGTTCTTTTTGGCCAGCTACAACATCGATCGCTTCAGGCAATTCGTATTCGAGAGCTCCTTTTTGCAGCGCTACGAGGTCGACGAGGCCACCGTGACCGCCATGCGCAAGGACGAGATCGCCCTGCTGCGCTTCGGCATGGACTGGCTCAAATCGATATTCTTCGAAGAGGGGAGGCCTAACATAAAAGAAAACGACCCCCCCGGCAGCTGAAGGGCGCTGCTGCAGCCACTGGCCGGCGAAAGCGCATCGGCTTGCCCTGGACCGGCGTTGAGGCCCTTTTGCCTCGGCAGCCGTGAGCCGCTGGCTGCGTACGTCGAAACAGCGGCGGGCGTCCCCGGGGTCAATATTCCGGATAGCAGAGCCCTTCCCAACCAACGGGATCGTTGAGACGGGCGTCGATGTCGATGCCGAAAAAATCCGCGAGGGGTGCGAAGATGTCGCGGTCGGCGGCCTGAACCCGCCGCGCGGCCGCCAGAACACTTTCCAGGCCTTTGCGGGTCATCCTGCCCAAAGGGCGGCGGCAGCGGCCGGAGGGCATGCCCAAAACCTGCATCAGGGTCTTGATGGCCAAAGGATTGCGGGCCCGGCAGACCACATCGCCCACGGCGGTCGTTTCGGTTGTTTTGACCGTCACCAGGCTGAACAATGGGTCGATCCGGGCTTTCAGCCGGCGGGCGGCATCGACGTTTCCCTCTTGGAGCAGACCGACCATTTGGGCCACCGCAGCGGGAATCACGTTGGTGACCACCGAGATCACACCGGCGGCCCGGATCTGAGGATCCGTCATCATCTCGAAGGTCATGCCGTCGTCGCCCGACAGGATGGTGAAATCCGCTCCGCAGCATGCCCGTGTGCGGCGCATATTGTCGAGATTGGCGGTGGCCTCCTTGACGGTGGCAACGTTTTTGAATTCCCGGTTCAGCAGGGCCAGGTCTTCAGGCAGCAGTTGGCAGCCCGTGCGTCCCGGAATCACATACGGAATCACCTCCAGGTCGGGATAGGCCGCGGCCACCGGCCCGACATATTCCCGTCGGATTTCAAGGGAACTCGGTCCGTTGTAGTAGGGGTCGACCAGCAGCACGGCCTCGGCCCCGGCGTTGCGGGCATGACCCGAGGCCGCCAGGGCTTCGGCGGTGTTGTTGCTGCCGGTGCCGGCGATGCAGATACACTTGTTTCGGGTCTTTTGGGCGGCGGCTTCGATGACCTTGTTGTGTTCGTCCCAGCTGAGGGTCGGGCTTTCTCCTGTGGTGCCGACCGCCAGTATCCCGCCGACCCCGGCCTGGATTTGAAACTCGACCAGCTTGTCGAGACCCTCATAGTCGACCCGATCATCTTTAAATGGTGTAATCAATGCCGTAAAACATCCTGTGATCATGGAAACCCCCTCGATAAATTAAAATTAATGCAGACAAAACGACGGCCTGGCGAATCGGGCGTCATAAAAAGCGTTAGAAAAAACAGAACCCGCTGTTAATAAAAAGGAGGGAATAAATCCCCAAGACTCATTCCCCCCTTGTTTGACCGGCGCAGTGCGAGACGACACGCGGCTAGCGCATGCCGGTGCCTCTTCCGAAGACGTCCCTTCCGGCCAGAGGGTTGTATAGCTTGGTGATGGCGAATTTCATGACATCCAGAGACTTCATGTCGACGACGATATCAAACAGGGTATTTTCGCCATCTTCCGGAAGGATGCAGGCATTGGCATCATCGAAGCTCAAGTCTTTGAAACCCTTGACCAGCTTTTTTTGGTCCTTTTTGGTCATGCCCACCTGGACCGCTTTCTGGCCCGCTATGTCTACCACCTGATCGCCCAATCCGGCCGCTTCGATTTTGCTCAGTTTGTTGTCGTCCAGCATAATGTTAATGGTATAGTCCGCCATTCAGTCACCTCCCGTTGATAGGGTTCAAAGTTGCGGGTTGCCGGGCCCTTGCCCTTCTCCCTCCCGGGGCCGCAATCGCGTAGATACCCCGAATTAATTTAAATATCAGTAAATTGACCAAAAAAGAGAGCACATCCGATGGGCCACATATATTAGCAAAACGCGCTGCTGTCAAGTCACTAGTCGAGGATCGTTCTATTTGTTTTTGCTTGACAATATCAGTTTCCTGCCCTACTAGCCGCACACCGAATGGTCCTGCCGGATTTACAATCCGGCACGGGTGTCTTATGTGTTATAGCAGCTCCGGTGCTGCGGGTGCCGGGCGGATCACCCTTCGCCCCTCTCGCGTTTGTTCAATCTGAACCAGACTATAAATAAGGATGGAAACATGCCCAAAGCCAAAAATATCGACGAATTTATCGCCAGGCAGCGCGCGGCGATTGCCTCCAATCCCGATTGCGGCAACTCTCATTACAATCTGGCGGTGGCCCTGTTGGGGTTGAAACAATATGAAGAGGCCGAACAAGAACTGTGGCGGGCCATCGACTGCAGCCCGACCCTGGCGGAAGCCTATGTCCAACTGGGCGGCATCTGTCTGCAGCGCGGCGATCTGGAAGGCTGTCTGGACTACAACAAACGGGCGGTTCATTCCCGGGCCGGTTTTTCCGAGGGGTACGGCAATATCGGCTTTGCCAGTCTGCAACTGGGCAAAGTCGACGAGGCGATTCCGGCCCTCGAAAAGGCGGTGCGCTGGAACCCCCGCTTCGTCCAGGCCTATGCCACCCTGGCCAATGCCTATCTGATGAAGGGGATGATCGACGAAAGCATCCAGGCCAGCCGCAAGGCCCTCGATATAGAACCCTCGTTTGCGGTGGCCCACAACAATCTGGCCATCGCGTTTCTGGAGCGGGGAGATGCCGCATCGGCCAGGGAGCATTGCGAGAAGGCCACAGAGCTCGGCTACCAGGTGGCCCCCGAGATTCTGAGCGCCCTCGATCAGGAGCAATAGAACAAGGCTGCCCGGCGGCGGCCCGCCCGGCGCCGCGCCTTCGTGCGAACCGAGTCGATGCCATGACCGACCCGCCCCGATTCCGCTATTTTCTGTCCGACAACGCGCATCCGGTTCTTCCCGGCAGCGCCCTCTGGTCGGATCCCCTGCCGATGCATCCGGCGACCCCGACGGCGGGGGCCGGAGCCTGGCGCTACGGCGATTATTTTGAGGCCCTGACGACCTTTCTGCTGGCCGACGGCCTGCCTGCCGTCAGCGCGGTCTTGTCCGGGCGGGCCGGCCGTCCCATCGCCGTTCGAGATCTGGCGGACCTCCGCATCTACCTCGAAAAGCACGGCCAATTTTACCATCCCGCGCGGGTCGAGATCGCCCCCGGTGATGGTGCATTTGTGATCAATGCCGCCCTGTCGGCGGCCGGACAAAACATTATCGACGCGGAATACCGGCTGCTTCAAAGGCTGGGGCAGCAATTTGCGAGCCCCTATTTGCCGCGAGTTTTCGCCCGGGGCCGGGTGCGATCGGGGGGGGCGCGGCAGATTCATCTCTTCTTGGGCGAATGGTTTGAGGAATATCATGAATTCCACCTGACCTGGGACCCCGCCCGACGACGCCGGCGGATCAGGGTGTGGCATCCGCAGCACACCGGGCTTTTTCTGTCCCGGCGCCAGACCCTCGATCTGTATACCCGGGCGGCCTGGATTCTGACGAGCTTCTATGACATCGAGACCCTGGCCCAGATCTATCCCTGGCATCATGCCGCCGGTGATTTCGTGGTCCGGAGGATCGAGGACCGCATCGATCTCAAGTTGATAACGGTCCGTCGATATCGATCGCCGCTGGACGACCAGGAGGTTCGGACCGAGGATCGCGACCCCGCATGGCTGATGCAGGGACTGCTGATTTTTCTGGTGAACCTGTCCATCCGCATGCGGCTGGACCGCCTGGACGGCGTGGGCCGAATGGTCTGGGCCGCGGCCGAGGCGGTCGAAGGCACCCTGTGCGGATTTTTAGCGGCACTTCAGACCAAGACCCGCCCGGCCTGCCTGCCGGCGCCGCCGGCCGATTGTTTCCGGGTTTACCTGCTCACCCTCGGCCGTCAGGTCTGGACGGATACGGCCCGGGACATTCTGGCGGCCTGCGATCCCCGGTCACCGGAACGCCCGGTCATCGAAGCCCATCTGCGGCAGCATGTGGCGGATCTTTACGACGGCGTCCGAGCGCTCTTGGGCCGATGCGGCGGACACCCCTCAGGAGGGCCTTCGGACGGCCCCGGTGACGAGGGGGAATGATGGCCAATTCCCCAAAATGTAGCGGTTTTTAAGTGGACGACCGCAAAATAGAGGGTTTTATTCCTACCGATGGAGTATATTATCGCATCCGGTTTATCGAAGGCCTCTTT
>Ga0272444_10002835_pt1 | contig 15879 bp, 11 predicted proteins | sample SSMForm13_FD_201033 | JGI IMG/M metagenome (GOLD analysis project Ga0272444, IMG submission 201033) | Marine sediment archaeal communities from Little Sippewissett salt marsh, Falmouth, MA, United States - SSM-Form-13 | ecosystem: Environmental > Aquatic > Marine > Wetlands > Sediment ...
ATAATCTACGATTATCGCAAGTGGGCGATTGCGCATATATGATGAGCGACAGGTGCTGGCCATATGCAAATGGGCCTTGAAGTTTGATGCATTCCATGAAAGACAAAACCCCCGCAGCGATTGCTGAAGGGAGCAGTATGCCTTATTTTACCAAACGCTTGATATGTCGAGCGTAAAAACCGATAAGGAAAATTTAGTGTATGGCAATAGGCGCATCATCCGCTTTTAAGGAAGGTAAATTGAAAATGGCAGATATTCAGCTGGCAAATCTGGTTGACATGGATTCCCCTCAAGCGGTGATAGACGAAGCGATAAAAATCATCGGCCTTTTTCCCCAAAAAACCAAGCCCCAACGGATACGGTCGGCATTCACCCAGACCGTTTCATTATATAATGGTCAATGGAAGGACGTCAGTCGGTGCAATACCGATTATCACAATCTGAAACATGTAACGGACTGTTTTTTGGCAATGGTTCGCCTTCTTCACGGCGCCGCTGTTTCGGGCATTCGATTTTCGTTTTCTCAGACCTGCCAGGGGCTGGTGTCGGCGCTGTTGCATGATGTGGGATATCTGCAGCACAAAGAAGACACCCTTGGCACAGGCGCCAAGTTTACCACCAGCCATGTGCGGCGCGGCATGGATTTCGTTCAACGCCATTTTGCCGCCTTTGGCCTCGAACAAGCGGATGTTCATGCCTGCATGACCATGATTCATTGTACGGATCTTGGTGCGGATCTTTCAGCCATCCCCTTTCCCGATCAAGCCACCGAACGGCTTGGCAAAATGCTGGCAACCGCGGATATACTGGCCCAAATGGCCGATCGGACCTATCTGGAAAAGCTCCTGTTGCTCTATTTTGAACTGGATGAAGCGTGTGTTGACGACTATGTTGACGAACTGGATCTTTTGCGGCGCGCAGAGGATTTTTATTTACAGATGACGGACCGGTTCGAGTTGCGACTGGATGCGTTCAACCGCTTGATGATTCATCATTTCCAGGCGCGCTGGGATATCGACCAGGATCTATATCAGCGGTCCATCCGCAAGCAGCAGAAGTATCTGCAAGCCATTCTTCAACAGAACAGTGACGATCCCCGTTGCTGGTTGCGGCGTAGCCGTATAGTAGAGATGGTACGTTCCAGATACAATTGACGGATTCGTAAAAAACCCGATATCGGCGTTACGCTTCATCCTTCGTCACTGCGGAGTACGAGCAGTACGCCTCATTCCTCAGGATTCGCAAGCCTTGATCTCGGGCTTTTTACGAATCCGTCCGTCTTGCACATGCGGCCGCAGGCATCAAACCACCCCTTCAGGCATGGGCGCCACGGCTTCACCGCCTAGCGGATACCCGCCATCCAGGCGGATGATGCTGCCGGTCATGAACGGTGCGTCATCGAGCAGAAACCGGACGGCCCGAATCACATCATCGATGCGACCGATTCGGGCCAGCAGGGTGTGATCCACAATGGCTTGGCGCTGGGATTCGGTCAACAGTCCCCATCCGCGGGTATGCGGTCCATGGCGGGTTTCCATCACGCCCAACATCAGTTCATTGACCCGCACGCAAGGCGCGCCAAGCCGGGCCCAGGTTTCCGTGAGCAGGCCAATGCCCCGATTGGCGGTGGCGTAGCCCTCATTGAAAAGGTAGCTGGCCGGACCGCTGCGGCCGACGATGCCGGCGATGGAGGAGATGTTGATCACCGCGCCGTCGCCCGTGGCTTTCAGGTGGGGCAGGGCCGCATCGAAAATCCAGCGCTTGGCCCGCAATGTGGTGGCCATTTCAAGATCCCACTGCTCCTGGACGTAGCCACCGTGAACCACCGGCCACCCGCCACGCTCGATATTGTTGATCAGGATGTCCAGCCGACCGAAACGATCCACCACACGGTCGATCAGGCCGGGTATGGTTTCCGTATCCAAGAGATCAATGCGCTCGATCATGTGGTCTGTGCCGGTGGCGGCAAAATCGGCCTGCAAGGCCGGCAGGCTTTCGGGCCAGTCAAACCAGGTGGCCGCCACTCGCGTGCCGCCTTGCAACAGGTCCAGACCAATGGCTTTACCGATGCCCTTGATACTGCCCAGCACCAGGGCGACTTTTTTGTCTGTCTTCATGTTGGGTGTGCCTGTTTGGTTTCGGGTCCTTTGAAAATTGTCTGGCCGACCCAGGCCATGGCCACCGTCAAAAGATCCAGGTCATGGGTGGCGGCGCGTTCAATCGTTTGTGGATTTACGCTAATCGCGGCCATGTCGGGGTTGCTGAATATCGTTTGGCGGAATGTATCCAGGTCGTACAAGGCGGTATAGACTTGGTTTGCGTCGGTGGGGCTGAGCACACCGGGGCGGTAGCGGTTTTTCAGACTGAGCAGTTCCAGCATCCTATCGTTCATCTGGTTGTGGGTGGCAATCTCTTGGTCGGCCACCCATGCCGCCACGGTCTGGGAACGTTGTTCATTAAAGCCCAAACAGTGGGGTTCACGGATGATGGCCCAGTGTTCGGTCAACCGGCCGGTGTTGCGGTCGCGCGATACGCCTCGTGCCAGCGGGTAGGTGCGACAGGAGGCCGGACGGACCGGATAAACGCTGCAGCCGGCATCGGTGACAAACGGACAGGCCAGGTCATCGTCCGCCTTGAAGCGCAGGCTGACTACCGGCAGACCGGTTTCAGGGCCGGTATGGGCGTCGGTGTAGGTGCTCAGAAATTCAGCGGATGAGAGGTTCAGATGCTGTTTCAGGCATAGCACATCATAGGGCGATAACACCTGGTTCAAATCCCGGCAGCAGGCATTGAAGCAGGCCACCTGGGGCGAGCAGGCGAAACAAAAGGGTTGGTCCCTGTCCAGTGGCGAAATGGGATCGTTCATGACCGGCGTCCTTCAGTATTTGGATTTGAATTGGCCTATCTGGGGTTGCTTGACGAAGAGGTGGTAGCATGTTGGCCGGCCATGTCAACCGCATTTTTTAAAACAGCGCCGAAACCGATGCTAAAAAACAATTGCTGGTGGGCGCCTATCAATTGTTAGGAAAAGATTACAAATAATCTGATGAACGATTTTCTCTACCACATATTGTGTTTATGAGGAATGATTCAACGACATGTGGGTCGCTGGGTGTCGGACCGTAAGTGGCTGCATCTCAAGGGATTTTATGGCGCCAAAAGTTCTTGACAATGAATATGCTGGATGGTATTGATCTTACCTTGCGTTACGCTGTGACTATCTTCCCGAATTTATTAAGATATATTCAATCGAACCAATCAATACCGTAGTGTATTGAATTCATATCTGATCTGCGTTTTTTGGAAACGAAGTGTGGAGTTTAGGTTTAGATGTTAACGAAGTTTAACAGTCCGGATCGAACCCATTCGGACGCCACTAAATTGAAGGGAGGTGCGACGAACAGGAGGTGTTAATCCTTAAGTTTCGGAAAGTAGGTTGAGTGAACTCTTTTTTAACTAACCGTAGGAGGTATATTAAATGCCAAGTTTCGTAATTCAGGAAAAATGTGACGGCTGCAAGGGTGGCGACAAAACCGCTTGCATGTACATTTGTCCCAACGACCTGATGGTGCTGGATCCCAACGCCATGAAAGCCTACAACCAGGAACCGGATCAGTGCTGGGAATGTTTTTCCTGCGTAAAGATCTGCCCCACCCAGGCTATCGAAGTTCGCGGTTACGCTGACTTTGTACCGCTGGGAAGCTCGATCATGCCCATGATGGGTACCGAAGATGTCATGTGGACCTGTAAGTTCAGAAACGGCCTTATCAAACGCTTTAAGTTCCCCATCCGGACCACCCCCGAAGGCCAGGCCAATGCCTATGCCGACCTCAAGGGCAAGGATCTCGAAAGTCAGTTGCTTTCTACCGAGGAAGCCGACGCTAAAGTACTTTGCGAGCCTGATCCTGCCCAATTAGTGTAATTTTGAGTGTTCAAATAGGACGCGATTTTATTGAACTTTTCCTTTAAGGAGGATAAAATATGGCATTACCAAATAAACCTGTGGGTGAACTCAAGGCCGTACGGGATCCTGAAGTTGTCGAGAAAGAAGTTGACGTTCTCATCGTCGGTGGTGGTATGGCTGCCTGCGGTACCGCGTTTGAAGTTAAAAAATGGCTGAAAGACGATCAGACCGTTCTGCTGTGCGACAAGGCCGCCATGGAACGTTCCGGCGCCGTTGCTCAGGGCCTGTCCGCCATTAATACCTACATTGGCGACAATGCCTGTGAAGACTACGTGCGCATGGTCCGCAACGACCTGATGGGCATCGTCCGCGAGGACTTGATCTACAGCTTAGGTTGCCATGTCGACGACTCTGTCTACCTGTTCGAAGAATGGGGACTCCCCGTTTGGAAAAAGAGCGAAGACGGAAAGAACATGGACGGTAAAAAAGGCCAGAAAATGGGCACCCTGAAATCTGGTGCACAGCCTGTCCGTACCGGTAAATGGCAGATCATGATCAATGGTGAGTCCTACAAGCGTATCGTCGCCGAAGCCGCCAAACTGGCCATAGGCGAAGACAACATCATCGAGCGCTGCTTCATCGTTGAACTGCTCTTGGACGCCAATGTGCCGAATCAGATCGCCGGCGCCGTTGGTTTCTCCGTCCGTGAGAACCTCGTCTACATCATCAAATGCAAAACCATGATGGTTGCCTGCGGTGGCGCTGTGAACATCTACCAGCCCCGTTCCGTTGGTGAAGGTAAGGGCCGCGCCTGGTATCCGGTATGGAACGCCGGTTCCACCTACACCATGGCGATGAAGGTCGGCGCCGAACTGACCATGATGGAAAACCGTTTCACCCCGGCTCGTTTTAAAGACGGTTACGGCCCGGTTGGTGCGTGGTTCCTGCTGTTCAAGGCCAAAACCCTCAACGGTCTGGGCGAGGCTTTCGCCGGTAGCGACGCCGCCAAGGCAGAGCTGGAAAAATACGCTCCCTACGGCACCGCCGCCATCACCCCGACCTGTCTGCGTAACCACCTGATGCTGTTCGAGATGAAAGAAGGCCGCGGCCCGATTCTGATGGACACCGTTACCGCACTGGCCACCCTCGGCGAGACCATGGACAAGAAAGAACTCAAGCACCTCGAGTCCGAAGCTTGGGAAGACTTCCTGGATATGACCTGCGGCCAGGCCAACCTGTGGTGTGCTCAGGACTGTGAGCCGGAGAAGAAAAACTCCGAAGTTATGCCCACCGAGCCTTACCTGTTGGGTTCTCACTCCGGTTGCTGCGGTCTGTGGACCTCCGGTCCGGATCTGCCTTGGGTACCGGATGCATATAAAATTAAAGCCCGCAACGGCAAAGTCTACAAACAGATGACCACCGTTGAAGGTCTGTTCACCGCTGGCGACGGCGTGGGCGGCTCCGGCCACAAGTTTTCCTCTGGTTCCCATGCCGAAGGTCGTATCGCCGCCAAACAGATGGTGCGCTATGCAACAGACTTCGCCGATTTCACCCCGACCCTGAAACAGTCCAAGGAAGAACTGGTCGACTTGGTTTACAAACCGGTCCGTACCTTCCTCGACAACTGCGAATACACCACCGCCATCGACATCAACCCCAACTACGTGAAACCCAATGGGATGATGTACCGGTTGATGAAGGCCACCCATGAGTACGGTGCTGGAACGGCCACCTTCTACATGACAAGCAGCAAGTCTCTGGAAATCGTCATGGATCTGCTTGCCACCATGCGCGAAGACTGCGAAAAACTGGCTGCTGGCGACCTGCATGAGCTGATGAGATGCTGGGAAATCGAGCATCGTATCTGGACCGTGGAATCGCATCTGCGCCACATCCAGTTCCGTAAAGAAACCCGCTACCCGGGCTTCTACTATCAAGCGGACTATCCGGGACAGGATGATGAGAATTGGTTCTGCTTCACCAATTCCAAGTACAACCCGGAAAAGAAGGAATGGGATGTCAAGAAGGTAGACTACATTAAAATCTTCAAGGATTAAAATGTCGACGGTTGTTTTAGTCGAATAGTTGTACACCTCCAGGTGCCCGACGGGCGCCTGGAGGTTTTTATTACCGAATCGATGGTAGTTGTTTTCGGGTAGTACCTATCCGTGATATGGACAGGTGACCTTGTCGGCCGATGTGGTGTTGCCTGGATATTGGAGCCTGAAACCGGCACCTGGAGATCATCATGATAACTGGATTGTTTCCAGTTCCCCGTTTCCAGCTTCAATAAAAGGGTATTACCCGAAACCATGGCAGTACAATCCTGAACTTTTATTCATGACCTTTTTAGAAACGTTGATGCACGGAGGGATAGCATGACAAACGACAAAGCAGCCCCTGCGAGTGGAAGCATTATGGTGGTGGGCGGCGGAATCGCCGGTCTGACCACGGCCATCGAGGCCGCTGAAGTGGGGTATGAAGTGTTTTTGGTCGAAAAAAATCCTTATCTGGGCGGAAGAGTTGCACAGCTGAATCAGTACTTTCCAAAGCTATGCCCTCCGACCTGTGGTCTGGAGATCAACTTCCGGCGGATCAAGGACAACCCCAGAATCAAGGTGTTTACGCTGGCCGAAGTTGAGAAAGTGGACGGAACGCCGGGCAATTACACTGTCAGTGTCAAGATCAATCCTCGCTATGTGAACGAGAACTGTACCTGTTGCGGTGCCTGTGCCGAAGCCTGTGAGACGGAAGTCTCCGATGAGTACAACTTCGACATGTGCAAGACCAAGGGCGCCTATCTGCCATTTCAAATGGCCTTTCCGGCCAAATATGTCATTTCTCCCCAGATTATCGGCACCGATGACGCCGCCAAGGTCAAAGAGGCCTGTAAATACGACGCGGTGGATCTGGACATGCAGGCCAAGACCGTCGATCTGCCCGTGGGCGCCATTGTCTGGGCCACCGGTTGGGAGCCCTACGATGCCCATCGCATCGACAACCTGGGCTTCGGCCAGTACGACAACATCATCACCAACATGATGCTCGAGCGCCTGGCATCCAATAATGGTCCCACCAAAGGCAAAATCGTGCGTCCTTCCGATGACAAGGCGCCCGAGAGCGTGGCCTTTGTCCAGTGTGCCGGTTCGCGTGACGAGAACCACCTGCCCTACTGCTCCTACATCTGCTGTATGGCATCGCTCAAGCACGCCACCTATATCCGTGAGCAGTATCCGGACACCAAAGTCTACATTTTCTATATCGACATCCGTTCTCCAGGCGATCGATACGAGAAGTTCTATAACAAAATCAAGGAAGATGAAAACGTCATCTTTATTAAAGGCAAGGTTGCCGAGGTCAGTGAAGACCCCAGCACCAAGAATATTACCGTGGTTGCCGAAAACGCGGTTACCGGGGAGAAGACTCGCCAGACGGTGGATATGGTCGTTCTCGCTACGGGTATGCAACCGACTGCCGCCAACACCAAATTGCCGGCTGACCTTAAAATCAATGATGATGGATTTATCGTCAATGATTTTGAACAGGGTGGCATGTTTGCCGCCGGCTGCGCGACCAAGCCGGCAGACGTGATTTCATCCAACCAGAATGCGACCGGCATGGCCCTGAAAGCCATTCAAACCCTGGTGAAAAGGTAGGAGGTAAACCATGGATAAAAAGTATGGTGTGTATATCTGCGAAGGTTGTGGCATCGGGGAGTCTCTCGATGTGAAAGCCCTGTGCGGGATTCCCGAAGAAGAGGGTGTGCCTGTCAAAACCCATCCGTTTTTGTGTGGCAAAGACGGGGTTGAACTGATCAAGAAGGACATCGCGGGCGGCACCAACAGCATCGTCCTGGCCGCCTGTTCCCGGCGCGTCAATTTTGATGTTTTCAGCTTCGATGGCTGTATTGTCGATCGCGTCAACCTGCGTGAAGGTGTGGTCTGGTCCCATCCGCGCAGCGATTTCCCGGCCCTGACCGATGAAGAAAAAGAAGATGAGGACAATTACGATCGCGTTCAGATGATGGCCGAGGATTACATCCGCATGGGCATGATCCGGGTCGAGAAAGTCAAACTGCCCGAGCCCTTTCTGCTGGACAATCTGTCCCGGAAAATCCTGGTGCTGGGCGGTGGCATCACCGGCATGACCGCAGCCATCGATGCGGCCAAGCTTGGATACGATGTGACCATCGTCGAGAAAACCGACAACCTGGGCGGCTATGCGGCCAAGGTGAGAAAGCAGATGCCGGTCGCAGCGCCTTACGATGCACTGATTTCGCCGATCGTCCAGGCCAAGATCGCTGAGGTCGAGTCCATGCCCAATATTACCGTGAAAACCGGTACGGTGATCGCCCGTATCGCCGGCCAGCCGGGTGAGTTCACGGTGACGATGAAAAAACCGGGCGAGAAGATTCCTTTTGACGTCCCCTATCCGCTGCCTGAGGAAATGAAATTCGATGAGAGCGGCAAGGAACTGGATGTCGACAAACAGCACGAAGTCTACATGAAATATAACGAAGGCAGGAACGACATCCTCCAGTTCGATCCCGACGGCGAGATGTTCGGTGCCGTCATTCTGGCCGCCGGCTGGCGCCCGGATGATCTCTCCGATGGTGATTTCTCGCATCTGGGGTACGGCGTGATTCCCGACGTGGTCACCAACGCCCAGTTCGAAGAAATTGCCAAAGCCGGCAAGATCGTGCGGCCGTCCGATGGCCAGCCGGCCAAGTCGGTGGTTTTCGTCCAGAGCCCGGGCAAGGACGAGTCAGACGGCGATTTTGCCTATGCCGGCGCCGTGACCAGCATGGTTTCCCTGAAACAGGCCAAGTATGTGCGCGAAGACTACAGCGACGGCAAGGCCTTCATCTTCTACCAGCACATGCGTACGCCTGGTTTTTCCGAGCTCTTCTACAAAGGTCTGCAGCAGGACCCCGGAATTTTCATGACCAAGGGTTCCGTAATGAGTATCGAGAAAAACGGCGACGGCATGATCGTGGATGCCTCGAACACGCTCTTGGGCGAGAAGCTGCAGGTCAAGGCTGACCTGGTCGTTCTGGGTGCCGGTATGGTTCCCGTAACCAAGGATGATCCAGTCGTTAACCTGGCCTACCGCCAGGGACCGGGTTTCCGCGATATCGGCCTGTTCAACGGATACGTGGACTCCAACTTCATCTGCTTCCCCTATGAAACCCAGCGCACCGGTATCTATGCCGCCGGCGCCATCCGTCGTTCCATGACCATGGAAGAGGCTATGGAGGACGCCTCTGGTGCGGCCCTCAAGGCCATCCAGTGCCTTGAGTCGGTTAACCGCGGCGTGGCTGTGCATCCGCGGTCGGGTGATATGACCTTCCCGGACTTCTTCTTCCAGCGCTGTACCCAGTGCAAGCGGTGTACGGAAGAGTGCCCCTTCGGCGCCCTGGACGACGATGAAAAAGGCACCCCGAAACCCAATCCCACGCGCTGCCGTCGCTGCGGTACCTGCATGGGTGCCTGCCCCGAGCGTATCATCGGTTTTGCCGATTACAACATCGACAGCATCGGTTCCATGGTCAAATCGGTCGGCGTACCGTCCGAAGACGACTACACCGAACCGCCGCTGCGTATCCTGGGCCTGGTTTGCGAAAACGACGCCTACCCGGCACTGGATATGGCCGGGCTCAACCGCTCATCCTATTCAGCGGATGTCCGCATCATTCCCATTCGCTGCCTGGGGTCCATGAATGTCATCTGGATCAAGGATGCGCTCTCCCAGGGCATGGACGGTGTTTTCCTGCTCGGCTGCAAGCATGGTGACGACTATCAGTGCCATTTTGTCAAGGGCTCCGAACTGGCTGACATCCGTATGAAAAAGATCGGCGATGCCCTGGCCAGCCTATCCTTGGAAAACGAGCGCGTGGCCCAATTTGAAGTGGCCATCGACGATTACGACAAGGTTCCCCAGATCATCAACGATTTTGTGGATTCCATCGAAGCGCTCGGTCCCAACCCGTTCAAGGGCTTCTAATAAAATAATGATATGAGGGCAGGGCGGCTAGCCGTCTTGCTTACCCATTTGTCCAAGTGAGGAGGTTAGAAATGGCGGATTCATATCTGGTCGAACCTGATGTGAGCTTTATTGAAGAAGTGAGCAGACTGGGCGGCGCCGATGTTAAAAAGTGCTTCCAATGCGCTACCTGCGCGGTGGCCTGCCCGATCTCTCCGGATACCAAACCGTTTCCCCGAAAAGAGATGATTGCCACATCCTGGGGATTGAAAGACCGGCTGATCGGCAACGGTGATATTTGGCTGTGTCACAACTGCGGTGACTGCTCCACCTTGTGTCCCCGTGGTGCTCAACCGGGTGATGTGCTGGCGGCGGTTCGTGCGGCTACGGTGATCGAGTATGCCACGCCCAAATCCGTTGCCAAGATGGTCAGTGATCCCAAAAAACTGCCCATGCTGCTGGCTATTCCGGCGGTTATTTTTCTGGTCGTGGGCTTGCTGCTCAAGATCGTTGGCGTGGATTGGCTGAATTTCGCCCCCAGCGGTGATCACTTGTGGCAGGCTGACTATATCGGTAACCTGCTGGTGGATATAATCATGATTCCCACTTTTACCGCTGCCATTGTCGTTTTTGCATTGGGATTGAAGCGGTTTCTGGCCGATATGCATGCCAACGCACTTTTGGAAGGCAAAACCAATAAAGAGACTATCGATCCGGCGGGTTTCGTCCAGGCTTTGATCAAGGTCGTACCCACGATCATGAAACATCAGAAGTTCAACGAATGCAGCGAAAACAAAGAGCGGTCAACCGCTCATATGATGGTACTCTTCGGGTTCATCGGTTTGTTCATCGTGACTGGTTGCTTTTTCGCGGCTGAGTGGATTTTTCACATCGAAGGACCCTATCAGCAAATCAACCCGATCAAGTGGCTGGGGAACATTGCCGGTATCGCCCTGGTGATCGGCGGCATCCTGCTGCTCAAAAACCGCCTGGCCAAGAAAGATCAGATTTCAAGTTACTGGGATTGGTATCTGGTCGGCTTGGTGCTGGCCCTGGGCGTGACCGGTCTGTTGACCGAGATGCTGCGTCTGGGGGGCATGTACGGCCTGTCAGCCTTTATTTACTATCTGCACCTGATTTTCGTCTGGAGCCTGTTTGCCTATACGCCGTTCTCCAAGCTGGCCCACATCGTCTACCGGACGGTGGCCATGGCTTACCAGGAGTATAGCGGTCGGAAATAGACATTTCGAGTAGTACGTGGGGGTGTGTTGAAAGGAGGGCCTTTGGCCCTCCTTTTTATTGGGTTATGTTGAATGAACGGTCAATGCCCACCGTTGAGACTGATAGCACAGCCATCAGCCCGAGCGTTTAGGGTGCCGGCGCCATTCGTAGAGGGCTATTGAGGTGGCCACGGCCGCATTGAGTGACTCCACATCCCCTGACATGGGAATCGAAATGGCCTGCTGCTGCCAGCGTTGTGGTAACCCTGGCCCTTCCATCCCTGCCATAAGGCAGAAGGCTTCAGGAAAGACGATGTCGGGGAGCGGCTTCCCCGATGCTGCCAGGGCGACAACCGGCAGATCATCGGGGAGTTTTTCCATTGCCGGCCCCTGGTAAAGGGTTGCCGAAAAAACGGTACCGGCCGAAGCGCGAATGGCCTTGGGGTGGAAGGGGTTGGCGCTTTCAGCGAGCAGAACAATGCGCTCCACGGCGAAAGCGGCGGCACTACGGATCACGGCACCCACGTTTTCAGGATCCTGAAAAGGGATCAGCAGGCTGCACCCCAGGGCCGACCGATCAGCAGCCCAGGATTTTATCGTCGGGAAGTCGTAAAGCACCATGGGTGCATGGGTGCCGAACTGGTCCAGTTCCCGGAAAAGCGGTGCTGACAGTTGGAGCCATTCCAGATGCTGCGGGGCATCGGCCGGTGGTCCATGGCGATCACCGCTACTGATCCATGCCAAACAGCGCTCGGGGGATTGGGCCATCACTTCGGCAACCAGTCGTCGACCGCACACCAAAGTTTTACCCAGTTTTTTAACCCCCCGTCCACCCAGCATTTTTTTCAGATCTTTGAAGATCGGGTTGGATTCACTTTCGATGGCCCGAATACGGTGATACGTTATCGGTTGTGTTTCCGTTTCGATTTGAACGGCGGCGGCTCTGCGGCGATAACAAACAAGCCGGCGTTGATTCGGGGTGTGGGGAATCTGGTACGGCGTATCTTCAATCAGGTCGTAATCACCCGAAAAATCTCGTGCAGCCTGTTCGATTTCCTGATCGCACCGTGGACCTTTCATAAAAATGATGACCCCATCCTTTTTAATACAGCCGGCTACGCGTGCCAGTGTGTCGGCAATAGGTTCCACGGCCCGAGTGATCACGCCGGCCAACGGTCGATTATAATCCGGTGCAATTCCCCGTTCGATCACTTCAAGACCGGGAAGATGTAATGCATTTACCACGGTTTTTAAAAATTGGACCCGCTGTTGCCGGCTTTCGGCCAAAAGGATACTCAGATCAGGACGAAAAATTTTAAGCGGGATGCCCGGCATGCCGGGACCACTGCCCAGATCCATCAGTGGGGATGGCAAGTGGGTCTTGAGGGCCGGCAACATGGAATCCGCGTACAATTTGATGACCATGTTTTCAAAATTGCGGATACGGGTCAGATTCAATTCGGCATCGTGGCGGCGGAGCAATCGATGGTAGACCCATAATTGATCCAGTTGAACCCCGGAAAGGTCAATGCCGCAGCGATTTAGCAGCGTCTTCATCAGCTCTGGGCTGGGTCTCGACTTTTCGCCTCCCTTCCGGAGATTGACATACGGTTTGGCTGGGTGTGGTTTCAATCAAGCGCCTCATTCACACAAAAGATGCTAAAAAACATATTGCTTACACGTAGAATGTTTTTAACGCGAGGTCAACTTGATTTCGATGCGACGATTTTTTAGATAAGCTTCCGGGGTGTCGGCAGAATCCAGGGGGTGGAACTTGCTGAAACCGGTGGCGGCCATATGGGATTCATCAATCCCCTGGCTGGATAAAAAGCGAACCACCGAGACGGCCCGTGCGGTGGATAATTCCCAGTTGGAAGAAAATCGTCCGGATGTGACCGGTACACGATCGGTATGCCCGTCGATTCTCAGAATCCAGTCGATTTCCGCCGGAATTTTAGCGGCCAGGGCCTTTAATGGCGTTGCCAATTGACTCAGGTGGCGGCGTCCTTCTTCTCCAAGGGTGGCCGACCCGGAGGCAAACAACAGTTCAGCCTGAAATACAAAGCGGTCGCCCTCGATGCGGATCAGCGGATTATCGTTCAGTACGGTTCTCAGGCGGCCGAAGAATTCCGACCGGTAGGATTCCAGGTCATTGATGCGATTGGCCAGGGCCAAGTTCAAGCGTTTGCCCAGATCTTTGATCTCAGAGGATTTACTCTGATTTTCATCCTCGGCGATGTTCAGGGCCTGGCTTACCGTCTCCAAACGGGCCTTTAGCAAGGCAATACTCTGTTTCAACTGGGCAAGTTGGGCACGCGCACTGGCTGACAGCTGGCGTTCATCTTCCAGTGCCTGCTTTTGTTCGCCGATTAGTGCGGTCAGTGCCTGAATGCGGATCTCTTTTTGATCGAGGTGTTGTTGGGCCAACAGGGTTCGTTCTGTTTCGTCAGCCAGACGGGCCTCCAAGGCCTTCGAGCGGTCTCGCAGCGTTCCCATTTCCAGACGATTGGCTTCCATGGTCGTGGCCATGGCACCGATTCGGCTTTCCAACGCTTCACGAAGGCGCTGCAGGGCATCGATGTCTTCCTGCAAACTGCCGATGGTCAACAGTTGCTGCTCGATCCGGGACTGATCCTGTTCGGCGTCATTGGCCATATCCACGATCCGGTCCTCGAGCGAGACCTTGGTGTCCGTAAGATCGCTGATCATGACCGACAGCTCGGAAACGTTGGCGGTCAGGGTTCGGTTGCGCTGCTCTTCCAATCCCAGCTGGGCGGTCAGTTCACTGAGCTGGCGCTGCATGCTGGCCAGTTCGCTTTCCTGGCCGGAAAGAATCTGGCTCAGCAGAAATTGGGCCACAGAGAAGATCAGAACCAGAAAAATAACGACCATGAGCAGGGCACTGAGTGCATCCACATAGCCGGGCCAGACATTGAAGGTGCGCTGGTTTCGTTTGGCGATACTGGACATGCATCAAGCCCTCATGGCCGTGACCGACCGTTTGCCTTTTGGGGATTCGACCGGCTGCCGGTCTGTAAGCAATAAATGAATTCTGCGGTTGTTTTCACGCAGTTCCTGATTCATTAAAATCAGCTGCGTTTTCAGATCACCGGCGGTATCAGATGCTGCCGGAGCGTGGACGATCGGCGCTTGCCCCTCTGCTTTGTCGATCAGATGGGTGACGCCGGACAGCCATTCTTCCAGCTCATTGAAGAAACGATTTTGCGCATGACCGGCCTGCAGGTCGATGAAACCCAGCACCAGGGAGCCGCCCAAGCCAAACAGAGAAGAACTGAACGCGGTGCCCATGCCGCTTAAAGGGCCTTGAAGGCCGGTTTTGAGGTTGGCGAATACGGCTGCAAAATCGTGCCTGGCCACCTCCAGGCCTTCAATGACCTGCCAGACGGATGAAATGGTTCCGAGCAGTCCCCAAAACGTTCCCAACAATCCCAGGAATACAAGCAGTCCGATCATATAGCGCGATATTTCGCGGGATTCATCCAGACGTCCGCGGATTCCATCCAGGACCGTGCGCATGGAAAAGGCCGACAGCGAAAAGTGGTCACGATTGAGCCCCTCCAAATGCTTGGCCAGTGGCTTCATCAAGCGCGTCGGGTCGGAAACCGAAATCCCCACATTGCCGGTACGAAACATTTTGATCCATTTGAGTTCAGGTTCAAGGGCAAAGACCTGGCGCATATTGATCGCAATGCCGGTAAAAAGCGCTGCGATGATCAGCAGATTGAAGCCCCAGTTGGCCATGAACGCTTTTTGAAGCGGCAAAAACATAAGCAGGCAAACGACACTGACAATTGCCAGGTAAAGTGCCATCCAAAACAGGTGGTGTCGTGGATTGTTCATCAATATCCCTTTGTTTGATCTGATCGTTGGTTGCTGGATATGCGCCTGATTGTTCCATGGGGTGCACACCGTCCAAGTTGTATATCGTCTGGTTTCCCGTTTAATTAAATCCTTAGATTGGATTTCCTTTTGGTCTGACCTGAAGGGTGAAATTCAAGATCAGCAACCCATTGATTGCCGATCGCGTTTGTGTGGATACAACACCGCCACATTTCCGAAACATTGACACAACTACCTTCAATATCTATAATATATTGAATTATTGATCATTTTCCCAGTGGTCGGTAAGGTGGGGAAGATATTGGAAGCTTGCTGAAACCTGCATAAATATCCTGTTTGACATGATGGTGGAAGAGCGATGACGATCATTCGACAGATTCAATCGGTGGAGCAGATTGAATCTCATTTGTTATGGGTTTACCGTGTCCAGCCGATGATGACGCTTCGTGCAGATGCAGGCTCCCCTATCACCGTCCGTCGGTTTATCTTTAATATTCATCGGTCTGAAGAAATTGTTGTCCGAACGGCGCCGTTGGCGCTGCCAATAGACCGTCCTGTGACGATCAGTTATTTTTTTAATGGATTTGAGCATTATTTCGAGAGTGAAATAATTAGCGCCAACAACGTCAAGAATGTTGGAACGTTTTTCAAAATCCATCGTCCCATGGCGATTCGTGCTGTCAATCGCCGCAAATGGTTGCGGTGTTATCCGGGAGACCAGCTGCCCCTTAAGGTGACATTGGATTTGCCGAATAGTGGCCCCGTCACCACCTGTGTGCAGGAATTTTCCGCCAATGGTTTTTCTCTGGTGGTTCCTTCTGATTGCGCGGTGCCAAAGTGCCAGGATGAAGTCGATAGCGTATTGGAGGTCCCGGGTCATGGTGAATTAAGGGCAACGATTGTGGTCAGGAA
>Ga0272444_10002836_pt1 | contig 15877 bp, 16 predicted proteins | sample SSMForm13_FD_201033 | JGI IMG/M metagenome (GOLD analysis project Ga0272444, IMG submission 201033) | Marine sediment archaeal communities from Little Sippewissett salt marsh, Falmouth, MA, United States - SSM-Form-13 | ecosystem: Environmental > Aquatic > Marine > Wetlands > Sediment ...
TCGGCACACACTTCCAGTTCGTCTTCGACCTCGATCGGAATGATGTCGCCGACCTGCAGTTCCGCCAGCTCGCGCAGGCTCAGCTCCACCTCGGTCAGGGTCGAGCTGATCTCGATGTTGGCGCCGAGGATCTCCTCGCGCATCGCCTGCTCCCAGCGTTCGTCCTTCTCGCCGCGATCGGACTGCACGCCGGCATCCAGCAGCTCGCGGATCGGCTCGAGCATGGAGTACGGCAGGCAGATGTAGAAATCGCCGCCGCCGGCCTCCAGGTCGACGTTGAAGGTGGTCACCACCACCACTTCGCTGGGGCTGACGATGTTGGCGAACTGCGGGTTCACCTCGGAACCGAGGTAGGAAAAGTCCACGTCCAGTACCGGCTGCCAGGCCAGCTTGAGATCCTTGAAGGCGATCTCCAGCAGCATCTGCACCACGCGCAGTTCGGTCGGGGTGAACTCGCGACCCTCGATCTTGGTATGGAAACGGCCGCTGCCGCCGAAGAAGTTGTCGACCACGCTGAACACCAGCTTGGGGTCGATCACCACCAGCGACTTGCCGCGCAGCGGCGCGATCTTGATCATGTTCAGGCTGGTCGGCACGAACAGGCTGTGCACGAACTCGGCGAACTTGAGCATCTGCACCCCGGACACCGAGATGTCGGCGCTGCGCCGCAGCATGTTGAACATGCTGGTACGGAAGTAACGCGCGAAACGCTCGTTGATCATCTCCAGCGTCGGCAGGCGCCCGCGGACGATGCGGTCCTGGCTGGCGAAGTCGTAGCCGCGCGCCTCCGAGGGGTCGAGCGGTACATCGCTTTCGGTTTCGACCGAGCCGCCGTCAACACCGTGCAGCAGCGCGTCGATTTCGTCTTGTGAGAGCAGATCGTCTGCCATGGTCGTTTCGCCCGGCCTTACTGAAGAACAAATGCGGTGAAATAGACGCCCTTCACCTCGCCCGGCTGCTTGAACTCTTTCAGCTTGGCGGTGAGCATTTCCAGGATCGACTGCTGCAGCTTGGCCTTGCCCTCGGCCGTCATCAGCTCGCGCGACTGCTGCTCTTCGAGCAGGTCGATCATGTGGTGGCGCAGCATCGGCGCGTTGGCCGCGAGAAAATCGCTCACCTCCTGGTGGCGCGTGTAGACGCTGACCGACAGCTGCAGCATCTTGGCCGGACCACCCGGGGGCAGGTTGACCACGAACTGCGGCTCCATCTCCACGTACAGCGGCTCGCCCTCTTCCAGCTGCGGAAGCTGTTCCTCGGCCTGTTCCGCCGCACCCTCTGCGGCGGGCTCGTCGTCACCACCCATCAGTAGAAAGGCCGCAGCGGCGCCGCCGAGCAGCAACACCACCACCGCAACGATGATGATGATCAGCTTCTTCTTGCCGCCACCGCCGCCTTCTTCTTCGCCTTCGATATTCTTGCTGTCTTCCGCCATGTGCTGATCCCGATGTGTAAATGACTGACACAAAACCTGTCTGCGATGGGAAGTGCAATCGGCATGCCAAACACGAAGGAGACAAAAGCCCTCGTATTTTCAGTCGGTTACGAAATATGGCAGGCGCCGCGACAAGAGTTTGACGAGTCAACGAAGACTGACAGGCCGGAATTTCGGCACTGCCGGGGCCGGGCGCAACACCCTGCCCGGCCTGGCTTCCTGGCGGCGAAAACAAGCACGCCACCGGACGGTGGCGTGCTGTGGGACATGGCTTGTGGGTGCCGGGTCGGCCCCGGCCGGATCAGCGCGGGGTGATGAAGAAGGTCATGATCGCCGCGGAGGTTTCACCGTCGGCGACGATGGCGGCGGTCCACTTCGGGATCGCCTGGATGGCCCAGATCACGAACACCGCGAGCACGATCTTCTTGCCGCGCGACATCGCCTGGATGCGCTCGAGTATTTCGGGCGCGTGCCCGCCGTTCAACTGCTGCTTCATCTCTCTCTCCTTGTGGGTTCGCCGGGGTGGTCCCCGGTCGTAGTTAGACCAAGCCTAGCAGTGGATCGCCATTCCGCCAGTGCGGGAAATCCCCAGTAACTCCGGGAAAATGTCATGAACCCCGGTTTTGCCGCCGCGCCTTCGGCCCCAGGGTGCAGGATTGCTCTAGCGGCGCAGCACCGCCAGCCAGCGCCAGAAGTTCAGCAGGCTGGCCAGCGAGGCGGCCACGTAGGTCCAGGCGGCGGCGCGCAGGATGCGCCGTGCCGCCGGCTTCTGCTGCTCGTTCAGGTAACCGTCTTCGAGCAGCGGCAGCGCCTTGCGGAAACTGGCGTCGATCTCCACCGGCAGGGTCGCCAGCTGCACCACCACGCCGAAGCCCATCACCAGGAATGCCCCCAGGGCACTGATCAGGCCGGGCGCCGGGGCGCGCGTCGCCAGCACCAGCAAGGGCGCGGCGAACAACAGGAAGGAGCCGATCCGCCCTGCCCATACCGCGGCCTTTGCCAGGCGCGTGCGCCACATGAACATCGGCTGCTCGATGGCGTGCTGCAGCGCGTGCCCGCACTCGTGCGCGGCCACGGTGATGGCGGTCAGGGTGCGGCCGTTGAGCTTGTCCTCGGTCAGGCGCACCGCCCCGGCCAGCGGGTCGTAGTGGTCGCCCATCTCGGTCGGCTCCACCTTCACGTGCTGCAGCTTGAAGCGGTCGAGCAGATGGCGCGCCAGCTCGCCGCCGGTGCCGGGGAAATTGTCTTCGTCGTAACGGTTATGCCGCGCCAGCACCCGCTGCACCCACCACTGGGGGCCGTACAGCAGCGCCAGCAACACAACGATCAGCAACAGGTAATGCATCAGCCTTTTTCCAATGCGGCGGCCATCGCCTCGCCTTTCGCCACGTCCACGCGGCTGAGCAGCACGATGGCCACACCGAACAATACCAGGATGCTCAGGATACCGGCTCGCGGGCTGTCGAACAGCACCGCCACCCAACCCACCATCACCGGCCCGATCACCGCGGCGAACTTGCCCATCATGTTGTACAGACCGAAAAAGCGCCCGGCATGCTGCACCGGGATCAGGCGTGCGAACAGCGCGCGGCTGAGCGCCTGGATGCCGCCCTGCACCAGGCCGATCGCCACCGCCAGGGCGTAGAACTCGCTGCTCGCCTGCATGCGCCAGGCGAAGAACACCACCAGGATGTACACCAGGATGGCGATCCAGATGCCGCGCTTGGCGCCGATGCGCGCCCCCAGGTGGCCGAAGGCGAGCGCCGCCGGGAAGCCGACGAACTGGGTGATCAGCAGCGCGGTCAGCAGGTCGGACGAGGCAAAGCCCAGTGACAGCCCGTAATCCACCGCCATGCGCACGATGGTGTCGACCCCGTCGATGTACAGCCAGTAGGCCAACAGGAAGGTGAACGCCATCGGCAGCTTGCGCAGCTCGCGCCAGGTGTCGAACAGGTCGTGCCAGACGGACAGCACATCGCGCCGCGGCCGGGCGGCGGCATGCTCGTCGTGCACGAACAGCAGCACCGGCAGGCTGAACAGCGCCCACCACAGCGCCACGATAAGGAACGACAGGCGCACCGCCTGCGATGCATCGTCCAGGCCGAAGGTGTGCGGGCTCTGGACCATCCACACGTTGATCGCGAACAGCAGGCCGCCGCCCAGGTAGCCGAGCGAGAAACCGAGTGCCGACACCTTCTCCAGCGAGTCCTTGTCCGCCACTTCCGGCAGCATCGCGTCGTAGGGCACGATGGCTCCGTTGAACCCCAGCACGGCGAGTCCGTACAGCAGCAGGGCCAGCGGCCAGAAGCCCTGCTCGACCATGAACAGGCCGCCGGTCATCACCACGCCGAGCAGGCTGAAGGTGACCAGCAGGCGTTTTTTCATGCCCGCCCGGTCGCACCACAAACCCAGCAGCGGCGCGATCAGCACCACCAGCGCCGCCGCCAGCGAGTTGCCGAAACCGAGCCAGAAGGTGCTGTCGGTGGCGCTCAGCCCGCCCGCCCAGTACTGCTTGAAGAACACCGGGAAGAAGCCGGCCATCACCGTGGTGGCGAAGGCGGAGTTGGCCCAGTCGTAGATGGCCCAGCTGAGTGCCGGTCTGCCTGCTCTGATCATGTTGCTGCTTGTTCTTTGGATAGCGCTCGCATAGCCTTTGGATTCCCAGCACCGGTCGACGACAAGGAGCCCCTGATGAACCGGCACCTCACCCGCGCGCTACTCGCACTTGGCGCCCTTGCCCTGCTCAGCGGCTGCATGCAGAGCGGCCTGCTGAAACGCCACGGCGATCCCGATCCGATCCATACCGACGCCAGGGTCGGCGCAAAGGTGGCTGACGCGGACAATACCGTGTTGAACATCCCGCTGCATGCCTACCGCCAGTCGCTGGCCTGTTTCGACGAGGAATTCTCCGAGGTGGTTGCCGGCTACAAGCCACCCGCCGAGAAACCGCAGAATTGCCAGCAGGGAGACGAGGCCTCGCGACGCGAGGCCTATGTGAACAACGGCATCGCCCTGGTCGACACCTACTGTACCCGCTGGTTCGCCGAGCTCAACCAGCTGCAGCGCAACTTCCAGTACCAGGTGGGCAACTACAACATCATCAAGGACCTGGGCACCGCGCTGATCGGCGTCGGCCGCCTGCACAGCGACTTCACCACCGCCTACGGCGCCATCGGCGTGGCCGGCGATGCCTGGACGGAAAACGTCAACGAGCTGCTGTTCCTCGCGCCCAACCCGGCGATCGTGCAGCAAAGGGTGCGCGAGGCGATGCTCGATCGCGCCTCGCAACTGAAGAGCGGCCCGGCCAAACCCGGCAGCTTCGTCGAGGCCTATGCCGCCCTGGAACAGTATGCGGACATGTGCACCTTCTACGCGGCCAAGCTGATCACCGACGAGGCGATGAGCAACTCTACCGCCGAGTCAGAGGAGCGGACCGGCAACATCCAGGTGAAACCGACCGAAGAGGCGGCCAACCGGACCATCACCAGCACCACCCGCGAGCTCGCGCCCAGGCGCAAGATCCTGCAGGCCGCCATCGACGGTCTGAGCGACGCAACCATCAACGCACTGACGGCGGCTGAACTGCCGATTGCCGCACCGGCCGACCTCAACGCAGGCGAATTCCCCGCCTCGGTCAGCGGTCGCAAGCAATTCCTGAAGATCTGGGTGACCCGTGTCGGCGCCAATGCCGCCAACCTGCAGACCATGGAAACCTGGGTATCCGGGTTGCTGAACTAGGAGAAAGCAAATGCCTGACGATACCTACATCGCCTGCGACCCGATTGCCGACGACCTGAGCCAGCAGGACATCGACGCCGCCATCGCCGAGCGCAAGGCGCTCGGCGCGATCCGCTGCTGGGTCGACGACAGCCGCGGCCAGAAGCAGCTGTGCTGCGAGTGGCCGAAACTGCAGTAGGCCTCAGCTCTTGATGCCCACGCCGCGGTTCAGCAGGAACAGGGCAAAGGCCGCCAGCACCACGATGAACCCCAGCACAATGCAGAAGGCCACCCACAGCGGGATGTCGCTCACCCCGAGCAGGCCGTAGCGGAAGGCGTTGACCATGTACAGGATCGGGTTGGCCAGCGACACCTTCTGCCACAACTCCGGCAGCAGGCTGATCGAGTAGAAAACCCCGCCCAGGTAGGTCAGCGGCGTGAGCACGAAGGTGGGGATGATCGAGATGTCGTCGAAGCTGTTGGCGTAGACGGCATTGATGAAGCCGGCCAGGGCGAACAGGATCGAGGTCATCACGAACACCAGCAGGGTCACCCAGTAGCTGTGGATGGCGATATCCGAGAAGAACATCGAGACGATGGTCACCACGATGCCGACCACCACGCCGCGCGCCACCCCGCCCGCCACGTAACCGGCGAGGATGATCCAGTTGGGGATGGGCGCGATCAGCAGTTCCTCGATGTGCTGCTGGAACTTGCTGCTGTAGAAGCTGGAGACCACGTTGGCATAGCTGTTGGAGATCACCGCCATCAGGATCAGCCCGGGCACGATGAAATCGATGTAACGGAAGCCGTCCATCTCGCCGATCTGCGCGCCGATCAGCTTGCCGAAGATCACGAAATACAGCGCGGTGGTGATCGCCGGCGGCAACACCGTCTGCACCCAGATGCGGGCAAAGCGCAGCACCTCCTTGGTGACGATGGTGCGGAACGCGGTCCAGTAGGCCAGGCGACGGTTCATGCCTGCCCTCCCCGGCCGCCGCTCACCATGTCCATGAACAACTGCTCCAGGCGGTTCTGCTTGTTACGCAGGCTCACCACCTCGATCTGCGCTTCATTCAGCCCGGTGAACAACTGGTTCAGCCCGCAATCGCGCGTCACCCGCGCCTCCAGCGTGCTGGCGCCGGTCTGCTGGATGGCGAAGCCCTGGATCTGCGGCACATGGTCGATCGGCAAGGCGGTATCCAGCACGAAGGTCTCCTGGTGCAGGCGCCGCAGCATCTCGTCCATCGCCGCGTGCTCGGCAATGCGCCCCTTGGCGATGATGGCGATGTTGCGGCACAGGCTCTCCGCCTCTTCCAGGTAGTGGGTGGTGAGGATGATGGTGGTGCCCTGCTGGTTGATCTTCTTCAGAAAACGCCACATCGAATGGCGGATCTCGATATCCACCCCGGCGGTCGGCTCGTCGAGGATCAGCAGGCGCGGCTCGTGCACCAGCGCGCGCGCGATCATCAGGCGGCGCTTCATGCCGCCGGACAGCGAGCGCGCCTCGGCGCGACGCTTCTCCCACAGGTCGAGCTGCTTCAGGTACACCTCAGCCCGCCGGTAGGCCTCGGGGCGCGGAATGCCGTAGTAACCGGCCTGGTTGACCACGATCTCCTCCACCGGCTCGAACTGGTTGAAGTTGAACTCCTGCGGCACCAGGCCGATGCTGGCCTTCACCGCCTCCGGGTTCATATCCAGATCGTGGCCGAACACCTCGACCGTGCCCGCCGACTTGTTCACCAGCGAACTGATGATGCCGATCGCGGTCGACTTGCCCGCCCCGTTCGGCCCGAGCAGGGCGAAGAAGTCGCCCTCCTCCACCTCCAGGTCGATGCCGCACAGGGCCTGCGGGCCCTTGGCGTAGGTCTTTTGCAGATTCTTGATGCGCAGTGCTTTCATAAAGGTATGGTTCCGAACCGGGGCGGTACCTTAAGCCCTGCGGGGGGAATTATCACCCTGGGATTGGGGGATGAAATTGCCCACTACTGAATCAGTCACGATACGCCCCAGGCACCCGCAGCCGCGGGTGAAATAACCGCAATCTATCGCGTCTACCTCTTGAGAAAACACATCATTTGAAAACAACCAGGTTGCAAAACTGGCCCTATGCCGTGAAACTGCCACAAAAAAGGAACTGGGATCCCAACCCCGCTCGCAGTCAAAAAAGAAACGTGACCGCCGGAGCCAAAAGAAGCGTTACATGGCTTTAAACTTGAAAGCAGCCATAGGACTTAGCAATGCGCTCAGATATGTTACACGGAAAGACATTCCTCCCCGGCGACAGCGACGTAATTAACCACTTGTGCACTATAATAGGGAGATCAAAATAACAATGTCAAAAAAAGCAATAGATCATGGACTGAGGCACCCGTTTGGCGAGGAATGCTGCGAAGCGGAGTTGAAAATATTAAAAGACAAGTACAGTGACTATTATTTTTTTCAGGCGCCTTTCAATAAAGAAGCTATTGATCACGAGACATACCTAATAATAGGCCGCCGCGGGAGCGGAAAAACCTCTCTGGCGCAGTACTTTTCATTCCAAAATAAAATTAAGAATAGTGTTTGCATTGACGTAGACGAACCTAACGTCTATTACGAAGTTCTATCCAGAGTGTCGCACTTAGCGGCATCTTCGACTGAAATCGCGATCCCACGAATTGTAAATATATGGGAATTTATAATTTGGTCATTGATATTTGAAGAATACAAAGAATTATGCGAGGAAGCAAAGTCCGCCACGTATGTGTCACCACTGAAGAAGACCGCAGCTCATGTCGTCAAGGAACTCCTACGGTCCTTAATTCAGAAGTTTGCAGGGAAAGAATTTGACCGACTGAGTGACGAGCTAGAGTCATTTCTTTGCTCACCCGTAATCGAAGCAGCCAAAAGCGCTGTGATAGAAATCACCAAACATAAGCCTGTCATCATTGCGATTGACTCATTAGAAAGGTACTCGGTTAACGACGAAGCCATGATGCGGGCCACTGCAGCATTGATACAATGCGCGAGCAACTTCAATATCGAACATGCAATTAATGGCGTGCATGTAAAAGCATTCATTTCCGCAGAAGTATTTCCTCACCTTTGCGAAGCAGAAATTTCTAACACCCGAAAGCATGTCAGAGAAGAAATTTACCTTCACTGGCGCCCAAAGGATCTTGTCCGATTGGTTTCTTGGAGATTCTACAAATATTTGGCAAAAAACGGCCAACTAAAGCCCGAGAGTGGCGGCGGTATAGATTGGCGAGACTTCAACAGCGTCTTACAAAAAATGTGGATCCCCTATTTCGGCGAAGAAATAACAAACGGATTAGGGCTGATCGAAAGAACATTTCCCTATGTAATTCGCCACACCCAGATGCGACCAAGGCAAATCATTACCTTACTAAATGCCATGGCTAAGGTTTCGCGAAAAAATCTAAACTTTCCCGACTTTTGTGAGAAAGCAATAGTACAGTCGATAAAGCAGGCAGAAAAGTCGCTTGCCACAGAAGTCATAAACTCGTACTCAAAAGCTTACGAGAACGTCGGGAAAATCGTTGATGCACTGAATGGTGTACCAATGGTATTTAAGGGGAGCCTGCTAGACAAGCGCGCACCTGTTACAGCTTCCGAGTGGCCTAGAGGAAACTACTCTCCTTCTAACTTCAAGCAATTGGTAGCAGAGTTAGGAATTGTAGGAAAAGTCAGAAACTGGAACAAAGAGAAAAACATCATTGAAGCAGATTTTGAATATGCTTTGGAAGATCGATTGCCTTTGTTAAGCGAGGATGATTGCGTGATCCACCCGATGTTTGTCGAAAAACTTCGAATTGACACCTCACAGCACAAGGTGATCATCTACCCATTCCCCGACCACCCTGATTATGATGATGTGCGCTAAGAAGATATTTAGCCAAAAAGTGATCAATACCCTTCTCCAGTTCAATTATTGACACCCTCCTTTTTGCCGTGAACCATGGCGTTGGGCGTAAAAATATGCCGTTCAGAAAACTTTCAATCCGAGATGCAGAGTATCTGTCCGATAAAGCTTCCGGACAGAATGTTTACCACGTCTACGACCCTCACGCTCTAGTCCAAGCAGCAGGCTACTTGAAGTTTAAAAACGGCACTGAAAAAGAGGAAGGAATATTTTTTCGTGGGGAAACAAAATTGCATGGCACTTTGTCGCCCACCTTGTTTCGAGGGGTCAAAAAACATGCTGGACAGTCAAATCGGATTGCACAATTAAATCAGGCATTGGCCGATCTTCGAAAAAACAACAAGATATTTACCTCTTTCCCCGAACAGTTTCACGAAGCGATTCTTCAGCATTACGGCTTAAAGACAAGCTGGCTTGACTTGGTCGACAACATTTGGGTTGCATTATGGTTCGCATGCCACAGAGCACGCGGAAGCGGTCCTGTTGGTGAATATCTTCACTTTGAAAAACGATCTATTCACAAAGAGCCAGATGGATTCGCCTACGTTCTATTGGTGGCAGCAGATCAAGGAAAAAGCACTCATCAATCCCCTGGGCACCATATTGGAAACAACACCGAACTAATTGACCTAAGAGCCGCCACCCCTTCTATTTTTCTGCGACCTCATGCTCAGCATGGATTGGTTTTTCGGATGCGCGGAGACCAAGTCATGCGCCCTATTGATTATGCGAGTCAAATTCGTGGTGTTGTACGCATTTCGTTAGCTGATGCTTTAGATTGGCTGGGAGAAGGTCGAATGCTAGGAATTCATTCGCTTTTCCCACCTCCATACTATGACCGAGGTTACAGCATGCTTCTGAACGCTGGCTTCACACCCTCGAAACGATTGGGAGCAATCGCCCATGTCGGCGCGTAGCATTTGGCCAACAATACTTTCTCGTGGCCCCTTCCAAGGCGGAAGCGTCCTACTGACGCTGGCCGCCCGTCAACATTGGCATTAAGCATATATGAAGACATATAGCGTCGACACATGGACAGAAGTAAAAGATTCCCTAAAATCCATAGAACAGGACCGGCTAGACATTGCCAGTGAATTTGAACTTTCTCTTCGACCTCCCTCATTTCTCTATAGGGGACAGAGCAATTCTGACTGGGATCTAGCAACCACTCTCGAACGTGTAGTTAGAAGACCCGTATTGATTACTGAGTATTACCGTCACGTTTTAATCACAAGACCTCAGGTTGAAGCTTTTAGCGATACACGATGGGAGCTTATGGATCTTAAAGAGTACACAGAATGGGCCGAGTCTCGATCAGATCTTGAATGGGCGGAATATCCCGGCTATGAATACATGATCTATCTGCGGCACCACGGATTTCCTTCGCCCCTACTAGACTGGACAAGATCACCATATGTCGCCGCATATTTTGCGTATACCAACATCCCAAATAACGCAGAGAATGTAGCCATCTATTGCTATTCCGAAACGATCGGCGTCGGCAAATCATGGAGTGCCTCAGAACCATTAATAACCGTAAAAGGGCCATACGCAAGGAGTCATAAACGCCATTTCCTCCAACAGTGCGCGTATACAGTATGTTCAAAGCTTGGCGATCATGGCCTTGAGTATACAAGTCATGAAGAGGTTTTCGCGCTAGAAAACAAGACGCAAAACGTACTTTGGAAAATTATTGCGCCACGCTCGACCGCACAAGATGCATTGCGAGACCTAGACTCTATGAATGTGAATGCACTTTCCCTAATGGGCTCGGAAGATGCATTGATTCAAACCCTAGGGATTCGCGAGTACCTCCTGAAAGATGCGTAATAAAAGCATCAACCCCGTTTGCAGTTAGAACTTTAGGGGACAGACCAAGGATTATTAGGCAACGAGTGCTAGGGACAGCAGTGGGTCAGTGTCCTTGTTTCGCTGGGAAGGACACCACCAGTAGCAGAGCCACCAGATATTGCGATCACACGACCCGTCATCGTTACCGTTAACAGCAAATGCATAAAATCCGAGAAGCAAAAAGTCTGGATCGCGAGGGTATTCGCAAAGTGCATCTGAGCGCTTTCCCCGAAGAATATATTTTAGGGGACAGACCACGGATTATTAGGCAACGAAGGTTAGGGACAGCAGTGGATCAGTGTCCTTGTTTCGCTGGGAAGGACACCACCAGTAGCAGAGCCACCAGATATTGCGATCACACGACCCGTCATCGTTACCGTTAATGCAGAAAAACGGGTCAGTACCCCTTAAGCACCCTGTAAAAGGGTCCCGAACACTTCTCGCGCTGAGCACCCCTCAGAAAGAGAACTCTGGGCCATGACTATCAGCAATGTGGGGTACTGGTCTGGATTGGCCGCGTTTGCCTCTACCGTGGCGTATGGTCTCGTCCAGATGCTGCAGGTTGCCGGTGTGCTGCGGTTCCCCATCGACGAGATTCTGATCTACGGCACATCGCTCTTGATTGTCGTGCCATTCATCCTGGAGATGCTGGCCCTTCACCACCTGACGCCGCCGGGCAAGCAATTCTGGACTCATGCCGCACTGATCTTCACGATCATCTACGCGGTCTTTGTCAGTGCGAACTATGTGGTCCAACTCGCGACAGTCATCCCCGCAAAGCTGAAAGGAGCGTCCGAAGCCATTGGCGTTCTGGAACAAACCCCACATTCCTTGTTCTGGGACTATGACGCAGTGGGTTACATCGCCATGGGCTTGGCATGCCTGCTTGCCGTCCCCGCGGTCAATCGCGTCGGCTATGAGCGCTGGGTCCGGCGCTCCCTTATCGCGCATGCTCTCGTGACCCCGCTCATCACTATCGTGTATTTCTATCCGACTTTCTCGACCAAGCTGCTATTGCTCGGTTTTCCATGGGCAATCACAGCCCCCCTTTTCATGCTTATGCTGGCGATCATGCTACGGAAAAGGCAGAGTTCCGGCATAATCAAGGGCTAACAGCAGCAGGCAGCGGATGGCGCTGATGCTGAACGTTAAAATTCAAAGCCATGGATTTCACCGCTTTCAAGAAGATCGTGCACAGTACAGCGCAGCAAATTGCTGCAAAGGTTGTCGAGCTGCACAAGCCGGACGTAACGCCCAACTTCTATGCCGCAGAGATCGCCCTACCGCATGCCGGCACTGTCTACCTGCTGTGCTCCATCGGAGGCCATTGGGCATTTTCCAGCAGGTACAAATCGGACGAATGCAGCCTTGATTTCGTTGATTGCCCATCGCTGGCCGATGTGCTTGAAGGCACCTTCGGCATCACGCCGATGTTGAAGGCGGATCTGCTGGGTGACTTCCGGAAACAGCCGTTCAATTCAGAGGCGGACGTCAGGTACTGGAAACCCAAGACCTTGGGCGAAGGGGTTTTCAACTGGTGGGATTGAACGCTGACACATCGCTCGAGCCGCTTGGCTCGATCACTCGGCCCTGGGGTGTTCCATGTCTTGTTGCGCATGGCCTGGACTTGGTTGCGCAAGCGCCGCTCCATTCCAGCCGGCGCTTCCCCTGCTGCTGACAGTTCAAATGCATCAAATCCGAGAAGCAAAAAGTCTGGATCGCGAGGATATTCGCAAAGTGCATCTGAGCGCTTTCCCCGAAGAAGAGCGAGAGCCTGTCGCGGCGCTCGCAGTCGACCTGCTGGATGAAACAACCACCCCGGAAACCTTCGCCCTGGTTGCTGAAGTCGACGGGGAGTTGGTGGGCCACATAGGGTTCAGTCCATGCACCATCGAAGGCGATGGCAACTGGTCCGGCTACATCCTGGCGCCGCTCGGCGTGAAGCCCGGATTCCAGCAGCAGGGCATCGGCAAGGTGCTGATTGAGACAGGCAAGGCGCTGCTCTCGCAACGTGGCGTGAACCTGCTGTTCGTTTACGGCGACCCGGCGTACTACGGCAGGTTCGGGTTCGAGGCCGATACCGCTTCGGCCTATTTGCCACCTTACGAGTTGCAGTACCCTTTCGGCTGGCAGGCGATCATGCTCAACGATGACGGTGCCGGCGAAGCGAGACGCAAGCTGTCGTGCGTGGCTTCCTTGCGTGATCCGGACCTGTGGTGAGCGCGCTGGCGACGATCGATCGTGTTGCCGAACCGGTGCGTTCAAGCAATTGCCCTACCCGGATGAATTCAACGCCCGGCAGCAGGTGCTGACAGGCCAGGGTATGGCGAAGGCTGTACCCTTAGAGGCTGCAAACATGCAACTCACCATCCAATCGAGAGGTCTCGGATGAAAGGGGACGCCCCGGCTCCACAAACTCCCGTGCTTCGCCATCGCATCATGGCGGGGTTCATCGGTAACGTGGTGGAATGGTACGACTTCGCCGTGTATGGCTACCTCGCCGGGGTGATCGCGCCGGTTTTCTTTCCTGCGGCCAACCCGACGGCGGCCCTGATCGGGACATACGGCATCTTCGCGGCCGGCTTCATCATGCGTCCGCTCGGTGCCGCCGTGTTCGGTTGGTTCGGCGACCGTTACGGGCGGGCGCGGACCATGCAGATCTCGGTCGCCATGATGGCCCTGCCCACCTTGTTGCTGGGCATGCTGCCCTCTTACGAACAACTGGGGCTGCTCGCACCCGCACTACTGGTACTGGTGAGGTTGTTGCAGGGGCTTTCGGTGGGCGGGGAGTTTTCATCCTCGGCCACCTACCTGGTGGAAACCGCACCTCAGGACAAGCGCGGCCTCACCGGCAGCTGGGCCAATATCGGCTCGATGACCGGCTCGCTGCTCGGCGTGGGCGCGGCGGCGCTGGTGACCAATGCGTTCGACACGCAAACCCTGGACGACTGGGCCTGGCGCCTGCCGTTCCTCGGTGGCGCGATCCTCGGCATCGCCGCCATCTCCATCCGCCGCAATCTGCACAACTCCGAACACTTCCGCCGACACCACGAGGGCCGCGAGGAGACCTCGCCGCTGCTGCAGGCCTTCACCACCAATCGTCGCGAGACCCTGCTGGCCCTGGCCTTCGCCTCCAGCTACGGGACCTGCTACTACATCGCCTTCGTCTACCTGCCGGAATGGCTCTCGGCACAGGAACTGATGTCACGTGGCACCGCGCTGCTGATCAACACGGGCATGATGCTGCTGGTGATTCCTGCGATGCCCCTGTTCGCCATCATCGGCGACCGCTGGCTGCGCCGCAGGACCTGGATCGCGTTGTCCCTGTTGCTGCTGGCGATCCTTGCCTGGCCGCTGCATGCCTGGATGCTCGACTCCGCCGGATCGCTCACCGCCGTGATCGCGGCCCACGCGCTGGCCTTCCTGCTGCTGGCCGTGCCGCTCGGCTCCGGGCCCGCGCTGTTCGTCGAACTGTTCCCGGAGTGCGACCGCCTGTCCGGCTATTCCGTGGCGTTCAACCTGGGCCTGGGCGTGTTCGGCGGCCTCACCCCGATGATCGCCGCATCGCTGATCGCCACCACCGGGGTGCTGACCGCGCCGGCCATGTACCTGGCCATTGCCGCCTTCATCGCCGTGCTGGCGCTGATGCTTATGCCGGATCGCAGCCGTGAGCCATTGCGCTGAGATGATGCCTGGCATCAGAGCAAAAGCTATCGAAGTGCGCGATGCCAAATCCGGACCAGGTTGCAGTGTTCGCCCTGCCCCCCCTACACGCACACAGCTGCGCGCGAATCGCGCTTCTCCGGGTCCGCTTGCCATCTGCGTTGGCTACCGCGGTAAGGCGACCTGGCGAGTCCCTCGATCATCAAACGGCCGCTGGCGATGCCGAAAGGCGGCGGCATCGGGATTTTCACGCCGTCGCGGCCGGCGCATACCCGCTTCCGCGCCAGGTTTGCAACGGCCATTGCGCATATCGAAAACCTCGGCTTCAGGGTTGTTCTAGGAACCCTGACATCGACCTTCCAGGATCAGGGCTACCGCACCGCTGTCGACATTTGGGGTCAGAGCAAAAACTATTGAGGTGCGGAACTTGAGGGAGCAATTGCGTTAGAGTTTTTGCTCTATACCTAAATACTTTACACATATGACGGTGCTTCCAAGCCAACGCCTTCGATAACCTCATCGCAAACCGGATCAGACCCGGAAAATCGTTTAACTTCACCCCTGGCCGGAAGGACAACACATCAGATGTTTCTTAGATTGTGGATCGCACTTTTACTCAGCTTCTCTTTCGCTGGCTGCAGTTACGAGGAGATGGCAGAGAAGTTCACCCCAAAAGCCGAATCGGAATTCGCGAAAAACATCTTGGAAAAGGCTAGGCAGGGACAGTTTTCAGCACTGAAGGCAAGCTTTCACCCGAAACTTTTGGAAAAAGCTGATGATGCATCTCTTATGCAAGTGGTCCAGTATTTTCCAGAGGGAGAACCCTTGAATATTGAGTTAATAGGGTCTCGAACGAGCACTTCCGGGGAAAATTGGTCAGGTAACTTCACGTTCGAGTATCAATTCCCAGAAGGCTGGGCATTGGCTGTTGCGAATGTGGCAAGGGAAAACGGAAGCGATCTTCTCGTTACCGGTCTCCACGTCTATCGCACCGAAAAATCTCAAAGAGAGATCAATGCCTTTTCCTTAAGCAAAAAAACCGCCAAGCATTACCTGGTTTTGTTTGGAGCGGTTGCCGTACCGATATTCATCGTAGTCACACTGATTTACGCAATCAGAACCCCTATACCAAAGCGAAAATGGCTATGGGTAATTTTTATCCTCGTCGGCATCGGGTCGATTGGCCTGAACTGGACCACCGGGCAACTGACCGTTCAGCCTATCAGTGTGCAACTGTTGGGCGCGTCTGTATTCGCGGCAGGGCCTCATGCGCCAATGGTGCTCGGGAT
>Ga0272444_10002837_pt1 | contig 15877 bp, 14 predicted proteins | sample SSMForm13_FD_201033 | JGI IMG/M metagenome (GOLD analysis project Ga0272444, IMG submission 201033) | Marine sediment archaeal communities from Little Sippewissett salt marsh, Falmouth, MA, United States - SSM-Form-13 | ecosystem: Environmental > Aquatic > Marine > Wetlands > Sediment ...
TAGTGATTGAGTAGATAGCACTATCGCTTCATGAGCATTGGATTAGAATTACTACCAGGCAGACTTTACGGTCTGCCTTTTTCTTAATCAAAATCGGATTGGGTGGCGATTTTTTTGCAGAATTCCAGCGCTTCCTCTTCTGTCGAAATCTCGCCCATAACCTGGGCTTCCTGCACTCTCTTAAGGAGATGACCGACCAGCGGACCGGGCTCGATATTCAGCTCGTGCATCAATGTAACGCCGTCCACGAGCTGCGGAGGACGCACAACTAACTCGGTACGGTCGAACAGGCACTCGAGGAGGTAACTCACTGCCGACCGGTGACGCTCGTTGATTTCTTCTGTCACCTTCGGACCCTGCGCGGCGAGACGGTCGGCGAGCGACATCAGGATAATCCCCATCGCGGCATCTTCGTAGTCTCGGAAAAATCTGTACGCGGCACGGGGACGGGTCGGCTCCTCGCGGCTGAAGACGGCAGGACGCAGATGTCCTTCGATAAGACCACAGACAAAGTTACGCTCGTATCGCGGGAACCTGAGACGGTCGAGGTAGTCGCGGCAGTAATCCGATCCAAGCCGCTCGTGTCCGATGAAGGTGATACGCCCGTCTTCTCTTCTGGCCCGACAGTGCGGCTTCGCGATATCGTGAAGCAGCATCGCGAGTTTCATCAGCGAACGGCGGCTGTGTCCGGAGGGGAACTCGTAATCGATGTATTCGTTGATTTTATCTTCCCACGGGTTGAGCACGTCTTCCTCGAGATCAAGCACTCGCTCGAGCTGCGAGATACTTTCCAGCGTATGCTCCCATACGTCGAGATGATGGTAGACGTTCTGTTCAATTCCCTTCTGAAGAACGAGCTCCGGGAACAGGGTACGGACGATTCCGGCGAAGTCCATTTTTTCGATCTGCGCCGCAGCGCCGCGCGGAATAAGTGTTTCGAGAAGTTCGAGCTGGATTCTCTCACCGGGGATGTCGCGGAGTTTGAGCGGCCTCGATTCGATCTCCCTGAAAGTGGCGCTTTCGATTTCGAAACGAAGCTGCGCCGAGAAACGGAAGGCCCTCAATAATCTCAGGGGGTCATCATCGAAAGTCTCCGGGCTTGTCATTCGTATGATGCCGGAGTTGAGATCATCGAGACCTCCAAGGGGATCATCGAGGACAGCCTTCTCCTTTTCTTTAAGACCGAGCGCCATCGCGTTGATGGTGAAGTCGCGACGCCTGAGGTCAGCTTCACGTGTACCGCCGATGGGATCGGTGAAATCCACCTGCGGCTGCGCGTGTCCGACAACGCGGTAGATTGTCTGCTTATGCGTGTACTGAACGAGTGTCCGTCCGGTGGCCTCGGCGAAAGATTTCGCGAGCATGCGCGCGGTGTCGGGAATGGCGGTAGCGATGTCGAGATCGCTTATCGGTCTTTCAAGCAGAAGATCCCTGACCGCTCCGCCGACAACAGCCGGACGCGCGTCGGAGCAACCCTTGAGGTCGCTGATAACGGCGCACTCCGGTCCCCACAGGGAATCGGATGTTAACTTGTCGTATAGATTCTGTCCAGGCACTGAAATTATTCGTCCAACTTAATTATTTTCCCTCTATAGAATATTATCATAATTGGCAGGCATCGCGGGAAGCAGGGAGCGGGAATGGTTATGTATCGAGACATAAGCCGGGGGCTTTCGTTTGACACCCAAATTTGGTATAGTAAAAGAAAGTTGAGGTAGCAGGATTTCAACACCATCCCGACCGGAGGATGAAATGGCCACACGTAAACTCACAGCGAGACAGGAAGAGATACTGCGGTTTATCATCAAGTACATCCGCGAGAACGACTGCCCGCCAACGATACGGGACATCGCGATGAACTTCGAGTTCACCGTAAAGGGCGCGTACGATCATCTTCTCGCGCTGGAAAGGAAAGGATGGATCGAGCGCCGGGGTAAACATGCCAGGGGAATCGTGGTGAAGGAATACCCGTCCGGCTACGAACACCTCAAGGCTCAGAATGAGCTTTTGAGAGAAGACATCAGAACAATACCTCTGGTCGGCAGAATCGCGGCGGGCGAGCCGGACGCGGCGATCTCGACCACCGATGATCGTTTTATAATCAGCGGCGACTATCTTTCGGGAGAGGAGCACTTCGCGCTGAAGGTGAACGGCGACAGCATGATCGAAGCGGGGATTTTCTACGGAGATATCGTCATCGTGCGCCGTCAGCAGACCGCGCGGAACAACGACATAGTGGTCGCGCTACTGGAGGGTATCGAGCAGGAAGCAACACTTAAACGATTTATCAGGAAGGGTAATCAGATCACGCTTCGACCGGAAAATCCGCAGTACAAGGACATCCAGGTAAAGCATCCGTCGCAGCTACAGATTAACGGAGTTGTGGTGGGATTGTACAGACCGATGAAGTAAGGTCGTGATTTCGAAATTAAAAAACGAGACAGGCGATCGAGCCTGTCTCGTTTTTTTTAATTCCCCCCTACGTCTCGTTTGTTTCTCTATTCAATTCCGCCTGTGGATATTGCAGACTGCTTCAGGTTCTGAAGGTTCGTCAGGGCATCGACGAAATACTCCCTGATATCCTCTTCCGGCTCTTCGGGAATCCATGCCGACACTTCGGAGATCGCGGCGTCCAGCGCATCGACCCAGCCGTCCTCGATATTCTCAATGGACGGAGCCTGCATGTTTCTCAATCCCTCGGCTGCATTCTCGCGAGCTTCGAAATTCTCATCGCGAATATGCGCTGCGAGGGCGTTGACAGCGTCTACGGTCGGGAAATTCCCGAGGTTGTAAAGAGCCTGCGGCGGGTGGGTATCGATTGCGTCTATGAGAACCGGCACCGCCCTGGGGTCACCCGTCTGTCCAAGGAGTACCACCGCGCCGGTGACGACACGGTCGTGGTAGTTACCATCCTCGGGATCGTTGTAGTAAATTTCGATGCAGGCGCAGGCGATCTCATCCGGTGACCAGATATCGAAGTAACCCGTCGCGTCCTCGCCTGTGAGAAGCAGACGAACGCCGGCGACTATAGCCGGGCTGACCTCGCAGTCCTCGGTCGCGCCCGCGGGAACAGCAAGCAGGCTCATCGGGATAAGAAGAAAAATAAGCAATCCGTAAAGCAGTCTATGCATGTTATCTCTCCTGTAAAACAAAACCTCGGTCCTGATACTCACCTAGAAATTATTCTCGTAATTGATATGGAAGTAGCGCCAGTTCTCGATCTGGCTCTCGATAGGTTTCTCGGGTTCCTGCCAGTGATAGCTGCTGAGCCAGTAGTCCTCCGGATCGTTCCAGTTCTGGATGCCGAAGTACATGAGGTTACCGTAGTCGGCATCATCCTCATCGCAGTATGATCCATTGCCGCTCGAATACGGGCAGTAATACTGGTTGATCTGCCAGCAGCTTGAAAAGCCCATATCAAGCAAATACACGTCGTGGAAAATCCCGGTAGCGTGACCCAGTTCGTGCGCGAGTACGCGATTGACTCCGTAATCCGACATCGCTACGTAGGTCGAGTTATGGGTCTGGTACGCATAGCGGCAGTCCATACGGCAATATGCCGCAGCGCCTGTCATGTCCGGGAACGAGTTGACATAGTAAACATTGATCGGCCCGGTGCGGTCGCGATATTGCAGGTGGCAGGAGTACATCTCGTTGGATGTAGCTGCCAGCCAGGAAGTCTTGTTGATGTAGGTTACGCTGTCCAGGGTGAAGCTTCCGCCCCAGCGACTGTAAAACTCGTTTGCCCAGGCAACGTCATTCTGCACTCTTGATTGAGTGGTCGCCGGATTAGAGCCGTCGCTCATGCAGACAATGTGCGCGTGAATTTTAAAGTCGAAATCACCAAGTGCTTCCTCTTCGAGGTCAGTAGTCAGAGTGTAGTCCTGGTCGCCGCCACCGATTGTCGGGTGAGCGGAGACCTTGATGTAGTACGTGCCGGAATCGAGGTTCTCGAGCTCCACGATCTCATCATCGATACCCGCGTTCGCGCTATAGGCGATGGGCGCTTCCTCCGGATCGTCGTACACGTAAAGGTCATTATCCGAGATCATCTCGCCGGAGAGGGTAATTGTCCCACTGACCGAGGTTGAATCATCGACAATAAACATAAGCCAATCCGGGTCTGCAGGGAAGCAGGTAGAGTCAGTGACGATGTCTGAGAACCCGATTGGGTCCGCGGTCAGATGGCTGTCATTTCCGTCCCCGCTGGTGCAGTTATAGTCGGAGCTTGTCAGTTGAAGGTCGAGAGAGAATTCACGATCGCCTTCCGGATCTCCACCAATGGCAACGATCTCGATGTAGTGGTTGCCCGGACCGAGTCCGCCGACGTTAACCATCTCGTCCTCTGTACCGGGATTACTGCCCCAGAAACTCGCCGGACCCGGGTATTCATCGTAGATGCGTATATCGATGTTCCCGCCGCTCATGTTGTCGAGGAAAACCGTTCCACCAGCAGCCTTGTCTGTGGGCACAATGACTTTCAGCCAGTCACGGATGTCACCGCCGGCGCACACTGAGTCCTCGTAGGTCGCCTGAAGTCCAACGAAAGTCGCCTGGGTGTATTCGTTATTGTTGTCGGTCGTGCACTCGGTGTCGTCCGGCTGGATATCGAGTACCAGTTTATACGGCTGGACTTCGCTTCCGGCGGTTTCACCGGGGAACACGGCGATGTAATACATGCCACTTTCGAGGTTGTAGATATTTATTGTCTCTGTCTGGGTGGATGGATTAATTGCCTGGTCAATCGGATCGCCGGGACATCCTTTGTAGAGGATCAGGTCGTTATCCGCGTAATCGTAATTGTCGAGCTCGATGGTGCCACGCATCACGGCGCCGGAGGGAATGATAAATACAGAGTAATCGGTCGGATCGTGCGGCATACAGACCGAACCCCAGGAGGTAGAAGTCAATTCGACACTGACCGCGTCATCACATGTGACATTATCATCGCCGCGGCATTCCATCTCGATGACTTCGCACATGACCATTGCGTACGCGGCGATCTCGCCGGAAGGCGCGGCCTTGCCCGTCTGGCTCCAGGCGGTACCGGGTGACGGGATCTCGATTAAAACGGGCACGATCCCCATAGTTGATGGAATCCCGGACGCTGTGATTGTCAGGGTTGTATTGTGTATCCCGTCCGCTCTCTCTACCAGCGGAGTATCGAATTCGACGTATGGGGAATAGAGTCTGACATCACCGATCTGGCCGTCGTATGTGGTGTTCAGCCAGCCCTGCCAGTCCCATAGTTCCACCGAAAGGACAATCTCGCCGTATCCGTCACCACCGAACGGAATGCCTGCCAGGGTGCAGTCTGTGATAATTGGCTCGACAAGGAACGGCTCGAGACAGTTTGCCCAGATCGGGAAATCCATTGGGAACTGCTGTGGAGGATTCGGATCAGGGGCAGCCCAGCTTGCATCGATAGCATAATCGAAAGCAATCCTAGGACCGCCGTTCACCGGAAACTGGATTTCGTAGCGTCGCACATTTGTTCTGCCGGAACGGAAGATCGCGCGGCCATTCTGATCATTAAGCCCGAGAGTCTTGTAGTAATCAGCATCGGCGGTATCCCACAGCGCGTCGCCGAACATTTTGTATGGATTAACGGTTGCGGTGGGAGGACCCGAGCCATCGTGTACCGCATATCGCCCGCGCTCGTAGCCGAAGAAGCCGGGGTCGGTGAATTCAGTCGCGTTCCACCACCGCGTCCACCCATCGGCATTCAGAAGCTGCGCGTTATTATCCCCGGGGATTTTATAGCCCGATGCGTCGAGGTCACCGTATGTCAGCAGGATGCCACGCACATCGAACCCGGTCAGTGATACATTCCCGGGATAAGGATGGGTGATGCTGACGTTGATAGCAAAATAGCCGGTTGACGGCGTGCTGCTCGGATCGATTTGGAAATCGATGCCGAATGTCTGGTTCAGAATCTTATTGACATTGAGATGCAGCTCACCTGTCCGGGACGGGACGACTTCGATGACACCGGAATCGAGATCGGCCAGGCACTGATAGTAACCCCAGAGCTGTCTTGCAGTGACTCCAGCGGTGGCAGTCCGCCCGGTGGTCTGAAAATCCGGCTGTATCGAGGGATCGGGGGTGGTCGGGGAAGAACCCGACTGACAACTTAAAGCGAAAAAAGCAACTGCAACAACAATAAATGCGGTAGTTATCTGTCGCATAAAACACCTTAGTGGAATTTATCGGCTCCCAGAGCGAAGAATAAACTAAAGATATGCCACTCGTTCCCCAAGCGGCAACCAATCCCCAGACGATTTTATTATAAAGCTGGCAAAAAGAAAATTCAAGTGTAAGCTTTTAACCAGGGGTGAATAATTTTTATTAACAGGCAAGAACTGAGCTGCGTGCGTAAGCAAGCGGTGCAGCGACTAATGAACTCCGCCACCAATCCATAAAGCCTGCTCCATACCTCTCAGTGATCGCCTGCATAAAGTGGCTGCACCGCTTGCTTACGCGCGCGGCTCGGTTTTTAAGGATGCGGCTCGGTTACATGGAGCATGATTAAGTCTGATTAAGGTCAATTAAAAATGTACAAAAAATGCGTAAAAATTGCCCAAAAGGGTCATAATGTCCCGACATGCTGTGACAGTATAGGTATCCAGGTGCATTAGTCTTAACGAAAGTCCGCAATCCAGGCACGCGACTTAACGTCTATAAGGCGCATTAAACGGGGGATCCATCGGGCACAGGGTCCGGAATCCATTTATCGGCGGCACTGACCGCGTGTCAGCCCATGCTTTGGAGTCTGTATTGCCACGAGGCAACATGTACCCATCGATCGGCAGACTTGTGGCAATACGACCCGATCCGGTGGAGGGGGCGCAGCAGATGGAGGAGAATCTCACAAACGGGTGGACGTGCGTGGACACAACCCCCCACACTACCTCGCAGCGTATGCTGTATTACAGCACTCTTTCTGCTCGCCGGTTGGCTTACCAGTTGGAAATCGGACCCCTTCGAGCCTATAATTGAGCTCGAGCGTCCTAAACCGGGAGAGACCGTGCCGGCATTTGCGGATGAACTATTCAAACAACTGTCCAAGATTCCCTTGCTGACCCCGTCGGAGGAGCGCAAGCTCTGGACGGACTACAAGGAGAATGACTGCCATGACGCCCGGCAGGAGTTGATCTATCGATATCAGCCTCTTGTCTGTAAAATCGTCACCATCCTGAAACCGTCGGAGCAGGTCTACCTCGACCTGTTCCAGGAGGGAGTGGTGGGGCTTGTCGAGGCGGTCGAGCGTTTCGAACCCCAGCGAGGCTTCAAATTCTCAACCTATGCAAGGTTCCGGATACGGGGCCGCGCGCTGACATATCTGCAGAAGCACGTAAAGCACCCGCAGAATATGTCAGAAAGCGACCAGCTCGCTCTCCTCATTCAGAATATTCCTGACACCAACGCGGATCCCGACGAGCATGCCGAGGACTCGTACCTGCTCGACAGGATCTACGAATGCGTGGAAGTACTTCCGGAGAAGGAGAAAAGGGCATTCGTAGCAGTGGTATTGCAGGAAGAAGAACCGAAGCAGGTAGCGAAGAAGATGAAAATCAGCCGAAGTTACCTGTCGAGGCTGCTGAAGAAGAGCTGGAAACGTATACGCGATATGCTTGCAGACCTGAGGGATGACCTGGACTAACACCGAACGATGTTTCGGCCTCCTCTGCATCGTTAGTCCGGGTACGGGGATCCCATCGAAATACGATTGATCAAACCGGTCGCGCTCAGCGACCGGTTCACTTATTTCGATTAAATCCCCCTCATATTGAGAGAATCCCGCTCGGATCCCATTCCCTTCCATATTATTATTAATTTTCATTCCAATCTGAATCCCGCATGGGTAGCGGTCTGTGGGGGGAAATCGGAATTATTTTCAGCTTTAAATGGCGTTAGGTACGCTTGCTGCATTGTCAAAGGCATCACGACAGGAGAACTAAGGAGATAAACGCCATGAAAGGGACAACAAAAACAACAATCATTATTATCGCACTCATCGGACTCCTCAGCGCGTTCGGATGCACCAACAATACTGATCCGGCGACGCCGTCGAGCGACACCAGCCTTAACGCAAATAGCCTTACGGGGGACAATCCCGGACGTCAGGTAGTCGGAGAGTACACTCTCAGACTCGATACGACAACGGGAAGAATCGATATTGTCGAAAAGCGCACAGCGCAGAGACGGTACAACATCAGCAATTTCGTCATGCCTTACAGCGATACAGTCTGGTCATGCTACATTGAAGAACAGAAGCTGTGGGTTTTCGATCTTGAGCTTACTAATCCCAGCAAGTTTACAGCTTACGACGTGCGTGCAATCCTCGAATTCAATCCGTTCTCCGGAGACTACCTCACTAATCCTGACGATTACACGGGATGGTGGAATAGAATGTGCGAGGAGTATCTGAACGGATTCATTGCCTATGCAAAGGAAACTGAAAACCGGGCATTCGTGCCCAAGGCTGTTCATACAGAACGGTTCATGGTCTATGAAAATACCCCTCCCGGACAGGTTCTGGAGATGGACCTGATCATCGACTGCTCATGGCCCAATAACACGACTGACCCATACGAAATCTCTGGGCAATACATGTCAGGCAAAGTCGGTGTACGCACTGTGACAATCAATGTCGAGGTGTACTCTCACTACGGGGATCCGATGCGGGTCTGGGTCGAGACAGCACACATCACAGGCGAACCGACCATGCTCGAGCACCTCGGTGGTCCGTACTGGAGCGCACCAATTACAAACAGCGAGCATGCTCCGAGCGGAACATACCGATGCCGCATCACGGCGGATAACTATTACGGTCCCGACCAGGAATACAGAGGAGATCAGCTCTGCGATTTCATTGATATAGAGGTTTTGTAGGGTTACTCATTGGACATAGCCCCCCTTTTAATTCCCCCCCCGCAAGCGGGGGGGAGGTTTTTATTTATTCCATATAACAACTAACACCCATCCCCCTCTCCATGTGGAGAGGGGGAGTATGTAATTTCAGGATCCTCGTTTTCAATCCTATAAGGCTTTCCGGTCGTTTCGACCTGACGCGGTACCTCGACCCATGTCGCTGCCGTGTTTCTTAACCATGGTTATGATGTATAATGCGAAATGCGACATGACTGTGAAAACACCTATATACCTTGACCATAACGCCACAACCCCGGTAGATCCAAGGGTTCTGGAGGCGATGCTCCCGTACTACCGTGAGAAATTCGGCAACGCGGCCAGTCGCAGCCATCCGTACGGATGGATCGCTGCGGACGCAGTCGATAAGGCCCGCGAGCAGGTGGCGGCGATTATCGGCGCGGAGACGAAGGACATCGTATTCACTTCCGGCGCCAGCGAATCGGACAATATCGCGCTCAAAGGGGTGATGGAGAAGTACAAGTCGAAAGGAAATCACCTCATAACCGCGGCAACCGAGCATAAGGCAGTTATCGATACCGCGGATTACCTCGCGAAAGCAGGTTATGCCGTCACGATTCTCGATGTTGACCATAACGGGCAGGTGCATCCCGACCAGGTGGACGCCGCGATCACGGACGATACAGTGCTTGTCAGCATCATGCTCGCAAACAACGAAACCGGGGTGCTTCATCCGGTTAAGGAAATTGGCGAGGTATGCGAGAAACGCGGAGTGTTTTTTCATTGTGACGCGACGCAGGCGGTCGGGAAGGTTCCGATAGATGTAAAAGAGATGGGAATCCATCTGCTTGCGATGTCGGGGCATAAGATATACGGCCCGAAGGGAGTGGGAGTTCTGTATGCGCGGAGCCGTAACCCGAGGGTAAGGCCGGAAGCGGTGATTCATGGCGGTGGGCATGAACAGGGGATGCGGTCGGGGACATTGAATGTGCCGGGAATTGTCGGGCTCGGGGAAGCATGCGAGCTATGCATGAAGGAAATGGACGAGGAGATTCCAAGGCTCGGGAAACTCAGGGATAAACTGGAGAAGGGAATTCTGGATGGCCTTGACGAAGTATATGTCAACGGGCACCCGACCGACAGACTCCCCAGCACTACCAACATAAGCTTCAAGTATGTTGAAGGTGAAAGCATAATGATGATGATCAAGGACATCGCGGTAAGCTCCGGCTCGGCGTGCACATCGGCGAGCCTGGCTCCGAGCTATGTCCTTCACGCGATGGGAGTACCGGATTTCCTCGCGCACGCATCGCTGAGATTCAGCCTCGGTCGTTTCACAACGGAGGAAGAAATCGATTACACTATAGAGCGAGTGAAGAAAGCCATTGTACGGCTTAGGGAAATGAGTCCGCTTTTCGAGATGGCACAGAAGGGAATCGACATCGATAAGATACAGTGGAAGCAGGAGCACGCTCACTAAGTGGAATCGATTCCCACGTCTGGTGTATATAAGGAGAAAAACATAATGGGAATGCCGGAATACAGTAAGAAGCTATTGGATCATTTCGAGAATCCAAGGAATGTCGGATCTTTTCCCGACGACGAGCCTAATGTGGGCACGGGAATAGTCGGGTCGCCCGCATGCGGCGATGTCATGCAGGTTCAGATCAAGGTCGATCCGGAGACGGACACAATTATCGATGCGAAATTCAAGACTTTCGGCTGCGGCAGCGCGGTAGCGTCGAGTTCACTCGTTACCGAATGGGTAAAGGGAAAGAAACTTGACGAGGTAGTGCAGATTAAAAACATCGATATCGCAAAAGAGCTCGAGCTTCCACCGGTGAAAATTCACTGCTCAGTGCTGGGCTCCGACGCTCTCCGTGAAGCGGTCGAGGACTATCGCAAAAAACAGTCGGGAGAGAGAACACCCGGAGAAAAAATGGAGCCCGCGCCCGCATCATGCGGCATCGGTCCGGGAGAGTGCGATGAAATGGCTGGAGAGGAAGGCAAGTGCGAAGACGAATGCCGTATCGATTGAAATCCCTATAGTACCCTTTGCTCGTCGGGATCAAGCTCGCAGTCACCGCACTCGCCGGAGCACGGATCGGCGTGGATGATTACATCCGACCCATCAAGCGCATCCGCAATCTTAGATTCCAGTTCCTCAATAATTTCGTGTTCCTTCCTGAAACTGAGCTCGCCGCAAAGTTCGACGTGCAGATCGACGTAGATAGTTGATCCCGCAATCCGGGTCCTCAGATTATGATATCCTCGAACCTGCGGCTTTCGTATATCGAGGATTCGGATAATCTTCTGATCAATCTCGGGGCCGGCTGCGCGGTCCAGAAGTCTCTCAAGACTCACTTTGAACAGACCCCATGCCATCCATATCGATATTGATGTCACCGCTAGAGCGACGACGGGGTCGAGAATTTTCCATTCCGGCTTCCACCATATAAGGGCAAGCGCAATGAAGACGCCGATTGAGGTCCAGAGATCGTTGAACTGATGATACGCGGCGGCGCGGATCGCCTCGCTGCGATGTTTTTTCGCCACCGCCATAAGACGAAGCGCGAGGAAGATATTGACGAGGATGGTCAGACCCATCACCCAGGTCCCGATATCGGCTCCGTCGCCGGCAAGAACTGTTTCAAGATTAATGATGCCGAGGACAGCGCGGTAGATGATGATAGCGGTGGGTACGAAAATAAATGCTGCCTGTGCGATCCCCGCAACATTCTCGATTTTCCCGTGCCCATAGCGATGCTCGTAATCGGCAGGCTCGGATGCAGCGCGCACTGTGAAGTAACTGACCATCGCCGCGAAAAGGTCGAGCAGCGTATGAAGGCCTTCCGACAGAAGCGCGACCGAACCGATGAGAATACCGGCGCCAAGTTTCCCGATAGCAAGGATACCGATCACCACAATCGCCAGCATAGCGACATCGGTGGACTCGCGTTTGGAACTCGCATCGCGAATCACAGCGCTCGCGTGTTCCGGAGTCGTCAGGCGAGGTATATCGTTCTTTTCTCCGGTCATGTCCTGTGAATCGAAAAGTATAACCTTAATTAAGTATAGATTCCTCCCTTAACCCGTTTCATCGAAGCATCATGGGAGTTCAGCTAATACAGGGAGTGTATGCGTCTCACTTGTAAGCATCGTCCTGTTGATAATCCTCGTTGCCCGTCTTAGTATTAACTTCATCATGAAATTTCTTGTTTCCGGATCGTCGGGATTTGTCGGCTCGGTATTGATGAAAGCGATAGCCAATCGAGGTCATATCGGACTCAGACTTGTACGTTCATCACGTGTCCGTGACGAATTCTCGATCCCATGGGACCCGCTTGTCGGAAGAGTCGAGACGGCGCGTCTGCAGGACCTCGACGCGGTTATCCATCTCGCGGGCGCCGGGATTTCTGACGAGAGATGGACCGACGATAGAAAGAATGTAATTCTCCAGAGTCGCACCGCGTCCACCCGTGTTCTTGCAGGAGCGGTCGCACGTCTTCCGAATCCCCCCAGGGTCTTCATCTCCGCGTCGGCGATCGGATTCTACGGTAACCGTGGCGATGAAGTTCTGACCGAGGAAAGCACGCACGGAACCGGCTTCCTCGCGGATGTGGTCAGGCAGTGGGAAGCATCGAGCGATATTGTCATCAAGAGCGGCATCCGTGTGGTCAAGGCAAGATTCGGCGTCATTCTCGGCTCCGGGGGTGGAATGCTTAAAAAGATCGTCCCGATTTTCCGCTACGGATTCGGAGGGAAGCTCGGATCGGGAAGGCAGTGGATGAGCTGGATTGCGCTGCACGATGTAATCGGCGGGCTTCTGCACGCTGTCGAGATCGAGACGCTATCGGGTCCGGTGAATTTTGTTGCGCCCAATCCGGTAACAAACGCGGAATTCACCGACGTGTTGAGCGAGGTGGTGGACCGCAAGGCGTACTACACGGTGCCCGGATTCGCGCTGAAGCTGGTATACGGTCAGATGGCGGAGGAGACAATTCTGTCGAGCCAGAAAGTGATGCCGTCGAAGCTGCCTGAGTCGGGATATAGGTACAAACTTCCAGACCTGCGGGAAGCGTTAAGGGTGAGTGTCGAGGGGTGAGGGGCTTTTTGTAGACAATCAAACTGCCAGGCTGTAGCCCTGGGGCATTTCATCCCAGGTTTTGCCATCCAGCTCCCGTCCGGCTTTTTTCTTGTTTGTGCCACCCCACTGTTTGAAGAAGAAAGGAACCTTCGCGAATTCGCACTGGTCGCGAATGTCCTGAACCCATGATTCCTTCATCGGTCTTGCACGTGGCCCGGACTCACCGCCAACGATCACCCAATCGATTCCCTTCAGATCGAGGTCAGGGATCGGAGCCAGCAGAGGTTCGATGGACAGGAATTTGATGGCTGCACCGGTTTCACGAAGGTCGTCGATGCGGAAGGTGTAATCCGGATTCTCGACACTGACACCCAGCCAGATATTTTCAGGCCATGGGAGACCGGAGCTTAGTTGTCTCAATCGACCGGAGCGCTTGGTTAGAACCTGGAACCTGTGATGCCCGGCACGGAGCATGACGTCGAATACTCTCATGATGAAATCGAGCGGCACATTCTTGTGGAACAGGTCGCTCATGGAATTGACGAAGATGACCTGCGGTTTTTTCCACTTGAGCGGCAGCTCAAGCATATGCTCGTGCAGCCTGACCTCGAAACCGTCCTGGTAGTTCGGCTGCCCCATAAGCTGAAGGCGCTTTGCCATACGCTCGGCGTAGCAGTTCTTGCAGCCTGGGGAGATTTTGGAGCAACCTGTAACGGGATTCCAGGTCGAGGATGTCCACTCTATGGATGACAGAGATGCCATGAATAGAATTTAACGAACGAAAATGGTAGCATAAAATTTCGCTAAACGAAAATTCAGCATTTTGCATGTAAATAGGAAAGGCCAGACGCATGTCTATAAAAACAGACACGATATGGGAAATGCCGCCTCATACTGGGGCAAAGCATTTTCTGCTTCGACGATATCTTCAAGCTTGGTTTCCCATTCTAAATACATTCTGCAAGAGATTGGTCTATATCGACGGCTTCTCGGGACCGGGCAGATACAAGGGTAATGAGCCGGGTTCTCCCATGATTGCACTCGATGTAGCTGCTGGCCATAAAGCACCTCTCGAAGGAGATTTTCATTTCATTTTTATCGAAGACGATCCGAAACGATTTAAGCATCTTCAGCAGGAGCTAAGCTTAAGAAAATATCCGGAGAATTTTCATATCTCTCAGAGACGCGGTTTATTCGAGCAAGAGATCGAACCATTCCTGCAGGAGATAAAGGCTTCATACGCCCAGAAATCAGCTGTATTTGCATTCTTAGACCCAGATGGAATTTCTGGATTGTCTTTAAGCATTAACAAGCGCTTATTGCGTATTAAAAGATCCGAAGTATTCATTACATTTCTAAGAGACGCTTTTAACAGATGGCTTAAGCATCCAGAAGCAGAAGTGCGAAGGCACATAATCGAGCATTTTGGCACAGATGAAGTACTTCAGCAGACAAGCCTGGATGCTCTTAGGCTGCTTTATCAGAGGCAACTCGGTGAGGATGCGGAATTCATCAGGTACTTCGAAATGCGTGATATAAGGGATCGCTCTATTTATGATCTGTTTTTTGCTACTAATAATCGGCAAGGGCATATAAAAATGAAAGAAGCAATGTGGGCTCTGGACCCGGAAGGCAAGTTCTCATTCTCCGACGCGACTGATCCCGAACAAAAAGTGCTGTTCGGTAGGGGATGTGAGCCTGCTCCCTCAAACCAGATTCTTAGATTATTCGCAGCAAACCAGAGAATTCCGGTCAAAGATATCATTTCGTTCATAGAAGACAAGACTATCTATCTCAAGAAGCACGTTAAGGCAGCTCTTCGTAAACTTGAGAGCGAAGAAAGAATTCTTGTTCATCCAGTCAAGTCTGGTGGGCAAAAAAGAAAAAGGCACTCGTTTCCCGATGACGTTCTTATCGACTTTCCTTAGACGGATTTTCAGCGGTTTGTGTGTATAATTGTGTTGGGACAAAAGCCACATGAACGAAAAGCGCAGTATACAGGTAATAATCAGAGAGAGGCGCGAGGAAATCCTCCGTATCGCGGCGAAGTATGGCGCGAAGAACGTGCGCATTTTCGGCAGTGTCGCGAGAGGAGATGCCACACCCGCAAGCGATGTCGATTTTCTCGTCGAGTTGGAGGAAGGGAGATCGTTGATGGATCGCGCAGGATTACTTCTTGAGCTTGAACAACTGCTTGAGATCAATGTCGATGTAGCCACCGAGAAATCATTAAAGGGGCGCATACTCCATAGAGTCCTGCGGGAGGCTGTTCCCATATGAGAAGCGACAAAGACAGGATTCTTGATATTCTTGAGGCTGTAAAGAAGATCGAAAAATATGCCGCTGCCGGACGAGATCGCTTTTATTCAGATGAACTTGTGCAAGTCTGGATGACCCAGCAGATACAAATCATCGGTGAAGCCGCCTCAAGGCTGTCAGATGAGTTAAAAGAGAATCATCCTGAAATATCCTGGGAAAAAATTATCGCAATGCGAAATATCCTGGTGCACTCTTACTTCAAGGTTGATCCTGATGAAATCTGGGCCGTGATCATCAAAGATATTCCCGAAATCAAGCCGAAGATCAATGCGCTGCCTGATGTCCTTCCTGATTCGGATTAATCCCCTACTTGCTACGCTCCCCCCTTCCCTGCTATTCTGTGTGGCGACATACTACCGGCGCAGTGTGATGCACGGGAAGACGGTGAGAGTCCGTCGCTGTCCGGCAACTGTGTTGGCGATTCCCCCCGGCTAAGACGCCATTGCGTCGCGAGCCTGTCTCCGATGGACCGGATAAGATAAAGTCCAGAGGATGAGTAAGAGGCGAAGCGATGTGAGAAGGCCCGGTGGGGGAGATGACCCTGAGCCAGGAGACCGATCACACTGCGTGAATGTCCGC
>Ga0272444_10002838_pt1 | contig 15877 bp, 11 predicted proteins | sample SSMForm13_FD_201033 | JGI IMG/M metagenome (GOLD analysis project Ga0272444, IMG submission 201033) | Marine sediment archaeal communities from Little Sippewissett salt marsh, Falmouth, MA, United States - SSM-Form-13 | ecosystem: Environmental > Aquatic > Marine > Wetlands > Sediment ...
GGTCAGGAAGGAGAAGATGGGAATAGAAATCGTCTCCCGCGCCGCGCTCTCGGATTCCGGAAGATCGCCTTCGCCGTAGCCGAGTGAGCTGAAGCACTCCTGAAGATGGAGAGGAAGCGGATAGTAAAGGGCGCAGCCGATCTCCCGCTCTCGGAGGTGCGCGAGGAGTTCATCGCGGCGCGGGACCCGGATCATGTACTGGTTGTAGATGTGGCGGCTCCACTCCTCACGGTGCGGCGTAACGGCGCTCGTGCCGGCGAAGCGAGCGTTGTAGTAGTCCGCGTTGGCGGACCTGCCGTCGCTCCACTCGTCAAGCCGTCTGAGCTTGACCGAGAGGATCGCCGCCTGGAGTGCGTCCAGCCGGCTGTTCGCGCCGACGGCTGTGTAAAAGTACTTGTCTCCCTGTCCGTGCTCGCGGAGGCTCACCAACCGGTCGGCGATTGCCAAGTCGTCGGTCGTCACCATCCCCCCGTCGCCGTAGCCACCGAGGTTCTTGCTCGGGAAGAAGCTGAAGCATCCGACGTCGCCGATCGACCCCGCGCGGCGTGTCTTGTACTCGGCTCCGATCGCCTGCGCGGCATCCTCGATCACGGCAACCCCGCGATCCTTCGCGAGCGCAACGATCGGGTCCATGTCGGCACACTGGCCGTAGAGATGAACCGGGATGATCGCTTTGGTCTTGTCCGTCAGGACGGCATCGATCTTCGCGGGATCGATGTTGTACGTCCTGGCTTCGATGTCGACGAACACCGGGACGGCGCCGAGCCGCGAGATCGAGCCTGCCGTCGCGAAGAAGGTGTACGGCGTCGTGACGACCTCGTCGCCCGGGCCGACGCCGTAGGCCATCAGTGACAGGAGCAGCGCATCCGTGCCCGAGGCCACGCCGACGGCCCTCTTCGTCCCGCAGTACCCCGCGATCTGCTCCTCGAATTCGGAGACCCTGGGCCCCTTGATGAATCTCTGTGACTCCACGACTTCGCGGATTGCGGCGTCAATGTCGCTCCTTATCGACTCGTACTGGCGCTTCAGATCGAGCAACGGGACTCGCATGATGGACTGCGACCTCCTGGACGATTGCGGAAACGAATCTCTCGATCGATCATTCTGAATCTTGATTCATAGCAGCTTTAGGATGGCGGCGCAATCGGAATCGCCTTCGGGAGAATGCGCCCCGACATCGCCCGAATCGCAGGCGCGCCGCCCGCCCCACCACCCGTTGACAGCGGCGCTCAGGGAGCATAGGCTCCCATTCCGACTCTCCGAACCCGGGTTGGAGGACGGACGTGCACCAGGAAGCCGGCACCGATCGCGCGACGCCCGTCCGCGTCGCACTTGTCGCAAACACATCGTGGTATCTGGCGAATTTCCGTCGCGAGACGATTGAGCGCCTGGTTGACGACGGGTGGGACGTCGTGGCCGTCGCCCCCGATGATGAGTACCGGGATCGACTCGAGGGGTTCGGAGCGCGGTTCGAGGGCTGGTCGTTCGACCGGCGGAGCCTCTCCCCGATTGCCATGGCTCGCGCGTTCTTCCGGATTTGCTCGCTCTACCGACGTCTCCGCCCGGACATCGTGCATCACTTCACGATCAAGCCGGTGATCCTCGGCGGCATCGCGGCGCATCTCATGCGCGTGCCGGGCATCGTGCAGTCCCTGACCGGCCTCGGTCTCGCCTTCGCTCCGGCAAACCTCCTCCACCTGCCGGCGCTCATCGGCTACCGTTACGCGCTGGGCGGTGGCGCCCAGGTCATCTTCCAGAACGAGGATGACCGCGCACTGATCGTCCGATCCGGTGTCGTGCGTGAGGAGAACACTCATCTGATTCGCGGGTCCGGTGTCGACGTCGCCCGCTTCGAGCGGCTCACTCCGGCCCGAAACCACACAAGCGCCAACTTCCTCATGGCCTGCCGGATGCTCTGGGCCAAGGGAGTGCGCGAGTTCGTCGAGGCCGCCGATATCGCCTACGCCGAGAACGACGGTTGCCGTTTCGCCCTCGTGGGCGACACGGACCCGGGGACGCCGGACGCCGTACCGAGCGATTGGCTGGAGGAAGCGGGCAAGAGGCCGTATCTCGACTGGTGGGGGTTCCGGGACGGCGTGGATGGCGCGCTCGCCTGGGCCGATGTCGTCGTGCTCCCCTCCTACCGCGAGGGACTGCCCAAGTCGCTCCTCGAGGGCGCAGCGGCCGGACGCGCGCTCATCGCAACCGACGTGCCCGGCTGCCGCGACGTCATAGCGCATCTCGAGACGGGGCTGCTCGTTCCGGCCGGGGACGCGGACGCGCTCGCGGAGGCGATGGTCAAACTCGCCGGGGACCCGGACCTGAGATCGCTGCTCGCATCGAACGCGGCTCGAGCGGTCAGGCGCCGATTTGCCAGCGAGATCGTTGTCGATCAGACACGCTCGGTCTATGAGAAGACGCTCTCGCGGAGCCGCGCACAATGAGTGAACGCATCAGAGTCATGCACATCATCGGCGGACTCGACGCCGGCGGCGCTGAGTGGATGCTGTACAGGCTCCTTCGTGCGACCGACCGCGAGCGCTTCGCGCCGTCGGTCGTATCTCTCACCTCCGGCGGGATCGTCGGTGAACGGATCAGCGAGGCCGACGTTCCGCTCCGTACCATCGGTCTTTCCAGAGGAAAACTCCCCACAGGCGGATTCGGTCGCCTGCGGCATGCGATCCGCCAGACGAAACCTCACGTCGTCCAGACGTGGATGTACCACTCGAACCTCTTCGGCGGTCTCGCGGCGAAGCTGTCGGGGAGGGTGCCCGTCGCTTGGGGAGTCCATCACACGGACCACGACCCTACCACCACGCCTCGCCGCACACTGCTGATCGTACGGGCCTGCACGCTCGCTTCCCGTTGGCTTCCGAAACGGATTATCTGTTGTTCGGAGGCGACCAGACGGACGCACGAGAGCCTGGGGTACCCGGCCGACCGCATGGTGGTCATTCCAAACGGGTTCGACACCGAGGAGTTCAGTCCCTCTCGCGCCGACCGGGGAGGCTTCCGCAAGTCACTCGGCCTCCCGGAAGGGACCGCGCTGATCGGTATGCTTGCCCGGTACCACCCTCAGAAGGACCACCGAACGCTCGTCGAGGCGGCCGCTCTGCTGCCTCCCGAAAAGCGTGACGTCCACTTCGTTCTGTGCGGCGACGGCGCCGATGCCGGCAACCGCGACCTTCGCGCCCTCCTCGACGCCAGGGCCGTGACCGAGCGCTTTCATCTACTGGGACGCAGGGACGATGTGCCGCGAATACTCGCGTCGCTCGACCTGGTGACGTCCTCGTCCTCCGGTGAGGCCTTTCCGCTCGTGATCGGCGAGGCCATGGCGAGCGGCACTCCGGTCGCGTGCACCGACGTCGGCGACTCCCGGCTCATCGTGGGCGATGCCGGTGCCATCGTTCCACCGCGGAATCCGGCTGCACTCGCGGAGGCATGGATGGGGCTACTGAATCTCGATGGGGCGGAAAAAGCGAGGTTGGCGCACGTGGCTCGCGCGCGAATCGTGGAGAGGTTCGAGATTCACGGGATCGCCGAAAGGTATGCGGATATCCACTACGAGGTCGCCGGTCCCCGTTGAGAGTCCAGGATCTCGCGGTAGAGTCGCAGCGTCCGCGAAGCCAGCCGGTCCGCCGAGTACTCCTGAAGCACGCGCTCCGAACCGTTCCTTCCCATTTCCCGAAGCCGCTCCGCGGGCGTGTAGGCGAGCTGCTCCAGCGCTTCGGTCAGTGAGGCGGCGTCCCCCGGTGATATGAGCCAGCCGTTCTCCCCGGGCCTGACGAGGTCGGTCACGCACCCGACGGATGTGGCGATAGCGGGGCGTCCGTGTGCCGTCGCCTCCAGAAGCGCGTTCGGAAACCCCTCCCAGTCCGACGTCAGACCGACGGCGTCGGCTCCCAGGTAGACATCTCGAATCGCCTCGGTAGGTGGAAGGAACAGGACGCGCTCAGTCAAACCTCGTGCCGACACCTCTTCCGCAACCTGCTGCCCGAACGCCCTGTCGCGGCACGCGCCCACCCACACGAATCGGATGGCCTTCCGCGCGCGCTCCGGTAGGCGGGAGACGGCGGCAAGGAGCAGCAGCGGGTTCTTCTCGCGCGAGACCCGCGCAACGACGGCCAGAAGCAGCCTGGCATCGCCGATCAGACTCGCCCTCCAAGCGGCGGCGGCCTCTTCCTCTTCGGGAGTGGGCTCCGCCCAAGCGATGCCGTTCGGGATCACCCTGACCCTGCCCCGCCAGGCGGGCACGATCTCTTCGATGTACTCCCTGACCACATCCGCGTTGACTACCATCGCCGCTCCACGACGTGAGAGCAGGCGCTCGGCGGCAACCATCAAAGGGTAGTGTCCCAGGTCGACGCTTCTCTCGGAGACGACGACCCGCGGAGACGAACGCCCGAGCATCGCCAGCCTCGCCAGCACTCCAGGTCTGGTCAGGTACGTGTGAACGATATCGAACCGCCGCGTCCTGACGAGTCGAGCCAGCGACAGAAAGACTCCGGGATCTTTCCCCCCCCGAACGCCCAGCTGGTGGATGCGAACACCCGCCGCGCAAAGGTCGGGAGCGAAGTGGCGGACCGGGTGGTAGAGCGCAACCTCCGGCTCGACCGCAGAACGAGCGAGCGAAGTCGCCAGCGTCACGAGCTGTCGCTGGGCGCCGCCGGACCCCAGGCTGTCGATCAGGTAGAGGACGCGGATCGGTCTGCCTCTGTTGGTCACTGGGCGACTCCTCCAGCAGGACTCCGCGGGCCGAAGGCTCGCTCGACCCCGTCGCGTCGGTCGAGCCTGCCGACCGCGTGCCCGTCCCCTCCGCGTCGCTCGACCCAACCGGGGGCAGACATGCCCGCGCTGCGCCGCTCGAGCCAGCCGACGGCAAGAATCGGCAAGAACGCAATCAGTTTCGAGTAGTAGGATACGAGCCCGAGATCCAGCATCAGCACCGTCGGAACAAGTATGAGAATCATGCGCGAGCCGAACTGCCGGCGATTCCGTGGCTGCAGAGCCCCGAAGAGCAGGGCCGCTGGAAAGGCGTAATAGAGCATCACGCCGACGATCCCCAGTGAGACGCCGAGCTCGATGTAGTTGTTGTGCGCGTACTTCTGCTCACCGGAGAGCCACAGGAACGTGTGAAGTCCATGCCCGAGAAGCGGCGCTTTGGACATCAACGCGACGCCCTTCTCGATGAACCGGGACCGCTGGACGAGGCTCGGGTCGAGTCCGGCGGACGATGTCATCCTCTCGAAGACAACGCCCATTCGAGCGAGGCTGCTGTCCCAATACAGGCGGAGCGGCTCCGACAAGGAGACCAGCAACGCGCCCATCCCGGCCGCGAGGCCCATCTGGACGGCCACGCGCCGCCTGAGCCCCCGCACGGCCAGGGCGAGAGCCCACACGACCACAAGGCCGAAGAGAGCCTTCCTCGACAACGACGCAACGATGGCGGTGATCAGCACCAGACCCAGGGCATGTGAGAGGATCCGTCCGACGACGCTCCGGCCGAGGTCGGCGCCCGCGTAGTAGAGGGCGAGCGCCAGCAGCGAGAGGATTCCCAAGCTGTTGGGGTTTGCGTAGGCCCCGGCGACGCGCAGCGTCATCTGGTGTGAGCCGCCCGCCAGCGCGTGCACTGCCCCCACGCTCGCGGCGACGACGGCGACCCGCGCGACCCACCGCGCCTCGCCGAGATGGCGGCTCGCGTCGTAGAAGATGAGCCCCATGCCGTAGATCTGCACGAGCGTGAGAACGAGTTCTGCCGCGGCGCCCCGCTGAGTCCAGAAGAGCGACGCGACGGCGAGGACAAGGAACGCCCATCGCCAGCGCATGATGGGCGACGTCAGGTAGGCCAGCAGCGCGTGGAACATGTGCTCGCCGCGCGCCAAGGCGTACACGGCGACGCACACCCACACGACCGGATAGAAGTAGCGGAGGTTCTCGGTCTCGTAACTGAGCAGCGCCACCGCCCCGACGAGCCCGGCGAGCGACGCCCTGATGACGAAGTGAAGAAGTCGCGACGGTTCTCTATCGGCTCGGGCGGCTTGCTGCACGCTCTACTCCTGGACCCCGGCCAGGAGCTCCTCGAGGCTCACGTGGGGAAGCCCCTTCTTCTCAGCCGAGTACGCGTGGGTGAGTTTGCCCCGATGACACATCGTGGCCCCGCGGAGCGGAGCGTCCGAACGAGACGCATCCTCGAATCCGCGGACCAGTTTCTCCACGTACGGGAACGTCGCGTCTGTCAGTAGCTTCGTCGCCGTAGCGGGAACGAGCGACGGGATGTGATCGCAGTTGTAGTGGACAGTTCCTTCCTCAACGTACGTCTCGGTCAATGACTCGGAAGATACGGCAGTCTCGATGAGATCCCGATCGCAGGCGGTCGCATCGCAGAGCACACTCCCCTCGGGCATCGCGGCGACGCCGGCCCGGTCGATCAGATACTCGCAGCGCGACTTCGGAAGGCTCGGCCGACGGACGGCAGCGCAGATCACGATCGCAGTCTCGGGGAGATGCCGTCGTATCTCCTCCAGGGATGCGCCCGGACTCGACTCATCGAAGCGGATGATCTCCGGGCGCGCGTCGGACCACATTCCGAGATCGACGTACGGGCGGATTCTCATCTCGATCGTCTCGGGGTGCTTGTCGACGACGACGACGCGGAAGCGGTTCCTGAGAAGGACGTTGATCGCGTTTGATCCGATGTGCCCCGCCCCGATCACTATCGCCTGTGACTCCGGCCATCCATCGACATATCCACCGCCCAATACGCCCGCGTGCTCAACCAGAAGCTCCATCGCGCGGAGGGCGAAAATCGCTCCGGTGATCTCACTCATCGGTGTCAGGAGAGGCAGCGTCCCGCTCTTCTCGACCCACTCGTACGCGATGCCGGTGATCCCGGTTGCGACGATCCGCTCGATCTCGGACGGTGCGATGTTCTCATCGAAGTGCAGATACGCGAAGACGATATGCCCGCGCTTGAGGAAGCCGTACTCCTCCGGAAGAGGACACTTGACCTTGAGGAGAAGCTCGGACGCATCGTAGATCCGCTCGCGCCCGTCCAGCGCCGCCCCGGATCCGGCATAGTCAGCATCCGCGAATCCCGACGCGAGGCCCGCGCCCGGTTCGACCAGTACCTCGTGTCCCGCGGCAACGAGCGCGGCTGTCTGATCCGGTCTCAGCGCCACGCGCCGCTCGTCTCTCTTCCTTTCCTTGAGCACGCCGACTCTCATGGGCGGTCTCCTGCTGATGGGCCTTCGAGGGAGTGCCCCAGCAACTCAAGGAAGGTCAGAACGCGAAGATTGCAGCTCGCGTTCGCGCAGAAGATCCCCTCCTCGAACCGCCATGATCCTCGCGTCTCATCGCGGACGTAGCGGCCCGGCCTTCCGTCCACGATCATCTGCGTAGGCGAGTACGACCCGAACAGGGGTTGAAGCTCATTGACGACGAAGCGCCCGTCCGGCGTCTCGAAGACATCGAGAGCGGCGCTGGTGAAGCGACCACGCTCGGTGACTCCATGAACAAGATCGAGTAACTCCATGGGAGGATTCTCCCAGGAGACTCGACCCGACCCGCTGTGGAAGGCCCCCCGCTTGAGCTTCTTGTGGCCGAAGTAGGATCGACCCAGTCTGATCGCCCGCCACTCCTGAACGCCTTCGAGATATTCCTGGAGAATGGCGCTTCCCCAGTGACGATCGCCCCGGTGCCCGTCGAGACGCGCAACACCCGTCGTGAACGAGCGGTCGATCAGCCGGAGGAGTGCCCGCCGGCCGGTAACGATCCGGACTCCGGCGGCGGACGATCCGAGATCGGTCTTGAAGACAACGGGAAGCTCGACCGAGCGCGCGAACGCCAGCGCATCCAGATGCGATGTGAAGATCCAGGTTCTCGGCCTCGGCACGTCATTCGCCTCGAGCCAGTACTGGACCCGGCGCTTGCTCTCGTAGAGCCACAGCTCCCGGTACGACGGATACACCGCCGCGCCGAGTTCATCGACCATGATCATCACGCGTTCATCCGTCAGCTGCTTCCACGAGGAGAGGACCGGGCACGGCCACACGAGGAAACCATCACAACCCGACTCCCGCACGCGGGCGAGCCAGTCGGGCCCCGTGATGTCGACCACTCGATACGGCACCCCGAGTTCACGGCACGCGCAGATGTAGTTCCTCCAGAGATACCCGTGCGCCTGCACGATGCCGAGAGTCGCGGGAACGCGGCCTTCGTACCCGGAGACATCCGGTGAATCGGGACAGGGGTCGTGCGCCGCCCACGCCTCTCGTTGATAAGCCTCCCACGGCAGAAGCCCGCGCGCGAATCGCCGCAGCGGAGCCGGAATCGCCCCACGGAGCCCGTGAGCCCGGGCGAGTGCCCCAAGCACGAACCGGGATTCCGATCGCGGCCCCTGTTCCGAAGGCCGGTCATTCTCCGGCATGGATTCCTCTTTCCGGTCACGAACGGGAACGTTCCGTCCGGTTCCGCGGATGAGATGGATGTGTGCTGCCTGCTTGCTGGATTGTGACTTCTCGACACGTGCGGCCGTTGCGGGGAGAAGCGCAGAAATCTCCTGATCCCCTGGATCGGGCGACGCCCCCACACCTCAGGCCTGGCCGGCCTCTTCCTTGCCTACGTAGCCCGGTTCCGATGGATCGGGCCGACCGCCTCGGAGGTGGATTCCGGCGACAACTCCGAGCTCCGCTGCCGCGGTCAGGAACGCCACAAGAACGGTAATGAGCGTCCGGGGCGGCCACGACTTCTCGTCCGGAACAAGCGGCGGGTCGATCACCCGGAACGCGTAGCTCGCCCGGGCACGGATCGAAGTCAGAAGCGCCACGGACCGTGTGAGTTCCTCGGCGAGGTAGGCCTCAACGTCGCTCACGGTCGCGTTCGCCATCTCGCGCTCGAGTTCGGCGATCCTGCGCTCGCCGTCTTCGATCGCCGACTCACGCAGCGTCCGATCGCCAAGCTTCACATACGCGTCGGCGATGTCCCTCGCTCGATCCGGCGAGCGCCAGTAGACCTCGAGAAGGAGGAGCCCGGTGAAGTCGTCGTAGGAAACGTCGAGCCGCCGCGCCATTCGCTCGCGGGCTTCGCTGTCGGTCGGCTCCGCGCCGCGCCACTCTTCTTTCTCCGCGTCCCAATTCTGACTGAAGAACTCTTTCTTGAGGCCTAGTTCCCTAATGACCCTGTCGGTCAGCTGCTTGGAACGCAGAAACGCAGCCACGGCGTAGTCGTCGCGCGCTCCGCCGCCTCCGAGCAGGCTCGTGACAGTAGGCGTCCTCAACCCGCCGCCGCTCGCTCCCTCCACCTTCTCGAGAGGCCTGGGAGTCATTAGGCAGCTGCTCATGAAGAGCACCGGCCCGGTCAGGAGACGGAGAACGACCAGTCCGACGACAACGACCCAGACGAGGACCAGCCGAGCCTTCCACTTCCAGATGAGCTTCCAGATCGCTCTGGCTGTCGCGTCCCGTACCATCTAGAACAACCCCACGGTCTGAGCGCTCGCGGCCGCGATGCCCAGCTGATAGAGGACCTGGCTGATATCGAGCAGGAACTGCATCCCGGCGAAGCGCTCGAGGTTCTCGGGAACGATGATGACGTCACCCGGTTCCACGCGCGTTCTCTTAGGCTCCACCGACCCGTCGGCCTTAACGACGAACACCTTCCCGAGATCACCGAAACGGGTCTTGCCGCCAGCGAGCCGCGTGTAGTGTCCGACACCCTTGCCCTTCTCGTACTTGAACGCGCTCGGATTCTGCACCTGTCCGATCACCATAACGAAGTCCGGGCGCTTCGGCACGTGCAGTTCGTCCCCGTCGCGCAGCACGACGTCGAATTTCGAGCCTCGAAGCTCGGTGTCATCCTCGAAGCGGATGACCATGCGCCCCGTCGCTTCGGTATTCCTGAGTTCGGTCACAAGCTGACTGGCGGCTTCGAGAGCCGCCTGACGGTTCGCGGCGTCCGCCGAGCTCAAACGGCCGCCGCTGGGCACCGAGAGCCTGGCAAGATCGGCCTCCAGCTGATCGGCCATCTGGTCGAGCCGCTCGGCCTGAAGCTCCCGAACGCCCTCGCGCGTCAGCACGGCCGCAGGAAGATACGCGTCCTCGAGAAAACCGCCGAACCGCGTGATCAGATTGCTCAGGCGCTCGCCTTCCTCGATCGGGTACGAGCCGGGGAAAGCAACCTCTCCGGTCACTCTGACCTTCTCGTACAGCCGCCAATTCGTGATGCTCCGGATCAGCAGTCGATCGTAGGCCTGAAGAAAGATGTCAGCGTCGGCGTCCCCCTGGGCCAGCGCCTCGAGGTCGATCTTGACGTGGTGAAGCTCGCGCCGCTCACCGTCCACGACCTCGTAGCGGGTCAGCTCCGCTTCCTTTCTATACGCGGCCTCGTGCAGATTGCCGCCGGCGAAGATGAGATCGCTGACGCGCATGCCGTCGGTGAGAGGGTAGGTCCCCGGGTAGTTGACCCGCCCCAGGATCTCGACTTCCTCCTTGACCTTGAACTCCCAGATCGAGTGAACGGCAAGGACATCCAGATCTTGAAGCAGGATGTTGTGGATCTCGCGTCCCGCAAGCACGCCGCGCAGATCGATGACCATCTTCCTGACGTCGAGCGTCCTGGGGTCTGTCCGGAAGAGCTCTGCTTCCCTGAGCCACGCGTCGCGCTTCAGCCCTCCCGCAGCCAATATGAGATCGAGAACCCGCATGTCCTTTCTGAACGCGTAGTCTCCCCGCGTTCGGACCTCTCCCCGCACGCTCACCATCGGGATCTCGCGGAAGTGGCCGCGATGAAAGATGTAGACGCGGTCGCGCGGCCGGAGCGCGAAGTTCTCGCTCGCCATCTTGTCGAGCAGTGCCTTCTTGAGGTTGAAGCCGAGATACTCCGGCTCCCGGTTGAGTTCGTTCTCGCGCTCCAGGAGACCGTAGTCGAAGTGGGTCTCCGGCAGGAGGTCGCTCGGAGACGTTACGAGATCGAGAAGCCTCATCCCGTCGTAGTACTGCCGCTTGCCAGGTCGAAGCACGTTTCCTTCGAGAAACACGACGTTTTCATCACGATCGAGAATCGGAAAGACCTTGAGGAGGTCGCCGTCTTGGAGTACCCACTCGCCGGCGCCGGCCACGCTCATGTCGTAGGTCACCTGTTCTCCGTCCTCGATCCGCTCGAGCTGTATCAGTTCGTTGTAAGCTGTCGCCCGGAGCCCCCCCGCCAGGTCTATCAGATCCCTTGCCGTCAGGGGCACTGTCGTCTCATAGATCGCGGGCCGCAGAACCTCACCCGCGATCCCGACGAGATCACCGACCGGAGGCACGAAGATGACATCCCCGGGAAGCAGGCGTGTGTCCGCCGACGTGTCGCCCTCGATCAGGAGGTCGTAGAGATCGAGTTCCTGGACGAGGGTCCCTCCTCGCTTCAGTTGCACGCGACGAAGGCTCCCGATCTTCTCGACGCCGCCGCTAGCGAAGAGGGCGTTGGTCAGCGTCGACAGCCCGCTCACGGTGTAGCTCCCCGGGCGGAACACCTCACCCAGAACGAAGATCCTGATCGACCTCAGACGCCCCATCGAGACGCTGACATCGACTCCGATCATCCGGTTCTCGACTTCCCGCTGAACGACGTCCTTCATCTCAACGAACGTCAGCCCCGCCACCACGATCGGCCCCAAGTCAGGGAAGGCAATGACGCCGTCGCGATCGACCGTCAGTCCCGTCGTCAGGTTCGTCTTGCCGTACAGCTGAACTCGGATCTCGTCTCCGGGACCGATGATGTAGTCCGGGCTCACGGGGATGTCGGTGGCTGGGGCGAACGTGGTCGGAGCACCCGCGAAAAGCTCGTAGCCGAACTGCCTGAGATCTTCATCGACGGTCAGCGGCACGGATTCCTCGAGTAGATCTCGGAAGGCGTCGCGAGGCCCCAGCACATCGGCGGCCACCGTCTCGAGCGGCAGTCCTTCTTCCGGCGTTCCGTCGGCGCCGGCCTGAGCGGCCTCGGACATCTCCTTCTCGAGCTCGCTCTCTGGAATCTCTCGAGGCGCGACGACCTCGGGCGTACTGACATCGCGATCGACCGTCTCTGTCGGAAGGACGGGCGGTGCTCCGTACTGCGCCAGGACCTGAGCTCTCTCCTCATCGGAGAGCCGCTTCAGGTACTCGAGTTCCTCTGGGGAAAGACCCTGCGCCTGCGCGACCGCACAGACGCCCAGCGCAACACAGAGAACCGCGGCGCAGATCGGTGCCCACGGTCGACGGCAAGTCATTGCGTACTCCTCCGGTATCCTTCGGACGCACCGCATCGATTGGCGCGGCTAGGCTAGCGCAGACCAGAGGGGAATTCAAGGGCCGCGTGGGAACGGCCCCGGATGCCGTGGGAACTTCGGTGAAGAGGACCGCGGTCCGAACAAGAGAGCGCCGCCCCCTCTCGTCGGGAGCGGCGCCATCCGTGGCGTCTGGCAGACCGGTCTATCGCAAGAGGACCACCTTCTCGTTTGCGAGGCGGCCGGCCGTCTCGAGTCTGATGAAGTACACACCGCTCGCCACGGCGCTGCCGGCGCTGTCGTTGCCGTCCCACCTGCGCTCGAACGAGCCGGCTGGGAGGTCCGCTCGCTCCAGCACGCGCACGACCCGACCGGCGACGTCGAAGATCTCGAGCCTGACGGGCCCGGCGCTCGGAACGGCGAACTCCACGACCGTCTCGGGTGAGAATGGATTCGGATGCGAGCGCACGATCCTGGGGCCGGTGAGAGGTTGATCCGCCACGCCGAGCGGCGAAGAGTGCATCGCGTCGTAGCTCTGTAAGATGCCCCACCCCATCAGCGTGTCCGGCGTCGAGCTCTGTGTGGCCGTCGCGTGGAGCGCGTCGAGAACATCCTGGGGCGTCCAGTCGGGATGGCCCTGGAGAAGCAGTCCGATGGCCCCGGCCGTCAGTGGGCACGAGAACGACGTGCCCGAGGAGTAGCCGTAGCTGTCCGTGTCGGCCGTCGTGGCCACATAGACAGGATAGCCGGGCGCCACCACGTCCGGCTTGATGCGGCCGTCGTAGGTCGGGCCCACCGAGCTGAACGACGCGAGGAACCCGAAGCCGTCGACGGCGCCGACGCTGACGACCGAGTCTCCGTCCGCGGGGGCGATCATGTGAACGTACCCGCTGCCTCCCTCGTTGCCCATCGAGTTGACCATGACGATGCCTCGGGCGGCCGCCATATCGGCCGCAATGGTCGTCACGGCCGTGTTCCCGTCCATGTCCTCAAACGTGTACCAGTCGATGTAACCGAGAGAACTCGACACGATGTCCGCGCCGAGGCTGTCGGCCCATTCGACTCCCTCGACCCAGTAGTCCTCCTCGACCTGGATCTCCTGATCCAGGATCTCCGTCTTCCCGAGCAGGAAGCTCGCGTTGTACGAGCCACCGTAGAGCCGTCCCGGCGTCCGGCCGCCGACGCAGGACAGCGTCTTGGTTCCATGACTGTCCTGTCCGACGGGATCTCCCGGCTCGTCCGCCGTCTCGGTATCGTCGTTGACGAAGTCGCGCTCCCCGACGAGGTCCAGATGCCTGTAGGCCTCGTGATCGATGTCGAATCCGGTGTCGAGCATGCAGATGAGGATGCCGGAGCCGTCGAAACCGTCATCGTGAACCTGGGGCACTTGAATCTGCACGAGCTGATCGTTCGAGGGACCGTAGTCGAGGCGCCCGCGGGAGTCACCCACGCCCTCGTCGACAGGAACCACCTCGCGCGGCAACTCCTTGACGCCGCGACCAACAGGCCTGATCTCCCGCACGAACGGCAGTCGCCCGATGGCGTCACGCTCCGCGGGACCGGCGAGAACCGAGACCCCGTTCAGCCAGCGGCTACGCGTGACGACCTCCGCTCCCGTCTCGCGAACCGCATCGATGTAGCGGCGCGCCACCGGGAGATCGTTGACGTTCACGGCCAACCCCATCTTCGCCCTGCGCGCCAGCGCCCGGTCCGAAAGCTCCGCGGCGAACGCGTCGAGCGCCGTTCGAAGGTCGGCGCGCGCGATTCCCTTGTCCGCGAAGAAGACCCAGAGCTTGCCCTTCGTCGCTTCGGGAGCCTGCGGGCCCACCGCTCCCGCCATCCCACCGGCGGCCACCACAAAGACGACGGCCCAGAGAACCACCATCCGTACGCCGACCGCGAGCTGCCGCTTCCTCATGCCTGCCTCCACCTGTTCACGTCCGGTCGCCCGCGGATACCCCGAAGGGCCACGCCAGCTAAGTCCAGTACGATGAACTAGTTACGATTATAACACGGAATCGACACGTCGGCAAGCGTCGGGGGCCCCTCGTGGGGCCCCCGGGTCTACACTGGAATGTCGCAGGACGGACGGTTCTTCTCCGCTAGCCCTCCAGGGCCTTGTGCTTCAAGGGCTCGAAGTTCACAAAGTCCGAGTGGTTGATGATGAAGGCCTCCGTCGACCGCCGTTGCCCCGTACCCTCCTTGGCATGGACGGCGATCATGTGACAGATCGACGACGGAATACCCCGCTTGTAGGCGAGCGCCATGCCGGAGAACGGATGCCGAAGGTCCTTCCCGAATTCGGCCTTGACGATCTTCTTGCCCTTCCGCTCGTACTCGAGGAGCTTCCCCACATCGTGCAACAGCGCCCCGGCGATCAGGGCGTCCAAGTCGATCGGCAGCTCGTCCCGGTAGAAATCCTCCAGAGTCTCCGCAATCGCGAGCGCCGTCTGCGTGACGGCCCGCGTGTGATCGAGTAGGCTGACCTGGGTCTCGATGAGAAGCGTAAACGGGATCTTCTTCAGATCGCTGACCTTCCAGCCGCCTTCCTTCAGCGCCTCTGCCCAGACGTTCAGCGTCTTCGTCCGAAGCCCGCGATCCTCGATCAGATCCAGCTCCGGGAGAAGCTCCTTAAGCGCGCTCTTGTCCGACACTAAGACCTCCTTGATTCGAGCTTCTTGCGTGCGTACGGCAGAAGTCCGCCGGCATCGCGAATCGCCAGGATCTCCGGAGGGAGTGGGGGGAACTCGAAGGTCGCGCCGCCGACGGTGATCTTCCCACCCTCGACGTCGATCGCCACATTCTCCCCATCGTGATACGCCTGCACCGCGTCGGGGCACTCGATCAGCACGAGTCCCTGGTTGATCGCAGCGCGGTAGAAGATCCTCGCGAAGCTCCCCGCGACGACCGCGGCGATTCCGACCGACTTCAGGCCGACGACCGGCTGCTCGCGCGAGCTCCCACACCCGAAGTTCTTCCCCGCCATCAGGATGTCGCCCGGCCCCGCCTTGCCGGAGAACTCAGGATCGAGGTCCTCCAGAAGATGCGGTCTGATCTCCTCCGGAGTAGAGCAGGTGTATGTGTACTTCCCCGGGAACAGCATGTCCGTGTTGATGTCATCACCGTACTTCCAAACGCGCACGGTTCCCTCCTTCTCCGATCCATCTCCGTGCCGGTCAAGGCCCGGAGCATCAGAGGAAACGTCGGCTGCTAGGCGACCGACCGCGGGTCCGTCACGACTCCGCGGAGTGCCGAGGCGGCCACCGTCGCGGGACTCGCGAGGTAGATCTCCGCCTCCTTGCAGCCCATTCTCCCCTTGAAGTTCCTGTTGGCCGTCGAGATGCAGCGCTCCCCGGGCGCCAGGATACCCTGGTGGGCACCGAGACAGGGGCCGCAGCCGGTCGGGAGTGTGATGCCGCCCGCGGCGAGGAGCGTCGCCAGCGTTCCGTCGGCCACGATCTCCTCCATGATCGCCCGAGACGCGGGAAGCACGAGAAGCCGCACGCCCGGCGCGACCCGCTTGCCCTGGAGAATGCGCGCCGCGATGCGGAAGTCCGACGCCCGGCCGTTCGTGCAGGTCCCGATCAGAGCCTGGTGAACGACCAACCCCTCGATCTCGGAGGCCGCCTGCAC
>Ga0272444_10002839_pt1 | contig 15872 bp, 12 predicted proteins | sample SSMForm13_FD_201033 | JGI IMG/M metagenome (GOLD analysis project Ga0272444, IMG submission 201033) | Marine sediment archaeal communities from Little Sippewissett salt marsh, Falmouth, MA, United States - SSM-Form-13 | ecosystem: Environmental > Aquatic > Marine > Wetlands > Sediment ...
CAGAATATGCTTTGAGCATGTTTTATGGGTATCTAAAATTTTTATCAAGGAATTGTATATAGTTAAAACAGTGCTGGCAAGTAGTAACTTTTTCACCTTCTGTTTCAAATAAAATTCTTAAACCACGGCCCGTTTCTCTTCGGTTTTCCGGCGAGTTGGGGGACGTATCGCTCGAAGAGGAATACCAGCGGGATGCAGAGGATCAGGCTTGCCACAGTCGTTACGCATCCCACCCCGAAGATGACCGGGGCGCCGGGGGGGAGGTTCTCGACCGCCCACTGTGCAACTCGCGGATTGACGTAGTGGTAGAGGATGCCGTGTACGCACAGCAAGCAACGTGAGTGCGAAAGAGCACTGAATCACCTGATTAAGACAGAAAAATTATTACTCACCTTAAATCAGATGATCGGAAGAATCAATATCAATACAGGGGAAAATATATGCGAGCCTGTTGATGTTGCAAGGGATTCCCTGCCCGGAATACGCAGAGGATAGCCCATCTCCACTGATATCAAGAAAAAAGCGAATCGAAGGGCAAGTGAAACGGGCCGCAGAGGAGCAATCATCCCCCAAATTTTTCTCCACCAATTTCTTCAGTTTTCAAAGGAGCACATCTAGCCGCTTGAAAAAACACGCTTTTTCAGGATGAACCAATCAGGATATTTTTTGTGTATTCAGGCTTGCAAAAGAGAAATGTCTGCTGTATATACTGTATACAATATACAGGAGTCGTGGGTGTCCTCTGCGCCTCCCGCGGGTTCTGTCTGTAAATGTAGGTATCTGGAAGTTGTAGGTTCATTGAAAGTGGTGGGTGTTATTGCGTAGAACTCTGATAGATAACGGTACATAGCATTCAAGCTTGTTTCTATCAGGAAAAACCAGAGAGGAAAGGAGAGACAATGAGAAGGACAATATTACAATTGGCTAAAGCTGCCGTATTGGGATTGGTGCTGTGTCTGTTCACCTTTACCGTTGCCGACGCAGGATCCACGGTGCTCAAGTTCCAATCTGCTTATGGCAAGACTGGCAGCCAGGGGGACATTTATCAGTATTTCGCCAAAAAGGTCGGTGAATACACCAACGGCGAAGTCACAGTCAAGCTGTTCTGGCCGGGACAGTTGGTTTCAACCAGGGAAGCGTTCACCGCTATAAAAAGAGGCGCGATTGAAGGCTATTGTGGTGCGTTGCAGTATTTTAGCGGGGACATGCCGGAAGCATCCGGCCAGTTTTACTATAGCTGGAACAGTCCGTTGGAGGCCGTGGAGATATACTACGATTATGGGTATATCGATGTGCTGCGCGAGGCGGCGGCAAAGCATGGCGTCTACTATATAGCGCCAGTAAGCTGCAATAACAGAAGCCTGCTTCTGAAGTTCCCTGTCCATAAAATGGAAGACATGAAAGGGAAAAAAATAAGAGGCGGCGGTGGAGGATGTGAGGCCCAGGCAGTGTTGGCATGGGGCGCATCGCCGACTTCCGTAGCCGCGGCAGAACAGTATATGGCCCTTCAGCGAGGGACAATCGATGGGACACTCTATCCCTGGTACACGCTCATCGCCATTAAATTTCACGAAGTGGTCGATTATGTCATTCTGCCCCCCGTGAGCAGTCCCGGGATTGTTGATATCGTCATGAGCAAGAAGGAATGGGACAAGCTTTCTCCGGCGCAAAGAGAAGCCGTTGACCGCGCAGGGAAAGAGACCATGTGGTATTCGATGACGAAAGGTCTGATAAAAGACGCCGCGATACTCGAGGAGGTGCAGGCGAAAGGGGTTAAGATTATCAACTTGTCGCCGAGCGAAGCGGAGCGATTTAGAAAGGCAGCGCTGACGGCATATGATGAGTATGCGAAAAAGACGGAGCTGTGTGCCAAGCAGGTAGAGATACTCAAGAAATTTGCAAAAGACAAAGGAAGATAATCGCTGACAGTTGATCCTGTGTGAGACCTTTGAACAGAAAGACTCGTGTTCATGAAGCGCCGTTCAGAGGTCTCACACGTTGTATTACGTGGCGAATCCAGAGGAAATACAGATTGGACAAGGAATAGAAGGGGCAACATATGAAGAACATTATCAAAGTAATTGATGCCTTTAACAATCTGGTCGGAAACATTCTAGGGTGGCTGTGTGTGTTGATGACACTGGCCGTTGTATACGAGGTGGTGGCACGTTACTTTTTCAATGCTCCTACACTATGGTCTATGGAGATCAATCAGTTTCTGTTTTGTACATTGAGCTTAGCGGGGGTTGGATACTGTCTGCTGCAAGACCAGCATGTCCGTGTGGATCTCTTTTATCTGCACTATTCCGAGAAGACCCGGGCGATAGTTGAAATGGTAACGTTTCCCGTAGTTCTTATGATTTGCGTGGTGTTGATCTATTTCGGTGGGCGTGAATTCTTGTCAGCGCTGATTGAACATAAGACATCGAACAGTGTGATGGAGTTTCCGCTATGGCCGGTCTGGTTTATGGTCCCCTTTGCGGGATTTTTATTGGGCATGCAGGTGATCGCACGATATCTACGACATATCATGACCATTACCGGTAAAGAATGAATGATTGCCGTGCGCTCCACAACAACACGCAATCTTGTCCCGGCGAACGGCTTGAATGTCTCTGACGAGCATGAGTGCTTCCGTGATACGGGCTGTCCGGGAAGGTTGAGCAGGCTGACACACTGAACATGTTCAATATACCTTGACAGTACGAATAGACATTCCATTCCAAAAAAAGGGAGCGAGAAATGGATATTTGGTTGTTTTTGTTAATCATAGTGGGTTGCTTATTGGGCCTGATGGCGTTAGGGCTCCCGATAGCCTTTACGATGGCGGGGGTAGCGATTTTTGGAACGATCTTCGTTTGGGGCTGGTCAGGGTTGTTTATGGTGGTGAGCTCCACATTTGGTAATTCAACTAATTTTATCTATGTTGCAATCCCACTTTTTCTTTTGATGGCGAATTTCCTGCAAAACAGCGGTCTTGCTGATGATATGTATGAGATCATCTATCGGTGGGCAGGCGGGGTCAAGGGAGGGCTGGCCATGGGCACGGTTGTTATCTGTGCCATTTTCGGTGCCATGTCTGGCATCAGTTCCGCGGCTACGGTCACGATGGGTCTTATTGCCTTGCCTTCCATGCTGCAACGCGGTTACGACAAATCGATGGTTCTCGGATGCATTATCGCCGGCGGTGCCCTTGGAATTCTCATCCCTCCCAGCATTATGATGATTGTCTATGCGGGTGTGGCGGAGGTATCCGTGGGGAAACTCTTCATGGCCGGGGTTATGCCGGGGATACTCCTGGCCGCGCTCTATATGATCTACATTGGTGTCAGGTGCTGGCTGCAACCCCAGCTGGGACCGGCTGTGGATGTCAGGTTCTCTTTTGTGGAAAAACTGGTGATCCTGAAGGGGGCGATTCTCCCGGTACTGCTGGTGCTCCTTGTTCTCGGCACCATATATACGGGGATCTGCACACCGACGGAAGCGGCAGGTGTGGGAGCCTTGGGAGCCCTGGCCTGCATGGCGGTGTACCGTCGGCTGACCATGGAACGACTGAAATCCGCGCTTTTATTTACGATCACCACCAATGCGATGGTGATGTGGATTGTTATCGGAGCGGCATGCTTTTCCCATTTTATCGCTGTGGCAGGCATTCATGACAAGATATATGAGGCGATGGTCGGCCTGGATATCTGGCGGTGGTGGATCATTATCATCATGCAGGTGATCTTTCTGATTTTGGGTATGTTCTTAAATGCTGCGGCCATCGTGACTTTATTAGGACCTCTCTTCGTTCCCATTATTATGGAACTGGGATTTGATCCGGTGTGGTTTGGGATCCTTTTTGTGGTCAACATGGAGATGGGATATCTTACCCCGCCATTTGGGTTCAATCTTTTTGTCTTAAAGGGAGTGGTGCCGAAGGACATATCCATGACGGACATCTACCGGTCAATCATTCCGTTTGTTGCCATACAGATGTTGTGTTTAGCTATTGTGATGATCTTTCCGAAGATTGCCATGTGGCTGCCGGGACTCATGAAAGCAGGATCTTAGAATTGCTCTGGGGGGAACGCGCAGGTACGTAAGGAGAAAAATGATGTCAGGCAGATCGCCAGGAGCCATTTTTTGTACAGAATAAGAGAACACAGCCCGATCTCTTGAGATTTAATAATAACTGCAAGTTTCAATCTGGGTTTGCATGGGAGGTGCGTTACAGTGAATGTGAATATAGAGGATTTGGTCCGAGAGTTAAAAAGCATCGTTGGTGAGGAGTATGTGTCTGAAGATTTATTCGAGCGCATAAATTATGCTGATACCTTGCTGCCGTACGATGTTGAAAAGGAATTTTTGCCGGATGTGGTGATTCAGCCCGGCACTGCCCAGGAAGTATCCAAGGTGCTGGCGTACGCCACGGAGCATGATGTCCCCGTCACAACGTATGGTTCCGGTACCGATCTGGTGTTTCCCACCAAGCCGAAGCACCGCGGCGTCACCATGAGTACCGAGCGGATGAACTCTCTTGAAATCAACGAGGAATATCAGTACCTCGAGTGCGGGCCGGGGTTAAAAACCGGCACCGCCATAAAGGCGCTCGGCAAATTGGGATACTTTCTCCCCATTCAGACACAGGTCGGCTCCAGCATAGGGGGGGCCGTCAGCATTAACACGATAGGCCATCTGGCGGATAACATCTTCGGCAGGCCTGTGCACAACGTGCTGGGATTGGAGGTTGTCCTGCCGACCGGGGAAATCATCGAAACAGGTTCGAAATGCCTGCGGCGTTCAGCAGGGTGGGACCTGGGACGAATCTTTATAGGCGCTGAAGGCATGCTGGGTGTGATCACAAAAGTACGAATGGTCCTCATGCCTATGCCGGAGACCATTGATGCCGTTGGTTTTTTCAAAACGGACGAAGAAGTCGGGCATGTCATGACACGCATGTACCAGAAAAAACTTCCCCTTCCCATGGATGGGGAATTTGTGGGTACCAAAGCATGCAAACTGGGTTGTGAGGCCTACGGCCTGGATTTTCCCGAAGGTGCGATGGCCGTGATCAAAGCGATGGGGCGAACAAAGGAGGAAGCCATACGGAATGCCCAGGAAGTGGTCGACCTATTCAAGAGCGAAGGGGCTACGGAGGCTTTTGTCATCGAAGATCCGGAAACGGCGGAGAAGGTGTGGGCCGTTCGCGAAAACGTCATGCGCTGGGGACAGGAAAAGAACAAGAAAGGCGGCAAGGCCATAGAAGTCAATCCGGTTCTTCCGCTTATGGCGGAGGCCATAAAGAGTTTGGAACGTATCACGGAGGGCAGAACGGATCTTATAGCCGAAGCAGAGGCATACCTTTACGGTCACGTGGGCTCCGGCTCTCTTCACTGCTATCTGACATATCCGTATGGATGGCCCGCCGAAAAAATGAAGCAATTTGTCGATGCGATCTGGAATGTAGAAAAGGAATTGCAGCTGAAATACGGCGGTATCGGCGGGGATTGGGGGTGGTTCCCTCATCGGCTCCCCTTATACCGGGAAACGTACGGAGAGACCAGCTATACCATAATAAAAAATCTGAAACGGCTTTTCGACCCGAGCGATATTCTCAATCGTGGGAACCTTGAAGGAGAAGTGTGATGAAAGAAGATACGTTGCAAGACAGCATAGAAAAGAGTCTGAGCGAAGATCTCAGCGCGTGCATGAAATGCCACCTGTGTAATTTGTTCTGCCCCCTTGTCGACACGAGAGTTACTCAAGGATCTTACGGGATTAATCGTTCTATCTACTATGGGATCAAATGGAATGAATTTTCGGAGAGCCTTCGAGATCTGGTCTATTCGTGTACCACCTGCGGGAAATGCGAAGTCATGTGTACAAAGGTTTCACGGGCACTTCCCCTTCGTGAGCTGATTGAGAAGACGCGGGAGTATATGTTGGTGGAAAAGATGGTGGGACCCATGCCTGAACAGACGACCGTGCTGAAGAATATGCATGTTCGCGGCAATCCGTGGGGAAACCCCTCCCACGAAAGAACCAAGTGGGCCAGTGGGCTTGATATCCCCTTCGCCTCACAGGACAATAAAGTAGATGTGTTGTATTTTGTGGGATGCGCCTCGTCATATGACCCGTATGGTCAGAAAATATCGAAAAGCCTCGCCAAGATTCTCAAACAGGCAGACATCAACTTTGGCATTTTGGAGAATGAAGTCTGCTCGGGCCATGAAGCTCGAAGAATGGGAGAGACTGGGCTTGGCGACTATCTGGCGGAGAACAATATGGCACTGTTCGAGGAAGCCGGCATTCAGCATATTGTAACGAGTGATCCCCACAGTTTTTACACCTTTACCAAGGAGTATCCTGACAACGGGAATGGACTCAAGGTTCAGCATTACACCCAATTCCTGAACGATATCCTGGATCAAGGGAAATTGGAGCTTTCCAAAAGGATAGATAAAACGGTTACCTATCACGATCCCTGTTATCTGGGGAGGCACAGCGATGTCTTTGAGGAACCCAGGAAGCTTATCGGACGGATTCCCGGCCTCGACTTCAAAGAGATAGAGAACAATAAGAAACTGAGCGATTGCTGCGGGATGGGCGGCGGACGGATGTGGATGGAGCCGCCTGAGAGATTGACCTCGTCCCAGACGATATCCGAAAGAAGAGTCCGGCAGGCGCTTGACACCGGCGCCGATATCCTGTTAACCGCCTGCCCCTTTTGCAACATAACGCTCAATGATGCGGTTAAATCGATGGGGAAAGAGGACGCGATAGAAGTCATGGATATAACGGCCCTGATTGAGATGGCTCTCTGAACAATTCCATGGGTATCTTTTGGTAAAGACAGAAACAATGTGCAAACACTCCGGCGGTACTGTCGGAGAAAGTCGATATGTCAAGAATGTAGAACAAGCAAGGCAGTTGCCTGAACATCGCAATGGATTCACAGGCCTTTTCGGTTGGCCTGTGAGGGCTTCCATCTTAGATTGAGGAGATTCCGATGACCTATACCGAGAGGCTTATCGACAACATCGTTCATTCAACAAAAGAGTCCATCCCCGCTGAGGTAATCGAGCATACCAAGACATTGATCCTCGACACCCTTGGCTGTGCCATCGCGGGATATTGCACGAAGGTCGGCAAACAGGTCGTTGAGCAGGCACAGGAATTTAGGGGTGGGGGGGAGGCATCCCTCATCGGTCATGAAGGCACGGTTTCGCCCCCTTTTGCGTGTTGGGCCAATTCCACCCTGGCAAATTTGCTGGATATGGATGACGTGTATGCCGGAGCGGCCCACCAGGCAAACTGTCTTGTCCCGACCGCCATCGGCGTGGGAGAAGCGCAGAACTCGTCGGGACTTGAGGTGATTCATGCCATCGTGGTGGGCTTTGAGGTAGGGTCTCGTATCATGATGTATTCGATGCCCTCTCCGTCCAAGGCTCGAACCTATTTTCCCTCAACCTGGCAGATATTCGATGCGGTCACTGTCGCCGGGAAATTGCTTGGATTGGGATCGAAAGAGTTGTATGACGCCTTCGGCCTGGCGGGAAAGATCGCCCCTCTGCCCATCAATTTGCAGAAGTCCGCGGAACACCATGCGGGTTTTCCCAAAGGTCCATTCGGATGGTCGACTTTCTCGGGAATATTCTGGACACTCCTGGCACAGCGAGGTGTTGCGTCGGGGACGGCTCATGTTTTCGACGGTGACGCCGGATTCTGGGCCATGATGGGCTCGGATAACCACGATTTCGAAGAACTCGCCAGAGATATCGGCGACCCGTACGCCATCGTGGACACAAAATATAAGCCGTATCCTCTCTGCACCTGGGGTCACAGCAGCGCGGATGCGGTAAAAAGAATATTTGAAGAAAACACGATCGATGTTCACGACATTGCATCCATCAAGGTAAAGACCATACAGCGGGCCATAGATCTCCTCTCGCGGGATAAGATTGAATCAATCTTTAATGCGCAGTTCTGTCTTCCCTATGCCATTGCGATGCTCGCTCTCCGGAAGATGCCGCACGAGTGGATGAGCGAGGAAAACATCTTCCGGAATCAGGAGGCACAGGCCGTTGTACAAAAAGTTGTCCTGGAAGTGGATCCTGTCGCCGAAAGAATCTTCAGTGAAGAAAAAGGATTGGCGATTCCCTCCGCTGTCGAAGTGCAGATGAATGACGGGAAAATCTTCCAAGAGACCGTCAAGTATTCCAAGGGGACGCCCAAAAATCCTTTTACCGCGCAGGAACTCAGGGATAAGTTTAGGATCCTTGCCTCGGCATTATTCAGTGAACAGAGGATCAGCGCAATCATGGAAACGGTTGAATCGCTGGAACGGGTCAATGACATTTGCGACCTCACGGTATTACTCAGAGAGGAATGATCAAACAGAGAGTGGATCAGAGCGCACACACAACCACATAACAGATACAATGCAAATTCAACACACATGAGGAGTGTACACGATATGGAAGATTGGAAAGTGATTAACAGCAGTCCGTTAAATTTCATGGAAGAAATGGAGGCGGAAAAGCGGTTTTTACCCAAAAAAATCTATCTCCACGACACCACGCTCCGCGATGGCGAACAATTTGCCGGGGTAGTTTTTACGAAAGAAGACAAGGTCCTGATAGGGAAGGCGTTAAGCGAACTTGGAGTACACCGGGTCGAGGTGATGCCCGCCGTTTCACAGGATGATTTTGAAGCCGTTGAAGAGCTGACCTCCTTGGGGCTTTCTGCTGAAATTGTGGGGTTCTGCCGTTCGGTCAAGGGAGATATTCAGAAGGCTGCCGACGCGGGTTGCCCGGCGATTGAGCTCGAGATCACCACCTTTCCGCCGCTGATCGAAGCCTTCGGGTGGTCCTTTGATGAAACAACGAGCAAGATAATTAAAGCGTCACACTTTGCAAAAGAAAAGGGACTTCGGGTTACCGCCTTTTTGATGCTCGCCACACAGTCCCCTTGGGACTTCGTTCAACGGATAATCGAGAAGATTCTTAAAGAAGGAGCCATTGATGCCATAGCACTCCCCGATACCCGCGGAACCTGCCTGCCCCAAACGCTTTATCACTTTGTCCGCCGTGTCAAAACACTGACGGATAAATGCGTCGAAATTCACCCACATAACACATACGGGATGGGTACCGCTGGCGCCCTGGCCGCAGCGATGGCCGGTGCAGAAGTGATTCACACGTGCGTAAACGGTCTTGGAGAAGGGGGCGGGAACGCACCACTGGAAACGGTGGCTCTGGACCTTGAATTGATGCTGGGAATCAACACAGGGATCAAATTGGAGAAGCTGTACGAGGTTTCACAACTCGTGGAGAGACTGTCGCAGATTCAACTGCAGGCGAATTGGCCTTTGGTGGGTGAGAGGGTCTTTACCCAGGAGTCAGGGATTGCGGTCGACGCCGGTTTCAAGCTGGCAAAGGCGGGGAAAGCGAATCCCCCGGGTACGGATATCGCCGGAATTATTGGGAGAGAGCGGAAAATTATCGTCGGGAAGATGAGTGGCGGCACGTCCATCAAGGTCAAGATGGAGCGGCTAGGCATTCCCGTCCCCGATGATGCGGTAGTTATGGATATCCTGAATCGGGTCAAGGCACAGGCGATCGATAAACACCACGCGCTGACGGATGAAGAATTTAGAGTGATCGTAGATACTGCGATGGGATAACCGCCTCGAGTAACACGGCGGCATGAGAGGTGCTGAGAAGGCACTCGTGTCAATGGTGACAAATCTGTAACAGGTCCGAGCCTCCCGTATCATTTTCGAGAATATGGCAGAGACCTGTTTTGAGCTTGATTTGGCCGGATTATTTACATTTTCTAGCAGAGCGGCCCTGGAGATGGAGGACTATACGGCTCAAGAGACGATGCATCTGAGCGAAAGTCAGTACGTTTCTCAAAAGGTCGTCGCTTGTTTTTTCTTGACATCATTAAAAAAAGAGTAGAAATTTCAGCTACAATCTCTGTCGGAACGATCACTTTTATATTATTCTGAGTGGTAGTTTTCTGCGAGACAAAACTTTTGGGGGAAGCGGGAAATCAGATTTAACGAGAAAACTTGTCAGGAATCGTGAGGTTCTATCCATTAAAATCACCAAGGTTGTATAAAACTAATGTAAGTTAAAGCAGCGCCTGGTCAAACGGGAGCGGTTCGAAGGATGGCTATGCAAATCTTAAGCGTTACAGAAACCGTAACTCAACACCTGCGGGATCTCATCATCTCTAATACCTTTAGAGCCGGTCAAAAGCTGAACGAGGTGGAATTATCTGCCCGGTTTAATGTCAGCCGGGTTCCTATGCGCGAGGCATTTCATGTTCTGGAAAATGAGCAATTACTGGTGCGAGTACCAAGGAAAGGAACGTATGTAGCAGAACTTTCTATTGACAGGATGAGACAGGTCTACAGCGTTCGCAAAATGATTGAAAGCTATACCATCGATCTTCTCGAATCCAAACAAATCAGCAAATTCCCAAAACTATCTGCTTCCCTGATCGAAGTTCCTGAACGCAACAGGGATTACTCCAAAGGAGATCTAACGTATCTCAAGAGCATTACCGATTTTCATGTGCAGCTTGTTGCCTCCACAGGCAATCCGTGGCTTATCAATTTCTACCACTCGATTGTCTCCAATCTGGCTCGGTTTCAGTTTTATTGTGGTTACACCCCCGGCCTTTCAGGTCAATCGCACAATACCCATGAAGAGGTATATGAGTTATTAACTGCCGGTTTGTATGAAAAGGCAAAGGAAGTGCTCATGGCTCATATCGATTACACTATGGGGTTTATCGAAAATCACATCAAGGAAGAAACCAAATAAATCTTTTGTCACGATGATCCCTTGAAAAGCGGCGGTAATGCTTGATTATTTTCTCCGTCTCTATATCATGCCTCCTCTGGTACCCCTCTCGCCTCACGTAAAATTCCTGAACCATGGCCCGTTTCTCTTCGGCTTGCCGGAGAGTTGGGGAAGATAGTGCTCGAAGAAGAAAACCAGCGGGATGCAGAGGATCAGGCTCAGTGCGGTCATGACGAGACCCACTCCGAAGACGACCGGCGCGGAGGGGGGGAGATTCTCGACCGCCCACCCCGCCACCCGCGGATTGATGTAGTGGTAGAAGATACCATTCAAGCACATGAGGATCAGCGTGTTCTGCCCCATCCAGGTGATTGTCTTCTGCGCGGGGGTGACCCGCGCCAGGAAGAGGATGCCGAGAGAGCCCACCACCGCCGTGAAGGGAAACCAGAGAAAGTGCCCGTGCGAGGCGAATATGATTACCACGGCGTCATAGGGAGAGAAGGGGAACAACCCGGTGTTCAGATTATAGGTGAACAAGACGATCAGAAAGCTGATAATCACCCCGGGAACAGCGATCCGCGGTGATACCTTCTCCGTGAAGACCTTTGTGCGACGCAGGTAAATCCCCAGCAGGTAAAAGGCGTACATGGTGACGGCCTCGTGGATGAAGAGGTAGTTCCATCCGATGACCCTCCCCTTCACCGGGTTGACGATGTCGAACTCCAGGTTGAACCAGTACCCCACCACGTAAAAAAGGGCGACGGCGATCAGTACCCGTGCGTTGGATGTGAGAAACCGGAAGGCCGCGTAGTGGACCATCTCGACGGAAAAGATCATCAGGAGGAACCACGACGGCACACAGAACATGGGTATCCCGAAGGCCGTGTTCAAAAGACCGATTGTATACCCCTTGACGCTGGGCAGGTGCAGATGAGGAAAGGCCTGCTCGGTGAAAAAAATGGGGAGCACCATGAAGAGGGCGGTGAAAAACACGAAGGGGAGAAGGCGGGAAAGGACGCGGTATTTGAGATATCTCTCGAAGCCCAGCGCAAGGTCGCTCTCCCGGGCCACGTAGCCCGCCAGGACGAAAAAGAGCAGCATGTGGAACGAATAGACAAATTTGTACTGGGCCGCCGCGGCCGGGTTGTGCAGCAGCATGATTCGCTCGATGAAGTGGCCGTAAAAGACCAGGGCAATGGCGTAAAACCTCGCGATATCGATCACCAGGATCCTTTTCGTACCGGCTGGTTCCATTCGTCCATTCCCCCTTCCTGTCTTTCTCCGCCGCGGAGATGGCGGACGGTCTGACTCTGTTATTTCGGGATGATAAAGGGGAGGGGTTAAGGCGAATGCCTTAACCCCTCTGATGTCATGCGCTCAAGACAGAGTGCATGCGGTTATCACAGCGGGGAGGTTATTTCACGCGGCCCTCCCGCCATGCCTTGATGAGACCGTCATAGTCGACCGTTTCACCCTTCGGTTTCTCATTGGCAAGTTTCGCCTTGGGTGATCCGGGCTTCTTCAACCATGGCGCTTCGTCGCCGCACTTGTTCAGCTTCGGACCGGCTATTTTCTGCACCTTTGCGCGCTGTATACGTTCCATCACTTTGTCCATCTCAGCGGCCAGGTTGTCCATCGCCCTGTCCACGGTCACTTCACCGGAAACCGCCTCCCCGATATTCTGCCACCACAGCTGAGCCAGTTTCGGGTAATCGGGCACGTTGGTGCCGGTGGGTGTCCATGCGACGCGTGCCGGGCTGCGGTAGAACTCCACCAGACCCCCCAGTTTTGGTGCGCGGTCGGTGAAGGACTGGTGCCGGATATCGCTATCGCGAATCGGCGTCAATCCCACATGGGTCTTTTTCAGCGACGTGGTCTTGCAGACACAGAACTGCGCGAAGAGCCAGGCGGCCTTGCGGCGTTCCAGCGGCGTGCTCTTCATAAAGGTCCAAGATCCGCAGTCCTGATAGCCCAGCTTCATCCCCTCCTCCCAGTAGGGACCGTGAGGCGAGGGCGCCATACGCCATTTCGGGGTCCCGTCAGCGTTGACCGTCGGCCCCGGGGCTACCATGGTCGAGGTGAAGGCCGTGTACCAGAAGATCTGCTGGGCCACATTGCCGCCGGCCAGGAAGGGTAGGTAGGTGTAGAAATCCATTCCCAGGGCGCCGGGAGGCGCGTATTTCCGGAGCCATTCCATGTACTTGCGCAGGGCGTACTTGGCGGCCGGGCCGTTGGCGGCGCCGCCGCGGCAGACGCTCGCGCCGACCGGGTGTGAATCTTTGTCAACGCGGATACCCCATTCATCGACCGGGATGCCGTTCGGAATCCCCTTGTCCCCCGCTCCGGCCATGCACAGCCAGGCATCGGTAAAGCGCCAGCCCAGATCCGGGGCCTTCTTGCCGTAGTCGTTATGACCGTACACGGCCTTGCCATCGATCTCTCTGACATGCTCGGTGAAAAACTCGGCGATGTCCTCGTAGGCCGACCAGTTGACCGGTACGCCCAGCTCGTAGCCGTAAATCTCCTTGAACTTCTTTTTGAAATCCGGACGCTGGAACCAGTCATAGCGGAACCAGTAGAGGTTCGCGAACTGCTGATCCGGAAGCTGGTACATCTTGCCGTCCGGGGCGGTGGTGAAGGATTTGCCCATGAAGTCATCCACATCGAGCGTCGGGAGGGTCACGTCCTTCCCCTCACCCGTCATGAAATCGCTCAGGGGAACCACAAATCCGTACCGCCAGTGGGTACCGATGAGATCGGAGTCGTTGACCCACCCGTCATAGATGTTCTTCCCGGACGCCCACTGCGTCTGGAGTTTTTCGATGACATCCCCTTCCTGAATCAGGTCGAAGGAGACCTTGACCCCGGTGATCTCTTCGAAGGCCTTGGCCAGCACCTTAGCCTCATATTCGTGGGTCGGGATGGTCTCGGAGACGATCTTGACGTTCATCCCCTTGAAGGGCTTGGCCGCCTTGATGAACCACTCCATCTCTTTGAGCTGCTGGGCCTTTGTTAGCGTGGACGGCTGGAATTCCTCTTCGACCCACTTCTTGGCGGCTGCCATGTCTGCGCTCGCCGGGCTGGCAAAGCAGACAAACAATGCAGCCACAACCACCCCCAGGATGATCATCCCGGGTCCCCTCCTCAGTGCTTTGCGCATCATAAAGACACCTCCTCTTACGTAGTAGCCTTCCGTGGTAGTCTTCGAGTAAAACCGTCTCTATGCCGGCGGCGCTAAGGCCGTGAACACCACGCGACATAGAACTGACTCTCCTCCTTTCTTCTTACCCCCAACGCATGACGATGATCATCCAGACTGCAGAAATCGGGAGCGCGATCCAGATCGTGAGGTCTGTGAGGCCGATCCAGGCGAGATGGATGAAGGCGCTTCCCAGCAGCCCCAGGAAGAAGCGTGTGCCGCGCGTTGTGGAAATTATCAGGAACCCGCTTCGCTCGATCGTGGGCGACAGCAGCTCCCATACGAGCATGCCGCACAGCATCAGAAAGATGGTGATGAAAAAGGTGGCTGTCGGCAGGGTCCAGTACATCCAGTCGAAACTCATGGCTGTTTCCTCTTGTTACACTCGACCGAGGGCGAAGCCCTTGGCGAGGTGATTTCGCACGAACCAAATCACCAGCGCGCCCGGAATGATCGTGAGAATACCGGCCGCGGCCAGCAGACCATAGTCGAGGCCCGTCGCACTGATGGTTCTCGTCATGATTGCCGAGATGGGTTTCGCCTCGGTGACCGTCAGTGTCCGGGCAAAGAGCAGTTCGACCCAGCTGAACATGAAACAGAAAAACGCCGTCACGCCCACCCCGGCCCTGATCAGCGGGATAAAGATGGTGATGAAAAACCGGGGGAACTTATAGCCGTCGATAAAGGCGGTTTCATCGATCTCCTTGGGGATCCCGGACATGAATCCTTCCAGTATCCAGACGGCCAGCGGTACGTTAAAGAGACAGTGGGCCAGGGCCACCGCTATATGTGTGTCCATCAAACCGATGGTCGAATACAGCTGGAAAAAGGGCAGGGCGAAGACAGCCGCCGGCGCCATACGGTTGGTCAGCAGCCAGAAAAACATCTGCCCGTCCCCCAGGAACCGGTACCGGGAAAAGGCGTAGGCGGCGGGGAGTGCGAACGAGAGCGAGATAACGGTGTTCATGAAGACGTAGAGCATGGAATTGACATACCCCATGTACCATGATGAATCCGTGAATATCTTTATATAGTTGACGAATGTTATATCCTTCGGGTACAGGGCGAACGATGCGAGGATGTCGGCATTGCTGCGCAGGGACATGTTGAGCATCCAGTAGATCGGAAGCACCAGGATTGCAAAGTAGATGAGCAGGCCGATCGTTTTTTTCTTTCCTTTCATCCCTTCTCTCCTTTTCCGACGGTCTGCAGCACCTGGTAGAATATAAAACTGAAGAGCAGCACGATCAGGAAGTAGATCAGTGAAAATGCTGCGCCCGGGCCCAGATCGAACTGCAGGAGGGCAATCTTGACCAGATAGATCGAGAGGAACGTGGTCGAATTGCCGGGACCGCCTCCTGTCAATACGAAGGGCTCAGCGTAGATCAGGAAGCTGTCCATCCACCGCAGCAGCACGGCGATGGTGAGCACCCCGCGCATTTTGGGCAGCTGGATGTACCAGAAGGTCGCCCACGGCGATGCCCCGTCAATCCTGGCCGCCTGGTAGTAAGCCTCGGGGATCGCCCGCAGTCCCGCATACGACAGGAGGGCCACCAGCGGGGTCCAGTGCCAGATCTCCATCAGCATTACGGTGATCCACGCGTAGAGGGGTTTTGCCGTATGGTCGAAGGGCGGGTCCAGTAAGTCCAGGCTGTTGAGCCCCACGCCGAACAGGCCGATATCGGGCCGGGTAAAGATGATCCAGATGGTCCCGATTGTATTCCAGGGGATGAGCAGAGGGAGCGCCAGGGTCACCAGGGAGGCGGCGACGCCCCATCCCTTTTTCGGCATCGCCAGCGCGATCAGTATCCCGAGGGGGATCTCTATCAGCAGGACGAGTCCGGAAAAGAGAAACTGACGCCACAGGGCGTCGT
>Ga0272444_10002844_pt1 | contig 15844 bp, 10 predicted proteins | sample SSMForm13_FD_201033 | JGI IMG/M metagenome (GOLD analysis project Ga0272444, IMG submission 201033) | Marine sediment archaeal communities from Little Sippewissett salt marsh, Falmouth, MA, United States - SSM-Form-13 | ecosystem: Environmental > Aquatic > Marine > Wetlands > Sediment ...
GTAACTTGAATGGTTCGCGCACAGGCCGTCGGGACATCAATGTAAACTTTCGCACCGACACCGGCCAGCAAGGCTGCGCCAAATGCTGCGCCTTCGGTGGCGTTCACTGTCGTTACGCTGGTATTGAACATGTCGGCCAGGATCTGCCGCCAGAAGGACGAGCGTGCTCCGCCTCCTGACGCGCGAATCTGGTCCGGTTCTACGCCGATGGTGCGAACTAGTTCAAGGCAATCAAGCAGGCCGAAGCTGATGCCTTCAACCACAGCCCGAGTCAGGTGTGCTTTGCGGTGTCGTAACGTTAGTCCGAAGAACACTCCGCGGGCATTAGGATCGGGGTGAGGCGTTCGTTCGCCGGAGAGGTAAGGCAAAAACAGCAGACCCTCGCATCCTGCCGGCGCCGTGTCCGCATCGGCCATCATCAACGAGTAGGCATCGACAACCCGCAATTGCGCTTCGTCCATTTCCGTTTGGCAGAGGGTGTCACGATACCATTGTAGACTGCCGCCAGCGGCGAGCATCACGCCCATTACGTGCCATTGTCCCGGGATGGCGTGGCAGAAAGAATGAAGACGGCCTTCCGGCTCGATGAATGGTTGTTCCGTCGGTGCAAACACGACTCCCGAGGTGCCGATGGTGACCGCAACCTGTCCCTGTTCAACCAGTCCAACGCCGATTGCCTGAGCGGCCTGGTCGCCTCCGCCGCCGACAACCGGCAAACCGGCAGGCAAACCCGTTGCCGATGCCGCTTCTTGGGATACGCGGCCGCTGATTTCCGTTGACTCACTGCACGCCGGCGCCCAACTGCGCGGAAGTTCCAATGCAGCAAACATTTCATCCGACCACGTGCGTTGTTTGACGTCGAACAACGAAGTGCCCGATGCGTCGGAAACTTCGGTAGCCAATTCGCCGGTCAGACGAAAACGCAGGTAGTCTTTCGGAAGCAGAAAATACCGGATCCGTTGGTAGACATCAGGCTCATGTTCGCGCACCCAGAGAATCTTCGGCGCGGTAAAACCGGGCAGGATGGGATTGCCGGTCAATTGCAACAGGCGATCGAAACCGATTTGCTCGGTAATCGCCTTGCATTGCTTACCGGTACGTTGGTCATTCCACAATATCGCCGGACGAAGGATCTGCAGCTTTTCGTCAAGCAGCACCAGTCCGTGCATCTGGCCGGTTAAACCAAGTCCGACGATTTGTTGCGGGTCGATTTTGCTATGCGCTAAAACCTGACGTATGCCGATGACGGCAGCTTGCCACCAATCCTCCGGATTTTGCTCAGACCACAACGGATGCGGTGTTTGCAGCGTATATTCCGCCGTGGAACTGCCGAGTAGTTTTCCTTTTTGATCGATCAACAAAACTTTACAAGCGCTGGTGCCAACGTCAATTCCAATGAGATAGGCCATGTTTTTACTCTCGCGGCAAGTCAGGCAAAGGCGGCAGATTCTCCGGCCGCATCGCCCGCATGCGAATAAGGTAACTTTCCAGCCAACCACACGCCTTATCCGGGTGCATCGTCGCCCAGATCACTTTTTCATGATCGAGGCTGTTGATGCGGTCGTTGGCAGCGCGGATGGCATCCATTGAATTTCGGATCGCCTGGTCGACCGGCATACGCTCGGGGTTGATGTCGATGCCGAAGAAACCTTGGTAGCCATGCATCTTAAGAATATACAGTGCCGCTTCCAACTGTTCAGGCGCGATAACGCCGACGTTGAGATCCTGGTCGTAATTTCCCAGCGGCTGACTGTTAACGTGCGCGTGTGCCAGGCGGCCGTACTCGAGCACCTGGCTGAACGCGTATGGCAGGTCTTCGTAGGCCATCAGCATGTGACCGATTTCCGGATTCATCGCCACCAGCGCGTGGTCTTGATCCAGCAACTTTCTGTTTTCTTCCGCCTTGAGCAACGCTTCGACTTTCATGCCCAACAGTAAACCTTCCGGCGTTGTACCGTACAACTGGTGACCGCGTGGCTCGTAGGGTTTCGGTTCGAAAGCCAGGCGCATGCCGGGAACGGCGTCCATCGCTTCGGCCAGACCTTCGGCGAAACGGTCGCGCATGGCGGCGAAATCGATGCCGAAGGGATTTTCGTAGCCGTCGATGCCCGTCCAGACGATGGCAAAGTCGGTGCCTAATTCCTGGTTGAGTTGCAATGTTTCGATGGTGCGCTGAATCGCTTTTTTTCTTGCGGCGGGCAAGGGCGAACAAAGCGAACCGAACTCGAATTCCGGATCGTAAAAAAGAAGGGGCACGACGCTGACGATTTTTACGCCGGTGTTGGCGGAAAACGTTTTCCACAACTCAAGGTTGTTGTCATTGATCTCGTTCGGGTAATGAGCTTCGATCCCTTGCAGACCGTAGTCGACCAACCCGGCGGCGATGTCCAGACGCTCAGCGATGTCGATATCTTGCTTGTACTTGTCATGGAAACGCGTGTTCATCGGCGACATGTACCAGATGCCCGCGGAAAATTTCAGATCAAGCTCGAAACCATTCAAGTGTTGCACCAACTCTTCCGGATTGCGGCGACGGGCCTGGCTGCGTAAATCGGGTAACGGCATGGTATCGATCCTTGTCGGTTCGGTTAGTATCTTGCGCTGATAGAAAAATAAGTACCACTAACAGCACCGGGGTTCAATCGGTCAACTTTCGCCGAACGAGGCGGTCACCACCGGAGGCAGAGTCTGCCCGACCGGTCCGGTGACGAACAGATCGAGTTGGCCTGTAAGCGGCGTTGCTTCAATGTTGAATTCAGCGACAAACGCCCCATATTGTTTGGCGACCAGCGCCAACGAAGCCGCCGGCTGCACCGACGCACTGGTGCCGACGACCAAGAATACATCGCAACCGGCCAGGGTACGAACCGCCTCGTCCATGGCCGGCACCGCTTCACCGAACCAGACAACACCGGGCCGCAGCAATCCGTTGCATGATCGACAACGTGATGGGTAAGGCACGATTTTATCGAATTCGGGATATTCGGTATCGCACTCGAAGCAACGTGTTGCGAAAAGGTTGCCATGAACTTCGATTATCTTTTTCCCGCCGGCGCGCGAATAAAGGCCGTCGACGTTTTGCGTGATATGCATAAAGTCTCGCACGTGCTGTTCCAACTCGACCAAGGCAAAGTGAGCGGGGTTGGGCTCGACGGCGAGCACTTTTTCGCGACGCCAGTTGTAGAACTCCCACACCAGTTGCGGGTTGGAGTTGAATGCTTCCGGTGTGGCTAATTCAGCGGGATTGTGGTTGCGCCAGAGTCCACCCGCGTCGCGGAAAGTGGGTACACCGCTCTCGGCGCTGAGTCCGGCGCCGGAAAGGGTCGCCATTTTGCGGGCGCCGGCAATTTTTTCAACAAGTTGTTCAATGGTGTGATCGTTCATGAACGGATCTCCTAATGAACGATGGTTTTTCGTGGGCACGGTTTTCATGGCTTGGCCTGGTCATCAAACCCGATTAAGCGTAATACCTTTTGGGTCAGCGATGCCAGTGCCATTTCTTTGACTTCGTTGTTTCTCACCCAACGCACATCTCGATAAGATTTCAGCAAGCGACTGTTGCGTTTTATTGGAACGCGAATCAAGCGGATGTGCAGTCGGCGATGAGTGAGAATGTGCGTGATGCTGCCAATCGTTTTCAGGCTTTGGTAGTTGGCGGGAAGTTTGTGCCGATTCAGTAAAGGAATCTGCCAGAGGCCGCCGAATAGACCGTCGAATTCGTTCTGCACCAACAACAGTGAACCGTCGCAGCGAAAAGAAACCAAACCGATGAGGTCAACGCGAGGCACGGCTACGGGAGCCGTCGTGACTGGGCGATCGCCAATCGTGCCCATTCGGCGAGCGCGGCAAAGGCGCTTAAGTGGACATTCCAAACAAACGGGTGAACGTGGTGTGCAAACCAACGCACCCAGTTCCATCAGTCCTTCGTTAAACGCACGCGGGTTGTCGTCGGGCACCAGTTGTTCTGCAATTTGCCAGAGTTGATTTTTCGTAGCCGACTTTTCGATCGGTGCGTCGATATCCAAAATGCGCGTAAGCACACGAGTGACGTTGCCGTCGAGAATGGGTGCAGGGCGATTGAAAGCGATCGAAACAATTGCGCCGGCGGTGTAGCGGCCGATGCCGGGCAGTTTGCGCAGAGCGTCGACGTCAGCGGGCATACGTCCGTTGTGCTGCTTTATGACGAGGCGAGCCGTTTGGTGCATTGCGCGTGCGCGGCGGTAATAGCCCAACCCCGACCACAATGTCAGCACTTCGTCGATTTCGGCATCGGCCAGCTTTTTCAACGTCGGGAATCGGCGAAGAAAACGACGATAGTACGGCAATACCGTGTTCATTCGCGTTTGCTGCGCCATGATTTCAGCAACCCACACACGATAGGGTGTCGGTTTGTTGCGCCAGGGCAAATCGCGGCTGGATCGGGTAAACCAGACGACAATGTTTTTACGTATGGCGGCAACGGTGCTGGGAGCAATTGTTTTCAAAAATATTCTTTTCCGGAAAGACGCTTATTCTTCGTAACCCACATCGATGCGCTGACCGCAAAGGGGCGGGCAGGAACTGTAAACCTGGTCGATTTTTACGGCGCCGACCTTGCCAAGTAGACCGCCGCGATCGGCTGAAAGTGTTCCCTTGACCTGATAGGAAATCGGCTCGAAGGTGATGACGCAGGCGGCGACCTTTGCGCCGGCGGGAATCTTTGCCAGGTCTTTGCCGTAAAGACGGCGGGCAAATATCAAATTGCCGGGCGAAGTCGGGATCAGCGAAAATACGGGAATGATTGCCGGGTAGCCCTGTTCGTCAACGTAGGAAATCAATTTAACCGCTTGCATGCGGGCGAATTTCTCGGACACCTGAGGCGGCATTTTGTTTTCGCCGCCGTTACCGGCAAAAGGTTTTGCCGCCCAAACCGGCATGTATTCACCGAGTACGCTCAGCTTACCGACTTTGCGCGTATCGACAACTTCGACGACGTCCATGACACCGACTCGCTTGATGCCCATGTAAGCGTTGTAACGTACAAGGTCGATCTCGTTCAGTTTGTCGAGCATCGGCCCGGCCGTGACCCATTCGCGGAATTTGCAGCGGAAAATCCAGACGTCCAATTGCTCGGTGATGACCGCGACGAAAATCTTGTTGTTGACCTCAAGATTCTTGCGTGTTTTCCAGAGCATGATTTCAGCGAAAACCAATGTGGTTTCGTCCCAATAGTCGATGGAGGTCACCGGCACGACGTTGGGCGTTCCCTCGGCGTCGACGGTGGCGAGAAATTTCGGCGTGTATTGATCCGCCAGACATTCAATCACTTTTCCCTGCAACATCCCGCGACCCTCCTTTATAAATTTTCCACGCGGGTGGGGCCGGACCATTTAACCGCGTCCGGCATAACTTCTCGGGCGATGTTGTGCAAATGTTCCATGTGCGCCGCCGTCTGTAATGGTTTACCGGCCAACGCGTATTGCAAACCAAGCATGGTGTATTTTGCGACGCATGTGTTTTCAAACGCGAGCAGGTCCCAACGTTCCAGCGTCGAAGCGTGATCGCGCAGGTGAGCGGCGATGGCCCGGATGTTGGCTTCGTCGTCGGTCATGCCGGGAATCACCGGTGTTCGCACCCAGACCGGAACGTTATGTTCGGAGATCATACGCAGCGCGTTGAGCACGGGTTCCAGCGGCACTTTGGTTAAATCCTGATGTCGCGCCGGATCCATGAGTTTGATATCCAACAGCACCAGATCGATTTTTTTCAGCAAACGCGCAAGTGCCTCGTGGTCGCCGAAGCCGGTGGTGTCGAGCGCGACATGAACGTTTTGTTCTTTTAAACGATCGATCAGTTTTTCCACAAATGGCGCCTGCGACAATGGTTCGCCACCGGAAATTGTTACACCTCCGCCGGACTCTTGATAAAACGCGAGGTCACGCAAGGCCAGTTCCGACAGCTCATCCAACGTATATTGCTTGCCGATAATTTCCAGCGCCGCCGCGGGGCAAGCCTCGACGCAGGTGCCGCAGGTCTGGCAGGCTTTGCGGTCGATGACGACGCCTTCTTCGGTGCGGGTCAGCGCGTTGTGTGGGCAGGCTTCGACGCAATCGCCGCAGCCGATGCAGCGCACGTCGTACCAGACCAGCACCTTGTTTTTATTCAACCCTTCCGGATTGTGGCACCACGGACAGCGCAACGGACACCCTTTGAAAAACAGCGTTGTGCGAATTCCCGGACCGTCTTCGGTCGAGAACCGTTGTACATTGAATAAAATGGCGGTTTGTTGGTGGGTCATCGATCCTTAAAGGTTGTGCGACTCGCGCGAGATGATTTCGTTTTGGATTTCTTTGCCGAGCATGACGAAATAGGCGTTGTAACCGGTGACGCGCACGAGCAGATTGCGGTATTCGTCAGGGTTCTCCTGCGCCTGTCGCAGGGTTTCCGGATCGGTCACGTTGATCTGCAAGGCCGTACCGCCTTCCCGGCAATACCCGCGCAACAAACCCATCAATTTGGTGATGTGTTCTTCGTCGCGCAGCAGCGAGGGCGAGAGAGAAATCGTATGCGAGCCGCCGTTGGGCGCGGTCTCGAGGCCGAGTTTACCGACCGAACGGATCACCGCGGTCGGGCCGTGCATGTCGGTGCCGGTAACCGGGCAGACGCCGTTGGACAGGAACTTACCGCGCGGACGACCGTCCGGCATCGCTGCGGTGAAGGGCGCATAGGCCACCCAGTAGTTCCACGACAGGTAGCCGGCGCGGTAGCGTTTGCCTGTTGCCGGAGCCGTGTACGTAAAGACCTTGTTGTTCCAGTATTGTGAAACCTCTTGCCCGAGGCGATCGACTTCGTCGTCGTCGTTGCCGAACTTGGGCGCCTTGTTCTGCAGCATCGTCTGGATTTTTTCATGACCTTCGAAGTTATCGGCCAGTGCGGTCACTAACTCGTCCATCGAAATTTTCTTGTCATCGAAAACCAGCTTTTTCACCGCGGCCAGCGAGTCGATCGCCGTCGCCAGCGAAATGCCCTCGACGGTGATGTAGGCGTGCTCGGCGCCGCCTTCGTTGACGTCGCGGCCGCTTTTTGCGCAACCGTCGACCATCGCCGAAAGGTAAGGCGTTGGTTCGTAATTGCAGCGAATTTCATCGGCGAGGTTGGTCGTCTTGAGCATCCAATCGATGATCGCATCCAACTGCTGATAAAAAGCTTGCTTGAATTGATCGAAGGACGTGAAAGAGCGCGGATCGCCGGTTTGAGGACCGAGTTGCTCGCCGGTGGCACGATCGCATCCGTTGTTCAACGCCAATTCCACCGCTTTAGCGAGGTTGAGGTTGACGTCGACGGTGCCCGAACGGTCATTGCCTTGCAGGGTGTTTTCCAGGCAACCGACCGGCGCGTAATCCCAAAGCTGATCTTCAGGCAGACCCTGCCAGGCAAGGCCGCGGATGGAATTTTCGTCGAAGTTGAGCAAGAAAGGCGCGCCCTGGGTTTCGGCAACCATGGTAGCGACGCGGCGCAGCAGTTCGTCTGGTGTCTTCTGGTGCAGACGAACGTTGGGTTTCGGTTCCAGCATGTTGATGTCTTCGATGACGTCCAGCAGCAGGAACGTCAGATCATTGCTGGCGTCGTTGCCGTCGGCGTCGATGCCGCCTAGGGTGATCAACTGACCGAAACCGGAATTGATGCCCTGGTCGGGTCCCATGCGGCCCTGGTAGTCGTACGCGTAATTGTGCTTGATAAACCAGCATTGCAACAGTTCGCGGGCCTGGTCGCGCGTCAGGCGGTTGTTGTCGAGGTCGTTGCGATAATAGGGGTACAGGTATTGATCGATGCGACCAGGCGAGAGGCCGGGCCCGGGGTAGCTTTCCTGCGCCATGATCAACATGTGTGCCAGCCACAGCGATTGCAAAGCTTCCTGGAACGTTTCCGCCGGTTGCCAAGGCACCTTACGGCAAATGCGGGCGATTTCGGTCAACTCCGCTTTGCGTTGCGGATCGCCGGCTTCGGCAGCAAGTTGCTCGGCCTCGTAGCCGTAACGCGCAGCCAGATCGCGAGCGGCTTCGCAACTGATCATGATGGCGTGGCGTACATCGTTGGCGTGCGTTTTTTCTTCGGTCAAAAGCGATTCGGCTTCCTGGTAGATGCCGGCAAAGCCGATTTTCAGCACTTTCTTGTAATTGGGAATAATGTGGCCGGGCACCGCGCCGCAGTTGCCCGCACCGACTTCGTGAATGTGCTTGGCTTCTTGCCAGAAACGTCTTTCCTTTTGTTCAAAGTCTTTGGCCTCGGTTTTGGTCAACGTGCGCGAGAGGGCGGTGTTGAAATAGGAACCGACGATCAATTCGCCGTCGAGGATTTTTACTTTCAGATGCCGGGCGAGAACTTCGCGGAAGAACTTTGCCCGGCGAATGACGTTGGCTTCACGGTAGTTGGCCTCGTCGAAGGGTACGATCTTCGCCGATGCGAGCAGGCTGTCGGTGTAGGAATCGAAAAAAGGAAAAGGTTCGGGCACGATCGACCAATTGTGTTTCGACCAGACGATGTCCCAGGGTTGCCCGGTGGAAAACCCGCGTACCTCATTTCGGAAGTAATCGCGATCGCGAAAGCTGAAATATTCTTTTCGCAACGCTTTTACACGAGGCGACAGGTTGTCCGAAGGTTGCCAGATTGTTGTCTTTTTTTCAGGTTCGCACGCACTGCTCATTGCCGTACCTCCAAGTCGAATGACCCGCTAAGTGTAACCGGATATGGAGTAAATTCAAGTCGATGAAATCCGTCGGAAATCAAGATGTTTGTGGGTTCATTCAACAGCCTGGTTGCTTGACACTCAGGCTGCAATACCCCATTCTTGCCGGGCAATTATGAGGCAACCCACAAGCAACGAGGTAACTTTTCGTGTCCGATCATTATGATGCAATCATTATCGGTGCCGGCCTGGGCGGATTGTCGGTTTCGACAATGCTGGCACGCAACGGCATGCGCGTGCTGCTACTTGAAAGACATAACATTCCCGGGGGGTACGCCACCAGCTTTGTACGCGGGCGATTCGAGTTTGAAATTGCCTTACACGAATTGTCCGGCATCGGCCCGAACAACAAGGGCGATACGTACCGTTTTCTGGATTATCTTGGCGTTGCCGAAAAAGTAGAATTCATCCGCGTCGAGAATATGTATCGCTCGGTTTTTCCGGATTTTGAAATCACTGTTCCGCCGGGTTTCGAGGCGTACGAAGCCAAGCTGATCGAAACCTTTCCCAAGGAAGCGGACGGTATTCACAAGTTTCTCAAGCGCCTTTGGGATTTTGCCGCCGAATTCACCAAAGTTGCGCAACTCAAGCAGCAACCCAGTCCGCTGCAATTGATGCTGCGCTATCCCAAAGTATTTCGCTACATGCCGGTTACCTTTTCGCAAGTGCTCGACCGCGATGTTAAGGATCCCTACGCACGTGCCGTCATTTCGCAGTATTGGGGCTATTTCGGCATGCCGCCTTCCGAGATCACCTTTTTGTATTTTGCGTTGGGTTTGCATTCATACGTCAAGCACGGCCCGTCGCATATCAAGGGACGTTCGCAGGCGCTGTCGAACGCTTTCGTTCAGCGGTTGGAAGAGTTGGGCGGCGAGGTCCGCTTCAACTGTGGCGTCAAGACGATTACGACCGACAACGGCCGCGTCAACGGAGTGATTACCGATCAGGAAGAAGCGTTCAAGGCCGATTGGGTGATTTCTAACGCCGACCCGGTAACCACCTGCGCCGACATGATCGGCAAGGAGAATGTACCGTCGTCGTTTTTCCGCAAATTGCAGTCGAGCAAGGTAGCGGCCTCGACGGTCAACGTCTACATGGGCGTGAATAAATCGGTTGAAGATCTTGGTTTAAGCGAGCACGAGAACTTCTACAATCCGGATCCTGACATCCAGCGGCACTACGAGATGACCAAACACATCACCGAACCGCCGATGGCTTTGCTGACGCCGTACAACACAATTTATCCGGATATTTCTCCGCCGGGAACTTCGATGATTGTTTTGACTTGTCTGGCGTACGGCGATCCATGGATCAAGTTGGCGCCGGACGAATACGTAGACACGAAGAATCGTGTGGCCGACGCGATGATCGAGGTCGGCGAAAAGATGGCGCCGGGATTACGAGTCAACACCGAGGTGGTGGAAGTGGCCACGCCGCTGACCAACATGCGTTACGCCGGCGCGCTGGGCGGCAGCATCTACGGTTTCGACCAGCCCCCTCATGACAGCCCGGCCTGGCGGATGGCGCACAAGGGACCTTTGGACGGCTTGTATTTCGTAGGCGCCTGGACAAGGCCCGGGGGCGGCTTCGGCCCGGCTATGTTGTCCGGGCAGATGGCCGGGGCGCAGATTCTCAAGCAAGTTAAAAAAGCCAAAGCGGAGGCCTGACGTGGAATTGTTCAATTGGTTGCAAGATGCACTCAGCTATCGACAGATGAATCAACGACGGGCCGAGCTTCGTCGACCGGGGCAGGGATACGACTACACCGACGAAAAATACAAAGACATCGTTCACCGAACGGTGGAGCATTTGCATCCGAAGCGAATGAAGTTGGTCGTCGTTGAAATCATTCAGGAAACAGCTTCGACTAAAACATTGCGTTGCCGCCGAACGGACGGTTCACTGCCGCCGTTTCGCGCCGGGCAGTACGTGAACGTTTTCGTTACCATCGGCAACGTGACGACCAGCCGGGCGTACAGCATTTCGTCGTCGCCTGGGGAGGACTGTATCGACCTGACAATCCGTAATCGCGAAGATGGATTTGTCGCGCCGTTTTTGTTGAATGAAATCAACATCGGCGATGAGTTGGAAAGTACCGGTCCGGCAGGAGGATTTTACTACGAGTCGCTGATCGACGGCGACGATCTGGTGTTTCTCGCCGGCGGAAGCGGTATCACGCCATTTGTCGCCATGCTCGAAAACTTTGTCCACAATGGCTCGGCAATCAAGGTTCATCTGCTTTACGGAAGCCGTACGCCGGAAGATGTAATTTTTGCCGAACGTCTGGCGAAAATCGCCAAGGCATATCCGCACCTGAAAGTGACGCTGGTAATTTCTGATCCGCCGGAAGGTTATGACGGACCGACCGGGTTCTTGGATGCCAAGACGATCCAACAACATGTCGGCGATGTCGCCGGCAAGATGTTTTACCTGTGCGGCCCCAACGCCATGCTTGATTTATGCCGAAGTGCGTTGAAAGAGTTGGGTGTACTTTCGCACCGTATGCGCAGCGAACTGTACGGACCGCCGGCGGATGTTACGCAAGAGCCGGGCTGGCCTGAGGAGATCAACGCCAATCAAGAATTCAACGTAAAAGCCAACGGTGTTTCGTTGAAAGCCAAAGCGTGCGAACCGTTGATCTGTTCGCTGGAACGGGCAGGGTTGGTCGTTCCCGCGGTATGCCGGGCCGGTGAATGCAGCGCTTGTCGCACCAAAGTGTTATCCGGCAAGGTGTTTATGCCGTCGAGCGTCGGACTGCGCGAATCCGACCGGGCCAACGGCTACATTCACGCATGTGTGGCTTATCCGTTGTCGGATTTGGAAGTCCGTTTTTAGTTAAAAAGCGAACGGTGCTTTCTTTGGATTTACCCACTACAAAAAAGATATAAATCTGATAAGTTTACTTGTTCCAATCGTTGGAGCATCGTTGTTTCAACCGTATTCAGGAGTTGAGAATGAAACGCAAGTGGCTGTTGTTGGTTCTACTTCTCTCTGTCGTTTTCCTTTCTTGTTCTTCACCGTTGATGCAATTTGTTTCCTACCGATTGTCGCCTGACATTCCCCCGACAACCGGTGAAGTGAATATCGCCGTGCCCGGCCTAGCCAAACCGGTAACCGTGATTTTGGATCAATACGCCGTTCCGCACATCCAGTCCGACGATGAAATGGCGTTGTCGTATGCCATGGGTTATATGCACGGTCGCGATCGCCGTTTCCAACTAGAAATGATGAAAATGGCAGCCGGTGGGCGTTTGCGTGAGTTGGTCGGCGAGCAGGACGACGAAATTCTGGCGCGGATGGAAATCTTCAGCCGGATGATCGGCCTTTACCGCGACGCCGACGTTATGCTCGCTTCCTTTACGCCTTATCAGTTAAAAATGGCCGAAGCTTATTCGGCCGGCATCAATGCGGCTACGGCCAACGAACCACGACCCCTGGAATTTCGTTTGCTTGATTATCAACCCGAACCTTGGCAGTCCAAAGACATCGGTTTGATTTTGGCGATGATTTCTTTTGGCCTTTGCAAAAACTGGGAAATGGAGTTGGGCCGGATGGAACTGATGATTAATCAGTTGCAAACCGGTTCGACCATCGAGCGTAGTCTGCAGATCTGGAAGCATCGCCGCGACATGCCGCCCTATGCCATCGATCGGCCGTTTCCGAACGATCCGTTTGCCGACATTCCGTTGGTCGCACCCAAGTTGGTGGAATATCTGAAAACATTCCGTGATACGCAGCCGATTCCGACGCAAATCGAAGCGATTCCGCAAGAGGCGATGAGTGGTTGGTCACCGTTGGCTTTGTTCCAGCGCGGTATTTCGGCCAGTAACAATTGGGCGGTCGGCGGACAATGGACCGGTACCGGCCGCAGTGCGCTTAGCTCGGATCCGCACATGCCGCATATGATGCCTTCGATGTGCTACCTGGCGCACGTCAAATACACGCCGAGCGAGGGCGAAGGGTACGATGTCATCGGCGGTATGTTCATCGGTATGCCCGCTATTTCACAGGGCACCAATGGTTACGTTGCCTGGGGACCGACGTCCAATTGGGCTGACATCAGCGATCTGTACGTTGAAATGCCCGCACCGGATAAACCCGGGCATTACCTGGTCAATGGTAAGGCGGTGCCGTTTAACATTCGCCGCGAAGAGTTCAAAATTAGGCAAGACGACGGCAGCTTCAAAGTCGAAGTTCACGAAGTGCGGGAGACGCGACACGGCGTTATCGTCAACGACTTCGTTGAGCGCATCCCCGAGAACTTTCCGCTGCTGGCCTTGCGCCGCAGTTCCAACAAAGGTCATTCGATGACCGCCATCGCCAACCTGTATCGCGCGAAAACCGTGAAACAAGGACGCGAAGCACTTTACGATTTCTACGCAATGAACGGGCATTGGGCGTTGGCCGACCATGAAGGCAATGTGGGTTACATCGGTACTCCGTATCTGCCCAAACGCACGCGTCACCTGGGTACGTTCCCGGTGCCGGGTTGGGGCAACGACTACGAATGGGAAGAATTCTTTACGCCCGATCAGCTTCCCTGGATTGAAAATCCGGAAGTCGGGTTTGTCGGCACCGCCAACAACCTGGTGATCAATCCCATCTCCTTCGAGTATCCGATCGCCATCGACGGCGAAGTGCCTCATCGGTCGGGACGCATCTATGAAGTGCTCGGGCAAGGCAACGACGGCCAATCGGTGGTCCAACAACTAAGCGATTTGCATCGCGACGGCATGGATCTGGGTTGGCGTGTCGTTTACGATCTGTACCGCGAAGCCTTGACGCCGCTGATCGTCGACGATGATGAACTCGTTGCCGATGCGGCTCGGCGCCTGTTGGATTGGGACGGCGATACCGATCCGCAATGTTCGGAAACGACCATCTATCAATCGGTCAACGCGTACACTTTCAAACGCGCAATGGAAGATGAAGTCGGCCCGAAGACGCTGCACTTTTATCTGACCTACTTTAACATCGAGCCAATGTTTTTCGATGTGCTCGGCGACGACAGCAACCCCGCCTGGGATGATCGCCGTACCGAACGTACAGAAAGGGCGGCCGAGGTTGTGCGCGAACAATTCCACGTCGCCGTTCATGCCCTGGCTGAACGGTATGGGGACAACATCGACGATTGGACTTGGAGCGAAGCGGCGCCGTTCGTCATCCAGCATTCCTTTGGGGGAATCGGCAGCCTGGCGGATTACGTAAATAGCGATCCGCTGCCGACAATGGGCGTGACCAATGCGGTCAACAAACACCAGTTCAAACGCGAAGAGATGGTATCGTTCCCGATTGAAGACGGTGCGGTGATGCGACTTGTTGTCGACCTCAACGATATGCCCGGCTCGATCATGTCGTTGCCCGGCGGGCAGTCGGGACGACCGGGGTCGCCGCATTATCAGGATCTGTTGCCGTTGTACATCGAAGGGCGCGGTGTCTCGTTGGAGCGCGACTTCGGCAAGCTTAAGCAGGCCGCAAGCGGAGAAATTTACTTGACGCCCGCTCCGTAACGATCAGGCGATTGTCTCAACAGACCGTGCGTTCATTATCGCCAGAATTACCGCACCGATGGTGACGGCGCAGCCGGCGATGATCCAGAACGAAACGTGTTCGCCCAACCACCACCAACTCAACAAGGTTGCACCGACCGGTTCGCCGACCACGGCCATGCCGACGACTGCGGGACGGGTGTAGCGCAGCGACCAGGTCAACAAATTATGACCGACCAGTTGCGGCAGAATCGCGGCCAGCACCAAGTAACCGAAGGCTTCCCAGGAAGCGGCTTGGATCGGAATCCCGGCAATGGCGGCTGTGCCTAAAAGAGCGATAGCGCCGACGCCGGTCGCCACGCCGGAAAAAGCCCACAGGTGCATGGCGTCGCCCAAGCGACGGCCGACAATCATGTATCCGGCCATGGCCATGGCGCCAAGCAAGGCGAGGGCGTCGCCGGCCAAAACGAGGCTGCCCAGCTTTACATCGCCGCCACCGATCAAGAGCAAACCGGAAAAGGCCAACGCCAAAGCAAACCACAGGCGACGGTCGGGGCGATCGCGGCCGGTAACGACGCCGACGATGGCCAGCAACAGCGGAGTCGTGGTGACCAGAGTCACCGAGGCGGCCACGCTGGTCAGGGTTAATGAACTGACCCAAGCACCGAAATGAACGCCGTAGAGCAACCCGGCCAGTATCGCCGAACGCAGCAAGCGACCGCGCAATACGCCGTTGAGCAAAGCTTTGATTGTCCAGGGCAGTAAAATCACCGCAGCGACGGCCAGGCGAATGCCGGACGCGACCAGCGGGTGAGTCGGCGCAGCCAAGCGGAAGAAAATCGCAGCAAAGGAAATGGCGATAACCGCCGTTAGTAGCGCAGGCGCAACCAGTCGTGATTGAGCAGGCATCGGTGATCAACCGAAAATGGGCGGCACACGAGCCGTCGTTTTGTTGAGCTTGGCGCGCAACAACAGCCAACCGGAAGTCAGCGGATTAACCGGCGACATGCTGATCGGTTTTATGCCCATCAAGCGCGCTTGATACAAGGTGTTAGTCGTCAGGTCATTGCAGACGTCAAGGAAGTACATTTTGCGTTTGGGATAGGTCGCCTGCAGCCATTCGCGCAGCTCCGCAACAGCGCAGGGACCGACAACCAGCAGCGGCCCGGGCGCGTCGGCCAATTGGTCTTTATCGACGCCTTTACCGAACACCAGCGTCCAACCGCCTTTGCCGAGGTAATCGTTGTACAGCATTTCCTGAATGCACAGGCTGTTGCTTTTGCAACCTTCGACGCAAGCCTGTTCTTTGCCCTCGATGATGCACACGTCCGGATGGTAACGGCCGAGCAATGTGTGCGGATACCGTTGTTCAAATTGCCCAAGCGGTAGACCGATAACGTCGATGTTGTTTAGATTGCTTTCACCTAAGCCCCATTCGGCGCACAGGCGCAGGTGATCGACTTCGTCGACCGCGTACCCCAAAATTTTTGCGCCGACGGCATCGACCGCCAATGTGTCAGGCCCGGCGATCAGCACGTTGGTCGAAACCACCGATTCGCTTAACAAGGCAGTCGCCGGAAAGTGCCCGTGGATGACGGCGGTCAGGCCTTCGATGAGGCAGAAGTCGGGG
>Ga0272444_10002845_pt1 | contig 15842 bp, 11 predicted proteins | sample SSMForm13_FD_201033 | JGI IMG/M metagenome (GOLD analysis project Ga0272444, IMG submission 201033) | Marine sediment archaeal communities from Little Sippewissett salt marsh, Falmouth, MA, United States - SSM-Form-13 | ecosystem: Environmental > Aquatic > Marine > Wetlands > Sediment ...
GAGAAGACGGCGCGCCCGATGCGGTTCTCCGCCTTCCCGACGCGGACCTCGATCTCCGTCTGTGCGCTCCGGAACTCGCCGAAGCGCTCGCGGAGGTGACCGATCAGATCCGCAACGCTCTTCTCCGAATCGACGGCCGCCACGGCCTCGGCCATCCGGCGACGCCCGATCTCGTCGAGCGGCGTGTGAATGTTGAGGTAGGGCATGTCGAGGAGGCGCGCGACCGACGGCGCGTGATCGTAGTTCTGCATCGAGGCAAGCACGCGTCGCGCCTCGATCGTCTCCGCCATCACCTCACGGGCGACGTCCTCGGGGACCCCGGCGTTCACCATCTGATCGACGTGCCGAAGGAGAACCTCGTGATAGCGAAGGATGGACATGCCGGCGCTCGGATGGTGAGCAATCGCGCAGTCGTAGCCCAGATCCTGCGCCATCTTCAGCTCGGCCTGCTTGAGGTCGATCCCAATGAGGATCCTCCGAATCCCGTCTCCCGGATGGTGGATCGCGCTGTCGCCCGGAATCTCCGTCAGGTTCGCCATCTCGAGCGCGATCGCCATCAGTCGGTCAGTGTTCACGTGGGGCCTCCTTGCGTGTCGTCCGATCTGCTTCGTGAAGCATCGTGCCCTCTCGGGAGACGGGCGTGTATTTCCTGAGGATCGAGCCGCCGATGAACTCGCGAAGGATCGAGTTGTCCGGGATGTTCTCCGTCGCGTAGGGATCGAACCACCAAAGGAGGGCGAGAAGCCGCTCCGCTTCGATCCGGTACTGCGGGCGACGAACCTGGAGCAGGAGAGGCTCGACGTGCGGCTTGAGGACGGCGAGCTCGTAGCCGAGCGCCGAGTTGAACATCACGTCGGCCTCCTCTTGATAGGCATAGATGTTCTGCTTCTCGCCACGACGCACGTTCTCCCACAAGCCAAGCGTATTCTCGGCGGAGTATCCGCGGTAGAGGGCGTCGCGGACAATCCGCCGAATCAACCGCGTGTCCGTCGTGGAGACGCGGTTGTGGATGTCCAGGTTCAGTTGAGTCAGGGCGCTCACAAAGACCCGAAAGCAGTTCCTGGCCGGGCTCTCCGCGAGCAACTCGGGATTCAGCCCGTGGATTCCCTCGACCAGAAGAATCTGGTTCGCTTCCAGCTGAATCTCCGGTCCGTCAGATCGCTCCCCCGTGCGGAAGTCATATTGCGGAACGGCGACGCGATCCCCTCGGACGAGCCCCCTCAAGTCTTCCCTGAAGCGCGCAACGTCAAGCGCTTCGAGCGAATCGAAATCGGCGTTCTCCCCGAACCGCTCGTGAAGCACGTCGCGAGCGTGGAAGTAGTTGTCCATCGCCAGGGGATACGGCTGAAGCCCCGCGGCGATCAGCTGGATCGCCAGGCGTTTCGAGAAGGTCGTCTTGCCCGACGCGGACGGGCCGGCAATGAAGACGAGACGCAGACCGTCTCGATGCTTCCCCGCGACCTGCTCGGCGATCTCAGCGATCCGTTTCTCGTGAAGCGCCTCGGAGACGAGGACAACCTGCTCGATCCGCCCCGTACGGATCGCGTCGTTCAAGGACTCGACGCTCCGCATCCCGAGGAGCCTGAGCCGCTTTCCGTACTCGTCGAAAACCTCACGCAGGGCCGTGAAGCGCTTCGGCGGAAGGAGCTTCGACGGATCCTCGCGCCGCGGAAACCGCAGGATGAACCCATCGGAGAACGGCTCGAGTCCGAAGACCTTGAGAACGCCGGCCGACGGGACCATGTAGCCGTAGAAGTAGTCGGAAACCCCATTCAACGAATACAGGTGGAGATGATCGGTCGCCCGGGCTTCCAGATGTCCTGCCTTGCTCTCTTCTCCACGCGCGGAGAAGATCTCTCGCGCTTCCGCTAGGGTATAGCGCTTCCGCTCGATCGGAAGGTCTTCGGAGACGATCTCGGTCATGCGCGCCTTGATGCGAGCGAGTTCCTTCGACGTGAACGGCTTCCGCCTGTCGGCCCGGCAGAAGAAACCGCCGTGTGGCACCGAGTACTCGATGTGTATCCGAACGTCCGGGAACAGCTCGGCAGCGACGACGACCAGCAGGAACGAAAGGCTCCGACTGTAGATCCGCGTTCCGTCCGAGCTGGAGTGGAGGACGGGCGCCGCATCCACATCGGTCGTGAGCGGCTGTCCCAGTTCTTGGAGTTCTTCGTCGACGATCGCCGCAACGGGGGGATCGTCTCCGTTCGGATAGGCGACGCGGAAGACATCGGCAAGAGACGTCCCGATCGGCGCTTCGAAGACCCGTCCGTCGGGGAGTCTGACGTGAACGTCGTCTCGGCGCCCGGTCTGTCGAATCGCTTCAGGAACCATCGGCCAATCCTTCTACGCCGCCACGAGGTTCACGCCCGACGTCCCCGCGCACGATCGGAAAGACGGTCGACCGGAGTCGCTCGATCTCCGCATCGAGTGCCCGCATCACACCGTCGGACGTCGCGGGTGTTTCCTTCGGCCCGCGAAGGCTCGGGACCGCGACGCCATACGGCGCCGCATGCGTCGACCACGAAGCGGGGATCTCATCGGGAACGTCCGACTCGACCATGCTGCCCCACGCGAGGGTCCAGGCACGGACGACGTTTCCCACGTCGTAGCCGCCACCGCCGAACGCGATCCACGGGAGATCGAGATCGCGGAATCGCTGCACCGATCGTTCAAATCCTCTCAGGCTCATTCGAAGGTTGGCGACGACGTCACCGCAGATCGCATCGGCCCCGAGCTGGGTCGTGAGAACGTCGGGCTCGTAGGCCTCGAGGAGCGGGAGGATCACCTCTTCGAACGCCCGGTCGTAGGCCGCGTCGCCGGCACCGGGCTGCAGCGGGATGTTGACGGCAAGCCCCTCGCCGGGGCCGTCACCGAAGTCTTCGACGAAACCGGAGCCGGGAAAAATCGTGTAGCCGGTCTGGTGTATCGAGATCGTGAGAACGTCGTTCCGCGTGTAGAAGGCGTGCTCGACGCCGTCGCCGTGATGCGCGTCAATATCGACGTAGGCAACGCGCTTGCCTGCTCGGAGCAGCTCGTGAATGGCGAGAACCGCATCGTTGATGTGACAGAACCCCGAGGCGCGAGACGGCATCGCGTGATGAAGGCCGCCAGCCATGTTGAACGCGCGCCTCGCTCGCCCGGCGAGGATCTCCTTGGCACAGTCGATCGACGCGCCCGCGACGGACATCCCCCAATCGTAGACGTCGGGGAAGACCGGGTTGTCGGACGTCCCGAGGCCGTGGGCAAAGAGGTTGGGAACCCACATCCCCGAGCTGGCCAATCGGAGGGTCTCGAGGTAGCCCTGGGAGTGAAAGGCGATCGCCTCGTCTTCCGACGCCTCGCGCGGCTTGAGGAGGCTCACGCCGTCAAGCTCTGTCAGGCCGTAGGCTTCGATCAGCTCGTAGGTGAGCCCCAGACGATGAACCTTGAACGGGTGATGTGCCCCGAAATCGAACTGCAGAAGCGGCCTCGGGTCGACAAGGCACGTCCCGCGAACGTCCGCATTCTCTTCTCGACTCATCGTCACTGGTCTCCCTCTAGTCGAACGACCACGTCTCGATCAGATCCTCCACCTCGAGTCCCCACGGATCACAGCCGAGACCGAGGGGTCCAGACTCTACCGCAGTCTCTGCCACAGCGTAAAGGCCGCCATCGAGCGCGAAGATCGTGAGGCTCTCCCCGCCGGCACAGCCAAGTCCGGCAGCGTACGTCTCGGAAACGGCCACGAGGACCAGCACGTGGTCCGGCGTCGAGTCGTCGTCGGTGTCGACGGCGGCGAGTCGTGATTCGACCCCCATCGCGCGGAGCAGGCTGACGAGGAGAATCGCCGTGTCTTCACAGTCGCCTGCGGCGTCGAAGAGCGTCTCGATCGGATAAAGGGGCCACTCCTTGTTCGGAGGATCCAGTGCGTAGGCGATCGCCCCCTGAACGAACGAGAGGGTCCACTCGACGAACGCGTCACGCTCCCCGCCGGCTCGGTCCCAGAGCACGCTCGCCAGCTCCTCGAGCGTCGGATCGTCGAGCGGATCGAGGACGTACGCCGGGTAGTCGTAATTGTCGACCAGCGGGATCCGGAGCCGTCCGCGGTACGTCTGGTACAGGTTGTACGGGAGGAGCGCGCTCCACGCTTGCGCCTCGCCGTCGTGGATCCATTCGTAGTGTCGGACGATGAATCCGTCGGGAACGGGTCGCACGGTGATCGTCGCCGACGCTTCGCCGATCTCGCCGTGTGGGTCGGTGACGAGAAGCGTCGCCGTGTGCTCACCTTCACCGAAGCTGCGAACGATCGATCGGCCGTCGGCCGTCGTGCCGTCACTGAAGGCCCACTCGTAGGTCAATCGATCCCCATCCGGATCGACCGTTCCGCCCCCATCCAAACGAACGGTAAGGGGTGCGTAGCCCTCACTCGGCGCGACGTCGAAGTGCGCAACCGGGGGGCGATTCGCGGGCGTGAGACAACCCGAGAGCAGGATCGCGACAGCCGCCGCGAGGAGGCCGACGAGAGAGATCCGTTGGGAGTTGCACGCAGTACGCATGGGGCGTGATTGTAGTTCCGGTCTCCGCCCTTCTCAACGGCGGTAATCCTTTTCCGATCGCTATTTCGCGACGCGCGACCGTTGACCGAGGTTCTCATCTATGCTACCATCGATTTTCTGGTAAGGGGGCTGGGGTATGTACATGATCGTCGTGGGTGCAGGGAGCCTTGGGGCGAGCTTGATCGACATCGCCGTCACCGAGAAGAACAACGTCGTCGCCATCGAGATTAACGAAGACCGCGCGCGCGCGATCCAAGAAAAGTACGACATTACCGTGCTCAACGCCAGCGCAACGTCGGCCGAAACCTTGCGCGAGGCAGGAGGCGACCGCGCCAATTCCCTCATCGTCACGACGAGCGACGATGCCGTCAACCTGATGGTGGTCTCGATTGCCGTCGACCTCGGGCTCCCTTCGATCGTCTCCGTGGTCAACGACAAGGAGCATGCGGACTTCTTCCGAAAGCTCGGCGCCAGCGTGATGGAAAACCCCGAGGACGTCATCGCCAACCACCTCTACAACGCCGTCAAGCGGCCGAACGTCAAGGACTTCACGCTCCTCCCGCAAGGCGCGCAGGTCTTTCGGCTTGAGGTCGGCGCCGACTCTCCTCTGGTCGATCGGTCGATCGCCGAAAGCCGGCAGCGAGAGACGATTCCGGAATCGATGCTCGTGCTGACCATCGCGAGGAACGGCGAACACACGCTCATCGAAGAAGAGGACGTCATTCAGGTCGACGACGTTCTCACCGTCTTCACGCTCGATCGCGTCAGCGATGAGCTGATTGAGAAGCTGACCGGATGAGTCCGTCCATCTTCCGCGCGCGGCAGGACCTGCACATCGTCCTTCGCGATCTGGGACTTGTCGTCCCCGTGGTCGGTGTGATGGCGATCGTCTCTCTCGTCGTTCCGGGTGCATTCGGCGAAGGCTACGCGCTAGTCCCTCTCCTCATCACCGCCGCGGTCTCGTTTGCTCTCGGTGCCGCCCTCTACTTCCCGTTCCGCAACGCGGGCGAGACGAGACTGAAGCACGGGATGCTGATCGCCGCATTCGGCTGGCTTCTCGTCGCCGCGCTCGGCTCCCTGCCATTCACCCTCACCGCCCTGTTTGCGGAGTCGGGAGGGCACGCAACGTCGTCACTCCTTCACTTCAAGGACCCGGCCAGTTCGTTCTTCGAAGCAGTCTCCGGCTATACCGGAACGGGGCTGTCGATGGCCGTTCGCGCCGACCTCCTTCCAAAGACCCTGCAGTGGTGGAGGAGCTTCATCGAATGGATCGGCGGGATGGGCGTGATCGTTTTGATGCTGGCCATCCTCGCCGGCCCGCGCCCTGGAGCCGCAACGTACAGCTTGTACTACGCCGAGGCCCGCGGCGAGAAGATCCATCCGAGTGTCCGGACAACACTTCGAACGATGTGGTGGATCTTCCTCCTGTACACGTTCATCAGCGTGATCGCGTTATGGGGGGCCGGGATGCCAATGTGGGAGTCGATCAACCACGCGATGACCGGGATTTCCACCGGCGGATTCAGCGTCACCGCCGATAGCATCGCCAGCTACAACAGCGTCGCGATCGAGCTCGTCCTCATCCCGATCATGCTCCTCGGAGCGATCAGCTTCGCCGTCCACTACCAGATGATGCGTGGCCAGGGAAGGATCCTCTGGGTGGACTTCCAGACGCGCTGGTTCCTTTTCCTCACGCTGGTCGGCGTCGTCTTCCTGACCCTCGAGAACCTTCTCGGCATGTCGGGCGTCGAGGCGATCCGGTCCTCGGCGTTTCAGTTCACGTCGGCAATCACATGCACCGGATTCCAATCGGCCGACATCGCCTCGTGGACGGCGACCGCGAAGCTCCTCCTCGCCGCGGGAATGTTCATCGGCGGAGCGGCCGGATCGACGGCGGGAGGGATCAAGGTGATGCGAATGCTCGTCTTGATCAAGGGCGTCCAGTGGCGATTCCGCAAGATCACCGCGCCACGCGGTGCGATCGTGCCGTTCCGTCTCGGAGCGACGGCGGTCGACGAGGCGGACATCGGGCAACGGCTCGAGGACGCGTCGCTGATCATGTTCCTGTGGCTCGTCTTCCTCGGTCTCGGAATCGTCGTCCTCCTACACACGACGCCCTCCGGCTACACGCTCTCCGACGTGGTGTTCGAAGTCGCGAGCGCTCAAGGAAACGTCGGTCTGTCCGTCGGAATCACGAACCCCGCAATGCCGCTCTTGAGCAAGCTTGCCCTCTGCTTCAACATGTGGATCGGTCGTCTGGAGATCATCCCCGTCCTGATGCTCGTCCGCGCCCTGTTCCGAGGGATCCAGTAGCCGATCCCGCCGCCCCATCCCCACGGAAGCCGTCTCGCGGTATACTCGCGTCGGTATTCGGGGGGAAGAGTGAAAGGGGTATCGTGATCCGAAAGAGCTTCGCATGGGCAATCTGTCTGGTTCTTCTGGTCGGAGTCACGGCCGTCGCCTACGATCGCAACGATTTCCTGTTCCTCGACGAAATCGAGATCGGGATGATGGGAGTCGGAAGGACGATCGTCGCGGCGGACGCGATCACTGAGTTCGCTGCCGAGATCCTCGGCGTGATCGATCAGCCGGGGGATCTGTCTGACTTCATCGTCATACGCGTCAGCGGCGAGCCGATCGGCCGATCGGGCGGAATTGCACAAGGGATGAGTGGGAGCCCGATCTACGTCGACGGGAAGATGATCGGCGCCCTCAGTCGTGCGGCGATCTGGTCGAAGGACTTCACGCCAATCGGCCTTGTCACGCCGATCGAACCGATGCTCGCCGTACTCGAGGCGGCAAACGTCGCACAAACCCCGACCCAGCCGAATCCCCTCGCGGTCCTTTCCGACGTCCGCCTCGTCGAAGCAAGTTCCATCCCTTCTGCGGAGACGATCGCAGCCGCGCCGGACGCGATCTTCAGCTATCCCGTCTCGACGCCGATCCTTGCCCAGGGTCTCAGCGGACGCTCCCTGGAAATCCTGATGAGCGGGTTCTCGATGGGCGAGGCGGCCTACCATCTGATCGGAGACCTCCTTCCGACGGTCGTCGCACCGCAGGCGCGCGGCCTCGCCGCGCTCGACCTTGCACTTCTCCCGATCTCGGGTGCCGGCCCAGCCGGAGCGATCGACCCGGCCACGCTCGAGCCGGGGAGCTCGATCGGCGTAGGGCTCGCCACCGGCGACATCTCGATCGGCGCGCTGGGAACCCTCACCTATCGCGAAGGAGACACGCTGATCGGCTTCGGCCACCGGTTCATCTACAACGGTTCCTCTCAGTTCCCGATGACCACGGTGTCGATCATCGACACGATGAAGGCCTACGACGCCTCGTACAAGCTCGGCTCTCTCGGATCGACGATCGGGACGGTCCTCGAGGACCGGATCGCGGCGATCGGCGGCCAGATCGGCCTTCCCTTCGACGGAATCGATCTCTCCCTCGCGATCACTGACCTTGACAGCGCGCGCGCGGAAGCGTTCTACGTCGAACTCGTCGACGAGCCTCGACTGATGCCCGAGCTCCTTCTCTCGACCGGCTTCGAGGCAATCGATTCGACCCTCGACCGAGTCGGCCAAGGAACGGTCGTCGTCACCTATGAGATCGACGGCGGTGCCATGCCGATGAGCCTCGTGAGGCGCGATACGTTCTTCAGCGCCGTCGATATCGCCGTCTACCCACCGCTTCAGCTCGCCGGCATCGTCGGCGCGCTGCAGTACAACGAGTTCCAGGATCCCGAGATCGATCAGATCGCAGTCACGATGGAGTTCACCGAGGAGATCAAGGGAATCTTCATCAGCGACCTTGTGATCGACCGACTCGTCTACACGCCGGGAGACACGATCCGGTTCCGCCTCTACCTGCAAACCTATCAGGGCGAGGCGCTCACGCGCGAGGGCGAACTCGTGATCCCCCAGGAACTGATCGCAGAGTACCTGCTCGTCCGTGCCTACGGAGGTCCACGATACATCGAGTCCGGAGAAACTCCCGACGTCTTCGAAGGCCTCGGCGATCTGATCGAGGCGATCGAAGGAATCCCGAACTACGAAATGCTGACCATCGAGCTGTTCGCGGTCGACCCGTTCGCGGCGCGATCGGACGCGCTCTTCGGCGTGACGGACGTGACGTTCGAGTTCCCTGAATACGTCGTCTACGGCGAGCGAGAAGAGAACGCAATCCTGACCGGACCGGCGCCGGACACGGACGAAGACTCCGACTCGAACTGGTAGGGTCGGAGTGTTCTCCGTCCGCGAGATTGCGGCCGTCGTTCGCGGAGACCTGACGCTCGACGTCGGCGGGACGCCGCGGCGCATCGTCCATGACTCGCAGAGGATCGAGCGGGGCGATCTGTTCGTCGCCCTTCGCGGAGCGAGAACCGACGGCCACGCGTTCCTCACAGAAGCGTTCGATCGCGGGGCGTGCGCCGCGCTGGTCTCTGAGCACACGAGCGATACGCCCGCGGCTCTTGCGCTGATCGTCGTTCCGAACGCGCTGGTCGCGCTGCAGCGGCTCGCGGGAGCCTGGCGTGAGAGACTCGACGGCAAGACGATCGTCGCCGTCACCGGGAGCAACGGGAAGACGACGACGAGATCCCTCCTCGCTCACATCCTTCGAAAGCAATTCGTCGTCCACGAGGCCCCCGAGAACTACAACACCGAGATCGGCCTCCCGCTCGCTCTCCTCGGTATGGCGGAGTCCTCCGAGATCGGCGTCTTCGAGCTCGGGACGGAGAAGCCGGGTGAGATCGCCGCCTTGACTTCGATCCTCCGCCCAACCGTCGGGATCCTGACCGGCGTCGGCCCGAGCCATCTCGGCGGGTTTGGATCGATCGATGCAATCGCGCAGGAGAAATGGGACCTGGCCCGGGGGGTACCGCCGGGGGGGCTCCTGCTACTCAACGGCGACGCCGCGCCCCTTCGCCCCTTCGTGGCGAACGGGAAACTCGACGCAGTCACCGTGGGACTCGCTGCGGGTCAGATCCGCGGTCGCGTCGTCGAAGCGGTTCCGACGCTCTGCGTCGAGGTCGACGACCCGCCCCTTCGGCTCGAGACGAAGCTGATCGGGGAACACAACGCGACAAACGTCCTCCTCGCCGCCCTCTGCGCCCATCGCCTCGGCCTGGCGTCGAGCGCGATCGAGGCGCGGGTGAGAACGTTCGAGGCCGTCCCGCACCGACTCAGATCCCTGCCGGCCCCGTTCGGCGTCGTGCTCGATGACGTCTACAACGCCAATCCGGCCTCGATGAAAGCGGCTCTCCACGTCCTGATCGGGTACGGCGGTCCGTCGTCGCGGCGTGTCTTCGTCTTCGGCGACATGCTCGACCTCGGCGAAACGTCCGACCATCATCATCGCGAGATCCTCACCCTGGCCCTCGAACTCGGGATCGATAGCGTTCTCCCGGCGGGGCCGCGCGCGGCAGATGCCTGCCTCGGAATCGAGTCGGACCGGATCGCCCTCGCCAAGCCGGAGGAGCGCATCGCGCGACTGAGAGCGCTGCTTCCCGGACCGGACGACGTTGTCCTGATCAAGGGATCTCGCGCCCTCAGATTGGAGGAACTCGTCGACGAACTGCTGGCTCTCTCCTGACGGCGACCGAGCCGGTCTACGGCTCATCGACGAACAGGGAAACGACACGGAATCGATCGACATCGACCACTCGCCGCACGTGGCAGACGTGATCCGCAGTCAGCGGTCTAGAAAGGTAGGAACGACCGCAAACCGGTCGACGTCCACCAGCCCGCGATCGGTCAGCTTCAGATGAGGGATCACGGGAAGGGCGAGGAAGGAGAGCGTCGCGAACGGTGCCGGCAGCGAGCCGCCGAGTCGGCCGACGGCTTCGGTGAGCTGGCGCGCGTTCTCGGCCGTTTCGGCAAGACCGCGGTCGCTCATCAATCCCGCGACCGGGAGCGGAAGGCGCGCGACAACCGCCTCTCCCTCCACGACCACCTGGCCGCCGCCAAGTCGTACCAGCTCCTCGACAGCGACGCGCATCTCCTCGTCCGACGCGCCGGCGACCACCACGTTGTGTGCATCATGCGCGACCGTCGATGCGATCGCTCCCCGGGTCAGGCCGAACCCGCGCACGAAACCGACGCCGATCCGGCCCGATGACGTGTGCCGCTCCACGACCGCGAGCTTTAGAAGATCCTGCCCCGGGTCGGCGACGGCCGCTCCCTCAGCGACCGGCACGACGGCTTCCGCCGCCTCGGTCACCACTTGGGTTCCGACCGCACCGATCACTCGGACGCGACAACCGGAAGCCTCTTCGACCGGAAGTCGGAAGGAGAGGCTCGACGGGTCTACGTTGACTGTCCCTCTGACCACATCGTCCGCCACCTTCGGGATCGAGAAGAGCGCCGCCCCGTCTGTCGCGACACGGCTTCCTCCGACGTAGACCTCGCGGACCTCGAACGCCTCAAGATTTGACAGGACCACCAGATCGGCGTAGTAGCCAGGCGCGATCGCGCCCTGATCGGCGAGTCCATACGTTCTCGCGACGTGAATCGTCGCTGACGCAATCGCGATCTCCGCAGGGACGCCGGCCGCGATCGCGCGCCGCAGGAGGTCGTCAAGATGCCCCTCGTCGAGCAAGGACTCGGGATGGCGATCGTCAGTGCAGAAGTGCACGAACGGGGCCGTCCTCTCGTCGAGAAGCGGGAGAAGCGCGTCGAGGTTTCGCGCCGTCGTCCCTTCGCGGATGAGGATCTTGAGACCCGCGGCGAGCTTCTCGCGCGCCTCCTCGAGCGTCATGCACTCGTGATCGGTCATCGGGCCGGCCGCAACGTAGGCCCACAGGTCCGGGCCGGAGAGGCCGGGCGCGTGTCCGTCGATCGGTTGCCCCCGGGCGACCGCGATCTTCGCCAACACCTCCGGATCCCGTCCGATGACGCCGGGGTAGTTCATCACCTCGCCGAGTCCGAGGACCCGATCCCACGAGAGGATCTCGCCAATCTCCTCAACGCCGAGAACAGCGCCCGGCGATTCGAACGGACTCGACGGCACGCACGAAGGGGCCATGAAGTAGGCACGCAGCGGAATGCCCTCGGAGGCTCGAAGCATCGACCGAATCCCGTCGAGGCCGAGAACGTTTGCGATCTCATGTGGATCGGCGATCACGGACGTCGTCCCGTGCGGGACGATCGCGCGTGCGAACTCGCCCGGCGTCAGCTGCGAACTCTCGATGTGCACGTGCGCGTCGATCAGCCCAGGAATCAGCCACGTTCCGGTCAGATCGCAAACCTCGCGCGCCGTCGAGGCGCCGAACCCGACGATCCGCCCGCCGGCGATCGCGACGTCCGCCGTTCGGAATCGCCCCGCGAACGCGTCGAAGACCCGCGCGTTCTTCAGCAGCAGATCGACAGGAGCAGTCGACGATTCGCTCTGTGCGCTCATACGGCCTCCTTCGAGCCAGCGTTCAACCTCAGGCCGGCGCGGGCGGTTCGATCGGCGCGAATCCGCGGGCCGCGAGGACCGACGCATCAGAGTAGGGGATGAACTCGCCTCGGACAATCTGATACCGCTCGTGTCCCTTGCCGGCAACAAGGAGGACGCCGCTCGATCCCGCCTCGTCAACCCCACGACGAACCGCCTCAGCCCGATCGACCGTCGACTCCAGACGTCCGCCGGACCGTCGAACCCCGCACGCGATCTCGTCGACGATCGCCTCCGGATCCTCGTCCTTCGGGTTGTCGCTCGTCAGGATTGTCAGATCCGCGAGCCGTCCGCTGACCTCGCCCATCGCGAACCGCTTCTCCCGATCGGTCCCTCCCGGACAGCCGAAGACGGCGACGATCCGATCGTAGGTACCTCTGAGCACCTCTAGGACGCGACACAGCGCGTCCGGGTTGTGCGCGAAGTCGACGACCGCCGTCGTCCCGCGTGCATCTTGGAGGACGGCCCAGCGCCCGGGGATCGCCGGAACCGTCCGCAGGCGTTCGGCAACCTCCGCGAGGCCCCGACCGGAGCAGACCGCGACCCCGGCGGCGACCAACGCGTTCTCCACGTTGTGCAGACCGCTCGCGGGGAGCGTCACCGAAACGACGTCTCCGGCCAAGTCAAGACGGAACGTCGTGCCGCCGCTCGATTCCTCGACGCCCGACGCCGCGAGATCGGCCTCGCAATCCAGGCCGACGGAGAACGTCCGCCCAACGGTCGCCGCCAGGATCGCGTCAGCGTGAGGATCCCCGACGTTCACGACGCCCCACCCGTTCGGTCCGAGCCGCTGGAAGAGCCCTGCCTTGGCGGCGAGGTACGTCATGACGTCGCCGTGGAGGTCGAGGTGGTCGCAACTCAGGTTGGTGAACGCGGCAACACCGAACGCGATCCCGTCGAGCCGACGCTGCTCGATGCCGACGGACGACGCTTCGATCACGAGATTCATCTTGCCGCCGTCGACGGCCTCGCGCGCGATCCTCTGCACGACCGGGCTCGGCGGCGTCGTGATCGCCGGAAGCCCTCGATCCTCGTTGGCGACCGTGCTGATCAGCTCGGTCTCGCCTGCGCCGAGCAGATGCGCGACCCAGTGGCAGACGGTCGTCTTCCCGTTCGTCCCGGTGACGCCCACCGTGTGAAGCTCCCTCGTCGGCGCGTCGAAAAAGCCGGCTGCGAGTTCGGCGAGGACTCGTCGCGCGTCGGAAACAACGATGCAGGGAACACGGAGCGCCAGTCGTCGCTCGGCGATCACCGCGATCGCCCCGCGTGAAACCGCCGCCGCGGCGAAGCCGGCACCGTCCTGCGCCGTTCCCGATATCGCCACGAACAGGTTTCCTGGCTCGACCCGCCTCGAGTCCTCGCAGATGCCGGTGACGAGGATCTCACCCAACGCCGCGTCCGCGGCGAAATCGATTGACTCCAACAGGTCCGTCAGACGCTTCGCCCTGTGCACGATCGGTCACATCCGATAGAGGTAGATCGGGTAGCCGCCCTTCGCTTCGCCGGTCTCGTCGGGCGTCCATCCCCACATCGGATGGTAGTACGAGACGACGCGGGAACCCGGCCTCAGGTCCCTGCGCAGCCTTGTCTGCAATTTGAAGTTCGCCGTCGCCGAGAGGAAGAGGATGACGACGTCCGCCTCCGATAAGTCGAACGCGTACATGTTCCCGCGGACGATCCGCGCGCGGCTCCGCACGCCGGCTGAAAGGATCGCGACCCGCCCCCACAAGACGCGAAACGGATCGATCTCGACACCGGTTGCACGTGCTCCGAAGTCCCGCGCCGCCCCGACGACGATTCTTCCGTCGCCGCAGCCGAGGTCGACGACGTGTTCTCCCTCTTGAACGTCAGCGAGGAAGAGGATGCGCTGCACCGTGACAGGATCGGTCGGCTGCCAGAGTGCATCGAGTGTGAAGTTCCAGGCGATCCAGAGGAGCGTCAGGCCTCCGAGAACGATGCCGATCGTCCATCCCATCTAGAATCGAAGCTGAACGCCAGCCTCGTAGATCGGCCCGGTCGTCACGCCGTCGCCCGACCAGCGGACGAGGAAGCGGACCTGCGCGAAGACCGCAACGGACTCAACCGGAATCACGCGCAGTCCTGCGACCCCCTCGGCGACGATGCCAGTCGAAAACGGGGGCGGCGTCACCGCCGCGCCTCCGCCGATCCCGATGAACGGATCGAACGGCGGAACTGGAACATGATAGAGGATCGTCGCCGTTGCCAGCATCAGTCCTGCCAGCTCTCCCGTCGCGAAGCCAGCCTCCGCTCGCAGGTCGAACGACGGGCCGATCGAGATCTCCGTCAGCGCGTTGACCATCAGAATCTCGGTCGGCTCAACTCCGACACCGATGCCGATCGTCGTCGCCGACCCACAGGCTCCGAGAAGAATCGAGGCGAGGACGCCCCACACGATGGCCGATCGGTTCATGGTCCCCCTCCCTTTCTCGAAAGCGAACGAGACCCCGGAGCTAGATGTCGAGTGCCGTGATCTTGTCGCTGTTCTCCCAGATGAAATCGCGCCTTTGCTCAACATCGCTTCCCATCAGCGTTGAGAAAACCTCATCCGCCTCCAGGGCGTCGCGGATCTCGATCTGCTTGAGGATCCGATTCTCGGGATCCATCGTCGTCTCCCAGAGTTCTTTCGGATTCATCTCTCCGAGACCCTTGAACCGCTTCAGCCCGAACCCGCCTCCGTGTTCTTCGCGGTACGCCTCGAGCTCCTCGTCGGTGTGGACGTAGGTGATCTTCTTCCCGTTCTTGATCTGATAGAGCGGCGGCTTGGCGATGTAGACGTACCCGTTCTCGATCAGCTTGTTCAGATACCGGAAGAAGAACGTGAGGATCAGCGTGCAGATGTGCGCCCCGTCGACATCGGCGTCGGCCATGATGATCAGCTTGTGATACCGGAGCCGCTCGACGGAGAACTCCTCTCGAATCCCCGTCCCCACCGCGGTGATCATCGCGTTGATCTCCACGTTGTCCAGCAGCTTCGCCAGTCGCGCCTTCTCTACGTTGAGAACCTTCCCGCGCAGCGGGAGGATCGCCTGGAAGTTCCGATCGCGACCCTGTTTCGCGCTGCCCCCCGCCGAGTCTCCCTCGACGATGAACAGCTCGCTGGCCGCCGGATCGCGGTTGGAGCAGTCGGCGAGTTTCCCGGGAAGAGCCGTCGACGCCAGCGGGCCCTTTCGACGCGCCATCTTCCGCGCCTTCGCCGCTGCCTGGCGCGCACGCCCTGCCTGAATCGACTTCTCGATCACGGTCCTGGCGATCTTCGGCTTCTTCTGGAAGATGAGGGCGAGCTGCTCCTGGAGGATGTTCCCGACGAGGCTCGCCACTTCCGGATTCCCGAGTTTGGTCTTCGTCTGCCCCTCGAACTCCGGCTCAGGGATCTTGACGCTGATAATCGAGACGAGCCCCTCGCGGATGTCCTCGCCACGGAGGTTGTCGTCTTTCTTCGTCAGGATCTTCTTCTCCCGGCCGTAGTCGTTCATGAACTTGGTCAGCGAGGACTTGAAGCCGGTGAGGTGCGTTCCCCCGTCGACGGTGTTGATGTTGTTGGCGAACGCGTAGATCGACTCGTCGTAAGATCCCGTCCACTGCAACGCGATCTCGATGTCGATCCCAGCTTCGCTTCCTTGCACGTGAACCGGCTTCGGATGGATCGGGTCCTTCTTGCTCGCCAGCTCCTCGACGAAGGAAACGATCCCGCCTTTGTTCTGGAATCGTCGCGTGACGTCGGCCGCTTCATTCTCCAGGATGATCAAGAGGCCGCCGTTCAGATAGGAGAGTTCGCGCAGGCGGTGCGACAACTTCGGGAAGTTGTAGCGGATCTCGTCGAAGATCTCGGGGTCCGGGAGGAACGTCGTCTCCGTA
>Ga0272444_10002847_pt1 | contig 15835 bp, 20 predicted proteins | sample SSMForm13_FD_201033 | JGI IMG/M metagenome (GOLD analysis project Ga0272444, IMG submission 201033) | Marine sediment archaeal communities from Little Sippewissett salt marsh, Falmouth, MA, United States - SSM-Form-13 | ecosystem: Environmental > Aquatic > Marine > Wetlands > Sediment ...
CGTTCACCAAAACAGGCAATACCAATGAGTGGAGCTGGGAGGCTACGGTGCCCGCCGCCTTTGTGGGTGAAGGAAATGAGGTTGCAGGCAGTGGCACCATCACCTTCAACGAAGATGGAACATTGCCGGACGGCACTGATCCGGAGCTTTCGATTCCCTTCACCAATGGGGCCACGACCCCTCAGGCTGTCGCCTGGGATCTCTATGATGATTCGGGCGTTACGAATGGCGACCTCGTTCAATATGCCTCTCCCTCCACCACAACATTCATGTCTCGGGACGGATTTGCCGCTGGCACGCTTCAAAGCATTTCAGTGGATGGGAACGGTCTATTTTCGGCGCTTTATACGAACGGCGTCACGACACCATTTTCTCAAATCGCTCTAGCCGATTTTCCCAGTTACGCTGGATTGGCCAAGACCGGAGACAACCTCTTTTCCGAAACACCTGTTTCCGGATCGGCAACCATGGGGACTCCCGGTAGTGGAGGACTGGGAGCAATAAGCGCCAACTCTCTGGAGATGTCAAATGTCAATCTGGTCGACCAGTTTGTCAAAATGATCACCAGCCAGCGAGCATTTCAGGCAAATTCCAGGGTCATCACTACAAGTGACGAAATACTGGCAGAACTCATTAACATCAAACGATAATCATGGCAATCAATGCTGGTTTTCCACAAACCTGGCCTACTGATCCCGAACTCCCAACCTCCCCTCCCCTTTCATGGGGCAGGTTGGGGTCGGGCAGGCCCCCTTGCCCAGGGTGTGATCTTGTCGATTTCCAAATGGTGAAAGGAGCAAACAAAGATGATTAAACTAACCCGCTTGAACAATTTACCTGTGTTGATCAATGTGGACAGAATTCTGTCCCTCCACTCGGTCCCAGACACCGTTATTACCTTCACAAATGAGATCAAAATGATGGTCAAGGAACCGGCGGATGAAATCTCCAGAAAGATTGCTGAACATCGCCGCATGATGGAGCCTGAGCTTTTTCACGATGCCCCCTTCTTACTACACTGATGTGTTGTCTCACCCTATTCAGTAAACTAGCTGAAACACGTCCATGATGAACGGACCGCTTCTTGCCTTCCCGACGTCTTGTTGCTGAGCATTCCACCTAAACAGCCTTGGAGAAGTACCCCAGCCGCGTCCGCCACATGGGCCACGTACTCCACCGTTGTCCCCTCTTCCCCCAGCGTTGACACCGCCGAAACTGTCAAATACTTGACAACCCTTACTGGAAGCTTGACGAGGTGGTCTGTCATAACCTGACTACGATCCTTTCGGGGGCCCTCTTGCACATCCATTAGACCTTCTGGTGAAACATCAAGTTGCTGAAAACCCTGTAAGTTTAAGGATCTTAAAAGCTCTTTCCAAGGGGGCTGATTTGAAACACCCGTGAAGACGCAAGGCCCACCAAATTGGCACAATAGTTGCTCAAACAACAATTGCGTTTCGAGGATGAGGTATTTGGCAAATGAGCCTTGGCGCTATGGCAAGGCCCACGGACTGGACATCACGCCCTTACACCGTTGAGATCGAGTCATGTAAGAAGCAGCGCATGGTGTTGCTCGCGCTCGTGACGGGTTGACCAGTTCTTCGGCTCTTAGCCGGTCCCGTAGAGGAGGTTACCAGTGGACATTGCGACGCTTGTTGGCATTGTTGTCGCCTTTGGGTTAGTCATCATCTCAATCATCCTTGGTGGGGACGCCACATGGTTTGTCAACTACCCCTCACTTATGATCGTAGTCGGTGGAACCATGGGAGCGACCCTCCTGGCCTATCCCCTATCCGAAGTGTTGAGTGTCTTTGGGGTGGCAAAGAATGTCTTTTTGCACAAATCCCGATCTGTCCAAAACCTCATTCTCCAACTCGTGGATTTTGCAAAAAAGGCACGCAAAGACGGCATCTTGTCATTTGAGTCACAACTTAAGGAACTCGACGACCCATTCATGGTTGAAGGTCTGCAATTGGCCATTGATGGGATGGATTCCAACGCAATAGACGAAATCCTATCCACGGACATACAGTATGTAGAGGAACGCCACAGGCTAGGCGCTGAAATATTTTCCACCATGGGCGGCTTTGCGCCCGCAGTGGGAATGCTGGGAACCATCATCGGCCTCGTACAGATGCTCATGCAGATGGAGGATCCAAGCCAGATTGGCGCCCCGATGGCCGTGGCCCTGCTCACAACTTTCTATGGAACCCTTCTCGCAAACCTCCTGTTTCTTCCCATCGCCGCGAAGCTCAAGACAAGAAGCAACCAGGAGATATTGGTAAGTCAGATGGTGCTTGAAGGCATTATATCCATTCAGTCAGGCGACAACCATCGCGTTGTTGAACAGAAGTTGAGGGCCTTCATCGCGCGCAAGGCCCGGGAATCCGAAGCAGCCGCCGAGGCAGCGCCAGCCTAACAACACACTGGCTCCTTACAAAAAGCGGGAAACAAGGATATGAGAAAAAAACCGAAACGTTCAAGCTCCTCTCGCGGAGGTTGGGAAGTCGTATATTCCGGGTTTGTCCTGATCTTGCTCTGCTTCTTCATCATGCTAAGCTCCTTTGCATCCATTGAAGAGGGAAGAATAGGTCGCTTTGTAAAGTCCTTTGTAAATTCTGTTAGCATTCTGAGCGGAGGCCTCAAGTTCGAACCTGGCCCCAGAGTAATGAGACAGTCCTCAGACATCGTTGACAAGGAAGATGACCTTGCACAAATATACGCTGACATCCAATCCATCAGGCAGCAACTTCGCCTAAAGGAAAAGATTGATCTTGATCTATCAGAAAAGGGGCTTCTAGTGCAAATATCTGACACAGCCCTGTTTGATGCAGGCGTTGCAGACTTGTCGATGGAAGCCATTCCATTGATGAAAGAAATTGCCCGAATCGTCTCAAACATTCCCCACCCTGTCCGCATAGAGGGACATACCGACAATATTCCTATCCACACCGATCGGTTCCCCTCTAATTGGGAACTTTCAACGGCACGGGCTATATCCGTCTTGAGATACTTAATAGAAAAAGAACAAATCCCTTCGGAACGTCTCTTTGCAGTAGGGTTTGGAGAGTATCAGCCCGCGTTTCCAAATGACACCTCTGAACACCGAGCCAGAAACAGAAGAGTCGAAATTGTCATTGACAGACAAACATGAGGCAATCCATATCAAGGGTGTCAAATGACTTCAAATAGAAAACGGTCGCCAAATTCGAGGGCCGAAAGTGAAGGCGGAGCTAGCTGGCTCTGCACATTCAATGACCTCATGACGCTGCTCATGGTTTTTTTTGTCCTTTTGTTTACCATGGGCAGTGTTGATACACAAAAGTTAAAGAGCTTTTCAGGCCTCCTCCAGGCCGGCCTAGGAGTGCTCGAGGCTGGTAGACAAACCCAAGTTGGAGTAATTGAGCCCGTAAGAGCCATTAAAACAATGACTAATGACGAAATAAGGGATTATATCAAAGGCCTGCATTTCACTGAAGGTGTTGAGGCTGAACACGCAGAGGAAGAGATTAGGATCACCCTTGATGACTCGATCTTTTTTCAATCTGGTGTCGCTCATATCAATCCATCGGCCCTTCCGATTTTGGATAAGATAAGCGACATCATCACAAACACCTCTCACCATGTTCGCGTAGAGGGTCATACGGATGATGACCCCATTCATACCGCAAGATTTCCATCCAATTGGGAGCTGTCAACGGCACGGGCCATAAATGTCCTCAAGTATTTCATCCATAGGGGCCGGATAACCCCGGAAAGATTCTCAGCCGCGGGTTATGGACAATCAAGACCCCTTTTCCCGAATGACAGCCCGGAACATAAGGCAAACAACCGACGGGTAGTAATCGTACTAGTACCCAAGGAGGTGGACTAACATGTCCCAAAAGCTCGTTATCGTACTTGTTGCCCTTTTTGTACTACTAATAGGTGTGATGGGAGGAGGGCTCTTCATGATGTGGAGCAAATTATCCGCCCTCGAGGAAACCGTTAAGCCCGAAGAGTCAACGGCAGACGGAGACGTGACTGATACAGACGGCCAGGCAACTCAACAGGACGCTATAGGACCATTATATTCTCTCGACACCTTCATCGTGAACCTTACAGATGCAGACAACACTTGCAATCGCTTCTTGAGGACGACAATGGACCTAGAGTTGAAAGGTGAAGGTCCTGACCTCACACAGACTATGGACACAAGGCTCCCTCAAATAAGGGACAGCATTCTGATGACACTCCCGTCCAAAAGCGTTAAGGATCTCCAATCTACTGAGGGAAAATTTGCACTTCGCAACGATTTAATTGGCCAGCTCAATGCGCTCCTGAAGGAGGAGTTAATAACTAACATTTACTTTAAGGAATTTGTCATCCAGTAAGGACCCTAGTTCAATGTCAGACCAAATCCTCACTCAAGAAGAAGTCGGTGCCCTCCTCTCTGCTATGGATAAGGGCGAGGTAGCTCTTGAAGGCGACAGAGATAAAAAGACCGATCGGACAGTCGAGGCGTACGACTTGACCTCCCAGAGAATTATGTTGCGGGACCAGTTCGGGGCCCTTGACGAAGTCTACGACAGGTTCAAGACCTCATTTCAGAAGTCCCTCTCATCGTCCCTCAACACATCGATTGAAATAGACCTCCTTTCTTCAGACCTGACAAAGTTCGGCCAATTCTTAAAACCCTTCGGCACCCCTACCAGCTTCAATATCTTTACCATGGAGCCACTAATCGGAACCGCGCTGCTTACAATAAGGCCGAGTCTGGCATTTTCCATAATAGACTGCATGCTTGGAGGCACCGGAAAATCGCTAGACGAGGTTAGAGAATTCACCCAACTCGAGCAGAGAATGATAAGAAACTTCGCTCACAGAGTACTGAGAGATTTCGAACTGTCCTGGCAATGCGTCTGTTCACTAGAATGTTCCCTGAAACGGACTGAAACCAAACCGGACTTCCTCCACCTGTTCCATCCAAATGATTCAGTCATAGTCGTTGCATTCTCCATTACGGGTAACGAGTTTTTGGACAATCTCTATGTGTCCATGTCACCGCTCATGCTGGAGCCCATCAAGGAAAAGATTTCATCAAGGTACCAAAAGGATACAGAATTAGAAAGTTCCTGGTGCGACCAGCTTCAGCGATTGTTGACAAGACCTGAAGTCAAGATCTCCGCCATTCTCGGGAAAACCACTGCTCATACTGTGGGCGATTTACTCAAGCTCACATCTGGAGATATTATTAGACTCAATACCGGCCCACAGGATACGGTTACACTCACCGTTCAGGATATTCCCAAATATCGGGGCTTTCCTGGAGCCTTAAAGGGCAATCGAGCAGTACAAATAACGCACTTAATCCACGCCGATGGAGGGACAGTGAAACATGGTTAAAGACGATGCCACAATGGAGACTATCGCCTCAAGTAACGGCAATGGGACTCAACTACCCTCCGCAGCAACAGATATCTCTGAAAGCCCATCTGATCAGTCAATGGCCGACAAAACCATGACTGTGGCTGGCGGCGCGAGACAGGAAACTCAGGAACAGTCGTATTCCTTTACTGATCTGGACAAGGCCACGGATCCTGAATCAGAAAAAAATATTGACTTCATTCTGGATATTCCGTTGGAGGTAGTCGTTGAACTGGGACGCACTAGAATGCTGATAAACGACCTGCTTAGGCTGGGCCAGGGCTCAGTTGTACAGCTTTCAAAACTTGCTGGAGAGACATTGGATATTCTAGCCAACCAAAGGTTGATTGCCAGAGGAGAGGTCGTTGTTGTTGATGAGAAATACGGCATTCGTCTTACTGAAATTGTCAGCCCTACAGAACGGATTGAGAGCTTAAAATGACCCTTCAGCCTGACTTGATTTCAACCTCTCTTAGAATGTTCGCCGCCTTGATCGTTATCCTCGGTGGTCTCATAACAGTTCTATACTGCGTCAAGCGAAGGTCTAGAGGCGGCCCAGCCGGTCCCAGTGCAAAACTCGTCAGAATACTGGGAAACACCTATCTTGGACTGAAGAAGCACATCTCTTTGGTTGAAGTTCCGGGGGCCATATTGGTTCTCGGAATTACGAATGACAACATTTCTCTCCTCGCCAGAATAGACGACGAGGCCCTAATGGCTAAAATCAGGGGATACCAGGGAGACCCTATGGCTCCTTCATTCTCCGAACAACTACGCAAATTTTCGGCGAGCTTCAGGGGACGCAACAACACAAAATAGTAGTTCAACCTCTCAGTAGGCACAACCTATGTCCATATTTTTGAAATTCACAACTATTTCTTTCCTATTTCTCACGGCACTATTTCTCCTTGCCCCGCAGATGGGTTGGGCCGAGCCACCGGCCCTGCCCTCGCCCTATCTTAGTATCGGCTTCGACAAAACCGATAACCCTGGACACGTAGCCGTGGTTCTTCAGATCTTTCTCCTGCTCACGGTGCTCTCCCTGGTCCCCGCCATTCTCGTCATGGTCACGTCTTTTACCAGGATCGTCATCGTACTATCTGTCCTCCGACAAGCCATGGGAACCCACCAGATGCCGCCTAACCAGATAGTCATAGGGCTCGCACTGTTTCTTACATTCTTTGTAATGGCCCCCGTGTGGCAAAAGGTCAATGATAAGGCACTTCAACCCTATCTCAACGAATCAATTAGCCAACAACAGGCACTGGAAAACGCCGCTGCCCCCATAAAGCACTTTATGCTGAACCAGACCAGAGAAAAGGACTTGGCACTTCTTATCGACATTGCAGAACTGGCTAAGCCCCAGGCCGCTGAAGACGTTCCAATTTCTGTCCTCATTCCATCCTTCATTATCAGCGAGCTGAAAACAGCCTTTCAGATTGGGTTTCTGCTCTATGTCCCATTTTTGATTGTTGATATGGTTGTGGCCAGCGTTCTACTGTCCATGGGCATGATGATGTTACCTCCTGTAATGATATCGCTGCCCTTCAAGTTAATGCTCTTTGTATTGGCAGATGGTTGGTATCTCATTGTAGGTTCATTAGTAAAAAGCTTTGGGACATAAGGCAATGTCACCGGAATTCATAACAGGGTTCATTTTTGAAGCACTTAAAGTCGCCATTCTGCTGGCGGCCCCGGTATTGCTCTCGGGGCTCGTTGCAGGCTTGGCAGTCAGTATCTTTCAGGCGGCAACCCAGATTAACGAGATGACTTTGGTCTTTATTCCAAAAATGCTGGCGGTGGGTATTGCCATTGTCGTCTTTCTCCCATGGATGCTTAACATTATTGTCAGTTTCGCCCAGAATCTGTTCATTAACATACCGAATTACATTCGGTGAAGACCATATAGTGAATTACTAAGACCTTAGGCCCGAGAGATGGTTTGCACCATTATTCAGATGCGAGGCATTAACCCATGACGCTTTTAAGCTTTTCGCTTCCACAGCTTCAGATTTGTTTTTTGATCTTTTTACGAGTTACGGCGATCCTAATGAGCGTACCATTTTTTTCTAGTAAAAACATACCACTTCTATTTAAACTCGCCTTGGCCATTTCCGTCAGTTTCATGCTATTCCCATTATTGACCGTCACCAACATGCCCTTTGTATACGATGCCATCCCCTTTGGCATCGAGGTATTGAGTGAGATCGCCTTGGGAATCATTATTGGTCTATCTGTCAGACTCATATTTGCTGGAATTCAGTTGGCAGGCCAGCTGGAAGGGTTTCAGATGGGATTTGCGCTAGTCAACGTCATGGATCCTATTACAAGTGCCCAGGCTTCCATCGTTGCCCAATTCAAGAATTTTATCGCCATGTTGATATTCCTAGCCATTAATGCTCACCATTGGTTTCTACGCGCCATTGCTGATAGCTTCCAGCTTGTTCCACCATTTGGTTTTCGCCTTAACAGCTCGCTAATGGAATACCTTATAAAACTCGGAGGCAACATGTTCATCATCGCCATCAAGGTGGGAGCCCCTGTCATTGTGGCGCTTCTGCTTACCTCTGTGGCATTTGGACTCATCGCCCGAGCGGTCCCACAGATGAACGTTTTCATTGTCGCCTTTCCCGTAAAGATTATCATTGGACTCGGTTTCATGGCTATTTCACTCCCTTACCTGCTGTCCTTCCTAAGACAGCTTTTCGACAATCTAGGGACCGACATTTTGCTCATACTCAGAGCCATGGCCTAAAGGACGACTACTGTGGATGGAGACAAAACAGAGCCCGCAACCCCGAAACGCCGAGAGGAAGCCAGGAAGAAGGGGCAGCTAGCCCACAGCAGAGAGATTCCATCTGCCTTGGTCTTATTGGCCGCATTGGGTGTAATGTTTTTTACTGGATCACAAATGTTTCAGGATCTATCGGGTCTCATGCGGAGCGTCTTTCAAGATGTCGCAACCTTATCTTTGGAAGAGCATTCTCTCATTCTTTTTCTCTTCCAACTTCTATACCAAATGTTAGTCATCCTGATGCCCTTAATGATTGTCACTATGCTTGCTGGAATTGGAGCCAACCTTTTACAGGTTGGCTTTCTCTTCACCGCAGAGCCCCTTAAGCCTAAGTTTTCCATGCTCAATCCCATTACCGGCATTAAGCGATTGTTCTCTTTAAGAGCATTGGCTGAACTGGCCAAATCACTTCTGAAGATTATTCTTGTTGGAGGCATCGCATACCTCATGCTGAGCAACGATGTCGACCAGATTCCCTCCCTGATGCATATGGGCATCACAGACATTGTGAGCTTCTTTGCCAGAGTCTCCTTAAGAATTGGTCTTTTTACATGTTTAGCCATGATTGCCTTGGCCGCCTTCGACTATGCTTTCCAACGATGGCAGCATGAAAAGAGCCTTAGGATGACAAAACAAGAAGTCAAAGATGAGGTGAAGCAGAGAGAAGGCGACCCAACGGTTAAGTCTAGAATTCGTAGTATACAATTGGAAATGGCCCGCCGTCGTATGATGGCGTCGGTTCCTGAGGCTGATGTTGTCATCACTAACCCGACAAGCCTTGCCATTGCCCTCAAATACGATGCCGAGAATATGATGGCCCCCAAGGCAGTAGCAAAGGGGGCCGGATTCATTGCAGAACGTATCAAGGAAATTGCAAGGAAACACCGAGTTCCTGTGATAGAACACAAGCCTCTAGCACGGGCCCTTTTTAAATCTGTAGAAATAGGTGGCATGATACCAACAAGCCTTTACCAAGCCGTCGCTGAAATCTTGGCCTATGTCTACAGACTGAAAGCCGGCCACAAGCATCATCGGGGGGAGTAGAGCACTCTGACTATGGACATGGGAAACCCAAGACCAGATTCGATTCAGGTAACCGTATTGGCCAAAAACAGTGACATTGTATTGGCAGCAGGAGTAGTGGGCATTTTGGTCTGTATGATAATCCCATTACCACCCGTGATCCTGGATGTACTGCTGTCCCTGAACATCGCTTTTGCATTGGTCCTCGTCCTTGTGGCCACATATATCCTGAAGCCTCTTGAGCTTTCGGCGTTGCCTTCCATTATTCTGCTTGCCACACTTTTTCGCCTGTCTCTCAACATCGCCTCCACCCGAATCATACTCCTCCACGGGAACGAGGGAACCACAGCTGCCGGCAAGGTTATTCACGCCTTCGGGGGCTTTGTAGTGGGTGGAAATTATGTGGTAGGAGCTATCGTCTTCCTCATTCTCGTCATTATCAATTTTGTCGTAATCACAAAAGGGGCAGGAAGAATCGCAGAAGTAGCTGCCCGGTTTACCCTTGACGCCATGCCTGGCAAGCAAATGAGCATAGATGCCGATCTGAATACCGGCCTCATAAGTGACGAAGAGGCAAGGGAAAGAAGGACGACCATCTCCCAGGAGGCTGATTTCTACGGCGCAATGGATGGCGCCAGCAAATTTGTTCGTGGAGACGCTATTGCAGGAGTCATCATTACCCTCATAAACATCTTGGGCGGGCTTGCCATAGGCGTTTTCCAGAATGGCATGACTTTCTCCCGTGCAGCGCAGAACTACACATTAATGACCGTCGGAGACGGATTGGTCAGCCAAATTCCTGCTCTGGTCCTCTCAACTGCCGCGGGCATTGTCGTAAGCAGGGCGGGATCGGAATCTGCACTAGGAAGTGAGATATCCTCCCAAATCCTCTTACGACCACGCGCCATTTTCATTGCAGCTACTGTGCTTCTAGGCTTCGGAATGGTCCCTGGGCTACCCGCCCTTCCCTTCATCCTGCTTTCAGCTATAGCTTCGATTTTGGCCTATATAGTTTTTCAGGCCAAAAAGGCTAGCATCGAGGAGGAGGCCAAAGAAAACCTCAAAGCCAAAGACAAGCCACCGGAACGCCTATCTCCCCTCTCCCCTTTAGACATTTTGTCATTGGAGGTCGGCTACGGACTGATTCCTCTCGTAGACATGGAACAGGACGGAAGACTTCTGGATCGCATAAAGGCCACCAGGCGCCAAGTGGCCCAGGAGATTGGCCTTATTCTTCCTCCAATTCATATTCAAGACAACATGCAGCTGAAGCCTGGTGAATACTCACTACTTTTAAAGGGAAATGAGGTGGCCAGAGGCGATCTCATGCTGAACCATTATCTTGCAATGAATCCTGGTACTGTGCAAGAGTCGATTGACGGAACTCCTACAACGGAACCGACATTTGGGCTACCGGCCTTTTGGATTAGGGAAGAAGTACGAGAAGCTGCCATCACCAAAGGATATACAGTGGTTGACTTGTCCACTGTGTTGACAACACATTTGTCAGATGTGATCAATCGCCATGGTCATGAACTCCTCGGCAGACAGGAGGTTCAACAGCTATTAGAGAACCTCAAAGACTCCCATCCCACGGTCGTCGAGGAGTTGGTACCAAACTTGCTTTCCCTTGGTGCCGTCGTGAAGGTGCTCCAGAATCTTCTCAGAGAACAGATCCCTATTCGTGACCTATTAACGATTTTGGAGACCCTTGCCGATTGGGCTCCTCTCACGAAAGATATGGACACACTGACGGAATATGTGCGTCAATCACTTGCAAGGACAATCACGAAACGCTACCAGACACCTGATGGCGACATTCCCACCATAACCCTCGACCGCACTGTGGAGGATGCCATATGTACATCCCTCCAACACACGGAAAAGGGAAGTCATCTCACCATAGAGCCTAGTGTGGCCCAAAAAATTATACACACTCTCGGTCACCAGGTCGAAAACGTCGCGGCCTTGAATTATCAACCAATAGTCGTCTGCTCCTCACGGATTCGTTCACACTTCAAGAAATTCGTTGATCGGTTTATCCCGAATCTGGTGGTTCTCTCATACGACGAGATTCTCCATAATATCAAGATCCATTCTTTGGGTACCGTTGACCTCATCCAACCTATTGAAACTGTGGAGGCTTCAGATGCAAGTTAAGACCTTTGAAGCGCAGGACATGACACAAGCCTTGGCACTTATCAAGGAAGAATTTGGCCCAGAAGCCGTCATTCTTTCCTCCAGAACCTTGGATAACCAAGACGGAAGCCATGTCGTCTCAAAGGCCCCGAGGGTGGAAGTCACGGCGGCCATGGATTACCACGCAGTGGCGGAAGCTGACAGCCCTCAGCGAGCGATTGCCAACGCAAACAGCCTCCGGCCTCATTCCTTTCACTTGGGCAACCCCAACACATATGCAAGGAAAACCCACTCACCTGTTACTACAACCTCCGGGGCCCAAGTACATCGCAATGGCTCCTCGGCGTCATACCCCAGCTTCCAGGAGTACCCCGACTTGTTACTTGACTTTCACCGCCACATGTTGACTCAAGGAGTGGACAAGGAAATTGCACTGGAATTGATTACCAGCTTGCATTCCCCACAACCACCCCACCATCTTTCAGAACCTCGTGGCCTGAAGCGATGCCTCGTTCGGCATCTTCGCGACACAGGTTTGACAGCCAAGGTCTTGAAAGTGCAAGAGGGCAAGCAAAGCATTGTGGGACTCATAGGCCCTACCGGCGTGGGAAAGACTACTACTATTGCCAAGCTGGCAGCTGCCGCCCATGCCCGCAAGCAGAGAAACAGTGTCGGTTTGATTACACTCGACAATCATCGTATCGCCGCCGCCGAACAGCTCAAGATTTATGGAAACATCATGGGCCTCCCTGTTCAGTCTGTTTCAACTGCCAGGGATCTTAGAAAAGCAGTAAGGGCCTTTCGGGACAAGCACCTTATATTTGTTGACACAGCAGGCCTCATAAAAGCCAATAAGGATCACCTGAAAGATCTGGGCCGACTTTTTGCACGACTTCATTCTCCTGAGATTCATCTTCTCTTGTCTGCAAGCACCAAGGAAGCCGTTCTTATGGAGACTGTCCAGATGGCCGAGGCGATTCCCTTTGCCCGTCTGTTGTTCACGAAGCTCGACGAAACCAGCACACATGGCAGTATATTCAATCTAGTCTATCGAACTAGAATACCCATATCGTATTTCACAAATGGTCAGGATATCCCAGAAGGCATTGAAACCGCCACTCTGGGCAAACTAATAGATCTCATTATGATACCTGAAGAAACAGGCAAAGGCGTTCGGTCCATTCTCCCTCGAATACTGAAGCGCAGGAAAAGCCAGCCCGATCTTGGCGTCTCTGAAGTCCCAGAGTATTGCCGGGCTGCCAAACACTGAAAGAGCTCTATGAGCTGAGGTTAAAAGACACCGATGATTCAACAGCCTCCACAAAAAGTGATTAGCCTTTCAAGCAGGAGGATGGTCAAGCAGGGCGTGAAGGATCAAGCCACCAGAACCAGTGCCAAGAACAATACACGTGTCATCGCCATAACCAGTGGTAAGGGAGGCGTTGGCAAGACAAACATTGTTGCCAACCTTGGCTTTTCACTTAGCCAATTGGGCAAAAAGGTCCTTATTCTGGATGCAGATGTTGGCTTAGGAAATCTCGATATTCTGCTTGGTCTAACTCCTAGGTACAACCTGTCCCATGTCATTGCCGGCATGAAGACCATTGGCCAAATAACGATGGATGGCCCAGGCAATATGAGAATACTCCCTGCCTCTTCCGGCATCCAGGAACTAACTGAGCTGACAAAAGAGCAGAAGATTCAGATTCTCAGTGAGCTTGACTCACTCCTCGACCCCATCGATGTGCTCTTGATTGACACGGCGGCTGGCATATCCTCCAATGTAACGTCCTTCTCCTGCACAGCACAGGAAATAATCGTTGTCGTGTCCCCCGAGCCCACTTCCATAACAGACGCTTATGCCCTTATGAAAGTACTCTTTCTCAAGCATTCCGAGTCTCATTTTAAACTTCTCGTCAACCTGGCACATGATTCCAAGGAAGCTGATGAGGTCTTCAGACAGTTGAATCTTGTTACCGAGAGGTTTCTTGACATATCAATCGAATATATTGGCTACGTCTTGATGGACCATAACCTCACCAGATCGGTGAAGCGCCAGAAGTTGGTGTGTGAAACCTATCCAGACAGTGCCGGAAGTGGCTGTTTCACAGCTTTGGCCCATAGAATTTTAGAATCAAGACCCCACAGTTTCCCAAAGGGCAATAGCCATTTTTTTTGGGACCAGATCCTGTAGATTGACCTTCAATCGTTGGCCCTTCAAAAACGGTTGAATGAGCTATCATAATCTTCGACACTTTTACAGATTGGATCAATCATGGCCCTTGCAGAAGTACAAATAGGACAGCCTCAAAGAGAGGCTCAACTTTCCAGAGATGCGTTGATCACCGAACACCTCCCACATGTCAAGCGCATCGTTGCCCGGATTGCAGTCCATCTCCCCAAAAGCGTGGACCTTGAAGATCTCATAAATGCCGGCGTCATCGGCTTAATTGAAGCTGCCCAGCGATATGACGCCAGCAGAGACAATACCTTCATTACGTACGCAGCTTTCAGGATCAAGGGCGCTGTCCTGAGCGAATTGCGGTCTCGAGACTTTCTTTCAAAAGCCAACAGAAGAAAAGCCCGAGAGCTAGAGAGGGCTCATTTCCGTCTTGAGCAGAAATCGGGCAGAGAGGTTAAAGATGAAGAGGTGGCTGACGAGCTTGGCCTGGATCTCAATGAATACTACAACATAAAGAGATTATCCAGTATCAATTTCATAAGTTTTGAGGAAATGGGATATACATCACGCAAGGAGCAAGAAAGCCTGATCCGATACTTGGTGGACGGCGAGACACCGGACGCCTTGACACTCCTACAGCTGAACCAAACGGAGGAAACAGTCGCTAAATCCATAGGAGAATTGCCTGAAAAGCAAGCTCTTGTGCTTTCCTTGTATTACTGGGAAGAATTGACCATGAAGGAAATCGGGAAAGTCCTGGGAATTACAGAATCCAGAGTTTCGCAGATTCATTCTCAGGCTGTTGGTCGCCTCAGAAGAAAGTTGGCCGGCGAGCGTGTCATAGATCAATAATCGCTATTTCTCTTTCCAGGACCCTTCATAATCGAGAGGCAGCCCCATGTTTGAAAAGATAAGTTGGCAGGGAGCACACTCCTCGGTTCCATCTGCCCGCAGAATCACCCGGGCCACGCACAACCATAGTAGCCCAAGGGAAGGAAGGGCTTTTTTCAGGCAATTGCACAATCAGGAAAATGATAATAAGGACGAAAACCCTAGCGGCAATGATCTTCACCCTTCAGACATGACGCATGGCGAAACAGAGGGGAAACGAATGTCCGTGCCACAGCATAGCAAGGATGAAAGTGAGCATTCACTCGGCGCACCAGGCGACAATGGGAATCCAAGGCGCCTGGACGTTCTTGCTTGAATGAGGGCAGCTGGTTCGAAAACAAGGAGCAGAAAATGGAATACTTGGAATCCCTTTCTTGGGATATTTGGCTTCACGCCTCAGGCATTATGCTCTGGTGTGCGACCATCATATATCTAAAAAAAAGAGGGATTAGGAAACAAAGTTCGCCTGGCAAGGATTTTTCAGGAGACTTGAGAGGCTTTAAAAATGAGGTCTATTCTCAACTCATAAAACAGCAAGCCGAGGAAGCCCTGGAAAGACTGTCACATACTGTCATGAGAGAACAGAACGCTCTGCAGCAACTCATTGCGAACACCACAAAAGATGGGCTGGATTCGCCCTCGGACTCACAATGTCAAGCTCCTCTTCTGCACCATCCGAGGCGATCTGATGCCAGAGATCGTGCTGATCCCGCTCCCATGGACGAGTATGACCCTTATGGAGAAGTGGCCAGACTTCTGGAATTGGGGTTTGGCGAAAAAGAAATCTCCCAAAGGGTGAGCATTCCCAGAAGTCAAATATCACTTATAACAAAACTCAAAAGATATAGTGAGTCTCCTCCCGCACAGCGGGAGGCCTCAGGAGCCCCCCCAAAGGGGGGCGTAAGAACATAAAGCCTTTTGATATTGTATTGTCCATGTTGACAAACACCCATTTACCGTCATTCCGGCGCAGGCCGGAATCCAGAAACCCTGGATGCCGGATCAGGTCCGGCATGACGTCTAGGCATGTATTTCTGTATAAATACTTACACGGTTTTATGAACCTGCTTTTTCTCGCCGGAACGGTAGAACCTTTCCGGGTCCACCACTAAGAGTGGTGGCTTAATACTGGAGTCAAATATCTCATGGAAACAATACATGAAAGCCGACGCGATGGGTTGTGATTCCGTGACATGGCAACGACAATCAGGCAAGGCGCCGATATGGGGCAAATTTTGCCTACCACCCGATTCCATAGACCTATCGAATCGTGGGTAACATCCTTGAACCACAGGGATTCTTCCAGACGGGACGGCTCTGTTCTTTGGTATGTCTCTTGCATCAAACGATTAGTCAACCATTAGTCAATGTGGGAGGGTGGGTGATTTCCATCGCATTGT
>Ga0272444_10002848_pt1 | contig 15832 bp, 14 predicted proteins | sample SSMForm13_FD_201033 | JGI IMG/M metagenome (GOLD analysis project Ga0272444, IMG submission 201033) | Marine sediment archaeal communities from Little Sippewissett salt marsh, Falmouth, MA, United States - SSM-Form-13 | ecosystem: Environmental > Aquatic > Marine > Wetlands > Sediment ...
CTAGTGTTCCGTCCCTCTACCAGAACGTCCCCTTCTTTCGGCTTAAGCAGGCCGATAGCGTGCTTGATCAACGTCGTCTTGCCAGCCCCATTCGGCCCAAGGAGAGCCGTGATGTCGCCTTGCCGGATACTCAGATCTACATCGTGGATCACATCCGGCCCGTCATCGTAGGCAAAGGAGACCCGCCGGAAACTGACCAACGGCTTGCGCCCGTTCGGCTGAACCGCGGGCTTGAAGACGGGCCTACTGGCACCAGCTGCCTTCTGGATCACTGCAGTGGCGGGCAGCTTGACCTGACGATAGTCAACGATCTCCGTCAAACCTTCGGCTGAACCGGCGTACGTGATCCTACCCCCCTCCATGAACAGCACCCGATCCGGGCGTATGTTGAGCACGTCCTCCACGCGGTGCTCGACCAGCAGGATGCTGATGCCTTCGTCCGCCAGCCGGCGCAGGAGTTGCAGAGCCTCTTGGGCGCTGGCGGGGTCCAGGCTGGCCAGCGGCTCGTCAAGTAAGAGCACGTCGGGTCGCATGGCTAGCACACCCGCCAGGCTGACCTTTTGTTTCTCCCCACCAGAAAGGTAGAAGGTCTCTCGATCTCGAAGGTGTGATATGCCTAGATATTCGAGCGTCTCGTCAACCCGCCGCTGTACCTCCTCTCTCTCCAATGCCAGGTTTTCCAGGCCAAATGCCACCTCGGTGAAGACATGAGCGCCAAGGATCTGCCTCTCTGGATCCTGCAGCACGGTGCCCACCATCTGGGAGACCCGCGAGAGAGGCATATCGGCCGTCTCCTGGCCGTGGAGAAGCACACGGCCACTCAACTCGCCTTTGTAGCTGCGGGGGATCAGTCCGTTGATGCAGCGGATCAGCGTCGTCTTGCCGCATCCGCTCGTGCCAGCTACAAGCAGCAATTCTCCCTGCCGCAGCTCGAGAGAGACTTCACGCAGCGCAGGCTCTGGGCGTGCTCGGTATTGGAAACTCACGCCCTCGACGACGAGTGGAGAGGCGGCCTTGGACAGGTTGGTCATCTTGGCTGGTCAGGAGAGCGCCCTGAGCGCGCAACGTCGGGAGAATTCGCGCCGGGGGACAGAGGCTAGCTAGCCGATGATCTGCTGAGTGGCCTCGGCCTCCTCCTCTCTTCCTTCCTCCACGGCCCAGATCTTCTCTGGATCCTGGATCCGATCGATGAAGAGAACGCCGTGACAATGGTCGATCTCATGTTGGAAGACACGCGCCAGGAGCCCTTCCGCCCTGAGGCGCACCTCGTTGCCGCTGCGGTCGACTCCCTCGACGGTCACCGCGCCGTGTCGCTCAACCTCCCCTACCCAGCCCGGAACCGAGAGACAGCCCTCAATGCCCTCCTCAGTATCCTGGGATCTGCGCACGATCTCGGGGTTGATGAGCGCATATAACTCCGATGGGCCGTCGTCCCCCGCTGCTTCATCAACCCCCTCATCCGGCAAGATCGGTACGTCCACGATGATCACGCGCTCAGGAACGCCGATCTGAACAGCTGCCAGACCGATGCCGTTTGCCTCGTGCATGGTCTCAATCATGTCGTCGATGAGCGCTTGCGTATCCTCGTCCACACGGCGCACGTGGCGTGACGGTTTGCGGAGTAGTGGGTCGTTGGAGTAGATGATCTGTCGGATGGCCATAGATTCGTGCTCCCAACTGGCTGAAGGCGGGGTGCAGGTAGGGGCGAGCTACCCGGCGGTGGGTCGCCTAGCACCAGAGGGCCCTTGACCCTCCTCGGGACGTCGCAACTGGTCGTAGATGCTGAACCAATCCAGTAGCTCGTCCTGACGACGTTCCGCCTCCTTCTCCCGCTCCCGCCTCATGAACGTCTCCATACGGCGGAAGATCTCAGTCTGGACGCCTCGCGGATCCTTGACGTAGTCAAACGTGAACGCACCCGCACCAGCGGTCTCTATCGTCACGGTGCCGTAGCCCAGCAATCGCCCCAGAACGCCAGGCACCCGGAGATTGACATTCTGGATCTGCCCCAGGCTGGCTTCCCGCCGTTCTTCGCGCAGGGCAAAGGGTAGCTGTTCAACATCAACGATGCGTCCGGACGTCACCTGATAGACATCGTTCTGCCAGTCCTCAAAGATCCACAACCACCACGATACGAGACCGGTGAGCGCCATCACGTAGACCGCTAGGATGGGCGTCGCATTGATGCTCCCTCGACTAAGGAACAGCGCAACCACCACGGTCAACGCGATGATGAGTCCCGTCGGGGGGGCTATCGGCTTGAGCATGGCTACCCAGTGCTTTCGCCACGTGATGGTGTCGCCTTCTTCGTGCCGTAGAGCGGGGAAGAAGTAGCGAACCAAGCGTATCATCGCTGCGACCAGCGACGGTGTGCTGGGTTCGCTCTCGGTCTCGCGGGATGTCCGCTCGTCCCGACGGACCAGTCCGCTTCCATCGGAGGTTGCCTGACCAAACCGACGGTGCAGGATATCCCGGATAACCGCGCGTTCCTCAGCGCGGGCCTGAGCCTCAACACGCTCCTTCTGCTCGAAGATCTCCGCCTGTACGCCTGTGGGGTCCGGGATTTGCTTGAAGGTGATGGTCCCGGCAGGTTCTCCCGCCGTCTCAATCAGTAGGTCACCGAAATCAAATGCCTGTGCGAGCGGCCCCTCTCGAATCTCCTGGATGCTCTGAATGTTGGAAAGGGGTGCTCCGACACGTGATTGGCGAATCAGGTAGATACACTCGTCGTGCATAACGCGCTTGTTGGTTAGAATGTAGTTGTCGTTGAAATGATCCACAATCCGGTAGAGCGCAAACAACAGCGGCGCCGCGGCCAATAGACCACCCAGGATCAACCCCACCATTCCTGGGCTCCCTAACGCGAAGAAGCCAGCCAGAATGACCAGGAGCAGCGCGCATGGGAGGACAAGGCCTTGAAACAGAATCAGGTTGTGCTTGTGCAGCACGAAGACGACGGTTTCGTCTGATTCCTGCCAGTCAAAGCGGGGAGCACGTCGCCTCTCCGCCACCTTCGGATCCATGCGCAGCCTCCCCAGCGTCCAAGGCCGCTCAGTCAGCAGCTGGTCAAAGGCGGGCTTCGTGATGTACACCAGCGTGGCGTCGGCGACAACCTCCACGGTCGCATCGTGGGGCTCGCCCAGGAGGAGTGAGCTCTCCCCGAAGGAGTCACCCGGCCCGAACCGATTGATCGGGATCTCTATGCCGTCTCGATCAACATGGACCGCTCTCAGCTCGCCACGCGTGACCAGGTACCATCGGAGGCCCATCTCTCCCTGGCGTGAAATGAGAGATCCGACTGGGTGATGTTCCTCTCGGGTCAACTCAGCGACGGCTTCCAAGTCCTCTCCATCAAGCTCAGAGAATAGCTCGACGTGCCGCAGCTGGCTGACAAGACTCTCCACCATAGCGAAGCCCCCCGTGTATCCAATTGTAGCACATTCTCACACTGGAGGAAAGATAATGCTGCGCGGTGTCCAGGAGTGGCTACGGCTCCGCCACGCTCCACCGGCCGAGCTCGAGGGCTGATGCGCGCCGGTCATCGAGATGGGGAAGCGGCCTCTGGGTGAAATGGTCGTAGACTGTGAGTGAAGCAACAGCAGGAACGTCGGGGGCGTCCACGGGAACGGCTATCTGATGCGGGTCGCGAACCGCTGAGCCCTGAATCCACTTGAGTGTCGGGATGGCCCCAAGAGCTGGGACGGTGTCGTGGGCCGTGCGCCACGCCCAGGTGCTGTCTGCGTTGAGCCCGGTGAGAGCGGTGGATACAATGTAGTCTCGTTCCAGCGGGCGCTGGCCGAGAAAGCGAAGGTGCAGATCCACCTTCGCCCCAGGCGTGAGTTCTGGTGGCGGTCCGCTGAATCCGGTCAGGACCATAGCGTCGCCGAAGGGGATGTAGCGCTCACCAGCACGCGGAGGAGGAAGTGCCAACGCTTCTCCGAACAGTAGATTCCAGCGGCGGGGGGCCTCATCGCCAAGCACGGTCAATCGCGAGGGAACCCCAGGGTGGTCGATAGCGATAGTCGCGTATTCACCGCGGCCCAGCAGCGGGACGCGGCCTCGCCCCTGCATGGCGTAGTCGTTCCCTCGCAGATCCACAACGGTTGGCTGACCTGGCCCCATCCAGTGAAGGTAGGTCCGCACACGATGGTCGGGGCCGATGTCGTAGTCAACCCCGATCAACGTTGGGCCACCGGAAGGGCGGGAGAGGCAGCGGTGCCCTGTCACAGGGCGACTTGTCGACGGCCGTAAATGCACCTTGCCCAGCTCTACGACGTCCGACCCTTGGGGGGTTTCGAGTCTTCCATCAGGCGAGTACGCTCCAGCAACCAGAGAATAGTCACCTGGCTGAGCGTGCATGAGGGGATAGATGGCAACACGGTCTAGGATTACATCACCGACGGAGAGCCGATCGGGCGAATGGCGAGCATCGACGGAGGCGCTCCACAGCTGGCCATCTGGGCCGATCAACTGCGCGAAGACGGCTATGTCGGCTGTCGGCAGGGCAACGGGTGACCAGGCCAGGGTCATCGCGAGCGGGCGGGCAGGCTGAGTCGCATCCGTCGCGAGGGCATAACCTAGAAGCTTGATCTGCTCGCCCAGCGTGATGTCGACGGGCACCGCGTTCTGGGGCATTTGCGAGCGTGGCTCCTGACGAACCAGGAACGCCTCCTCCAGCGGCTCGAGTTCATGCGGAAGCGTGCTGTATGCCTGCTCGAAGCGGCGGGTGACGACGACGGGATGCTGTTGTATGTGGTCCTCGATACGGTTGACCCAGGTCTGAGCCAACGGTTCGGCCAACGGAGCGACGTACTCGACGGTTAGGTCTGGGCGGAGTCCCTCGACCTGCTGCAGATACCGCAGCGGGTTGAACCAATGCCAATTGGACAGTACGGCGGAACCCTCGGGCGCCTCTCGCAGGACAGCCTCGACGTATTCGCGTGTGTCGCGGCTCATCGAGAGCGTTCGGTAGCTGGGGAGGTTGGTGGTGAGGTTGAACACGCCCGCGACGAGAAGGGCGGCGCCAACAAGGCGACCGCCGAGCCATGCCGCGACCCGCAGTCCGGAATCTGAGCCCCGGTGATCTTGGTGCCGGGCCCCAATGCTGGAGATCAGGCCAAAGGGGACCGCGATGAGAAGGGCTAGCGAGACATAGGCGGGAACGGCGTACTCCACGGTCTGAGGTGCGTCGTAAGTCAAAGTGACAGCCATGTGTATTACGGCGCTGCCGATGAGCAGCAGTGCCAGCTTCCGGTTGCGCCACAGAAGACAGATAGCCCCGCTCAGCATGCCCAGCAAGAGCATCGGACTGAACTGAAACCGTAGCAGCGTGGGTAGGAGCTCCAACCGATCGAACAGGTTCAGCGCGAACATATCGCCGCGGAACCCTCGGGCCAGGACGTGATTCAGGAACCCGGGCCACGTGGCCAGGTCCGGTGCACCTTGCAGCGGGCCTCGCAGGGGGAGGTAGACGAGCACCACCAGGCCAAGGGAAAGAGCGGCGATCGGCCTCGCCCAGCGGCTTGGGCGGCGGATCAGCGTGGGGTCGGCGAGAAGCAGATAGATCACGAAGACCGTCCCCGAGAAGGCAAGCGATGGGTGATGTGTGATGCCCAAAGAGAGGGCTAGTCCGAAACCAGCCAGATGCCAATCAGTGGAGCCCTTGCCAACCCCGGCAGTCCTATCCGCGCGGGTTGGGCCTGGTCCCCGTCCGCCGACGTCTGCCGGCCCTTCGCCCCGAACTCCCGCTTCAGTGGGCTGGCCGTCGGGGCCATCGATCAGGGTCTGGTTTGCCACCCGACAAACCATATGAAGGCACAGAGCCGTGAAGAACGCCGTAAGGGGACGAATGCTGGCCGTTGTGGCGGTGGCCCGGAAGGTTGTCGCCGTACCCAGCGTCAAGGCCGCTGCCAGTCCACCCCAGGCAGAGCCCGAAAGCCTACGCCCAGTGCTGAACACGAGTGCCAGGGTCACGGCCGCCGTGAACGCGGAAAAGAGGTTGACGCGCCATGCCGGTGTGGCCCCAAAGGGCAGTCGGGTGAAGAGCCAGCCCAGCACGGTGTAGAGCGGATAGCCTGGGGGATGGGCTATGCCGGCAACGGTTGCAACCCTCTGGAACTCACCGGAGTCGGCGGGCAGGATATCTCGCGTGAGCGTGGCGACAAAAAGGATCAGAGACAGCAGTAGGACAACCAATGGGAGGCCACACTTGGTCAGCGTACAGCTCGCAAGACGGCGAGTTCTAGTTGACAGCATCCTCGTACGCCTTCACCGTCGCCTGCGAGGTACGAGCCCATGAGAACCTCGCAGATTGGACCAGCGCGCGACGGTGCATCTCCGCGTGGAAGTCCTGGTCGATCGCCAGCTGGATCAACGCCCCTGCCATTCCCTCCGCGTCGTCCGGAGGAAGGAGCACGCCCGCGTCCCCTACGACCTCGGGGAGTGATGACGTGTCGCTACCTACCACGGGCGTGCCACAGGCAAGTGCCTCGAGAGGGGGGAGACCGAAACCTTCATAGCGGCTGGGAAAGATGAAGGCTATCGCCCGCCGGTAAAGGGCTGGCGTATGCGATGGCTCCACGAAGCCGGTGAAGCGAACGTAAGCCTCTCTCACGCCTTGCTCCTCCATCAGTCGATGGGGGTGCGGAGTAAAGGGCGTGTCCCGCTCCGGCAGTCGGCCGGCGATCACCAGCGGGCAGCTCTCTGCCACCGCTGGCCCGACCCAGTGGTATGTGGCCAACGTCGTGACCAGGTTCTTTCGCACGTCAAAGCCGCCGAGATAGAGCACGTATCGATCTGGCAGGCCGTAGCGAGTGCGGATCACGTCGTCCTCCGGATCCGGCTCAGGCGAGAAGCGGTCGTTGGCTGCCAAGGGAACGGTCCGAACCCGCTCCGGACGGAGTCCAAGATGTGTCAGGATGTCCCCCCGGGATGCCAGCGAGTCGGTGAGCACCACGGTCGCCCCGTGCGCACTGGCGCTCACCAGTGCAGTGTAGAGTCGCTTCAGCAACCCGCCCCGATACGGGCGTAGGATCTTCGGAATGATATCGTGGATGGTGACGACGATCGGTGACGATGAGCGGAGCGGGGGCGCCCAGTATGGGATGTGGACCAAGTCCGCTCCCAGCGTGGTGCAAGCTCGGGGAAAGCCAATCTGCTCGAACCACACCTTTCCGACGTTCGAGTGGGAACCGGACACGGGGTAATGCGCGCAGGAGGCCGGAAGCTCCACCACTTGACGGCTCGCTGTGACCAGGCTGACCTCCAGCTCTGGGCAGACCGACAGGGCCTCCACCAACAGCCGCGTATACTGCCCGCTACCGGTGGTGAGGCTGTCCCAGAACCAGCCGTTGATGGCGATGTGCATAGATCTCAAGTCCATCCGCCGCGCGTGAGTGGGAGGCACTCTCTGCCAGCGCTGGCGTAGCGCGTCTACCGTATCTGCCGGTTCAGAGATGCGGCGGGCCAGCACGGGCACGGTGCGATGCCCGCCGCTGCCCTTTGACTTTTGTTGCTGACCATGTAGAATTGGCTATTACCCGTCGGACCAATCTGCTTCGTACTGAACGCGGTCGATGAACGTGCTTTCCGTGACCTCGCCGCGCGAGTATGCTTCCAGATCCGCTGCATCGACGCTAGCACGAATCTGAAGCGAGTCATCAGGCCCATGGGCTTGGATCAGGACGGTGATGCGAGAGAAACTGTCACACTGGTCTCGGCTGAGTGCCTGTGCGGTGTCGAAGGCCGTCCACACTTGCTGAGCGGCCTCCTCAGCGTCCTGGTCCTGAGGGATCGGACAAACCAGATCGAATCGGAGTGTGCCATCCGGCACAAGGGCAACGGTCCCACCGAGCCCGGCTTGCGACAGCAGGTCGACAGCCCGCCGCTGGCAAGCCTGCGATAAGGGTGACGGCGAGGCTGCCCTTCCTTGGGGCTGTCCAGATTCGTTGGCGACGCCCGCGGAAGCACCAGGCGGACCGGGCGTAGGCGATCGCGTCGGTGATGTGGGGGGCAGGGAGCGGGCTACGAGGGTAACAACCGCCAGGACAACAACACAGTTGGCAATCACCAGTGCTCCGATGATGCGTTTCTGTCGTGTCGTCATGGGAGAAGTTTAGCACAGATAGGCCCGCACTGCAATAGGAAAGGGACGCTACGATGGAAGGAGGGGCTCGGCTCAGCGAGGCGAAACGTCTGGGTGTCCTGAGCACCGTACTCTCCAGTTTCTTCCTGGGCTGGGCACCGATCCTGGGTAAGTTGGCCTATGCCGGGGGGGCCACCGCCTTCACGGTCGTCTCGTTGCGCACTGCTGCCGCGGCGCTCCTTCTCTGGGTCGCCTTTGCGATTCTGTGGCGCGATCAGATCCCGATCAGCTGGCGCGATGGCGTGGGCTGTCTCGCGGTGGGGGTCGTCAACGGCTTTGGTTCCTTGCTCTACTATTCGAGTCTCTCCCGCCTCGATGCCTCGCAAGCAGCGCTACTCAACACGCTCTACCCAATGTGGGTTGTCCTGTTTCTCTTTGCGGCCGGGCAGGCACTGACACGACTCACCTTGGCGCGCCTGGGCCTGTCTATGGTGGGGACCTACCTGCTTACACGAGCGGGACCCGGTGAGGTGGATTTGCTAGGGGTGACCCTGATGATCGCTTCCGCGGCGACCTACGGTTGGCACATCGTTCTTGGCCAATGGGTGCTCGCTGACGTACCGTCGCGCAAGGCAACCCTATACATTGTAACCACGATGGCGTGTGTGGTTGGCCTGGCGCGCGGGCTCCAGACCGCGCCGCTTGAGCCCGTCACAGCCGTAGGATGGCGCGCCATACTTGCTTTGGGGCTGACGACTGCCCTATCTCGACTCGCGATGTTCGCGGGGCTCGAGCAGCTGGGAGGCATCGAGACCGCGCTGACCAGCCTTCTGGAGCTGCTTGCCAGTCTTCTATTGGCGTTCCTCCTGTTGGGCGAACGGCTGACGGCAGGTCAGTGGTTCGGGGGCGCGTTGCTCGTGATCAGTCTGGCGCTGATGACGCGCGACCGCGGCGCGCGGCTCGTCAAGGGGCGTGAGTTGCTCGAATAGGGGAAGGCGAGCGAGGAGCCCTGGGCCATGGAGTCCTGGCTCGCCTGGTGGGAAGCGGCCCAGTCCCCTATCCCTGGGCCGCACCCACCCGCTGAATGCTTAGGGCTTCGTCAAGGGGTCGCGGTGTTCGCGACAGGTAAGAGGATGTGGAAGGTGCTACCTGGCAGTCTCTCCTTGTCGTAGCCCTCGCTCTCCACCCAGATCTGTCCGCCGTGGGCCTCAATGATGCCCTTGGCCACCATGAGGCCTAGCCCGAGCCCAGCCCCCATGAAGCCGGTCTTGCTTGACCGGTGCAGGGTTCTGTCCTCCAGCACGCGGAAGCGATCGAAGATCCGCTCCTGCTCCTCCTTCGGAATCCCCACGCCTGAGTCTTCAACCGTGAGGTGCACTGTATTGTCGATGCTCTGCCCGACGATGCGGATCTGTCCCCCGTCCGGTGTATACTTCATCGCATTGCTGATGACGTTCCACAACGCCTGGCGCAGCCGCTTCGCATCCCCTTGAATGACGGGCAGGTCAGCGAGGCCTTCGTACTCGAAAGCGAGACTGCGGGACGGCCCGAAGCCTCTGAGGTTCTCCACAACATCCTCGACCATCGGCCCTAGGTTCACCGCCTCGCGGGCAACGTCTAGGCGGTCGGCGTCGATGAGGGAGACATTTCGAATCTCATCAAAGACAACGTGGAGGCGCTTGCAGGCATCGGCGATCGCCTCCAATATGTGGCGCGGGCTGCCTTCCTCGTAGGGGCCCTCGTCATAGCCGCCAGGGATCTCAGGGTGGCGAAGCAGCATCTGCACGTACCCGTAGACACTGGTCAGTGGCGTGCGTAGCTCGTGGCTGGCGAGAATGATGAAGTCGGACTTCATCTCTTCGATCCGCTGAAGCTCCCCGTGTGCCTGCTCAAGCTCGCGCACCTTCTCTTCCAATCGCTTCACCAGTCGCTGGGTATAGGCCTCCAGATGCTCAGCCTTTTCCTCAGCGGAGTCGATCTCTTCCCTCAACCCTCCCAAGTAGGAGCGGATCTGCTCGGGAAAGCGATCCACATCGATCGGCTTCGGAATATAGCCATCGCAGCCAGATATCAGGGCACGTTCTCTATCCCCATGTAGGACCGAGGACGTGACAGCCACGATGGGCACTTGCTCGAGGTCTTCAAGGGATCGGATACGCGTTGCCACTTCGTAGCCGTCTAGCCCGCCAACGTTGATGTCCACCAGGATGAGGTTGGGCCGGATCTGCCGCGCGGCCCGTAATGCGCTCATACCGTCCTCGACGAACTCAACGTCGTATCCCTCGGAAGTCAGGATGCGCCGTACCAGCACCCTGCTCGTGGCGTCGTGTTCGACGTACAGGATTCTTGGGCGCGCGCCGTTAGTCAACTCTCCACCTCCTCCAAGGCATCCAATACCTCATGCAGCAGGCTCTCGTCGGCAAATCCCCCTTTCTCGAGGAGCGTCTGAATCTGACCGCCTAGCCTTACCTTCTCGCTCTTCGTCAGCACCTTGGCCGTAACGACGATCACGGGAATCCTGGACAGCTCGTCGTCAGCTTCCATGACCTCCAACACCTGGAATCCATCCATCTCCGGCATCATCAAGTCTAGGAGGAGCACATCTGGCCGATCACGGACGATCATGTCGAGGCCCGTTCTGCCGTCACGGGCCACAGAGACCTCGTAGTCGCCGTGCGCCTGCAGAATGCGCTGGTAGAGTCGCGCGGCGTTCGGATCATCCTCCAAGATGGCAACGCGACGGACCGCTCGCCCCAGGCTCTCCAGTGCACCCAGCAGCCCCTCCTCTGTCGCTGGTCCTTCGACAGGGGCTTGTACCTCCCGCGCCCATCCAGCTCTCAGGGAGTGCTTCTCCACCGGGAACGTGTGCCCAGAGCAGTTGACCACCACAACCTCGTCGCGCCCAATGACGCCCTTGCTGATCAACTGGAATAGCCCGGCAAATGCGACACCAGCGGCCCGCTCCATCGAGATGCCGTCCAGCTCAGCCATCACCCGCACAGCACGGAATGCGGCTTCATCGCTGACTGCTTCGAACGCACCGCCGTGCTCCCGCACCACATCTGCCAGGAACCTGTACGCCGGTCCGGGCGTACCCGTTGCCAGTGTGATGATTCGCGTACGAGGATGGAGCTCGGGCTCGGCCTCCAGCAGCCCTTTCTGGAAGGACCGGACCATGGGCGCGCAGCCCTCAACCTGGATGCAGGCCAACTTAGGCATCCTGTCAACCAGGCCCAACTGGACAAGCTCCTGATAGCCCTTCCAAACGCCTACCGGGCCCATACCCCCACTGACCGCCTGCACGTACCAATCCGGCACTCCCCACCGGGCCGGGCGCGGCAATCGCGCAGGGCTCATCACAGTGGGAAGCTGCTCAGCGGTCTCAAAGGCGACTGTCTTCATGCTCTCCCTGGCGGCAAACGAGCGAATCCCCCGGTCGCGATACAGACCGCGCCGCTCGGCGAACCTGGACGCCACCTGCTTCGTCTGGTCGTACGTGCCAGTGACCTTGATGACCTCGCTGCCATAGATGGCCACCTCCCGCATCTTCTCCGGCGGGACAAGACTGGTGACGAAGGCCCATAGCTTGATGCCTGCTAGGGAGGCGTAGGCCGAGTATGCAATCGCCACGTTACCTGTGGAGGCGACAACGCCTTCAGTGACACCCATCTCTTTCATCACCGAGAGCGACAACGAAGCCTGCCGATCCTTGAACGATCCAGTTGGGCTCTGCCGCTCATCCTTGATGTATATGTGTGGGCAGCCCATCATTGCCCCCAGGTTTATGGCGTGCAGGAGTGGAGTGCCGCCCTCGCCCATCGAAACCCGGTTGGCGGCGTTCACCAGGGGCAGCAGCTCCCAGTAGCGCCACATATCCCAGGGACGGTCACGCAACGCAGCAGGCCATTGCGCAGAGAGGCGCTCGTAGTCATAGATGACGTCCAGCCATCCCCCGCCGCACTGCGGGCATCTGTCCGGGGGCTGCCCGAGTCGCACTCGGTGGGAGCAGGCGCTGCACTGGAGATGGAGAAAGGCCGACCCGCTGCTCATTGTTCCTCCGCCTTGGGTTCACCACACATCGGGGAGCCGATTATACCATGGGCCCTTGGTGTGCCAAACACGAAGAGCTGGGCGTGAGTCAGGCTGGAGCAACGGGCCTGGGTGACCGGCGAAGCTCAGACTGTGAGCAGGTAGTGGGAGGTCACAGTATCAACATCGCGTCGCCGAAGCTGTAGAAGCGGTAGCCGTGAGCGATCGCCTCGGCATAGGCTCGATCAATCAGCTCCTTGCCGGCAAAGGCGGCGACTAGCATCAGCAACGTCGAGCGCGGGAGGTGGAAATTGGTGACGAGTGCGTCGACTGCCCGGACCGGGTAGCCTGGGTAGATGAACAGGTCGGTCTCCCCCTCGAAAGCCGCCACAGTCTGCAGAGGGCAGGACTCTGGGCAATCGTGGTCCTGCGTCGCCCGTACAGCCGCCGTCTCCAAGACGCGCACAGCTGTCGTCCCTACGGCCACCACTCGGTGCCCCTCAAGCTTTGCTTGGTTCACTCGCCTCGCTACCTCCGGCCGGAGCGAGCATCGCTCGGTGTGCATGCGGTGTGCCTCGATGTGCTCCTCGCGCACCGGTTGAAAGGTGTCCAGCCCGATGTGCAGCGTGACGAACTCAGAGCGGATCCCCATATCTCGCAGCTGTAGAAGCAACTCGGGGGTGAAGTGCAGCCCCGCGGTGGGCGCCGCCGCGGATGCCGGCTCGCGTGCGTAGACCGTCTGATAGCGCTCGTCATCATCGAGGGTCTGGTGGATGTAGGGCGGAAGTGGGGTTACACCGATCTCCTCCACCAGAGGGAGCACGGGACGGTCGAACTGCAGCACCCGTATGGCTTGCTCCCCCTGCTCAACCACGCTGGCCTCGGCGTCGGTGGGAGCGCCGTCTGGGCCGTCAAGCAGCTTGAGCGTCAGGCCCTGCCGCACCCGTTTCCCACCCACCAGGGCCTCCCACGTTCTGCTATCCCGCTGACGCAGCAGCAGGATCTCCACCCGCCCGCCAGTCGGCTTCCTGGCAAAAATGCGGGCGCGGATCACACGCGTCTGGTTGTGAATCAGGAGGTCGCCCGGCTCAAGAAACGTGGGGAGATCGGAGAAGTGGCGGTGTAGGATCGTCTGTCGGTTTCGATCGACGATTAGCAAGCGTGAGCGATCCCGCCGCTCGAGCGGCTGCTGAGCGATTAGCTCGGGCGGGAGTTCATAGTCAAACTCGGCGGTCCTCACAGATCCTTGTCAGGTCCTCCGCTGTCGGTCGCAGCCGTCACCCCCGCTGCTTGCTGTGCCTCGTGGCTCGACATGGCTTGCCATATCGTGACTATGAGGCAGACAGCGGCCGCTATGTCCACGGCACCGCAACAACAGCCCACGCTGACGTGGGCCAGGCGGATACCCCTCGCCGTCCGGTTCGACAGGAGACGGATCAGGGGCCCCTGTGCAAACTCGGCCAGGTCGAGGATGACCAGCAGAGCGAAGCCGCTCAAGGCCAGCAGGCCCGGGGCACGCTTGGTCTTCGGGCGAAGCACCAGGATGATTGCAACGACCATGCCCGCGACGTGGGCCAGCAGGACGGGGATAGCCGGAAGCAGATTGGCGAAGTCAGAAATGGGCCTCAAAGTGGCCACCTCCTAGCGATTGAGGAGCCGCACGATGACGTTTAGGACGATCGTCAACAGGATGCTGAGTATGATCGAGCTTGCCAGCGGAACTAGGCACGTGATACCATCGCGTTGGATGCGGATGTCCCCTGGCAAGTCACCCAGGAACCCAATCCTCGACATCAGCCACACCAGTCCGCCCAAGACGAGCAGGGTGAGGCCCAGGACGACCAGTAGCTTACCCAGGGGTTCCAGTCCGCTCACGGCTCGTCTCCTACGCTCCGCGGGTCCACATGCGTCGGATCCTTCCGTGCTCTGCCGCAGCTACGCCAGGTCGTACTCGACGCCCAACTCGTCGCCGATCGCCTTCAAGTCAGCCGCGACTTTGGGATCGAGAGGTATGCCGGTCTGGGCATTCCGCTCAGCTTCCTCGTATTCCTTTTCCCCGTGGACGTAGATGCGATCCATCCCCAGCGCCTTGGGCGCGTTCTTGAGCCGTCGCTGCAGATCATCCATGGCTTCTTTGAACGCCTCTACCGGTCGGAAGGCGTCGACCCGCCAGGCCCCGAAGAAGTGTCCGATAGCCGAAGGCAGCGGCGCACCCTCCTCGTCCTTTGGATAGACCAGATTCGCGTAGGCCGCGCCCGGGAGCACGCCGCACAGAACATCGACCAGCAGAGCGAGGCCGTACCCCTTGTGGCCGCCTAATAGCTCCCCAGCACCACCCAGCGGCAGTAGCCCACCCCCGGCTCTCTCCTTGAGGTTGTCCAGAACCCCTCCCGTGTCGTCCGTTGGTGTACCGGTCTCATCAGTGGCCCAACCCAAGGGGAGCGGCTTGTCGAGTCGCCGGTAGACCTCGAGCTTGCCGCGAGGCACAGTGCTGGTGGCCATATCGAGAACGAACGGCCGCTCTTCCCCGGCGGGGGCTGCTACGGAGATCGGATTGGTGCCCAGCATGGCGTCCCGCCCAAACGTGGGTACCACCAGGACGGCGGCGTTCGTCATCGAGATGCCGATGCAATCGTGCTCCAGTGCCATCATGGCGTAGTAGCCCGCGATGCCGTAATGGTTGGAGTCTCGGACCGTGGCGAATCCACTGCCGGAGCTCTTGGCCTTCTCAATCGCCGTCTCCATAGCTCGATACGATACCGGCTGGCCCAGCCCACCACCTGCGTCGATCAGGATCGTGGTTGGCGTCTCCATGAGCACGGAGGTGTCCGGTCGAGCGATCATGACCCCATCCCGCAGGCCATTGACGTAGCGACGAAGACGGGCCACCCCGTGACTGCTGATGCCCCGCAAGTCGGCTGCCACCAACACGTCGGCGGTGATGCGTGCGTCCTCTTCCACGACATCCAGCCTCTGCAGCGCCTGCACGCAGAAGCGCTTCAAAGCCGCCGCCTGTACCCGAAGTCCGCTTGTCTCTGCCATAGCTTTCTCCTCGATGATTACCTCTCTCGATTTGCCGCCGCTGCCGCTAGGACGCTGGCAACGCGGTAGCCTTTGCTCGATCCACAACGCGCACCAAATCCCGTATGTGCATCAATTGGTGACCGTAGATTGCGTTGAGGAATGCTTCCACCGTGATTTCCCCCAGCGCTGGGTGGTACCCCCTTCGGTCCAGAGCCGTTTCCTCGAGTGTCTCTACCCGCTTGAGAGTCGCCTGACGGGCGGCAATCAGGTCGTCCAGGAGTTGCTCCCGGGGAGCGTGGGCCAGCCGGCGCTGCTCCCTGGCGTTGAACTCGTCGTAGTCGAATCCCTCGGGAGTGCCAGGGCCACCGGCGGCGACATCCTGGGCCAGCTCCAGGAGGCCGGCTTCCGCGGAGACGAAGTGCGCCAGCAGGTCCCTGGCGTTCCAGGGATACGGCTCCGCGTAGACCACCACGTCCCACTCGCCAGACTCGAGCGAGCCGAAGGCTTCCACTGTCTTCTCGATCCCTTTCCGCAGCCTGGATACTAGCTTGGCAGCTCGGTCGCTCATCGCGGCAGTCGTCCTACTCGTGTCAATCGGCTTGCTCCTGCTCGGCCGTCACCGGGACCGCCTTGGCCTATAACCCATGGTCGCCGGCAGCCAAGAACGCCCCAAGAGTATACCGGATGCGGCCAAAC
>Ga0272444_10002849_pt1 | contig 15825 bp, 14 predicted proteins | sample SSMForm13_FD_201033 | JGI IMG/M metagenome (GOLD analysis project Ga0272444, IMG submission 201033) | Marine sediment archaeal communities from Little Sippewissett salt marsh, Falmouth, MA, United States - SSM-Form-13 | ecosystem: Environmental > Aquatic > Marine > Wetlands > Sediment ...
CCTTCTATGATCTGCTGTCAACGGCCGTTTATGCCGACCCACATGCCTGGAGTGATGCAGGGCTGTCCTGCCCGATCGGTGAAGCCACGGCATTCGGGCAAATCACCGCGGCGCACATCGATGCATTCGCCGGGCTGATTGGTCTGCCCGTTCAGGCTGCCCGGCGCATCGTGCAGGGCCTGGCCAAAGGCCTCGAGCAAGAGGCGGACAAGCTGATTGAAGAGGCGGAGAGGCAGGGAAGCGATGCTGGTGAACTGCGTTTGCTCAGAGAGATTCGCTACCGGGTTATTGGTACCTTGGTGCGGCTTGTCGTTTAGATCGGGTCCAAAATAGATGATTCAAGCTAGTATCCCCCTGACAGGCACCGCTGCGACCGGGTGGACTCCGGCCCGAACAAACGGGTGGGTGTTGTAGGCTGTTTCTCGGTCCGGAATTGCCGTCGAAGCGCCACCTGCAGCAGACCGACCGGCGTCTTTTTGCCGAGCAGCGGGTCGACCAGGCTGGTGTCGATCCACTGCCCCCTTGCCAGCAGCGCAAAGACATCCCGGGCGCTCTGCGGAACGCCGAGTTTTTCCTTCATGATCAGGTGCTGCCCCATATCCAGCGCCGCTTCACAGGCGCGTTGGATATTGAGGATTGCAGCATCCTGGCGGGTGAAGTCGTCAGCGAATGAATCCGGGGCCGCCTGGTATTCCTCGCGGGCCCTGGCCACGCAGCGTTCGATGGTTGCCGCCTTGTTGATCAGAACATCATGGGCCACAGACGCGCCCGGTTTTGCCGATGTCCTGCAACAATGCCGCCCTAGCGGCATCCAGGCTGGTTTTTTCGCTGAGTATGAAGCTTTCGTAGATATCGGCCTGTGAGTCGCGTTGCCACAGACGCTGGCCGGTACTGATGATCTGATATTGCATGACGGTCGAGGCCGCCCGCAGATCGACCAGGTCAACCGGGCTGCCGGTCAATGCCTCCAGGCGTGAGCGTTGCTCCCACAAGGCCTCTGCCGTCACTTTGCCTTCGATGAGTATTGCCAGGTCAATGTCGCTGGTGCTGCTTGCCTGCCCGGCAAAATGGCTGCCAAAGCCATACACAGCGATCAGGCTGGGAAAGGCATCGCGCAGATGTGCTGTGATCTTGGAGGTTTCCATGAGCCGGATATTAGCGGAGTCACCGCGGCTTGACATCGTTAGAGGGGCCAAAGATGCTGCAAATAGAAAACCCGGCCACCATCCGTGGGGCCGGGTTGATTGTCACCACTCCCTGGTCTGATCGGGTCTCGTCCCTGAGCTTGGCTTCCTTGCGTCTTATCCGTCCGTGGATGATTGGTGACGGGTATACTTTGCCTTTGCAAGTGCGTGCAGAGTATCCGCGAAGTCGTAATGTCGTGTAAGAAATTCCTTACGCCCAATTTTGGCCGATCGCCTGTTTATCGGTTCCGGCTAGCCTTTAGTGTTGCAAGTGTTGGAGGGTGTTAAGGGCACCATGCTGTCTAGCGAAATGCTGATACCCGTCCTCTGGACTTGGACTGAACAGCAACGATGGGTGTCGGAAAAAGTTTCTCTCTAGGCGAAGGATGCGTCCCTTTACATCAAAGGGCGCGCGCTGCGCCTCCTAGGTTGGCGTTGTGGCTGCTAGCGTACGAATGTATTGCAACGAGAACGAGTTGCAGCCGGAACGGGGTGGTAATTCTCATGCCATGTTGCGACTTCGGTCGACTAATGCATCGATCGGGCGGAATTTCAGATCTAAACGAAGCCATCGCCTTTTACTGGTGTTCTATTGGAAGGTGTCCCTATGCAAGATCACGCTTATTCATCGCTACGACTCTCGAAGCAGTATCAATCTCCTTGAATTTGCGGCTAATGGATGAGGCTGTAGCGGCCGATGTCCATTCATGCCCCTCTTGAAGTGGGTCGAACGCATTTGTCACCAGGCTCGACACCAATTAACAGCGAGCATTCAGTTGGGGTGACTTACATGAACCAATCTCCGGCAAACGTGACGCCAGTACACTTTGTACGAATAGGTTGTTTTGTTGAGGCTTCTTATGAACTCGGCACTCGTTAATTCCGTACTGTATCTCACTCTATTCCTCGTGTTGTGGGCGCCAATACCCCTAGGAAGTAACAGAGACTGGTCTGAAGCTTTTCTGGAGATGCTTGTATGCCTGGCTGTGTCGTTACTGTTGCTGGGGCAATATCGCCGAACTCTAAGCCTAAAACCACTCGACGATAGTGTGCGCCCGCTCTTATGGAGTGGCGGTTTTGTTCTCGCGTGGCTGCTCATTCAGTTGTTGCCCCTAAGGGGTGGTCTTTTGCCTCTTGGTTTTTATGGTGCCTTGGTCGAAAGTGGGCTACTGCCTCACGATGAAAAAAATTTCCCGATATCCTATTCTTCCGCAGCTACGCGAGGTGAACTTCTACTTTGGATTAGTCTCTTGGGTGCCTTTTATCTGACTTATGTCCTTTCGACAATAGAACGTTATCGTCCTTTTTTGATCAATGCGTTTATCTTGGCTGGGGGCGGCGTCTCTCTGTTTGGCCTGATTAATTTTATGTCTGACGGGGCTTGGGGTTACTTTAGGCCAGCCACCAAGGATTGGGGTTTGGGGGTGACGGGCACCTTTGTCAATAAGAACCACTATGCCGGTTTTGTGATAATGCTGTTGCCACTCGCCATGGTGTCATTTGTTTCGCGCCTAAGGCGTGTGCGGCTGGAGCGCAGTTCAGTGCTGAACGACTGGCGTGCGATGTTTTTTTTAACATGTGGGCTGCTTATGGCGATCGGACTCTTTTTCTCGGGATCAAGAGGGGGGTTGATATCGTTATTGGTAGTGATGCTCGTGTTTTTGCTGTTCAGGAAATCCAAGAAAGCATTTTGGGTGGCCAGTTTTGCAATCCCGTTATTTACAGTGCTTGCGTTCTTTTTTTTGCTCCCGCAGTTAGCTTTGTTTGAAAGATTCTTCTTTGAAAACACCTTGACTGGACGAATTGACCAGTGGCTGGAAACCTTCCCTCTTATAATCGATAACTGGCTGTTTGGTGTGGGCGCGGGTGCGTATGTGGTGGTTTTTCCTGCATACAAATCAGGTGCGCTGGGGATCTTGAGCTATGAATATGTACATAACGATTATTTGCAGTGGCTGGCGGAACTGGGCTTGGGTGCGTTGGCGGTGTTTGCCCTTTTGGGTGTGATTTTAAAAAGATCTATACGGCTCATGACGCGGGCGCCTGATAGGGCCGGTTATGCGAACGGCCTGGCTTTGGGTTTGTTTGCCTTTATGCTTCATGGCTTTCTTGATTTTAATTTCAGGATCCCGGCGAATTCGCATTACTTTATGATGCTCGCTGGTATGTTGTTTGCGGCCGATGTGAGAAATAGACGGAGCGGTTCTGCATATGCAACATGATGTGTTTCTAAGCGAAATCATGCGTGGATTTTCAGAGCGTGGCGTCGCCTACCAGATACTTCGTGATTATGAAGGCTTGCCTGATTCGTTCTCCAATGACGTAGATATTTATGTGTCCCAAGCGGGCTATTTCTCCGCGATCTCCGTCATTAACGATGTCTGTAGCAGGAATCGCCTTCGTGTTCTGCGCAGGCGCGAGCGCTACGGGTACACGGGAATATTGGTTGACGTTGCGGCGCCTAATGGCGGATTTCTTACGTTAGATGTCAACACAAGGATACATTGGAAAGGTTTCGACGCGATCGATCACGACGTAATGTCCGGGGCCGTGCAGGAGTTTCGAGGCATGCGCGTATCTCCATTGGGGGTGGAGGCGGCTATTGTCGTGCTGAAAGAGCTTCTGATGTCGAAGAAGGTGAAGTCGCGAAACAATGCAAAAGAGCGGATGCGCCATTGTGTCGTGAACGACCGTGAGCTTTTTATCGGTTCCTTGGCCCGCATACTGGGCCAGAGGGAGGCCGAACATTTAGCTGATATGGTGATTAAGCGGGAGTGGGATGTTATTGAGAGCAATGCCGAAAACTATCGGCGTTTGGTAATCCGGAACAGCCTCTCAACAAAACCGATTCAAAGCGTTTGGGGCGCTGCAGTTTGGCTATATAAGGCAGTGCAGGACAAGTGGTTTGCCAATCATGGCTGCGTGGTGGCAATTGTCGGGCCCGATGGGGCGGGCAAGACAACGTTGATGAATGGTCTCGACGGCGCTTTTAATGATGCCGGCCTGTTTGCCGGGGTGGATCGATACGAAGCGAATGTCGGTGTGTTGCCCAGGTTGTCCGCGTTGTTGGGTAGAGGGGGGCGCGCAAAACAGCAGGAGCAGTTTTCCGCAGACAATTATCAGGGGCAGCACTCCGGCATGAAGCAGCCACCTAATAGTTTGTCAAGATCGATAGTGTATTTGATGTGGTACTCGGTAGATTATGCGTTGGGATATTTTCTTTTCCAGAGAAAGAGAGCGCAGGGACGCCTAATTATTTTCGCTAGATACTATTACGATTACTATTTTCAGCGCGCCAATTCAAATCTTCCTGGTTGGTTGATACGCATGGCGGAGTGGGTGGTCCCGGCCCCTGATCTCGTGTTCTACGTTGAGCGAGATGCCGAAGATATCTATAGGCTGAAACCAGAGCTGGAGTTGGCGGAAATCTACAGGCAGCAGAAGATAATCTGTCAGTTGGCTGCGAGTAGGAGAAACTTCGTAAGTATAGCTGGTGATGACGGTGTCGGCCAGTCGCTGGATCTGATGGTGCGGAATATCAAGAAGTGTATGTCGAGGCACGTTTCATGAAACCGCTAACGGTTTTCAGAGACAGTGCTTCGGTACTGGCGGCATTTTCCAGTGGGCGAGACTCTAAGATTCTCGATAATTTCCCGAGAAGAAGCGTAAAGAAGAAATTATTTCATCTCTATCTACGGACCAAGGCATTCGCTGGCAATTGTTGTGGCTTCGGACGAAAGGTGCCGGATTTTGAAGTCTTTGACGGGGTGTCGTTTTCTCAGATTATTTCCAAATTAGGCCTCAATTTGGATTTTAACTCGGTGGATATTTTGTATTACCGAAATAGAGAGTACGGAAGGAGACGCGCTTATATTTGGATTGGTGGCGAAGAAGAGCGGAGTGAAGGCTACTTCATCAAGGTTGGTGCGGGTGGGGAAAACCGTAAGAGGCTCGTCTCGGAGGGTAGGGTTATAGAGTTGCTGGACAATGAAGGGGTCAATTTCGGATATCCCAAGAAATACGGTGTCGCCACGATTGGTGAGGTTACCGTCGCGATCTACGAAAATATAGGAATAGCACACGCCGACGTGACTGCGATTACTTGGAGCGACGTTGATCATGCCCTGTCCGAGTTAAGACAGAAATACGCTAAGACTCTTTGCGTGGATGATGGTGGTGCCGAATGGTTCCGGGAGTTTTTGAGTGGTCGTGATAGTAGTTACGCGGAACTGGTCACTGGAAAATTGCGTGGCGGGCATTTGCAGGTGAGCTTTTTACACGGGGATATGGGGAGCGAGAACGTATATGCCATAAACGATCGACTGTACATCGTCGATTGGGAGTGGGCGGGTGTCAATGTCCCTGTCTTGACTGACGAGGTGTTGTTTGTGCTCGGTAATATGTACGAGGCAGGCGGCGAAGAAGGGATGGCTAACTATTTACTCGAGCGTTTCTCGGGGGGGCGAAAAAACGGGCTGCTGCCAGCGTTGCTATATGGCGCCCATGCGAAATTTCCTCCGGCCGAAGATGTCCTCAACTACATGTTGAAGCAAGATAAGCTATGAGAATTCTTCATGTCACGGCGGGGCTGTGGATGCATACGGGAGGGCCCGCTGAGGTTATTCCAAATCTATGTCGCACGATGGTGGAGCGGGGTCATGACGTAACAATTGTCACCGTTGACGGTCCACATGCGGCCGCGCTACTTGATGCGGAGGCTGGTGGTGTGGAAGTCGTTGTGTTCTCCCCAACCGGTTTGAGATTGATACGTCATGTTAAAGGCCTCAGTGCATTTCTGAAACAAAATATCCGCAGTTTCGATGTGATTCATAACCATGGCCACTGGTTGTATCCCAACTGGGAAGCCTTGCGTTGGGCCAAGCGGTTCGGATTGCCATATGTGACAACGCCTCACGGTACTCTGGTGTCGGGGATGCTGAAGAGGTCACGCTTGAAGAAGTCGATTTCCTGGGCGCTTTTTGACAAGCGGATAATTCAATACGCATCGTCTGTTCACGCGTTATCGACCATCGAAAAGGAAGGGATGGAGGACAAGATCAGTTCCCTTAAAAAACGCGTGATCGTTATCCCAAATGGCGTTTTTGTCCAAGACAACGAACATGGCCGGTCGAAGCAAGACGGGGAGCCGAAGAAGCTCCTTTTCCTGTCTCGCATTCACACCATAAAGGGTGTGGAGGATCTCGTTGAACTATGGCCGGAGTTGCGGCAGAAGTATCCGGAGTGGGAGTTGCACATTGTTGGCCAGGAAGACCCTTCGTCACCAGGTACACATTACAAGGTGATCGCCGCTGCAAGTGCGGGTGACGGGATTGTGTTTCACGGTGCCTCATACGGAAGTGAGCGGTTCCAGTACTACAGGGATGCTGATGCATTCGTCTTGCCTTCCTATGCAGAAGGTTTGCCAACAGTGCTGTTGGAGGCTGCCGCTCACTCCTTGCCGATCGTCTGCACCAAGGAGTGCAATTTCGCGGAACTGGATTCTGCTGATGGCGCGTTAGTTGCTTCAGCGGGGGGCGATAGTGTGCAAGCCTGCCTGGAGCGTCTGTTTTCGATGGGGGACCAGGAACGGTTGGCCATGGGGCGTAGGGCCCAGGATTTGATTAGGCAAGACTATTCCTGGGACTCGATTGGGCGTCGCTGGGAAGATGCCTATATGGACTTATGTCGGTGAGTGCAAACAAAACACAACTCGTCAGGTGCGGTGTTGTTTCACGTAAACATGATTGCCTTCAGGCGACGACATATGACTAAGGTGAAGGGGCGTAAAGTGATGATGAGGCCGCCCCTGCGGTATGCGCATGTTTAAAAAAGACGGTAAAAAATCGTTGGCTCACTTGCTACTGGGTATGGGTTTTGGCATATCTTCTTGTATGCTCGGGCTGGTGTTTTTCATAAACCTTTTGCAACTGGGGCCGGAGAGTTTGCTCGATTCGAATATGGACCGGGCATTCCCTGATTCAAATAGAGAGTGGTTGGTCGCTTGCAACCTGCTGGACGAGTTGGGTGGCGGCTGGTCTGCAAACGCAGGTTCGTATTTTGATAAAGGGCAATGCTTTTCCATTCTCGCCGCCATCGGTGACGATGAATCTCGGAATAATGAATTTATTGCCAAGGCCAAAAATGCCTACTTACAAGCATTGAAGTTGTCTCCGACATGGGGGCTGGCATGGATACGCTTAGCTTCTCTCTATCTAAAAAATCCTTCTGAGCGGCAATTAGGCATGTCGACCTTGGCCAATGCGATCGAATATGGTGACAATGAATTACGAGTAATGACCAAGATAGTGCATTATTCAGTTGCTTATTGGCATTTGTTGGGTGATCGAGAGAGAGCGCGTGTTCTATCTGTTGCGGACAAGCTGATGGATCATCAAACGGACTATGTTGTATATCCAATTGTTTTTTTCGGCCGCCAACACGAGTTGCGGTATCTGTATGCGGATGACCCCCACTCAGTAAAGGTGGAAAGGATGTTCGAGAAATCCTTGAAAAATAATGTGTCGCGATAACAATCTAATCGTTTTGCGCGGTTTTTATCTGAAATGTAATTGAATAGGTCTTAACCCTAATGAGAATTATAACAATAACGCAAGCCGCATTCAGATACGGCGCTCATACGAGGCACAAGGAGATCGTAAGGGAGTTGCTGAAAGCTGGACACGACGTTACATGGGTCGGCCCCTCGCGTGCGGACACCGAGGACATGAAAGGGGTGAATTACCTGGAACTTAAGAAAAGCAGGATCTCGAGAGTTCCCCTGTTTGGGGCTTTGTTGACAGGCCTGTTAGCGGTTAAGACATATGAAGATGAGTTCAGGCGAGCCGATACCATATTCGCGATAGGCGAATATGAAATTTTTTCCATCGTGAGTATCAAGTCGCTTAGAAGTGGCAATATCATATTTATCCAGCGCGCTGACACGATAGAGAAGTCTCAGGTAATGCATCAGCAATCAGAGAGGCTGGCGGGGAAATTCTGGTATTACCTGAGGGGAAGCCTTTCAAAGCAACTGCAGAAGTTCAATTCGCGTTTTCTGACCAAAGTGATCGTGCAGACGGAGCATCACAAAAGCAGAATGCTTGAGCAAGGACTGGCTAATGGCCTCAAGGTGGAGGTTTTGCCAAACAATTCTAAACCTTCCTGGGTAGGCCGTAGCGCCGTGAACGGCGGTCGGGAAACATCGTGCGCGTCTCCATATGTTGTCGGATTCGTCGGCAATCTCATGTACGAAATGAAGGGGCTCGATCTTTTGGTTGAGATGTTTCAACTGTTGCGCAGGAGTATAGATTGCGAGTTGGTGGTTATCGGTGGCGGAAGCGGCGAAACAAGATTGCGGCAAAAGATCGAAGAACTTGGGCTCCAAGATCATTGCGCGCTGAAGGGTCGCATAGACAATGCGAGCAATCTCATGGGTGGATTCGATGTGCTGTTCGCGCCAACAAGATACGATGACTGCCCCAATGTGATACTGGAGGCAATGGCGATGGGGGTGCCTGTAGTGGCGTCCCGCATCGACGCCCATGAGTTCTTGATGGGGACGGACAGCGAAGGCCTTGTTGATTTTAATACCCGGCAAATGGCGGAGTTGCTGGAGGCCGTATTGATCGACGAGGGATTACGAGAACGCCTGATAGCCGCTCAGAATGAAAGGGTTAGGGAGTTCGATTTTGATTGGGGTGAAGCGATGACCGTGGCGATCACGGGGTAGGAGCGATCGTCGACTATGGAATACATAATTCTGCTGGCGTCGGCGCTGGCCGTTATCGTTCTCCTTTACCGGGACCGTTCTTATATGGCGTCACTGCTGATCGCAGCGATTGTGGCCAATGTGGTGCTGTTTGAGGCGGCTGGGCAGAATGTGACGTCCCAGCGACTGGTCGCACTGGTTTGCATCATGGTGGCTGCGGTACTTGTTGTCAGTGACAAGGCCCGGTTGGGTGTGATAAGTCCTGCGCACAAGTATTTTAACTTTTCATTTTTCGTGATCCTGCTGCTGGATATCGCGAACTCGATAACTACAGGCGGGGTGGGCACTACCGCGACAGTCAACCTCATTCTCAATCTTATTCTGTACAACCTGATCGTACTGTCTTTGCGTGATTTCAATTTGCCGAAGTTGGGTACGCAGTTGCAGCTTCAAGCCGTTCTGATAATACCTATCATCGGTTATTACCTGTTTGGGTATGTGACTGGTGGGGTATTGGGAAGGGTCGGCATGCAGTTTCACACCGGCTATCGCCTGAGGGCAGACGAGGTGCAAAACATCATCAATATCTGGGCGGCATCAATAGCCCTGGTCATCCCCCTTGCCATACTCGGCAATAAGATTGCTGACCGAAAATTGCTGAAAACGTTTGCCCTCGTCGGCGTATCGGTTGCCTTGGTAGGCGTTGTGCTCACCTTTTCCCGGGCGGCCATGATTTCGATAGCCTTTTTCTTTCTCGTTTGGCTAGGCCTGGTTGTCATGGTGAAGAGACAAGTAATGGCAGCCATGAATATCGGGATACTGGTTCTGCTCTTGGGCGCGATAGTGCTGTCGCTAGGGGACTACCTCCCCGTTATGAAGTTTTTCGAGGAGCGTTTTGTCTCCGTGGCCGAGGGCGAAGATGAGTCAACGATGGTGCGGTTGAGTGCAATCCGCCTGGCAATTGGCGATTTTCTGGATCATCCTCTGATCGGCAATGGTTCCTCATTCGAGAGTCCTTGGTACGTGGCGACCGAGAACACCTTCCTGGACTTATTGGTCAGATACGGCCTGGTGGGTACGCTACCTTTCCTCGTGTTTATCTTTCAGCTGCTTAAAGAGGTTATTCTGTCGACCAAATCTAGGCTGGATGATGTGGGCTTGATTCTGGCGGCAGTGTTATTCGCCTACCTGTTCATGCTTGCGACCAACGATTTCTTGCTGTTCTCCATGGGCACGATCTTGCTCGCGGTGATTAACGTCATTTCCGCGGGCGGTGAGAGACAGGGGGTGATTCAATCGGAACGGGTTCATCGGTAAGGTAAAGCTGTCTGTGCCGCTTGGTATTGGAAACCCCGAACTGCGTTGTTGTGACAGATTGGCTGTGCTGGAGGGGCAAGGCAGATGAGCGATGGTGCAGGATCAAAAAACGTCATCGTCGGGGGTCTGGGCTGGACGACGTCCGCCGCTTTGGCAAACGCGGTATTCAGGTTCCTGTCTCTTATCATCTTTGCACGCCTGTTGACCCCCTCAGAGTTGGGGGGGGCTGGCATCGCAATGGCAGTCATCGGTCTGCTCGTCCTGCTGAGCAATATGGGATTGCGCCAGTCGCTGGTCAGACATGCTGAACTGCAATCCAAGGTGTTGCATGTCTGTTTTACATACCTGATGCTCTCGAGCGGGCTGATCGTTTCGGCGGGATTTGCAGCTTCAAGCCAAGTCGCATCGTTCTTCGAGATTGTCGAGCTTGATCCGGCACTTGTCCTTGGCCTCGCGATGATCCCCATTGTCAATCTGGGCTATGTATCAGAGGCGCAGCTGATCAAACAGTACAGGTTCAAGTCCTTGGCGATGATCGAGCTTGTTTCCTACGTTGTTTCCTATTTCGGACTCGGTTTGCTTTTGGCGATGAAAGGGTACGGGCTATTATCATTGGTCGCGGCCTATGCGGCCGAAGGGGTTGTGCGCAGCCTGATCCTGTTCTCGATGAGTCCGTATGGGCTAAAGCCAAGTTTTGATTACAGGAAAATACGAGAGCTTCTAGTGGTGGGCGGGGGCATCTCCATCACCCAGATACAAGGTTATCTGGCGAACAATGGAGATAACCTGATTATTGGCAAGATACTGGGGGCGACCGCGGTAGGGTTGTACGGGCGTGCCTACCAGATAATGGCCTTGCCGGCGAACCTTATCGGCACCTCATTGGACAAGGTGCTTTATCCGGTAATGTGCAGGCAGCAAGCTAATCACAGGGCATTGTCGGACATCTTTTTGTCTTCGCAAGCCGTGCTCTCCTTCCTATTGATTCCAGCCACTATTCTGGTGGCCAGTGAATCACTCAATATCCTTGAATTGCTATTAGGCAAAGGCTGGGAAGATGCAGCGAAGATCTTGCCCATCCTGGCGTGCGGAATATTTTTCAGGGCTGGATACAAGGTTGGCGATGCTGCAGTGCGGTCATTAGGTTTCGTTTATCGCCGTTCTCTCAGGCAAGCGGTCTACGTCATATCGGTGCTCGGTTTTTCCGGATTAGGGGCATTATGGTATGGGATCGAGGGCGCGTCGCTGGGTGTGACCGTGGCAATAGTGATCAACTACCTTTTGGTATTCGAACTCTTGGCAACGTGTATCGGGATTAGGGTTCGAGATCTGGTGGTGGCGATTTCACCATCTTTGGCGCCGTCCCTGATTCTGCTGATTCTGTACGGATTGTTGGATCATGGCATTGGGGGTGTTGGGTTACCTTTGGCTGACCTTATGATCAAGACAATACTTTTCATATTGGTTGTCTGGTTCTCCCTGCGGATCAATCGTGTGCGGCATAACGATTACATGAAACGATCAATCCAGGGGGCACCATGGCTGGCAAGGAAGGTTTATGCAGGTGGGGCATAAAGGGTGATGAAGGCCATTTTTGTTGGTGGGTGTGACAGAAGTGGTACTACTTTGTTAGGCAGTTTGCTGGGCGCATATGATGGCGCAATCTGCACGCCTGAGTCGCAGTTCTTAACGCCACTCTTGAGGCAAACCGAAGTGAGTCAAGGCAAGTGTGACCGCGAACTGGTGGGTCTTGTTAAGGGACAGTGGCGTTTCAAGTTGTGGGGTTTGCCCGAGCTTGGGAATGTGACCGGGGCGGACGGTGGGATTTATTCGTTTGTTGAGCAGATAGTGGCTACATATGGTGGTATGGCGGGCACGAATAAGCAAATAGTCTGGGTGGACCATACGCCGGAGAATATGCGTCGTGCGCTGTTGCTAGAGCAGACATTTGAGGATGCGAAATATATTCATCTTGTCCGAGATGCGAGGGGTGTGATTGCGTCCGTATTGCCTTTGGATTGGGGGCCGAATTCGGTAATCGAGGGTGCTCATTGGTGGTTGGAGAGGGTTGCATATGGTCTGGCCGTTGAGAACATGTTGGGCCCAGATCGGGTGATCAGGCTAAGGTTCGAGGACTTGGTGTTGGATCAGGAGTCATCGATGGAACGGCTTCGAGCATTTCTCGGGCTGGAGCGGCGTGATCGCCATGCTCAGGTTGAGCAGAGGTTCGTTCCACCAAAATATACCCAGGGTCAGCATGAGTTGATAGGCGAAAGTGTACAAAGTTCAGCTGCGACGAAGTGGAAGAAGGCGTTGTCTCCCTGGCAGGTGGGGGCGATCGAGGAAATCGCCGGAGATATGATCCGGATGTTGGGCTATGAATTGGAGCAGTATCGCGGGGAGCCCCTAATTACCAGAAGCGATAGATACAGGGAGGCGTTGGGTGGTTTGATTGGTCATTACCGCAACTCCTTCAGAAACCGGATAAGACGATCCAAAGCCTTGCTGGCCAAGCATTGAAGAACGACAGGTCCTCATGAAGGTTTTAGCGATTGTTCTGACTTATAACGAGGCGCTGCATCTGCCTCGCTGCTTGAAAAGTCTGGAAGGGGTGGTTGACAGGGTGCTGGTGGTGGATTCATTTTCCAACGATGAAACCGAAGAGGTTGCCCGGTCTCATGGCGCTGAGTTTCTGCAAAACCCATTCGTAAATCAGGCGCTGCAATTCAATTGGGGTTTGACGCACGTGTCGGGTAACCCGGATTGGATACTCCGTATCGACGCAGATGAATATTTGACACCGGCTTTGGCGGAAGAGGTCCGTGCACGTTTGCCCGGCTTGGGCCTTGATATTGATGGCGTCACCTTTGCGAGGCGAATGACATTTCAAGGGCGACTGATCCGTTTTGGAGGTGTTTTTCCGGTCAGGGTTGTGAGGCTGTTTCGATTTGGCAGGGGTGAATGTGAAAATCGCTGGATGGATGAACATATTCGCGTAGAAGGGAAAACCTTGGATTTTGACGGTGAGCTTGTCGATGACAACCTCAATTCATTGACGTGGTGGACAGACAAACACAATAGGTATGCCAGTCGAGAGGCCGTGGAGATGCTTAGTGCTCGATACGGGTTTGCAGCGCAAGAGGTTGGCTCAGGTTATTCGAGTGGTACCCAGGCAAGCTTCAAGCGATCACTTAAGCAGCACGTATACGTCAAGTTGCCTGGCGGGATACGTGCGCTGCTTTATTTTTTTTATCGTTACGTAGTGCGGCTAGGTTTCCTAGATGGCCGTGCAGGATTTGCGTTCCATGTGTTACAGGGTTTTTGGTACCGATATCTTGTTGATGCCAAAGTGGATGAAGTTGAACGTTACATGCGTATTCAGAATGTTGGCCCGGCAATCGCAATAGACAGGGTGCTCGGTATCAAGCTTGATACAAATGGGCTTTCTTCAGCTGACTAAATCTTTCAGGCGAGCACTTTTTCCCATTTCGCCAAAGCGACTGGAAAGTCATATTGCGCATCGAACTGTCGACGAGCATTAGCGCCAGCATTTTGGAGGATCGCTGAGTCACGCATTTTGAGTATCGTTTCTGAAAGACCAGTGGAGTCGCCCGGCTCAATGGTGTGCCCGCACCCGGCATTCCGCAGTATGTGCGCTATCTCGCCGTCAGCGCTGCCGATGAAGAGCGTAGAACGCCCTGCAGCCGCGATCCCATAATATTTGCTTGGGACGATCAATCCTTCGAGTTCCGGGCGCAGGACCACTAGATGCACATCGGCAACACCCAAGCTCATGTGTAGTCGTTCACGTGGTTGGTAGGGCTGAAACAAAATATTGGGGAGGCTGTGCTCTCGGGCTGTCTGTTTCACCATCTCCGCTTGGGCTCCGCCGCCGATGAACAGGAACACGATATCGTCCTGTTCTCGCAGTGCTTTTGCTGCTCCGATTATGGTGTCGAACTCATGTGCCCGGCCAAGGTTGCCGGAATACCCGACGACGAATTTTTCCTCCAACCCCCATTCTCTACGTAGTGGGTTGTTGCCCGGTTCGGTCGGTCGTATGGCGCTTCCATCTGCCCAGTTGTGAATAACCTCTATTCGCGGAACAGGAATGCCTTGTTGTAGGAGGCGGTCACGCATGCGTTGCCCGATCACAACGTTGCAAGTCGCGCGCTTTAGAGACCAGTTACGCAGGCGCTTGAGTATCGATCCCAGAGGGCCTCTTGCCACAGGAATCCCCAGCGCTGTAGCGACTTCCGGGAATAGATCCTGCAACCAGTTTACCAAGCGAGCGCCTCGCGACTTGCAAACAAGAGCAGCTGGAATGGATATCAGGGGTGGGTCAGTCTTGGCCACGACGACTGTCTGGCTGTCGGCTCGACACCATAGTGCCCAGGTGGCCGACAGGTAGAAGCCAAGATAGTCGAGCAGTCGCCCGACAAGACTGGTCCGCCCGAAATTCGGTGTCGCGACTCTTACGATAGTCACTCCTTCTATGGTTTCCGAGCATGGAAGCCGGGCATCGGATGTGCCATAGCGCTGTCGGCTGGTTATTACGGTAACCTTGCGGCCCTCTTTTGCCAGTGCAAAGGCCAAGTCGCTGAGCATTTGGCTGGTTGCTGAATGATCAGGGTAGAAGAAGCGATTTACGAATATGATAGGCATGTTGGTATGCGGGGGGGCGGTGTTTGCCAATTTTATCAAGCGCCTGCTGTATTGTGTGGCTGAGGTGGTTTGCCGAGTGTCGAAAACAAAGTTCAAAGCGGCTGGCGACCCAGAGGGGTTTGGGCCTAAGCGACAACAATTGCAGTTGCGCGATGATTACCTGAATCCGATGCTTGCTTCGATGCTGGCCGGGGATGAAACTGCATTTTTGCGTGCCTTACGAAGTATTCCACAGGCTGAAAGGGATGCAGTTTTTAAGCTGGCTTGGATGCATAACGTTGTGGCGCCGATTGCAAAGGCATGGAAGGCACTTCCCGGTCAGGTTCGAGAGGAAGGCCACGATGCGGCGACAGTGTTGGCAGAGTACGAGAGGCACCTGGCGATTGCCGGTTTGATACACAAGCAACATTCGGCTTTGATGGTGGATATCAGCAATGCGCTGCACCGAAAAGGTGTGCGCAGTGCGTCGCTGAAGGGGCATTTGCTGGGTGAGCGTTTATGGGGCGGCGCTGAGAACCGAATTTCGTCGGATATCGATGTCCTGGTGGGCTTTGGCGATATGGAGGCTGCCACTGCAGCAATGTCAGAGCTGGGTTTTCGTCCGTTGAAAGAGCGCTTAAGTGTGTTCTCTAAATGGCGATACCCGGACGCAAAGTTCCTGCCCCCACCGGATAAGCCGGGGATACCTCTGGTCGAGATTCATTGGCTGGCCGCTTACGGTTTCGGTAGTCGCCTGAGCACGTCGGACCTGCTCGACAGGTCGGTTCCATATGATTGGCCGGGAGCCAAGAGCCTGCGTGTATTGGATGCCTATGATGAGTTTCTGATGTTGGCTATACATGGCGCGAAGCATCAGTTTGAGCGGGCATTCTGGCTTTATGATTTGGGGTTGTACCTGCAGGCGGTTGAGTTTGATCCGGACCGTTTGTTCAGGCTGGCCCGGCGTTACTC